>Ga0207703_10000332_pt1 | contig 51596 bp, 64 predicted proteins | sample KBSSwiS12_FD_184304 | JGI IMG/M metagenome (GOLD analysis project Ga0207703, IMG submission 184304) | Switchgrass rhizosphere microbial communities from Kellogg Biological Station, Michigan, USA - KBS Switchgrass S1-2 (SPAdes) (version 2) | ecosystem: Host-associated > Plants > Roots >... | reverse complement strand
GCAGCTCTACTTCATTAGGACGGGCGAAAGACAAACTGCTAGACCGGAAGTGAAAGGAGATTCAAGGACATGAAGAAAACCGTGATTCATGTGCTTACGGCAGTGACGATTTTCCTCGCCGGTCAAAACGGGTACGCGCAATACGAGGATCAGAAGAAGTTTGAAGTCGGTGCCCAGTTTTCCGTGCTCGGAATAAATGATCCACAGGGCCTGAACGATATTTTTCCGAGAACGGAGCTTGGCATGGGCGGGAGACTCTCCTATAACCTGAACCGCCATTTCGCTCTGGAAGCCGAAGTTAATTTTTTTCCACGAGATTACCGAAAGGTTAGATCCAATTTCACGGGCGGACGCATGACCGAGGGTTTGTTTGGTTTGAAAGCGGGGCTACGAAAAAACAAGTTCGGAATATTCGGCAAGGTGCGCCCTGGATTCGAGAGTTCGGGTCGCGCTGAAATCGCGAGGTTCCCGAATGGCAATGGGCCGGATCGTCAAAACCCGTTTGGGTTCGAGGACATGCGCGCTACGCAGTTTGCTCTCGATGTGGGGGGCGTGTTTGAGCTTTATCCGTCGCGACGCACAATTGTGCGCCTTGATTTTGGTGACACGATCGTTCGTTATCCGGGTATTCCGTTCACTCAAATCCCACAGGGAACTATCGTTGTCAAAAGCTTGTATTCCAACAAACTCCAATTCAGCGCGGGCGTTGGTTTCCGTTTCTAGGTGGTTAGCTTCGATAGCGCGCCGCCCAACAAATCGTTGGACGCGAGCGGCGGGAGCGTGAAGCCAAGGCAAAAGGAAAAAGGTAAAAGGAAAAAGAAATCGCGCCGCCGCGTCAACTCCGACGTTCGACCGTTACTCCCAGTTGAAACGTGCGCTCCGGAAACCTCTGCGAGTAAAATGTCGTCGATGAGAGGTGACTCACTGAGACTTGATGATGCCATGGCGATTCTTAGGCGAACGCCTGCCAGCCTGACCGCATTGCTCAAGGACTTACCCGAGCGGTGGGTACAGGCAACAGAAGGTGCCGGCACGTGGTCACCGTACGACGTGATCGGACACCTTATCCATGGCGAGCGCACGGATTGGATCCCGCGGGCGCGCCACATCATGGCTGGCGATTCGAGACCGTTCGAACCTTTCGATCGAGACGCTCAGTTTACGGACAGCCAGGGTAAGAGCCTGGGTGAATTGCTGGTTACCTTTGCCGAGCTACGGCAAGGGAATCTGGCGACGCTGTTGGAGATGAATCTAACGAACCAGGATTTGAGCCGCCGGGGTATGCACCCCGAGCTCGGTGAGGTCACACTTGGGCAGTTGCTGGCGACCTGGGTCGTGCATGACTTGGATCACGTGGGCCAGATAGCGCGAACGATGGCCAAAGTTTACAGCGAATCGACCGGGCCGTGGAGTGCTTATCTGTCGATCTTGCGAGACCGGCAACGATAGTAGTCAAACCACACGGCGGTCGAACAAATCGTTGGACGCGACGGCCGGAGTGTGAACTCAAAGGCAAAAGGAAAAAGTTAAAGGAAAAAGAATTCGCGCCGCCGCGTCAACTCAAGCGTTCAGCGTCTCGACTATGGTATCAGTATGAGAAACAAAGGACTCGCTTTCATTGTCGCGGTTCTGATTTTGGTGACATTAAGTTCTGCTTGCGCTTTCCAAAAGCAGGCAGACCAGAAGTTTGGTGACCAGCATTTTAAGACAGCCATATCGTTGATCGAATTGCATAAGGTTCGGTTTGGGGAATACCCGTCAGCGCTTAGGGATCTGAAATTCACCGGCGACTGGGATCCAATTGCTTTGAACAGTGTCGAGTACAAACGGGTGGGAAATGGTTATGAACTGAATCTGTCAAAGGGCTGGGTTGCAAAACCTGACTTAAAATACCCCGATGAATTTTGGAGGGGACTAGGTCTCGTCAAATCAAATATGAAACCCTGACGCGACGCCGAACAAATCGTTGCACGGGAGCGGCGGGCAATGAAAATTCGAATTTCGAAGTTCGGATTTCGAAATTCTGGCCGCGCCGCCGCGTCAACTCCACCGTTCGATTGCTTCTTGTTTACCTGATGGGAACTTGAATCTCTCACGAACGTCTCACGGAATGGCCTATGTTCCGACAAACATTTTTGGTTTTCGTCCTGCTTGCTTCGGTGGGAGCTTGTTCACGAACGAACCAACCAACCCAGCAAGACGATACCTCAACTGCCGCGCTATTACCGACGCCTTCGCCGACGCAAGAAACACCGACGGCGGCTCGCAATTTATCGGACTATGCATTCGGCGGCCATATTGTGTGCAACGAGGCTTCTAGTCGGAACTCTCCGCGCTGCCAATCGTCCTATCGAAAGGCGCGCGACTTCATCTGGAATCATTGGCGCGAAAAGAAGCGTGCCTATATCGTTGTGATGGTTACGTCTCCCGATGCTGGTAGCGACGTACATATCTTTATCGAGCCTGACTCTGCTAACGTTTGGCGGGTCGTGTGGCGATCGAAAAACCTCTATTGCGTGTCGTGTCGCGAATCCGATACCGTCGGGATTTACCAATCGCCCGAAATGCGCTCCATCGAACGGAAACGCGCGGGTGAAACCGACGTTGACGTGCCGTTCGGAACAAATTATTTGGTATTTCTCGATGCGCAAGGTAATGAAGTGGCGCGCTTGTGACGCGAGCGGTGGGGCGGGGGAATTGCGAATTGCGGATTTCGAAATGCGGATTGAATGAATTCGCGCCGCCGCGTTAACTCCACCGTTGTGCGTGCGCCACTTGAACGATTGACTTATGCGTGTTGCGATCATTATTGCTGTGGCTATAGCACTGGTTCCCGGCGTCGTTGTCCTGTCAACTGGCGCAGTGCACCGCCAAGCTAAACGGGGACAACTTACGTATCGTGTTTATTTTCCGACCATATCAGTCCCGCGTGATGGAGGAATCGATTTCGTTCGGGTTGTATTAACTTGTGGGCATGTCAAGGCAGTGACCCGGATTCCGGAGGATTGGTACGTTCGCACCTTGCGGCCTGCCAGCGAATTCGAACCTGAGTGGAAAGACTTTCAGTCCGCCGAGAACGCCGTGGAGTTCGGGGCCGGTCACGGGGTTGCGCGCCTTCGAAGCTTGAAACCACTTAACGGCGCGATCAAGATCGTCGTGGAAGACAAAAGTTGTTTTGACATCGTGGCGGATATTGGCGACGACGATTGGAAGACTCGTTTGCGCAAATCGCAGTTGCTGTTGCGGAACTAACACTCCGTTCCCGCGCCGCCGAACAGATCGTTGAACCGGAGCGGCGGGAGCGTGAAAGACTTGCCCGGTCGCTACCGCTCCCGGTTCTGACAAATTGCTCCGGCGATGCTTGATTTAATTCGCGCCGCCGCGTCAAGTCCGCCGTTGGGTTGCTTTGCCCTGTCGGAACGAAACTTTCCAATTGAATGTCTAACGACTTGTGAAACGCCGCTCGATTCCATGGGTGATTTTGCTGATGCTCATTGCGACCGGAACAGTCGCAACGTTTTGGTTGTTCCGTTCATTTACGCGCCCACCAAACGACGTGGCAATACCTGCCGTCCTGCTTGAAACGGCTCGCGTGTATTGTCCGGGAGTAGCCGGCGAATATGCCGGTCTCGATCACCAGGCGGCTTTCAGTGACATATGGACTTCCGACGGTCTCGATTTCTATCGACGTAGCGACTACTTTGACTCAGCAGTGCGCGCTCAGGCTCACCTCGATAAGGCCCTAAAACGCGCACTTACGATCTTCAGGCGCGAGCCTCTCTTCGATAAGGATGGCCGTAACGTCGGTGAGAGAGTAATCGCGACGTTTCCATTCGATGACGCTGACTATGGTCCGGCCTCTTTGCTGTTCGCCGATGGTTCCACCTTCCGTTATGTGCAAGCCTCATCGTTACGCAGTATTCTTGCCTACGAACGGGACTGGTCACTCGACGCAACCCAACAAATCGTTGGACCTGAGCGGCGGAAGCGTGTTTGTCAACTGGAATGATCCGGCGCCCGGTGCTCTGTTCGCGCCGCCGTGTCAACTCAAACCTTGGGCCGCTTTAACTTGAATGCGTGAGTACATATTTGACGTCACCATGATAATTGTCGGTTGCGCGTCAATGGTTGCTTGCTGGTGGCTGTTAACTCACTTATCTGAATGGCGCGTCGTACGGTGGTTCAGGCCGCGCGGTGATTATTTACGTCCGACGAAACCAACCCCTCGCGAAATCCGGAGCGAGCGCTCTGTGATGGCCGCGTTCGTAGGTGTTTTCCTACTACTGTTCGGTGCGCTCTTGCTCATGTCGGGCGTGTTGCGGTTGTTTGGCTTTGGCCGGGGGTGAATTCCAAGCGTTCGATGCTTTTTGAATTCCAGTAGTCAGCCGGTTTTGCCGAGACAATGACTAAACAAGACGCCACAACAGTTCGCGGTCATGCTCTCAAAGCTATCGAAGAGTTAATGACACTTTTCCACTTTTCGAACGGGAAATGCTCATCGGAACAGCATGAACAATTCAAGCGCGGTGTAGGAATGTCCATCGGTTGCATTCAAATGGACATCTTGGAAGTCATAAACAGAGAGTACCCGGAGCTCGACGATTTGGCCGATTCACCAGAGCGCGCTGAGATCTAAAACGTATCGAACAAATCGTTGGACCGGAGCCACCGCCGCGAGCTTCTCATCAAAGTTAGCCGGTTCTATCATGGCGCGTGTAATCGGACAGTGGCCCGGTCAACTCAACCGTTAGAAATGGGTTTCTCGACCACAGTGAAGACGTGGCTGCACGCGGCAACCCGTCCTCCGCTTAATTCTGAGGCGCAATGGGTTGTTACGATAACGGACCAAAATGTCTCTTGCACGCGCCCTAACGGAAAGGTCGAATCCTTAGCGTGGGACGACCTACAAGTCGTCGCTATTGAAACAAGCGACGAAGGTCCCTATGTGATGGACGTGTTTTGGTACCTCGCTGGTGAACACAGCGGCTGCGTTATTCCGAATGGAGCCACTGGCGTCGCTGAGTTGATCGAACGGTTGCAAGCGTTGGCTGACTTTGACAACGCGTCCCTGTCCAACGCCATGGCGTCCACGTCGAACGCCAGATTCATCCTTTGGCGCAGGGCCGCGGAAGGATGAATTGAATTCGCGCCGCGGCGTTAACTCAAACGTTCGACGGGTCTCTTATCGCCGGAACTAAATCGTGAGCCGAACACGCAAATACATCCTCGTGGCTATCATGGCTGTCGTTGCAATCAGCATCTTCTTTTGGCGGTACCCGCAGAACATTTATAGAACGACCATGATGGACGGGTATGATAGTTCAGGTATCGGCTTCGGCAAGCGCGGAATCGGCGAAAGCGTGTGGGAATGGAAGTCCTGGAACGGCTCGGAAGTTTTCGAAACGGCTATCTCATATTCAACGCCGGAAGACGCTCGCAAAGATTTCGAAGAGGAACTCCAGACGGCGAAAACTATCTATCAACAGTCTGGCTCTGAAAACTATCGTCGCGTTGTCGCGAAATTCAATACATCCCGTACGGTGACGGTCGTCACTCTCAGAGATACCGAGATTCGACATGCCGACGCGGGCTCGCTCGAAGATGCGCTTATGTTCGACAGGTCATGGGTGAAATTGCCTTATTAACCAACGCCAGCCAACAAATCGTTGGTCGCGAGCGGCGGGAGCAGAAGTGCAAGGATGAAGGATGAAGGCGGAAGGATGAATTGAATTCGCGCCGCGGCGTTAACTCCGCCGTTCGGCATTATCTCCTGATCCCCAATGATCCTAACAGTCAAGATTCTGCGAGGCGTTCAGCTCATTGCGTCGTTTGTCACCTTAGCACTTGCGTTGGTGCTCCTAATCTACATTGCCATATTGGATGCTTCGCTGCCCGAACAATTCCACGAACCGCCTCGCAAATGGATTGTGCCGTGTTTAATGCTCGTTGCACCGCCACTTCTCCTGGCACTTGCCAGCTACCTTCAAACAAGGCGTCGCCAATCCTGGGCAATCGCGTTAGTCTTTGTTTCTGGAATTTTGCAATGCCATTTTCGTTAACCTGAATGCTGGACTCTGGTACGCTTCTCTGGCAAATGTGTCTTTGCAGTGGCTGATTGTGGCGAACGGCGTCGCCCTCGTCATAACTGTGGTAACCGCAATCGGGAACTTGTTCTTTCAAATAATTTCGGAGGCACGTTTGTCCGCGTAATGCCGAACAAATCGCTGGACCTGAGCGGCGGGGAATGAAAATTCGAATTTCGAAGTTCGGATTTCGAAACTGTGGCCGCGCCGCCGCGTCAACTGAAACTTCGACAGCTTATGAATCCCCACGAAGAACAGTTTGCGCGTTCCTTCATCATTCCCAAAAAACGCGAGCGGTATCTATCTCTGCTCGAATCCAAACGTGGCCGAACCAAACTTCTCAATGGTTTTAACCACTGCCACGACCTCGATCCGCGTTACGCCACACTGATTCCATCGAATCAACAATCTGACTCGTCAATCGAATCGCTGCTGCGACGAAAGGGTGCTCCGGAAACTTGTTACGTCATTTCAGACAATCGCAACCTCGACGCGCGCGAAATGTCGCTTTCGGACGCGCTCAGGAAAACCGTGGGCATGGGTGTCGGCACGTTCATTTCGTGTTTGCCAGGCAAACTTGGTTATTTTGAATTGGAGGACCTTAACGAGAGGTATATTCTCGAACGGTAGCGCATTCCTTGATGGCGCGGTCGAAAAATCGTTGGACGCGAGTTGCACGCGAGCCGCGGAGCGTGTTTCTCACGAAGCACCGCCGCCGCCTCAACTCCACCGTTAAGCCTTATGCCTGCCAGGCGTTCGGTTATTGATTCTTTTATGTTCGCACGCAAACCTTATCCAAGTTATGCTATCGAGAATGAATATGATCGCAGATATTGAAACACTCTACGCACGTTTAGGCGAACGCGACTACGAAGCGGTGATGTCGTATTTGGCTGACGACATTGTCTGGGTCGTGGCTGACAATTCGCCGTTAGCGGACCGCAGCCCTTATCACGGAATAGCTGAGTGCGCTCGGGCGTTTTCGAACGCTTAACGGCGGGTTTCGACAAACTCGTCTTTGATACGGACGAGATCCTTGAGTGCAACGGCGGCGAGCGGGTTGTGGCTCTCGGCTACTATTACTTCAGATTTCACGGGCAAGCTAAGGAACGCAAAGCACAGGTCGCCCACGTCTGGACGATCCGCGACGGCCGGGCCGTTAAGTTCCAACAGTACCTCGACACGCTCCAGGTCGCACGCGATGCTGGAACCGTCTAAGGCTCATGCACGTTCCGCCTAAGGCCTAATAAGGACATGCAGCGGACGCGCAATCAGTTTCTTTTTCATGCAAGGCTTGTCTCCGGCGGCGGTTCGCGCGCGCCGCTGACGCCCCGTTGGGCGGAACCTATGTTTCGAAAGCCTCTAACAATTTGCGTGCTGTTGGTCGCGGCTTTTTGCAATGCTGCCGCACAGTCGCTGCGACCTGATCTCGAAAAGGTTAGCAGAGCTGTAGAGACATATCTGCAAACACACAAACCGGCATGGCATCACGAAACGGCATTACCACCGACGCCGCCTGGAGTCCCACCGAGTCCTGATGTCGCTATTCACTTCTGGTCATCTGAAGAGTGCGCGGTCGCAGAACTAATCATTGATGGCGTGAACACCGGCAAACACCCGGTATCCTGTCGCATCAAGCTTGCTATTGATCAATCGGCTTCGCCGATGGCGGCGCGCGAACGATTGGCCACTTTCGTTCGCGAGGAGCGTAGCGCCACCGTCATATCGGTGGGCGACAAGGCTTACGTCTGGAGCCGGGGCGACATCGTTTTCATCAAGGGCAAATTTACATTCTGGCTTAGTGGTGGGCTCGATTTGCGCGTTGGCGACTTCACGAATAATGCGGCGTTCATGGAAGCACTGGCCAAACAGATAGCTGATGCCACGCCCGCCACATAACAAATTCGTTGGACGCGAGCGGCGGAAGCGAGGCGAGCTAAGAGCTAAGAGCTAAGCGCAAAGGGAAAGAAACGCTCGCCGCGTCAACTCAGACGTTAGCTGGTTGAATTTAGGAGGTACAAGTGTCGCGCGTGCTTGATTCTCGCAGTGTACTGGCGGTTCAGGATCTAGCCAGATCTACTCGGTTCTATATTGAGGTTCTTGGCTTTCAGCTCGACCCGGTGGACGCCAAAGGATGGAGCTTCCTCTCGATGGACTCCTTTAAGCTGATGTTGGGCGAGTGTGCGGATGAGGTTGCCGCCACCGAGACAGGAAACCATTCGTGGTTCGTCCGCCTGATGATAGAGGACATCGACGAGTATCATCGCGTAATCTCTTCACGAGGTGCGGAGGTGATCGCCGAGCCGGCCGACAAGCGCTGGGGACTTAGAGAGTTCGTCATCCGAACGCCAGACGGTCATCGAATCATGTTTGCCGAACCGATTCGCACACGCCCTTAACCGCAGAGATTTGCGAATGGGCTTCCATTCGTTCGCCAGCTAACAAATCGTTGGGCGCGAGCGGCAAACCGCAGTGATGAGTCATGAGTTTTGAGTGATGAGTTGAATCGGGAATCTCCCCGCTGCGTCAACTCCGCTGTTCGGCCGCCTCGAATCCGTTAGGTTATGAAAATCGCACTTTCTCTCATCGCCATCTTTCTCGTCATCGTCACATCGAGCGCCCAATCGCGAACGATCAGTAAGAATGAATATGAGAAGGTATTTGAATTTGCGGTATCGAAAACTAACGAGGCCTATTCCGTTATTCTTAAGGTAACCACCGTCTTTATCGAGAACGGTAAAACAGTTCGCACCGTCACGGACTTGAACGAGAATGAGTCCCCATTACACCATCGAATCAAAAGGACTATCGTTGCTGGGGGCCGCAAGACGAATAAGTATCAGGTGTCGGTCGGATTTGAAAATGTCTTTTGCAGCGACGACGCAGTGGCTTGGAAACCGTCGAAACATGAGTGCTGGGGCCCCGTAAGCATCTACGGTAGAAACGAGCCTGAGAGTATCGAATACAGCGTTAGTGTGAAATCGGCAAAAGGAAAAAAGGTGAAGGTTTATCGTGAGTACTCCGTGTTTGCTCCATCGCAAGCCAGTAAGAAAACAAATTTTCGCGAGACGGTCTCAACAATCGATTCTCGCGGATTCTTTACGAGCGTAGTAGATACTGAGGGAACTCTCGATCCGAGAACAGTTACACTCATAAGAAAACAGTCTTGGGTTACCAAGGCTAAGATCAAGCCGGTCGTCCCTCCGATTAAGTAGGTGGCGCCTCTTTGTTCGGCAATTTGGATCAGAATCAAGAAACCGGTAACTGCGACCGAACAAATCGTTGGACGCGAGCGGCGGGGAGCGCGAACTCAAGGATGAAGGCGGAAGGATGAATTGAAATCGCGCCGGCGCGCGCACTCCGCCGTTGGGTGCAACTTTTTTGAGGTCGTGGCGTGAAAGGAGTCGTGCGCGATTCCAGGCAACGAGCTCCTAACAAACACCTTGTCGGCCTACTCCTCTTTCTCGTGTGCTTTTGCGGGTCGTATTTTCTGACTTATGTCGCAGACTATTATCGTGGCAAAGTCGACGCCTATTGGGACATCGCCCATCGAAGGTACATAGGTTATCGATGCGTTTATCAGTGTATCGACGGCCCGGGAACGGCAGAGCTCGATCGTCGCTTGGTAGAATATGCGAATATTCGAATCGAAACGACCGAACACTGTGGGTTCAGAGCGCGTGGGTACAACGCGGTCCAGTGGGCCCGGGTTGAGAGGCTTTATCCTGGCGCCTATGAGCGCGCCCTCAATGAAGCGATCGAATGGCGAAAGCACCATTGAGCAACCAAATCGTTGGACTCAGGGACGGGAGCGTGTTTTGAATCATAATTTGTCCGACGCTGCTTGAATGAATTCGCGCCGCCGCGTGAACTCAACCGTTGGATGTCTTAGTTAATCGCATGATAGAACTGCGTTATTCGCCGCCGAACGAACTCGACATTACGGGTACCGTGCCGGAACTGGATGACGTGCGTACCGCTATTCTCGAAGCGGTTAAATCAACTGCGGCGCAAGTTGAATTCAAGGCCGACACCTCAATCGACCCAAGCCCTTACGACGCAACGCTCTCAAGGCTCGTCGTCGAAATGGGCACAGGTCCGACGAAGGTCTCGGTGACGAATGGCGCGATTCGTATCGTCGGCTCGCCAAGTTCTCTCGAAATGCTGGCCTCGTTCCTTAATTTCAAGCCGGACGCTCAGAGAGGCGATCATACGCACTATGAACACTACGAAGGCAACCAATGGATCGCGCCTGATTCTGTGCCGCTGATTTTTAGCGTAAGGTAGCTCCGCGATTCCGGACAACATCCAACAAATCGTTGGACTCAAGGGTGGAATCCCGCCAATGTTACGAATCATTTCGACCTTGGTAACTGTGACATTCACACTGTTGGTGGCACAGCCGCCTGCTGTCTTTTCGCAACAGATCACCGTGTTGCACGGTAGGGTCATCATTCGTGGCGAATGTCCCTATTCAGTTGCCATTCCGCGAGGCTGGACGCCGAGCCCGAACGGTCAGCAACCGGAGGCCTTTGATGTGGCATTCGCTCGAGGTCATTCATGGCACGAGGGGCGTGTGCTGCTTGGTGTCACACGCGAAGGCAGGCAGGGCGGCCTGACTGTCGAAGCAGTTTTGTCCGAGGACACTGGAAGCTTCAGCGCGAACCGCGGACGCCCGATACGCACGCAGAACCAACACCTCGCGCAGGTTCGCTACCTTCATGACCCCGATAAAGACGACCCTTGTTGGGTGGCCGAAGCGCTGATCGGTTGCAATGGCTGGGTCGCGACAATCGTCCTAAGCGCAAATTCACGTCGCGACCTAGCTCGCTCGCTGGCGACGTGGCGCACCCTCGTGCGGTCCTTTAGATATGAGAACGGGCAAGGTCGATCAAAGACTGTGCGGCCGACCAATAAGTCGTCGGACGCGAACGGCGGGTGCGCGACGTGAAGGCAAAAGGAAAAAGGTAAAAGGAAAAAGAATTCGCGCCGCCGCGTCAACTCAGACGTTGGATGGTTTTTTTGACTTTAGACTATGCGGTTCGCCAATCTAGCTCTACTGACCATCGTTGGTTTTATTTTTGTATCTTGCGCACCGGACCGGACGTCCGTTGTTATCAAACAAGGCAATCCTCAACAGTTCTTTATTTCCGGCTGTGGTACTTTTGATATCTTGACAATCAGCGGGCCTGAAAACGGACGGCCTCCGCACGATGCGAATCCTTACTTGAAGGACTACTGGGTCATCCAGTCAAACAATGACATCGACATCAGTCGGCTACCGAAACCTATTGTGTATGGCCAGGTGCCCCCTGGGTTTAGGCAGTACACTCCGGCCAACGGTCCGCCCCCTCCGATCTCTGATGGCAACACTTACGGCATAAAGATTGGCGTGCGCGACGGAAAATGTGGCGTTGTCAACACCCGGTTCGTTGTGCGTGATGGAAAGATAATTCTGGTTACTGACTCTTGACTTAACGAACGCAATCGAACAAATCGTTGGACGCGAGCGGCGGGTGCGCGACGTGAAGGCAAAAGGAAAAAGGTAAAAGGAAAAAGAATTCGCGCCGCCGCGTCAACTCGGACGTTCGGCGGGCTTATTCGCATGGTGAATTTGAAATCATTCTTACTCATCGCGTTAGTGTTCGTTGCTTTCAGTGCAGGATCTGCTCCGGCCGCATGTCCGGACATTTGTATCGGCGAAACGCTCAAGGTGTCTCACGTTTCTGGTCAGGTTGTTGCGCTTTGGCGTGGAGGCGAAGCTCCAATTCCTAACGCCTCTATTAAATTAAGCCAATATGTTAACAACGAACTGCAAACGAAATTCACTGTCACCTCTGACGAAAAGGGCTACTTCCGAATTGACAACGTTCCTCCCGGCGGATACGAAATCGTTGTTACGTCGCAACATTTCCATGCCTTTGGAACACGCCTTCAATTAAAGGCGTCAAAATCCAGACCGTCGCGCGAAATTGTCGTGACGCTTGGCCTTGGGGTTCACGACTGTGGTTCGGCTATGGTGCGGAAAATAATTGACTAAAAAATTCGAATTTCGGATTTCGAAATTCTGGCCGTACGGCGTCAACCCGACAGTTATGTCAGGCTATAACTTGAATCGCCACAGACTTCCGATGATGTGAAGATCGCCGGGACGCGCGCGGCCGTCATTCTGCCGCATGTAGTAAAGCTCGAGCGTGAAGTGTTTATTGAAAACGTGAGTGGCGCCAATCGCCGCTCGGTTGCGCACCCAGTCGTTTAAGCTCCAATCGTAAAAAACCTCGTCTGAGATAAACCAATTGAATTTGTGCTTGTTGATTTGAAACGGATGCTCCACTCGCACGCGATTGCGATAGCGCCAGGCATCCACTTGCGGTTCCCGCCAGCGATGTTCGAACCAGTTGCGGTCGCTTAAAGTGAATTTGCCTAAGGGCCTTTGCAAAGCCGCGCCGAAAGTCAGACGAAACTCATGCTCCTTCCGTCCATGTGGTGGACGAGCATCACGGGCGATGACAAATTCCTGAAGGGTGATGTAAGGATGCAGCTTGTAATTGAAGCCAAACCCCACGCGTTCATCGACCGGTGTTGTAACGTTGTCACCGAAGCGCAGCGTGCCCAGCATACCGAATTCAACTTTCTTGGTCATCGGAACGGTGAATATCACGTCGTTCCAACTTTGCGTGTCGGTTTCCGGCACGCGCGATTGCGCGGCGCCAAGCACAGCACAACCCAAAATGATCAGACAGAACAATGTTGGCTTCATGAGACTCTTTATCGATGCTTCGCGAGCGTGTAATTCGGCAGGAGGCTGAAAGACGTAAGACCAACCGCAACGCGATCGCCCGGTTTGTAGCGAGTGGTGTGCGCTTCGGGCTTCGGGCGCGTCGCCATGATCGGCACACCGATCATTCGCTCGGGGGTATTGATCGTAACTTGATAAAGAGGGGCAGCGAGTTCGCCAGTCGGCGGTCGATGAGCGAGATCCAGCCGCACGTTCAGACGCTCGTACGATCCCACAAAGCTGACTTCTTCAATCACGCCGTTCGCCAAACGACGACAAGTCTCCGGCAGTTTCGCATCGGGACTAAGGCAGACGTCTTCCGGGCGGAAAACCAACTTCACGGATTGGCCATCGCGAAATCTGCGTGTTTCTTTCTCGGCGGGTAATCGCGCCGTCCCAATCTCTACGTTTCCCCGCGTCACGACGCCGAGCAACAGATTCGCCGCGCCGAGAAACGTCGCGACGTATTCAGTCGCGGGATGATTGTAGACCTCGTCGGGCGTGCCGATTTGTTCGAGGTGTCCGTCGTTCAGCACGGCAATGCGATCGCCAAGTTCGAGTGCCTCTTCCTGATCGTGCGTGATGAAAATTGAAGGGACCTTTACCTGTTTCAGCAGCGCGCGAATCTCGCGCCGCAGGTGGACGCGTGTCTGCGCGTCAAGCGCTCCGAATGGCTCGTCAAACAAAAGCACCTGCGGCTTGTAAGCCAGCGTGCGCGCGATCGCTACGCGCTGCTGTTGGCCGCCCGAAAGTTGCCAAGGATATTTCTTCCGATGCTTCTCGAGCTGCACCAGCTTGATTAAGCGATCGACGGTTTCGCGCCGTTCCTTCCGGCGGCGATGACGAATCTTCAACCCAAAAGCGATATTCTTCTCGACCGTCATGCGCGGAAACAGCGCGTACGATTGAAAGATCACGCCCACGCCACGTTCGCGCGCCGGCAAATCCGTCACGTCTTTGCCATGAAGCGTAACGCTTCCCGTGTCCGGCTGCTCGAGGCCTGCGATGATGCGCAGAATAGTCGTCTTGCCGCTTCCCGACGCGCCGAGGAGGACAAGCGATTCACCTTCAGCCACATCAAAACTGACATCGTCGAGGACGGGAGTTTTCTTGAAGCGTTTGCTAATGCTGCGCACGCTCGCCGCCACGCCGGTTTTTTGCGTACGTTCAGGGGCCCACGAAACGTGAGGATCGTCGGGAGCCAATTGCATTTTGGGCGTCATGCTTCCTGCGTCTCGAATTCCAGCCAGTCGCGCGCAAAAAACAGCACGCTAAAGATCATAAATGACAAAAGTGCAAGCACGATCGCGATCGCGTTTGCCGCCTCGATTTGTCCTTCGTTGAACTTGGCGAAAATGTACAATGGCGCGGTCTGCGTACGCAAAGCAAGATTACCTGAAACCAGAATAGTCGAGCCAAACTCACCTACCGCCCGCGCAAAAGTAAGCAGCGCGCCGGACACGATCGCGCCGCGTAGACTTGGCAGCGTTACGTGCCAGAACGTCTGCCAACGTGTCGCCCCAATCGTCGCCGAAGCTTCTTCCAGCGAGCGGCTCATCGTGTCAAAGACGGGCTTGATGACGCCGAACGCCAGCGGAAAAGTGACGAAGATATTCGCCAGGATGATGGCGTAAGGCGTGAACATCACCTGTTGTTGATTCAGCAGTCGTCCCAGTGTGCCGTAAGGCCCCCACAGCAAGAGCAAAGCGAAGCCGGCCACCGCGGTTGGAATCGCCGTCGGCAAAGAGATCGTCACAATCACCGCGTTGCGGCCCCAAAAGTCGTAGCGCGAAAGCACGTAAGCTGCCAGCAATCCGAACACGACATTGAACATCGTCGCCCAAAAACTTGTGACCATCGAAAGCTTCAACGCAAAGATTGCTTCCGGCGCGATCAGTGAGGACCAAAACGTGCCGAGTCCCTTGCTGGTTCCATAAATGAAGATCGAGAGCAGCGGCAGAAAGACCAGCGGCAGCATGATGCCTAGCACCACACCGATACTTATCGGCCGCGCGATATCAAAGCCGCGAACATGTCGGATGGCTGTGATTTTCATTACCTGGGAAAACTGCCACAGAGACACTGAGGCACTGAGATTAACCAATCAATCTTCGCTCCCCTTCCTGTTTTCATCTCGGTGTCTCTGTGCCTCTGTGGCTATTTGGTTTTCTGTACCTGGTTGCGAAAGATACCTTCAATCACATCCGGATATGCCTTGTCCCAACCGCCAAAATAGTCGACGGTAAACGGGTACTTGATGGTTGCGAGTTCCTTGTTTTCCTGATTCAGCGCATCGTTGGTGCTTGAGCGAAAGTTATATTTCACAAAGGCGCGTTGCGCTTCTTCGGTGAACAGATAGTTAACGAATGCTTCGATGACTGGACGCTCGGCAGCTGAGACATTGCGATCGATCACCACCACCGGATGTTCACTCAAGATCGTTGCTTCCGGAATGACGATCTCAGCATCGGCGCTCGGGTTCGCTTGTTTCATGAGCAACGCGTCGAGTTCGTAAGTGATCAGCGCATCGCCGTTGCCGAGTTCAAAAGTAGTGCGCGCTTCGCGCGCCGAGCCCGGCGTGGAAAAGACATTGCGCCAGATAGCTTGCAACGTTTGTAACGCGCGCACAGGGTCAGCCGCGGACGTGGTCTTTTCGCTCTTCACCAATTCGGAACCGTAAATCGCCAGGATCGACCATTGCGCGCCACCCGAATCCGTCGGGTTCGGGTGCACGAGTTTAATTCCAGGTTTCCCGAGGTCCGGGAAGTCGTGAATCCCTTTCGGATTGCCCTTGCGAACCAGAATCACGAACGGAGTTTTGTTGACGATGCCCTTTTGCGGCAGCGTGTGCCAATCGTTCGTGACGAATCCGCGGTCTTTCAGTCTTTGCGGATCGCGATCGATCGAGAAGATTCCGATCTGCGCTTTCACCCCTTGCAGAATCTGATTGGTAATCATCTCGGACCCGGCGAACGACGAGGTGAAGTGGACGTCAACTCCATGCTCAGTTTTCCATTTTGCCGCAAACGCCGGGTAGATAGCTTTCTCCAGCGGTTCCTTCATCACCGAGAATCCGTACAAGGTGACGCTGATCCCGCTCCCTGACTCCAGCGGACTCTGCGGCAGACATGCAGCCAGCCCTAGCAAGCACAGTAGTAACATCGAGAGTACAGCTGTCGTCGTCAGGTGATTGGTGCGTGACATGAACTGACCTTGTTGTAAGCCAACACGGGCGTCGGCTGCGTCAATACAATCGGGCACGCGCAGCAGGCGCTCAGGAATTAGGAAACGGGGGTTACTTGATTTTGCTTGGGGTGAACTTTAGGATGACTGACTCGATTGTGCAAGCACTTTTCGAGCGTTAACAAACTGTGACTAATTTGTTTGGAAAATGGATGAAGGCGCGCGAGATCGCCCACACAAAACGCGATGACAACCGCGTCGTGCGGCCATTTGCGTGGGGATTGGAACATATCGTGGATCACGTCAACGGCCACGATCCGCGCCTGGTCTTGGCACAGCATTCCGCCCGAGCGATGGCAGCCAGCGAAAAGTTTTATGAGCTTCCGGAGATTTCCGACTTTGTGCTGAACGATCGCGTGCTCACCTGGACAAGCGCGATCGACACGCCATCGGCCGTAAACAATATCGCCCGAGCACGACTGTTTCTGCCCCAGCGCGAACGAAGAAAGAAGCCGCGCGCCGCCGTGCTGGTGCTGCCGCAATGGAATGCCCAACCCGATAGTCACGTTGAAGCATGCCGCATTTTTAACGGATTGGGCATGGCGGCATTGCGGCTGACGCTGCCGTACCACGAAGAACGGCGACCACCGGAACTTGAGCGCGCCGAACATCTGGTCAGTTCAAACATCGGCCGCACAATTCAATCGATGCGACAGGCGGTTCTCGACGCGCGGGCTGCGGTGCGCTGGTTGAAACACCAGGGATATGAGCGCATCGGTGTGCTCGGAACCAGCATCGGGTCATGCACCGCGTTCCTGACATTCGCGCACGAGCCGGACATCGACGTCGGCATTTTCAATCACGTGTCGGGCTACGTCGCGGACGTCGTCTGGCAGGGAATATCAACCCAGCATGTGCGGCAAGGAATTGAGCCGGAATTGAAGGTGGAAGAGCTGCGCGAATTCTGGCGACCCATTAGTCCCGTTCCGTTCATTCCGCGACTGCTCGAGATGAAACCGCGGCCTATCCGTTTCATCGCCGCGAAATATGATTTGACGTTTCCGGTCGATCTCTCGCGCCAGGTTATCGACGAAGTGCGGCGGCTCGGAATCGATCTCGATGTGGTGTGGCTGCCGTGCGGTCACTACACGACCGCCGAGCTTCCCTGGAAAGCGATCGATGCGTGGAAGATCGCCACGTTCATGAGAAAGCATCTGTAAACTCGCCGCTGACACATGGCCCGTCTTCCGTTATCGCGCATCAAGAATCCTGAATCGCTCATCGAGCTTCACGAGCAACTCCTTTTTCGCCGCGCCTATCCGCGTAATCAACGCGAGCTTCACCAATCGGAAACTGAATTGAAAAGGCTGGCGGCGCGGGTCGCTGAACTGCAAGAGCTGGAAGAAGATCTCTCGCCGCTCGATGCGCCTGAGGTCTCAGGAATCGCGGGCACCAGCGTGACGAGCAATTTCAGTTACGCCCTGGTGCGTTGGCTGGTCCGCAAATTTCCAAATCAACTTTCAATTGATTGGGATTGGTTCGACAGCGATGACCAATTCGGCGCGACGATGCGGCGGTTTCTGCCGCTGCTTGAAGAAGACGCGATGGTCGAGGCGCACGTGCCGTATCGAGAGTGGCTCGACGCCGCGCGGGGCCGCCAGAATGAAGTGGCTTGGATCATTGAGCGATTTGAATCATTGCCGCTTAACGATCGGCAAAAGGCTGAACTTTACGAGTCCCTGAAGCTCCACATCACCTGGAAATTTAGTTTGCGTTCATCGCGCACCTTCATGCGGCTGCCGGGGCGCAAAAGGTTCTTTCATAACAAGCCGCTGATCAAACGGCGCGATGTGTCGCTAATCGACGAACTGAAGTCACCTCCGATTCCAATTAAGAAGCTGTCACAAGCTGCAGGCGAAAAGATTCTCGACCTTGCGCGCGAAACTTCGGCGGTCCGCTATCGCGAGCTGCACGGTTTCACGTACGGCGATCCGTCGCGAGTCGTGAAAGCCGATCTCGGTCGCGGGACGGAAGCATTTGTCGCCGGTGTTCCGCCCGAGCAACGGCTGCCGCTGCGCGCTTATCACGCCGTGATGATCTTCAAAAACGGCATACCTGTCGCGTACTTCGAAGGTCTCTCGCTGTTTGAACGGATGGAGAGTGGGTTCAATCTGTATTACACGTTTCGCGATGGTGAAACGGCGTGGCTTTACGCGCGCATTCTACGGCTGATGCGGCAACTGCTCGGCGTCACTGTCTTCTCAATCGATCCCTATCAGGTGGGACATGAAAACGAAGAGGGCATCGAATCGGGGGCTTTCTGGTTTTATCGCAAGCTCGGTTTCCGTCCCGTGAAACCGGAGTTGTTGAAAGCGACACGGGCCGAAGAGCGAAAGATGGCGAACGATCCGACTCATCGAACGAGCGCGCAAACGCTGCGCCGGCTTGCTGCAGGCCATTTGCTTTTCGATTTGGCTGGCGGTGAATCGTGTGAGTGGGATCAATTCGAGGTTCGCAACATCGGACTGGCAGTTCAGCGGCGGATGGCCCGCGAGTTTGGCGGCGATCCTAACAAGATGCGCGCCCATGTCGAAAAAACTTTCGCGATAACGCCGCCTGAAGCCGAAACTCAGGGAAAACTCTTCAAAGATCTTTTGCTCGCCGTCTCAACCGCCGCGGACACCTTTTCGTGGTCACGAAGCGACCGGGACGCAGCCGCACAAATCTTTATCGCAAAAAGCGCTCCTGAAGAAGCTCAGTACCTCCGGAAAATGCAAAAGCACGCATTGCTGCGTGCTTCGCTGATCACTCTCGGTTGTGGCACGCGCATCTTGCGCGTGGCTCACGGACGGGACGTCCGTGCCACACGTTCCAGTTAAATCGGGGCCAGTTCGAGCGCCCGATTCAAATCACGATAGAGCTCATTGTAATAGCGGAGCGTTACATCAAGCGCTTCCGGCAGCCGGCCGATATCAGCCGGGTTCACCACCAGATTTGCGTTATGGAGGAAGGCCGCGTGCATGTCCATTGTGCGCGCATTCGGCGTCAGATAAACCAGAAACAATCGGCGGCGGTCTGAGGGCTGCAATAACTTCACCTCTCGAGTAATGAAAGCAAAGCCCTGCTCGACCGTATCGAAATTGCCATCAAGCACGACCACGTCCATTCGATCTTCACGCATCCGACCCAATGCCTCGGCGGTATTTTCGGCAACGAAGACTTCGTAATCGCCCTCCACCAAACCATTGGCGATTTCGCCGGCGAGTTCGGCTTCGACACAAATAAGGGCCTTGCGACGGTTCCACGCCGGCCGTGTTATGGCAGCCGATTTCGGCACTGCGCTTTCTGCATGCCGCAGCGCGTCGGCCAGAAGTTTAACCAAATCGTTCGTGTTCGCAATCGTCGTTTCGGCCGTCGGCGCTTCAGTATCACCTGGCTTGAACGGCGCTGCGACCGGCGGACGTTCAAACGGCGACGTCTGCGATAACGGCGGCGTTATCTCTGCCGGAAATGTAATGCCGCTGCTCTCGTTGTCACTGGGGCCAGCGGATTTGATTTCAATGCGACCCTGACATTTTGGGCAACGCAACTTGAACGAATGCGGCGGGATCTTGCTTTCGTCCAGTTGCAGACGCGCTTTGCAGTTTGAGCAGATAACCAGCATGAGTGTAATCGTCGTTTAGTCGGTCAGACTGTAAACCAGGCTTTCGGAAATCGGATCGGTGATAGCGCCTTCAGAGTGGCTGCGAATGAAATCGTCAGAAGACGTCAGACCTTTGAGCGAAAGCAACAGGTTATTCTGGTTCGTCGCGAACGCCAGGCCGTCTTCAACACTGACGACGTTCTTTTCGATCATACTTTTGATGATGGTGTCGAAATCCTGCATGCCCTCGAGCTTCCCGTCGCGCATTGCGTCCAGCAGCGACTTCCCTTCCGTCTCTCCATTTTCAATGTACTCGCGCGTCCGCGGAGTAGAACGCAGAATTTCCACGGCGGCGATGCGGCCACGAAAATCTGCGCGCGGGATCAGGCGTTGCGAAACGATGTAGCGAAAAGTCTGCGCCAGACGCGTGCGAATCACCGGCTCTTCGTTCTTGGGATACAAACCGATGATGCGATCGATCGTTTTGGCAGCATCGATGGTGTGCAGCGTGGACAGAACCAAATGACCAGTCTCAGCAGCTTCCAGCGCGATTTCAGTTGTTTCGTAGTCGCGCATTTCGCCGATGAGAATGACCTTCGGCGCTTGTCGCAAAGCGGCGCGCAAAGCCGAAGGAAAATCTTTCGTGTCGTGACCGACTTCGCGTTGATTAATCGTCGAGTTTTTGTGCGAGTGCAGATACTCGATTGGATCTTCAATGGCGACAACGTGGTAATGCTTCGTTTCGTTGATGATGTCGATGACGGCCGCGAGCGTCGAGCTCTTGCCGGATCCCGTCGGTCCGGTAATCAGAACCAGGCCGTTCCGCAACTCTGCGATCTCTGAGAGTTGGGTGGGAAGATTCAGCGAATTCAGCGTGGGGATGTCTGTGGGAATGACGCGCATCACGATCGAGTAGACGCCACGCTGCTGAAAAATATTGCAGCGAAAGCGCGCGCGCGACGGCAGCGAGTAACTCAAATCCGCCGTGCCCGTCTTGACCAATCGCTCGGCTGCTTCAGGATTATCGTGCAGCAGCGCCATCGCGATAATTTCGGTCTGATAGGGCGTCAGCTTCTGTAGTCCGAGCGGCTGCACCGGCGTCAGCTTACCGTTGATTTCGACCTGCGGTAGCTGGCCGACAGAGAAATTCAGGTCGCTGATCTTGTCTGAGACCAACAACATGCGCTCGATGATTGGCGGCAGGTCAAAGAAACTCATGCCAAAGAATGCTCCATGATTGAGAGGCTAAGAATTCTCAAGAGTGCGAGTGAGGTTAAGCGAAGTGGCCGCGAGATGCGGCAATGCATTGTCGCCGATAGCCTGACAAAAACGCAAGCAAAAACTGTTTATCGAGTGCGTGCGTTGTTTATCAGTCGCGAATGGCCATCATTCTGGCGAGTTTTACGGCGATTTTAGCGGGTTCTTTCAGTAGATCAGAAATTATCGCCGCAGAATCTGCGCCCGCGGTTAAAGTATCACCAAAGTTTTCTCCAGTAATTCCGCCGATCGCGACCAAAGGTTTTTGACCCGCCCTCTCTTTGATTTCGCGCAGGTGGATCAGGCCTACGAGCGGCTCATGATCAGTTTTGGTTGATGTCTCGAAGATCGGGCCGAACGCGACGTAGTCAATGGGAAGCCGCATTGCATCCTCGACTTGAGAGAGATTGTGTGTCGAGTACCCGATCATCGCTTGTGGGCCCAACAGTTTTCTCGCGGCTTCAACTGGCATATCAGTTTGTCCCAGGTGCACGCCATCCGCTTTCAGCGCCATCGCAATATCAACGCGATCATTGATGATGATGCGAACATTATTTTCTCGCGCAATCGCCAATGCTGCCTCTGCATCGCGAAGGAATTCATTGGGCGCGGCGTTCTTGTCGCGCAATTGAATCAGCGTCGCCCCACCGCGAATCAGCCGGGTAACCTGTTCGGCGTGCGACAATCCAGAGACGGCTCGATCGGTAATCGGATATATTCTGGGCAGAGAAAACGTCATGTCTAACACATCATCTGGCAATGCGCCGGAATCGAAAAGTCCGCCGCCTTGTCGTGAAGAGAACGAACCGGGGCAAGCAAACGCCGAAGAGCAATCGGATTATTACTACGACGACGCGACTGGTTATGAGGTCTACGAAGATGATGATGAAGACGACGATGCAAGCGAAGAGGTACAGAACCGCGAGCGGTAGCGAGCGGGTTAATGCGCCGCTATCAATGCAAATAGCTTCGCTGAGATATCTTTCTTCAAAGAGGCTCTTTATCCCGCTCACTACCGTTCGCGGTTCCGTACCTCATTTGAATGCACCCGTCTGGCGTAGAGCTTCGTACAAAACAATCGCCACTGCGTTTGCCAGATTCAGGCTGCGGACATTCGGATTCAGCATCGGGATCGTCACGCAGTTCTGCCAATTACTTCTTAGCAATTCCTCGGGCAACCCGCGTGTTTCTCTGCCGAAGACCAGACAGTCGTTTGGCTCAAATTTCCAATCCACATAGGGCAACTCAGCCTTGGTCGTGAAGTAAACCAATCGCGTGTCGCCGAGATTAGTTTGCAATTCATTCAGATCGCGATGACGCGTGAGTTTGACTTCCGACCAGTAATCCAACCCGGCCCGCTTCACGGCGCGTTCGTCCATGCGAAACCCCGTCACCCCGATGATGTGCAGCGGCGTGTTCGTCGCCGCACATAAGCGCGCGATGTTCCCGGTGTTCTGCGGAATTTCAGGTTCGACTAAGGCGACACTCAGCATTCGCTTAACAGTCACATCCCGTGCACAATCGATTACCGTAGCCAATCTACAAAGTCAATTTCTCCAGCCGATATGAATCCACCTGGTGGCCGAACGATGCGCGAATCGTCTGCGCTCACTTCGTGTTAACATACGCTGCTGTCCCCGCCCGTTTCGGCATCCAATACTGCTATGATTTCCATTCGCAAACATTCCTTCGCATTTTTTCTGATGAGCTTCAGCACTATTGTCGCGATTGTCGCGCCTCTGTTTCTGATTACGAGCTGCCAGAATCTGCAGCAGACGCCACAGGAATTGAAGGCGCGCGAGACGCTGCGCACAATGACGCGCGGCGGTGTGCTTCCCTCCGAAGACGTCGTGGCCAAAATTGAGAACGATTTTCCACGCACCACGGCCGGATCGCTGGCGAAGATGGTGCATGCGCGCATCAAGCTGAACAATAAAGACTATGCCGGCGCCGCCGCGCTGCTTGATTCGCGGAATTTTACGGACTACACGGCGATTGGCGATTACGCGCTTTGGTTGCGCGGGAATGCGCTGGAGCAAGCGAATCGGCGCGTCGAGGCGCGCGCGGCTTATGAAAAACTGGCGCGAGATTTTCCCAATGCATTGCGCGCACGGGATGCGTTGCTGCGCGATGCCCAGATTTTAATGCAGGACGGACAGGCGTCAGCTGTACCGCTGATGTTGAAGCCGCTGATTGAAAAGAATGATGCGACCGCACTCCTTGTCGCGGCTAAGGCCTACGAACAAACGGGCGATTCGACGCGCGCACTCGCAAATTATCGGCGGCTCTATTTCTACGCGGCCACATCGACGGAAGCCTCGGAAGCCGCAGCCGCGATCGCTCGCTTGGGTTCGAGCACTGTTGCCGCCAATGGCGAAGAAGCAAACAGTCGCGCGATGAGCCTTTTCTCGGCACAACGCTGGGGTGAAGCATACGACGCATTGACCGACGCGCTCACTCGTTTTCCAGCAGCCGCTAACCGTGACATTAGAGTTTTTCGCGTGGACGCTGCGGCCAACGCTCGCAAATTTCCGGAAGCAGTTGCCGCTTTGAATCAAGTCCCGACCGAAGAGCGCAGTGGAGCAATGATGGGTCTGGCCAGCGCGTACGGTCGTGCGAAGCAGTGGGCACAAGCGCGCAGCGTCGCGGAGGAAATGCGGAAGCTCGAGCGCAGCCCCACCGCGACGATGCGGACGTTTGTATACCTCGGCCAACGCGCGGAGGAAGCCAAAGACGATGTGAACGCGAGCTACTTCTATCGGGCCGCCGTGAATTTCTTTCCTGGGAATTCCGAAGTAACGCCCGCGCATTTTTATCTTGCCTGGCAAGCGCACGAAGCGAAGAACTTCGCGGAATCGTCTCGCCTTCTGACTGAACATCTGGCCGTTTATGCCGGCAACAACACCGATTTCCGCGGCAAGGCTGCCTATTGGGCGGCGCGTGACAGCGAACGCGCCGGGAATTGGCCGTGGGCGGAAACGCTCTATGCGGCTCTACAAAAACGTTATGACGCCAACTGGTACGGATATCTTGCGAAACAACGTTATGACGACCTGACACGGGCGGGGAAAGTAAACCAAACGGTCTTGATGGAGGGATCGAACGAAGCGAAAGCGGTGGCCAATCTGCAAACCGTCACTGTCGCTGAAGAAACGGCGGGCGCGGCGGAAGATGAACGCATCGCGAAGGCGGATCAACTCACCATCATCGGCGCAGATGATTGGGGATTGGAAGAACTGCGCGAGCCTTCGGCGCGCAATCCGAACAGTCCGCGTGTGAATCTCGCGATTGCGAAAATCTATCGCGGACGGAATGACAATGTGCAGGCGCTGAATTATCTGAAGCGAAGTTATCCCGACTATTCGCAGATGAAGCCGGAAGAGATGCGCCGCGACGAGTGGGACGTCTTTTATCCGCTGCAGTACTGGGACATCATCAAGCAGGAATCACAGGCACGCGGTATAGATCCTTATCAAGTCGCGGGTTTGATTCGGCAGGAAACCGTTTTCAATCCGCGCGCGGTTTCACCCGCGAGAGCTTACGGCTTAATGCAGTTGATTGTACCGACGGCGGTGACTACGGCGCGACGCATTGGAACGGATCGCGCGATCACCATGGAATCTCTCTTTGAGCCACGGCTGAATATTCAACTCGGCACTGCTTACTTCAAAGATCAGTTGGATAAATACGGTCGCATCGAGTATGTCGCCGCGGCTTACAACGCGGGACCCAATCGCGTGGTGCAGTGGCGCGCGTCTCTGCCTCTGCAAATGGATGAGTGGCAGGAAGAAGTTCCGTTCCGCGAAACGCGTCTGTACATCCAGGGCGTCGTGCGTAACACGCTGCAGTATCGAAGGCTTTACGATGAGAACGGAAACTTCCGGCCGGAAGTTGGCACGCGCGCCGTGTATCCATCGCCGAACGCTTCACCCTCGCCGTCTGATTTCATCAAGATGCGGCGCGTGATTGGTGAGGAAGAAGAATAATCATCGATTCAGGAAATCCAATCCCAATTTCCGCAATAGTTCATGGAAGCGCGGTTCTGAACGCAGCGAATCGAAGCGCGGATCGACTTTGATGTATCCGACGTCGGCGAACGCGCCGTCTTTGTAGCTCTGTTCCAGCCATTCAATCGCCTGCTCTTTCTGCCCCAGACCAACATACACAAGCGCGAAGCTGAACGCAGACACACTGCGACTCTTGGCGATCTGTTTCAATTGGTCGAGCACTTTCAAAGCATTCTCGGTATCACCCGAAGCAGCATACGCGTGCCCGAGATACGCCAGCGCATACGGATCATCGTCCAATTGAGTCGCCTTCTGATATGCGGCAATCGCTTCCGGGAACGAGCCTTTGCTCTCATACGCGAAACCCAATCCTAACCGCGAGCTGTACCAGTTCTGATCCAGGTCTACGGTTTTTTGCAATTGCTCGATGGCTTTGTCGTACTGCCGCGCATAAATAAAGCTGTCGCCCAAATCCATGTTGATGACTAACGATACTGGATCCAGCTCCTGCGCCTGCTTTCCTTCGGCGATGGCCTCGTCAAAGCGGCCGAGGACCGACAAGACCGAGTTGCCATACCATTGATGTGCGGTCGCGTAGTTCGGATTCAGCTCGATAGTTCGTCTGAACTCCTTTTCCGATTCGGCCAAATTCCAGTTGTACGCCCACAAACAAAACGCGAGAGACGCGTGGGCTTCCGCGAGCGTGTCGTCCAGCTCCAATGCTTTTTTGGCGGCAGCCTCCGCTTTCGGAAAAAACTCTTGTGAGGCGCGGCTCGAGTAGCCCTGAAGTACTGCGTAACAATCCGCCAGCCCCACATACGCAAGTGCGTACGTCGGGTCCTTGTCGATCGCCAACTGGAAATGTTCGATGCCTTTCCGAATGCCGTCTTCAGTTCTCTTGTTCCAATAGAATCGGCCCTTCAGGTAAAGCTGATACGCCTCCGGATTGTTCGTGTAGCGCTTTGTCAGTGCTTGTCCTTCGACGTCTGTCAGCGTCAGCGTGAGGGCATGCGCCACATTTTCCGAAATCGAATCCTGCGCGGTAAAGAGGTCAGTACAAGCATCGTCACAGTGATATCCCCACAACACCGAACCATCGCTGATCCGAATTAGCTGGACGTTGATGCGCACCCGATCGCCCAGCCGCTGAATGTTGCCGTCAATGACTGCGTCAGCTTTGAGTTCGCGGCCGGCGACGATCGGATCGTAGCTGGCGCCGGCAAACTTTCTGACTGAACTCGTTGGCCGCACGAGCAACTGTCTAATACTGCTGAGCCGCGTGATGAGAGCATCGGCAATTCCGAGTTCTAAATATTCCTCGCGGCCTTCGTTGCTCAATGGTTTGAACGGCAGCACGGCAATGGTTTTGATTTGGGGCCGCGCGAGGACGACCGGTTCAGTCTTACGAGAGAACTTCCAGAGAACGACGGCAACCAGGACGATCGCGAGGACGCCCACAGCCAAAGCCCTTCGTCGCGTCCACACACTTTGACGAGCGACAGGCGCCAGCTGTGCGGGCGCTGGCGGAAAACTCGGCTCTAACGTTTCGTGTTCACTAATTACAATCCGCGAGCGCGAATGCTCGTGAATGATCAGTTCTTCATCGGCGAGTGAGACAACTCGAATGTCGCCGACAAAGCGGTACCCGCGGCGTGGGATCGTTTGAATGTAACGTTTCTCGCCGAGGGCTTTGCGGAGCACCGAAATGTTCTGGGTCAGGTTTCCTTCCTCAACAAAAGTGTCCGGCCACACCTCGCTCATTAACTTCTCTTTGCGGATCACGCGACCGTGGTTTTCGACTAGCAGAAGCAGGAGATCGAAAACCTTGGGCGTCAACGGCACGAGATCGCCATTGCGGGTCAACACGCGGTCGGAGCAGTCGACGCGAAAGTCGCCAAATTCAAATGAATTTCGATTTGTCGGGCTCGACGACACTGGTTTTGAGAAATCTCTGAGAAATTCTGAGGACTTCAGGTCAAGGTGGGAATTAAGTTTCGCGCTGTTTCGGAACCGCTAATGATGATTAGACCAAAAGTCCGACGAAAACTGCCCGGCATTGTATTGCGGTTCTGAAAGAGGGGCAATGACTTTCCGACGTGAGAGATGAAACGCACTGAAATCATCATCGAGACACAGCGAGTCACGATTGTTCATCGCCGGAGCAGATCGAGCCATACCGAATGCGATGCGCCCTCAATCGACCTGGAAACGATCGATGTAAGTAACGGCAGCGGCGACCCGGCACCGGAACCAAATTGCCATAAGAGAATTTTGGGAGAGGAGAAAGAAACATGTATAGATTCAAAAGATCTCTAATTGCTCTGATCGGCGTTCTGACGCTGGTCGGGATTGTCACGGTGACAGTACCGCACATCGGTCGCGGCGCGAGTGGAAACGGGACGAGTGCTCCGACGACTCAAACACAAAACGTCAACGTGGTGAATACGCCGTCGGTCAACGCTCAACAGAGCGGGACCTGGAATGTTGGCATCAGCGGCACGCCTTCGGTTGCCGTCTCCAATTTTCCTGCGACTACCAATGTCGCGATCGACACTTCGGCAAACACAGTGAAGATCGGCAACTCGGATCCTCTGCTCGTGCGCGATGCGGACAATCCGGCGTACCAACGCTTTCGCACGTCGGTGTTTGTCTCGTTACCTGATGGGACAACCTTTGCGGCTGTCAATCCGGGGATAACCCCACCAACAGGCAAGCTTCTCGTGATTGAGGCAATCTCCGCGAGTGGAAACATACCGTCAGGACAAAAGTATGCTTGCTCCCTGGACGTCACCGATCAATTTGCGCAACTTCAATTCGAGCTGGGTCTTCCGCTCACATTACAAGGGACCTTCGGTCCGGTGGACACTTTCCAGGGAAACACCACCACCCGAATTTATCTCGACAACTCAGACACTGTGGCTTTTGACGTGTTTCGAACTGCCGGTGCGGGCGCGGCCGGCGTGCGCGTCAGTTTCTCAGGTTATATGATCGACGCCCAGTAATGTCTTCGGGCCGGCTAACAAAAACTTTCCTTGCGAGTCTAAAAGGAGGAAATATGAAACGAGTCTCTCTGCTACGCATTATCGTCATCGCTGCTGCGTTAATGAGTTTCCAACCGGTAACAGCGCAGACAATTCAGAAGCCTTCGGTTCAAGTGCGTCTGCAAGTCCACAAAGGCTTCAAAGGCGATCCCGAAACGTGGAGCTGGACTCCAGTCATCGATTTTCGCGTGAATGGACCGTTCAGTCCCGGTGGCGCGGTGTCGGTCGAGTACACCCTGCCCGGCAAGACGTGGAAGTTCGACTGCAACGTCGAACAAGCCGGCGTCGGCTGGCTGGGGGTTCGCGATTGCGGACTGAACCCCGGCGACGAACAGGCGATGACTTATACGGGACCAGTTGATTTCAAAATCAATCTGCGCAACGAACTGGAAAACAAGAACGCGACGCTCTTTTCCGGCAAGTTTAAAGTCGACAAGTTTCACGAAGGCGTCGTCGATCTTCCCAAGTTCAAAAACAACAACATCTTTTTCGTGAACTACGATTGGATGTTGCCCTTTGCCTACATTTACGACGAGTGGGTGTACAACTGGGAATATCCGGGGCCTCTGAATCGTTATGGCCAGGCTATCAACCTAAGCCGCTCGCATCTGATGGCCGCGTTCTCGTTCCGCGGCACAAACAAAGGCGTCATCTACAGCAAGTACGCTGCCTATCTTTACTACAAAGGTCAGATGGTTGCAGAAGCTATTCCGGAAAGCGCGGTTTGCGAGGCTTTGAATCAACCTGAATCGAATCAGGATTCTGCCAACGCGTACTGCCGGAGCGTGTTCACTTTTCAGAAAGCGATTCTTTGGGACAAAGAGCCCGGCGTCATGGAGCCCGGCTTTTACTACGAGATGTACAAGAACCCCGGCGAGTACGAGATCAAAGTTCTCCAGAATGGAAAGCTCGCGCGCACCGCGAAGTTCACGTTCGGATCGGATTACAAGATTGCCGACAATGGGCTCGTCAAACAGAACAGTGTCGGCACTCTGCGCGTGTTGGTGCCCGCCCAAATCATCGGCGAACAGGACGGGCAGTGGGACCGCAACGCGTACAAGACGGATGCATTCTTTGGAAATCCGTTGAGTGGATTTATTTGGCCGTGATTTATCAACGAATTTCTCTGTGCCTCAGTGAAACCTCAGTGTCTCTGTGGTGAGTGTTCACTGAAGTCATTTCACCACCGAGACACGGAGCTCACACCGAGCCACGGAGGAAAACGAACTTAGCGCCCACCGACTCTTCGCTGCGCTGATGAGTCATATCAGCTCCTGCGTTACAATTCCTCGCATGGACACGCTCAAAGTCCGCTCGCATCAACGGGAAGAACTTGTCGAATTTACGGACGAAGTTCAGCGCAAGCTAAGTGAATCAGGCGCGAAGGAAGGTGTCGTCGTGCTTTACGTGCAGCACACGACGGCCGGCCTCACGGTGAACGAGAATGCCGATCCTGACGTGCCGCGCGACATGCTGCACGCGCTGCGCACCTTGATCCCGCAACACGGCATGGGCTTTCGCCACGGCGAAGAAAACTCTGACGCGCACATCAAAGCGAGTCTCGTGGGTCCCAGTGTCACGATTCCTTTTACTGACGGCAAACTCTTGCTTGGTCGATGGCAGGGCATCTTTCTCTGTGAGTTCGATGGCGGGCGAGAGCGTAAAGTGATCATGATGATTAGGTAACTCATGACAGTCGCCCACCAGATCGTTGTTTCGGCCGAAAACAATCCGTACATCGCGTGGCAATGCAAGCTTTTCTATTATTCGTGCGTCACCCGCATGAATCATCAGCCCGTCATCATCGTGCATGACACGGGAGACGATTGGCATCGTGACTTCTATGAGTTGGCAAAGGCCGGTTGCGCGATTTATTCTGCGCCAAATTATCGTTTTGATCGCGCCGGCAACGACTACGCTTGCCGAAATCACCCGGGCAGCCTCTTGCGCGCAGCTGAGCTCTTTCATGACCGGGAGATCTTCATTGTGCTTTGTGATCCCGACATGATCTTTGTGCGTCCGTTTGAATTTCCGAAAGCCCTGGCGGGTGAATTCAGTTCGTTCATGGATTACGACCGCGATTTCGTGAACGAAGTGCTGCCCAAACTTGGGATGACGCGCGAGGCACTTGAGCAACAGAAGGATTCGCTTTGCGTCAGTGTGCCGTACGTGATTCCGTCGAAAATCGCACGGGAGCTTGGCGAAGCATGGATGTCAACAATTGAACTCTTTAGTCAGCGGCGTTGGGAGGACGTCATGTACGCGTTCGGCCTGAGCGCCATCAACACGGGATCGCCCGTCGAGGTTACGCACCTGGTTGATCACAATTATTGGCCGGAAGAAATATTAGGCGCGCCAATGATTCACTACGCTTACGGTGATGAACGCTGGAACAAACGCGATTACACGGCCGACTCAACCAGCGCCAATGTTTGGTGTCCACCGGATAACTATCCGCCGGAAACGATCCTCGGCGAGTTGTCGAATCAAATCAGAGAAGCGCGAGAGTTCTACCGAACCGTTTTCGTCTAGTTCAAATCCATTTGATCGGCACGGGTCCGCGTATCCACGAAACGATCACATATTTTTCACCGCGAATTACCGGCACGCTGCCGTGCAGATAATGGGAAGGAAAAATGATCGCTTTGCCGGTTTTCGGTTTTGCCGTGTAGCGGCAGCCGGGGAATGATGTCTCTCCTCCAAGAAAATCGTCGTTCAAATAACACACGACGCTGAAATATCTGGATTCAAATCCTGGCCCCGTGTCCTGGTGCGGCACATAGTGATCGGCCGGGCCGTACTTGAGAAGCTGGGCCCCCCAATGTTCCGCAAGATCGATCTTCCAGACCTGCTTGATGAGTGGTCTTAGCGTCGCATCCATGGCGACATCAAACGGCCGGTACACATCTTCCGCTTGTGCGGACACCAGGATACTGGTGGACCGAACCTCTGGATGAGTGAAAGACTCCGAGCGGCCATCCGCATCGGTCTCGCGCACTTGCGCAGCCTCCCACTCATCCAGCCGCTGCACTCGATCAACGACACTTCGACAGTACGCTGACTCGAAGAGAGTCAGGGAGATGACACCGTCGGCCTCGTCGCAGTAATCGATCATGGTCTTGCTCTTTCGATCGAGACAGTCGCCACGCGACCGTGCCTAGTAACCTTTCGGCGATTCAGGAGGAACGCCCGCGGGCTTCGGCGAGTCGGGCGGAACGCCTGCGGGCTTCGGCGACTCAGGCGGAACGCCTGCGGGCTTCGGCGATTCGGGCGGAACGCCTGCGGGCTTCGGCGATTCAGGCGGAACGCCTGCGGGCTTCGGCGATTCCGGCGGAACGCCTGCGGGCTTCGGCGATTCAGGCGGAACGCCTGCGGGCTTCGGCCTTGGCTTTGGTGAATCAGGTGGATTACCTGGTGTTTGTCCTGGCTTCGGTGAGTCAGGTGGATTACCTGGCGTCTGGCCTGGCTTCGGTGAGTCAGGTGGATTACCTGGCGTCTGGCCTGGCTTCGGAGAGTCAGGTGGATTACCTGGCGTCTGGCCTGGCTTCGGAGATTCAGGTGGCACGCCCGGTTGCTTTGGGCTTTCGGGTGGAACGGTCGCCTGCAGTTCATACGCGTGTCCATTTCCATTGCCATTTTCGCTCAGCAATTCTTGCGGCAATGCAAAGACGATGCTCGCGAGCAAGTCATCTGCAATCGGCTCTTCAAACTCGCGGAATACCTTCGAGACTGCGGCCAGACATTCGAGCCGCAAACGATTGTTCATCTGGACGCGAAAACGAAGATTCTCAACGTCACGAAAAGACTCTCGTGGTTCCATGGGGCAAAAACTCCTTTCGAAGCGAGGTGAAAGTTGGACGGTAAAGGTAAATGTTGAATCGAGGCCGCGGAGTCTATACCCAATCTCAGCGGTTTTCAAGAACAATTCCGCGTTTGCCTGCGGAATCAGCGCAGGCCTTTGACCAGATACAAATCGGAGAGTTGCCGCGTGAAAGCATAGACATAAGACTTCGCGTCCGGAGTCACCAGCACATTGATCGAGCCGAGCACGCCACCCAAGTCACCGGGCAGAATTTCCTTTTCGAATTCTTTATGACCGTTCGCCACGTTGAGTTTGAAGATGCGCAAAGGTCGTTCGCGGTCGCGAAACACGTAAAGCGACTGGGCATCCGCCCAGCCGATAACTCGATCATCGTTATCGACACCGGGAATGTCGCGCGCGTCGCTTCCCGTTAACGAGTACAGTCCTTTCTTTTCATCGCCGGCTCGCCCGACGACGTATTTCCCGTCGGGCGATACGAGGTGCCCGATGATTCCTTCGGGAGTTACCGGACGCGGCGGACCGCCGGCAATATCTTGCACATAAGTGCGCAACGCGTGGCCTTTTTCCTTGCCGATGAAGACAATACTTTTTCCGTCAGGCAACCACGTGGCGCCGTATCCATACTGCTCCATCCCAAATCGCTCGAGCGGCTTTGCTTCGCCCGCTCCGATGGGCAGCAAAACGATTTGCGGTGGATCGAGTGAAATTGAGATCACTGACTTTCCGTCAGGCGATCTTCCGTGGCCATGTCCGCTGCCGAGTCGAATTGCCGGCGAGCCATCCATCTTGCGCAAATACAACGAATAGTTCGTGCCGCTGCCCTGGCCCGACTCGTTGAAGATGAATGATGTTCCGTCTGGCGATAAGTCGGTGATGCGCACGCTGGTAAGCCACGAAAGATCGCGTTCGCGCGTATCGCCGGGCGCCAGACCAGTAACCGGAGTGGTCTCTTGATTCCCGGTGACCAGGACATCGCCCTCTTTCGAGATGTCATGTAGACGGAGACCGATTGGCGTGCGCAAGATGATTCGCTGTTTTCCCGCGACCGTGACTGCGTACAACGCCGACGCTTCTCCCGATTTGCTCGCGGTAAACCAAATCTCATCGCCGGACGGCGCCCACGCTAAGCCATTTTCATCAGTAAATTCATCGGTCAAACGCTTAACTTGACCGCTCGAATCAATTAGCGCGACGGTGCCGCGACTGTCTCCCGAGAGCGGGTGATCCAGAAACGCGACCCGATCGCCTTTCGGCGAGACACGCACATGACTGACATAGCCGTCGGTCTCATAGACCTTTTTTCCCAAAGGAAACTCAAGTTGCACATGCGTGTTAGCCGCGCGAATTATCGCCAGCGAATTGTCCACCGGATTCCAGTCGGCATCCTGCACGTTCTCGAGCATTTCGCGGGGGCTGCCACCCGCCAAAGACATGCGACCGAGCGTGCCCTGATTCACGAAGTGATACAGATACTTTTCATTGAGCAGTACTGCCATATCTCCGGAAGGCGACACTGACAGCATCTGCATGTTGGGCGAGCCGACACTCTGCACGTCCGAAGATTCCACGCGCATGTACGAGATGTCGACTGGGTTTCCGTCCCACGTGGCGCTGAAGAAGATCCCTTTTCCATCCGACGTGAACCGCGCCGTGTAAACGGCGCCATGCCGAAACGTTAGTCGCGTGTAAGAGGGCAACGTCGTGCTCGTGCTGTAACGGCCCGCAAAGAAGACCGCGCCCAACAGGACAGCGCCGACAACTGCCGGTACCAGCCATTTGATCCATGACCGTCGAGCAATCACCGGCGCCGGCATAGTCGAAATACTTAGCGAGCTGTCGATGCTGGAGTGATCGGTAATTGACTCGAGATTGAAAACGAGATCGCGCGCGGTCTGAAAACGATCTTGCGGCTGTTTCTCCAAACAATGGTTGATGATGCGTTGCAACTGGAGCGAAACTCCACGCTCGGCAACCGGAATTGGAGCAGGCTCTTCTTTCAGGATCGCATTCATCGTTTCTACCGACGAATCGCCCCGAAATGGCCGAACGCCGGTGACCATCTCGTAAAGCATGGCGCCAAAGGAAAAAATGTCCGACCGTTGATCGGCGGGATTTCCCCGCACCTGCTCAGGCGACATGTAACCCGCGGTGCCGAGCACCACGCCGGGTTCAGTATTCAGGTGTTTGGTTTCAACCTGCGAAAGTTCGTCCTCAGAAAGGACCGGTTCAATCAGCTTCGCCAGACCAAAGTCCAGAATCTTCACGTGCCCATCGTTCGTGAGGTAGATGTTTTCGGGCTTCAGATCGCGATGGATGATTCCTTTTTCATGCGCCGCGGCCAGACCTCGTCCGATTTGCTTTGCGTAATCGATTGCCTTGCGCGGAGGCAAATGTCCGTCGGCCAGACGCTCTCTCAAGGTTTGACCTTCCAGTAGTTCTGAGACAACGAACGGCGCGTTCTCAAAAGTGCCGATGTCGAAAATCGCGAGGATGTTCGGATGGTTAAGCGCGCTGGTGGCACGCGCTTCCTGTTCAAAGCGTCGCAGTCGATCGGGATTCAGATAAATCGGCGGCAGGCTCTTAATCGCCACATCTCGGCGCAGAGAAGAGTCGTGCGCGCGATAGACCTGGCCCATTCCGCCCGCGCCAATGAAGGCGCGAATCTCATAACGCCCGAGCCGAGTGCCAATCGGAATGTCCACGAGGAAACTTGAACTGCCCCGAAAAGAGTCGCCATTCTAATTGAGTTGGTGAAACGGCGCTAGCGGGTTTTCATCGGACTCGGGTCCAATCGGCGGCGGTCAGCTTTTCGCGCAATTCAAACCCTGGCCAGTCGTTCTTCTTTTGGAACTTAGATTGGACCGCGAAAGTCTAAGGCAACAAATCCCAAATCCTTGGAGGCTGAAGAAATGAAACTCGTGAACCGTCTGATCCTTGTCGCCGCTGGCCTGTCGCTGGTGGTGGCGATTGGCTGCAGCAAGAAACAGAACCGCTCAACCAAAGTGACCGTGGCTGGCGAAGCGACGGCAAAGGTCGAACCGGACGCCGCCGTGATTGTCTTGTCAGTGGTGACGCAAAATGCGCAAGCGCTGACTGCGCAACAGGAAAACGCGCGCAAAAGCGAAGCAGTCGCGACTGCCGTCAAGAACACTGCCGGGTCAACCGCAGAAATCAAAACGAGCGATTATTCGCTGCAACCGCAATACGACTACCGCGATAACCACCTGCCTAAAATCATCGGTTACGACGCGCGCAATAGCGTGATTATCACGATGAGCGATTTGAAAAACGTTGGCGGGGTAATTGATGCGGCATCCCGCGCCGGCGCTAACAGTATCGACAACGTGTCCTTCATCTTGCGGCAAACTAGCCCGGCTCGCGGACAGGCCTTGTCCGACGCGACTCATCAGGCGATGAATAAGGCGCAATCCATTGCCCAGGCCTTAGGCGGACGAGTGTTGCGGGTGGTTGAGGAGAACGAGAGCGCTACCGTGACCGCAGAGCGCGGATTGGAATCTCAAGCGACTTTTGGTTATGACGGAGACACTCGGAAGAGTCTGACTCCGATCGCTTCAGGTCAACTAAGCATTAAGTCGAATGTTCAGCTAATCGTCGAGATTGAAAGCTAATCGGCCGGCGCACCTTTCATGATGTCTGCGAACTTCTCGACCTGTTCGCGCGTCGTTTCCATGTGCCGCCGGCTCTCAAGATAGGCTTGCCATTGCGCGGTTTGTGTCAGCGCTCTTTGGCTATCTTCGTCCAATGCTTGAGCCATGACCGCGATCAAATCGCTAACGACTCGTGTGTGCTCGAGAAGCGATTCGATGATCGAATGCGCGAGTTCAGTCGGCGTGAGATCGTCTGGTTCGCCAAGTGTATCGGCTTGATGGACTTCCTGATCCTTCATCGTGTGTTGGTAGAGTCGAGTGCGCGGTTACAAGAACCGCGAGCAGTGGCGAGCGGGACAAAGACTCAAGTTATGCTCGCGTGCCTTTCCACAGCATTCTCGCTAAGTTGGGCCCTAACCCGCTCACTACCGTTCGCGGTTCTGTAACTCACTGCGTATACCAACTGCCTCGGATGAACGGCAGCTCAGCGACTGTCCCGCTGATTTCGTCATCGGCCAAAGAGACTTTCACCGCTGTTCCCGGCGCGAGGTAATCATACTTCACATACCCGAGCGCAATCGCGCGATTCAACTTTGGCGAAAGAGCTGATGAAGTGACGCGGCCAATCTCTTTGCCATTCTCCGAAAGAATCGCGGCGTTTCTGGCGACGGGCGTATGTTGCTCCAAAATGATACCCGTCAATTTCTTCGCGACGTGCCCGCGATGTTTGATGCGCACAATAATTTCCTGGCCGAGATAACAACCCTTGGTAAAGCTCACGGCATCGTCCAGGTTGGTTTCGGTTACGACGTTCGTCTCGTCCATGTCGATGCCGTACCGGGGAATCCCGGCTTCGATGCGTAGCGTTTCAAGTGTTTCTTCGTTAATCGGTCGCGCACCGGCGCTTATGAGAGCGGCTTGTATCGCAGACGACGTGTTGCTGCCGATGAAAACATCGAAGCCGTCTTCCGCAGTGTGGGTCGCGCGTACCAACGTTACTGGCTCACTTTCGAAATCTATATCGAGCGATTTTTGACGTTCGACGAGCGCCGCGTCCTCGCCAAAAACCCGCCTCACAATTTCAACGGCAAGGCGTCCTTGCACAGAAAACGCAGTAGTCACGCTCGTCAAATCTATGACTTTGAAATCACCCGCCAGCGTGAACCGCTCGATCAGCTTCAACACGGTTTCATGTGTCGCTTGTTCCGTGTCCAGCAGATATCCGTCGGCGCGATGAATGATTCGCACCGCGGCCAGTAGACGTCCTTGCACATTCGCGAAAGCTGCCGGCATCCACGAATTCATCTCCAGCGATTTTATGTCGTTGGTGATGAGACCGTTGAGAAACATCACGGCTTCCGAGCCGCTCACCAGGATTCGACCGCGGGAAGAGAGATCAATCAGTCCCGCTCCGGTGTCGCGCACTGCTGAGTATTCAGTCGGTGTAACCGCGATTGTCATTGGCCGTGTAAACCGCGTGCATTCGCTCCGGTGGGAGCGAAATGGTTGTAGCACTGAGATTTCTTCGAGTGTAACAAGCTCCTTTTAGGAGCGAAATCAATTAACCATTCCGATCTTAAAAGAGCCGTTTCTACTGAGCTACTTTAATTCTATAAACATTAGAATCCTCTGGACCTGAAACCGTTTTCAGCCGCCGCGCGACCACTTTGTAATCGCGCAATTGTGCGCGTTCATCACGACTCGTAATCAGCACCTGGGGACTCGGATGATAGAGCGGAATCAAGGTGCGACCTTGCCACTTCCGCAACTTCGCTGCATCCGCGCGCAACGTAAACTGATGGGTCTCAATTAACTTCAACGCATCCAGCGCGACGCCGCCCAGAGTTACGATCACGCTCGGATTAATCAATTCGATCGTGTGCCGCAGGTACGCCGAACAGTTACGCAACTCGATCGACGTCGGTCGCCGATTCGCGCCTGTTGACGTGCGCGGATTACAGAGCGCCGCACTGGTAATGAAAATGTCAGAACGTTTTAAATTAGCCGCCGCCAGAAACCGATCGAAATTCTTTCCTGATTGATCGCCGGAAAACGGAACGTGAGTTCGATCGGCGCCTTTTCGTCCCGGCGCTTCGCCAATGAACATCACGCGCGCGTTGATGTTGCCGTTGAGCTCGCTCAGCACCGCTGCTCGGCCGCACATGGCCGGGCACTTAACACAGGCGGCGGCTTCAGCGACCAATTCGGCGAACTCAAGATTTCTACGTGTCTTCTTCATTAAAACTATTGACTTCTGCTGATACTTCGAATAGAAGTGCCCGCGCTCTAACCCCAAAATCAGGAGGACACCCTATGCGTCGAGTATTGTACTTATCTTTGTTTATGTTTGCTTGCGCCGTGCCGGCGTTGGCCCAGGATCCGGTGAAAGTCGATCCCGATCATTACAAAGTCGCCATCAACAACGCGACCGTGCGCGTGCTGAAGATTCATTATGGACCGCACGAAAAATCAAAGATGCACTACCATCCGAATGCGGTTGCGATTCCGCTGACATCCGGCAAGGTCATCTTTTGGCTGCCCGGTGGCAAACACACGGAAGTCGATATGGTTGCAGGTCAGGCGATGTGGACCGCGGCCGGCCGGCACAATCCCGAAAATGCCAGTGATGCCGACATGGATGTAATTCTGGTCGAGATGAAAACGCCTAAGAAAAAGGCCGCGCCTAAACCTGCGAACACGAACGCAAACCAGTAGCGGCCGCTATTGTCCAGTCGCGGATTTGCCGCGACGCTCTTCACGTTGTTCGCGCCGGAACTGGCTTGGTTCGATCGGATTTGAATCCTGCCAAAGCCCGAGATGCTGCGCCCGAGCTTCCTCTTCGGCTCGGGCGTAAAGCTCGCGATCTTCAGGCGTCTGCTCGCGCTCATATTCCTTGTAGTGCCAGGTCATCCCCTCCTTGACCTGCATAAGATTCACATCGTTTCCGGCAAAGACTATTTTTCCCACCAACCTGCCGTACTGATCAGTCTTGTCGTAGGTGACCGTAACATCGTTGCCAAAGACAAGCTCCGACAGATTTTGCTTTGACCGCGTCCCAAAAGCCTGGTGCGATTCGGGCGCATCAATGCCTGACAAGCGAATCCGGTGCTGGACGTTGTCAGAGTCAAGCACAGTCACCGTGTCTCCGTCGGCAATTGAGACGACCCGGCCGTTAAGAGTTTGACTGGTTGCGGGCGGCGGCGTTGCCGGTGCGGGTTTGTGTTGTGCGGGCTTTGAACAGCAAACGCCGAGAGCGATTCCCACCAATAACCCAACGAGATTGAGGCTTTTCCCGAAGCCTGGTTTGTGGTTGCGAATTATCAAGACGCGTCGCTAGTAAGGACAGTGGCGGCAGCCGCTGTCGCAGCAGTAACCTCGCCGCCGCAGATAACTTTCGGTGAAGACGATCTTTTCTTCGTCGCGATAGTAATCGTCAGGCTCAGTAAAAGATCCTTGCAGCAGATCCAGATCGACTTGCTGAAATGCATCGGCGGGACCATCCCATGAAAATTCATTCGGATGAAAGAGGTGCGCGAGCAGTTCTGTTCCGTCAACTACGCGCGGGCCAGGTCGCGCGAAGAATGAATTGGCATCGACGGCGAAGACGCGATTATCGCGGACCGCGGGAAGATTGAAGAACGCCGCCCGATGGTCCGCGGCAAACGAAGAGTAAGCACCGAAGTGTTGCCAAATCTGCTTCATGGTCTGCTGCAGATTGAATCCGCACGGCATCATAACGAGAACCTCGGGCGCCCATTCAGCCAGTTGCTGCCATGAGATCCTCACCGATTCACCGCCGTCGGTGCCGATCTCGTCCGTCCCGCCGGCGATCTTCACCATCTCCGGCACCCAGTGCCCGCACGCGTAAACCGGATCAAGCCATTCCATGCAGAAGACGCGCGGCCGATGCGCTAGTTTGCTGGTCGCCGCGCTCAACCGTTCGAGGCGCGCGCGTCTGTCCGTCAATATTTCTTCGGCTCTTTGCGATTGACCGGTGGCCGCGCCGAGGTCGCGCAAGTTCTGAAAGATTTCCGCAATTGACTGTGGCGTCAGCCAGAGAACTTGAGGCTGATGGGGCAGCGTCTTCAGCACCTGCGAAACTTCGTTGCCGGATGGCGCGCACACTTGGCAGAGATTCTGGGTAAGAATCAAATCCGGCGCGAGTTTAGCGAGAAGTTCTTCGTCGATTTGATAGAGGCTTTGACCGTCGCGCAACCTCTCCGCGACAGCGCGGTCGATCTCGTTTTGGCTCATCGTCTCGATCGGAAGGACGTTGCGGACGACGACTGGCTTGCTCTTCACGGATTCGGGATAGTCACACTCATGTGTGATCCCGACAAGTGAATCGCTCAAACCGAGCGCGCAAACCATCTCAGTGGCGGAGGGCAGGAACGAGACGATTCGTAGCATTGCGGTGAGTCTAGCACGTGAGGCGGGACGAGCACTTTAAGTCGGTCGAGATAAGTTTATTTGGTGATCGAGACAGAGCGATTGGCGTAATCGATCACGAGCGTCGCACCTGCGAACATCTCGGTGCCGATCAACGAGTCGTTGCTTTCGCTTACAATTACTTCGACAGCTCTTTGTTCGCCAAGCCACTCGATCTCGGCTAGCGCCACGTCCGCAGCCATCCGAGCGCCACCAACCAACTCAAAGACCAGCCGCGCGACTATTGGAAGACCCAGCCGTTCAACGACAGCCGCGGGAATTATGAGGGCTCCATCGAAACCTGTATCGACTACGCACTCAAATGTCCGTCCCTCGCCAAAACGCACTTCAACAATGGCTTCGCGAAGAGCGTTAACGCTACCGGATTCTTGTGGCATGTCCGCCGACGGTGTGCGCGGTCTCTCGACCAACGCGCGTGAGGTAGAAGAGCTTGTCGGGCATCGCGGTGCGAGCAGCGACTAGGGCCTCGGTCGCTGTTTTTTCAAGGAAGTATCGACCTGAATTCGGTTCGATGGCGACGAACTCGCCGTCGTGTGACGGCTCAAGAATAGCCGCCAGCCTTTGGCGATATGCGATCTGTCCGCGCTCGACCAGATCGTCGCTGGTGGCTTGATTTGAGTTGAGAAGTGCACTCATAGTTAGCTCACTGCAGGATTTTAACATGCTACTGCCAAAGACGCTTTTCTAATGAAGAAATTTTATGAGTTTCATCGAGATATGCACAAAGGGGTTTTGCTCGTTAGAAACCTCATGGACAAATGCGGGCCTCGAATTCAAGAATTGGCGGAACGCCCAGAGATCAACGATCGCGATGTGAGTATAAGGACTTCATATCTCCGCGCACACGCTTGGATCTTAAGTCTCAGTAAGCTGAACCATCCTTCTGATCTGCAGGCTGTCGCATGTGGTTGTCGTTCCCTGCTCGAGTGCGCAGTCGACATTGTCCTATTAGCAAACGATTCCACGAATCGTTCCGGAGAACGAATGCGCTGGTGGGATCTTTCCGCCAAACTTCAGATGGCAGTTGCTTTCGTGGAATACGAGCAAAAAGGGACGGGACAGGAGTGGGCTAGGGACTTCATTCAGCGGAATGAAACTTTTGTTAAGGAACTCAGAACAAATCTTTGGCCACAATGGAAGGAGCGCAACGGTAAACCTCGGCATCCTCCTAGGTGGACCGGAAGTAATGATATTCGAGCTGACATTGTTGAGGCGGATCGAAGCACGTTCCAAGGAACAATTCGTCAAAACTTGAACCAAACGCTTCTAAGTTATTACAGTTCGGAATATCAACGTCTAAACAAAACGATTCACGGTTCTGGACTTGTGGGCATCCAGGGCTCACCTCAATTAATTTCAATCAGAGCTGCACATGGCTGCTGGGCGGCCGCGTCGCTAGCAATGATATGCCATCAAGTATTATGTAGCGATCGAGGACTTGATCGTGAACTGTTGCAGGACTGGGCGCACATTCTGAAGGTTCGTATGACTGGCTTCATTTATCACGTTAGAGAGATTGAGAATCAGGATCTCAATTGACACGTGCACGGCTGTAATAAATGCAAGGAGATCAGTCGCCTAAACTATCTTCGCGATGATCGCGTCGGCGAACTCGTTCGTGCTCGACGTGCCACCAATATCGCGCGTGCGGACCTTGCCTTCGCGGTAGACGTTGAGCATTGCGGCTTCGATTTTCTCAGCCGCAGCGCGCTCTTCGATGTGGCGCAGCATCAGAATCGCCGATTGCAAGAGCGCCGTAGGATTCGCAATTCCCTGGCCCGCAATGTCGGGCGCTGAACCGTGTACAGCTTCGAAGACCGCCCCTTTTTCGCCGATGTTCGCGCCGGGCACCAGTCCCAATCCGCCAATCAGACCGGCGCACAAATCCGAAACGATGTCGCCGTAGAGATTTTCGCACAGCAGAATGTCGAACTGCTCCGGCCGCATCACTAACTGCATTGAGGCGTTGTCAACGATCATGTTCTGAGTTTCGATGTCGGGATGGCTTTTGGAGACCTTTTCAAAGCAGCGCAGGAACAGGCCGTCCGACATCTTCATGATGTTGGCCTTGTGCACGGCAGTGATCTTCTTACGTTTCTCTTCGCGCGCGAACGCAAACGCAAATTTCGCGATGCGCGTCGAGGCTTTTTCGGTGATGATCTTCAAACTCTCGACGACGCCGGGAACCACTTCATGCTCGATCCCTGAATAGAGACTTTCGGTGTTCTCGCGCACTACGACCAGATCGAGATTTGGATTGCGACACGGCACATTCGGCAGCGCGCGAATTGGACGCAGGTTGGCGTAAAGATCCAGAGCTTTGCGGAGACCAACGTTGACCGAGGTGAAGCCCTTGCCAACGGGAGTTGTAATTGGACCCTTCAAACCAACTTTGTTCTGCTTTATTGAGTTGAGCAGCTCATCGGGCAGAGTCGTGCCGGATTTATCCAGGGCGGCTTGTCCGGCGACGTGCTCTTCCCATTCGATCTCTACGCCCGACGATTCGATGATGCGGACGACTGCGGAGGCGACTTCCGGCCCAATGCCGTCGCCGGGAATCAGTGTGATACGATGCGCCATAAGAACGGTGCGCAGTAAGCAGTGAGCAGTAGGCAGTTCAAATCACCAACACTCCCGGCATCCTGCAATTAAGTCAACGAGAATAAAGCTTTCAATGACGAGTGACAACTTGCAATTGAATCGAAAGCAGACTGCCGACATCGCCATCGTCGGCGGCGGCGTGATCGGTTTGTCGATCGCGCGCGAGTTAGCCCTGCGTGGTGTTCATGATGTTGTTGTCGTCGACAAAGGCGAGCTGGGAAAAGAAGCGTCCTGGGCCGCGGGCGGAATTCTCGGGCCGCAGGTTGAAGCTGATCGTGCAGACGAGTTCTTCGGGCTCGCTTGCGCGAGTCGCGATCTTTACCCGGACTTCGCGCAGGTTTTGCACGCAGAGACAGGCATCGATGTCGAGTTGGACACGACCGGCACGCTTTACATCGCGTTTACCGAGGACGAAGAGATCGAGCTGCTACAGCGATTTGAATGGCAGCAGAATTCAGGTCTTCACGTCGAGTGGCTTGATGCCGCCGATGTGCGGTTAGTCGAACCGAATGTTTCAGATGAAGCGCGATGCGCGCTGCGTTTTCCGAACGACTGGCAAGTCGAAAATCGAAAACTCGTCGAAGCACTCATAGTGGCAAATCAAAAACTCGGCGTACAACTGTTACCCAACTGCGAAGTCACTTCGCTTCGCATTGATCGTGATCGCGTCAGCGGTGCGGAAACAGGAAACGGGAACATTTCTGCGTCCACAGTTGTTCTCTGCGCGGGCGCATGGACTTCCGGAGTGACGACCACAGCCCTGAATTTCACGCCGATTTTGATCGAACCGATTCGCGGCCAGATGCTTTGCTTCAGCCCTGAAGAAATGATGGCGCAGCACGTGATTTACAGTCAAACCGGATACCTCGTGCCGCGACGTGATGGTCGGGTGTTGGCAGGATCAACCAGCGAGCACGTTGGCTTTGACAAACGCGTGACCGATGAAGGCATGAGCGGAATCAAGTCGATGGCAATCAAAATTGCGCCAAGTCTTGCCTTCGCTCCAATCCTTGATTCATGGGCTGGCTTTCGTCCGCGGGCGTCGGACGATTTGCCGGTGCTCGGTCCTGACCCGGACGTCGAAGGACTTTTCTATGCAACCGGTCATTATCGCAACGGGATCCTACTGGCTCCGATCACGGCCAAATTGACGGCGGACAGCATTGTGGGGCGCCTGACTCCTCAAGCGCTCGAAGTTTTCTCACCTAAACGGTTTCGATTAGCCGCGGTAGGTATCTGAAGCGCATCCAAATGGGTGCGCCGCGGCCCGATTCTCGACTTTCGGCCAGTTTGAATTTGACGCTGTTGTCTGGGAAACTGTTCGCGCGAAGTAACTGATGCGAATCTCTCTTTTCAATATTGTGATTGCGTTTGTCGGCGGACTGCTGTCGTTTTTATCGCCGTGCGTTTTGCCGCTCGTCCCTGGTTACATTTCTCTAATGTCCGGGGTCAGCGTGGACCATTTGAAAGAAGGTGCGGCAAACTCGCGGCGCGCCGTGATTGCGAATTCACTCGCCTTTAACGCGGGCCTATCGGTGATATTTCTAACTTTGGGCGCGACCGCCGGTTACATCGGATCAGCGGTTTTCGGAAACCTTTGGGTGCGGATTATCAGCGGCTTAATCATCATTGTTTTCGGCCTGCACCTGATCGGGCTTCTAAAAATCAAGTACCTCTATAGGGACACCCGCCATTTCCAGAGTGATGAACCGCGTGGCATCTGGGGATCTTTAACGCTCGGCGTCGCGTTCGCGGCGGGCTGGACGCCGTGCATCGGGCCGATTCTCGGAGGCATCATCGGCCTCGCGGCGACCACGGGCGGATGGAGAGGTGGACTGATTCTTTCGGCATTCTATTCGGCGGGTTTGGCTGTGCCATTTCTGGTGACCGGCCTGGGCATTAACCAGTTTCTCGGATTTTACGGAAAGTTTCGCCGTCATCTTCACAAGGTCGAAGTCGTTTCCGGTATCGTGCTGATTTTGATCGGCGTGCTGATTGTGAGTAACCGCGTGACCATCTTGAACAGCCAGCGACTGGCGGCATTGTTGCCTGATTGGGAATCGCGCTTGAAACTAAAGGGGTCGAATCAGCCTCCAGCAACAACTGCCCAAAGCTTTCCAACTGCTCCGGACGTGCAATTCACCAAATTGGATGGCAGCGCTTTGCGGCTTAACGAACTTCGGGGCCAAGTGGTCCTGCTAAATTTTTGGGCAACATGGTGCGTACCATGTCGTTCAGAAATGCCCGAGTTCAACCAAATGCAGCGCGATCTCGGCAATCGCGGGTTGGCTGTTGTCGGCGCGTCAGTTTCGCCGCTGGATACGCCTGATATTATTCGCAGTTTCCAACGTGACGTTAAGCAGGACTACATAATCGTGCGAGGCGCGGAGGAAATTGGAAGTCAATTCCGAAACGGCCCTGGTTTGCCGGTGACTCATGTTCTCGACCGCAATGGCCGCATTCGACAAACATTCTTTGGACCACAATCGCGCGAAACTTTCGAATCCGTGATCAAACCGTTGTTGGACGAAGCGCCGACAACCGCGAAACTGAATAACTGAAGTTTCACAGGATCAAGTTATGAAAAAAGTAATTCTCAGCTTGCTGCTTCTCACCGTTATCGGAATGGCCGCCGCCACCGCACAGGATGGACATGAATACTCACCCATCCAGGAAAAAACGGTTAACTACAAGAACTGGACTCTCAATAACGCCGTCACCAGCCAGCCGGCGACTTTGCGTTCACTGATGGCCGGTAAGAAATTAGTGATGGTTCTTTACTTCGCGCCGTGGTGTCCGAACTGGCGCAATGAAGCGCCGGTGGCTGCGCGGCTCTACGACAAATACAAGTCGCAGGGTTTTGAAATCATCGGCGTCAGCGAATATGGCCCAAGCGCCGACACGCGCGCGTTCTTCGCGCCGAATGGCGCGCCGTTTCCGGTCGTTGTCGAGTCAGAGTCGCGCGAAGATCGCGAGAAAACTGCGCACTTTGGCTATCGCCAATTGACCGGGGACACGCGCAAGTGGGGCTCACCCTGGAACATCTTCCTGGATCCTGCAAAGTGCAATTCGACCGGCGATGTACTGACAGAAAAAGCTTTTGTGGCTAACGGCGAGCTAATTGAAGCCGACGCCGACAAATTCATTCACGATCATCTGGCGGCGAACGCCGTCATCACTCCATGTAAACAGTAAGTGCCGCGACAAAAGCCCCGCGCGTAAGCCAGGGCGGTCGCGGCTTGAAACACCGGCAAGCTTGAACTCTGACGCCAACGACCATTCCACAGATTCCTTCACAGTTGCTGAGGATGCAGCGGGACAGCGGCTTGATGCGTTTCTCGCTGAGCGCATCGAATCCTGGAGCCGTTCGCGACTACAGCGGCTGATCGAAGATGGCGAGGTGCTTGTCAATGGAAGCGCCGTCAAGCCTTCGCACAAGCTTCGTGCGCATGATCAAGTTGATGCGGAACTGACTGCTCTACCCACGAGCACTTTCGTTGCCGAAGACATTCCCATAGAAATTGTTTTTGAAGACGAAGATTTAGTCGTCGTTAATAAAGCCGCCGGCATGATTGTGCATCCTGCCGCGGGCGTCGCGTCGGGAACGCTTGCGAATGCGCTGGCATTTCATTTCCAGAAGCTGTCGAGCGGCGGCGGTGACGTGCGCCCGGGAATTGTGCATCGACTCGACAAGGACACTTCAGGACTTTTGGTGGTCGCAAAAAACGAGACCACGCACGACAAGCTCGCCGATCAATTTCGCGCTCGCGAAGTCTACAAATCGTATGTGGCGTTAGTGCACGGCCAGCTCGAAACTGATCGCGGACAAATCGATCAGCCGATTGCCCGCGATCCGCGCAACCGCACGCGTATGGCCGTCGTGCGCGGCGGTCGGGGCGCATTGAGTCTGTATCGTGTGCGCCAAAGATTCGACCGTTTTACGTTGCTGGACGTCGAATTGAAAACCGGGCGGACCCACCAAATTCGCGTGCACCTGGCGTGGTTGAAACACCCGGTCGTCGGAGACGAAACTTATGGCGGAGGCCGCGACAAAACAGTCCCTGATCCGGTCACGCGCAGTCGGATAGCGAAACTCGGCCGCCAGTTTCTTCACGCGGAGCAACTTGGGTTTCGACATCCGCGCACTCAGGAATTCACGAAGTTCACTGCTCCGTTGCCTGCGGAGCTCGATGAGTTTCTGCGCGAGTTAAACGAACGACGATCTTGATTTGACAGACCGCCGCGGCTAGCGGAAGATAATTTCAAATCCCCTAACAATTGAATTCTTAGACCGAAGCTGAATTTCGAGCGGAATCCTGTGTCTCTCTGCGCTCGCGGCTTGGCGGCGAGTTTGAGACGCAAAAAGGAGCGAATCATGTCGAAAAATTTTGTGACTGGATTTTTTAAAACGCGCGCCGCAGCCGAAGCCGCTGTTGACGCAATTATCAAGCGGGGATACACACGCGATGACATCAGTGTGCTGATGTCCGACTCAACCCAAAGCAAAGAGTTCGCAGTCCAGGCGAAATCTCACGCGGCCGATGGATTAGGAATTGGTGGCGCAATCGGTGGCACGGTTGGAGCTGTTCTGGCCGCAATCGTCGGTGTGGGAACAGCGATCGCCGTGCCGGGTCTTGGCCTTGTCGTAGCTGGACCGATCGCGGCAGCTCTTGCCGGGGCCGGCGCGGGCGCAACCACCGGCGGATTAATCGGATTACTGGTGGGCACCGGTATTCCGGAGCACCGGGCCAAGGTCTATGACTCTAGTGTTCGCGGCGGGGGCATCCTGTTAGGTGTTGAAGCGAAGACGGGTGAAGAAGTCGACAAACTCGAAACCCTGCTCGAAGACATCGGGGCGGAATACGTCCGTACGGAGTAGCTCATTGTCGGGGAAGCCCGCTCCGCCGTTCTTGCGCGCAGCGGGCTTCGTCCAGACGTTACATCGTCTTCTGTTTATCTGTTAGTCCAATTCCCATCTTCACCAACGTGGACTTGTTGAGCGTACCTGTGATCTTCAGGCCCTCAGCTTTCTGATATTCCTTGAGGCCGGCGCGAGTCTCCGTGCTGAGTTTCCCGGTCTGATCACCCGCATAAAAATTCCGAGTCTTCAAAAGCGCCTGTGCCTGTTTGATCTGATCAGCGGTAGCGCGGAATACCGGCCCGCGTTTTGGTTTGTTGGCGTTCGCGCTAGCGGTCGCGCTAGTTGCCGTCGTGCTGGAATTTGAGTTTTGCGCAGATGCGGTGATTCCGCACAAGAGGATCAGTGAGAGAACTACCAAGGGTAGCTTAGTCATTTCTTTTTCTCCTTTTAGATCGTGGGAGCGTCTGTGGGACGCTTCGGGTTCAAAAAGCCGATAACGTTAAAAATGAGGCGCGTATGATACTACCGCTGTCAATACTTCTGACGCCGAAATCTCGCAATCAAGGCATTTGCATGTCATTTGCCAAAAAGGTTGGCAATTCTTAAACGCTCTGATATTATCGATTCGCCCCATAAAGGGCGGCTTTCTTACTAAGTCCTACCGGCCGCGCCTCCAAATATCCCTCGATGCTAACCAAATTCTCCTGGTCAATTGTTCTCGTTGTCGCTGCGTCGCCAGTCGTCTTCGCTCAAAACGCTTCCTATGCATTCGATAATTTTGACACCACGAATGGCGTGAGAGTTCACGTGGACCCACCGCCTATCGCGGCGAAACGGTCAGCGAAAAACGATAAACGCGCAAGCGCGTCCCGAACTTCTGCAAATATCGAAGGCAACGGCGTGGTGCGGCTCACGTCACTGAGTTTCGATTCAGCAATGAACGTTAGCGGCGTTGGCTCGTCGTTACGCGGCTTTACTACGGGCAGCGAACAAGTCGACGGCTACATAGCTGAGGCTGCGAAGCGCAACGGTGTGGATCCGCTGCTGATCTATTCGGTGATGCATCAGGAATCAAGTTTCAAATCGCGCGCGATTTCGCCGAAGGGTGCGCGCGGATTGATGCAGTTAATGCCGGGCACGGCAGTCCGGTTCGGAGTCACAAACATTTTCGATCCCCAACAGAACATTGAAGGCGGTGCGCGTTACATGAAGTTTCTGCTCGACCGCTTCGATGGAGACGTGTCGCTGGCCCTCGCCGGTTATAACGCAGGCGAAGGTGCGGTCGAGAAATATGGCTTTCGGATTCCGCCATACGCGGAAACGCAGGAGTACGTACGCCGAATTTCTTATCGCTACAATTTGCTGCGCGATCCAAACGCCGCTTCATACGCGCCCAGCCTGACGCGCGGTCAATTGGCGAAACTGAACGGAAAGCAGCCTACGCCGCTAACGGTTTACGAGCGCAGCGTTCTGACCGTGCGCTTGCCCGACGGGCGTTTGCAGTTGATGACGCAGTAATTAAATAAGAACACGAGAATGCTTGACGAGGCGACGCGGAACAGGCGGTCGCCTCGTTTCGTATTTGGAGAAAGACGCGGTTTATGTAAGATTTAGCCGACCGAGTCCCTGATATATGCGCTGCCCAACCTGCGGGTCATTTCTTGATTCAGACAGCCGCTTCTGCAAGAACTGCGGATCGGCAATTCATGATCCCGAAGAAACTCGCCTCGCACGGCCCGAAATTTCTGTGCCGGCTCGACAATCAACCAATGACGACGATCTAGAACATGTCGTCTTCACGGTGCGACCGACTCTGATGTTTGTGAAGGTTGGATATGGTCTGGCGATACTCAGTGCGATTCTCTTGACTGTTCTGTTGCAGTTCATCCCGCTGCTGCGCGACATTCCGGTCTACATCACGATTCCGATCGCGCTCGCACTATTGCTGATTCCCGCGTACTACCATCTGAAGCGGAACATGATCCGCTATACGTTGACCGATTCAAAAATTGAGATCGATTACGGACTCATCGCCCGCACCACGCGCAACATTCCACTGACCAAGATTCAGGACGTAACGGTTTCAGCTTCGATACCGCAGCGGATACTCGGCTTTGGCGATGTGGTAGTGGACAACGCGAGCGAGATCGGCGGTTCAACTATTCTGCACAACATCAACACTCCTCGGCATTACGCCGACCTGCTTTTGCGCGAGCTGCGCCGCTGGCATTAAACTCAAAACCAGAGGCCGAATGATGGAACATCGCATGTTCCACGGGTTCTAAGTGACTCGGCGATTGCGCAATGCACCGGTATACGATTATTTCATTGCTGCTTTGGGGATTGCTGCTGGGGTTTGCGGCCACGGCGGCGGGCCAATCAACGCCGGCTCAAGCAAAACCGTCGCCGAGTTCTGACGAAGACACTCCGGTTTTACTCAAACACTTGCCGAACTGGGAGTCCGTTTCCAAGCAAGCGACATACGTTGTCACTCTGGATGATCTGAAGCGCACCGTTCCGAATGAGCCAGTCCTGGATGCTGTCAGTTTTGAAGGTGGGACCGAAGCGGTCACCGCAACGTACGGCCAGTCGCAAATGGCGATTGTCGAGTTCAGCACCCCGCAGTTTTCGGTAGACAATGATCAGCGCATCGCCGCGAAGATCGCGGACTTGAAAGCGCAATCACAGCCGGCGCCTACTGCTTATCGACGTGTCGGCAATTATTCAGTATTCGTCTTTAATGCGACTGACGAAGCGTCAGCCAATCAACTCATCGATCAGGTTCAGTACCAGAAGACGGTACAGTGGCTCGGTGAAGATCCTCATCTTTATCAGAAGCTCCAGCGTTACTTCGCCGAAACCTCAGCAGGCGTCCTGGTTGCAGTCTTAAAGAGTTCCGGGCTCTCGTTGATTGCTTGTCTGGCAATCGGAGGTCTCTTCGGTTTTCTTCTCTTTCGACAAAGGCGCGCACAGAGCGCCGCCGCGTATTCCGACGCGGGCGGACAGGTGCGGCTCAACCTCGACGAACTCACAGACACACAGAGCCACGCGCGGCTCCTTCCACCACCGCAAAACCATGCCGATTGATCTGACTATCGGTTGCTCGCCGGCACTGAGACGTTGACGTTGACGCTAGTGGACTTTCGTCCAAAGAGCCCGCCGCGCCACGCCAGGATAGCCAGCACCACCACCACAATAAAGATTACGAGCACAGCAACAACGCCCGCGCTGCTGCCTCCTCCACCGTTGTCAGCCATTTCCGATTCCTCCCAAGTGTGAAATTGAATCTCAGAGCGTCATGGGGATGACTTTGGCGCCGGCGGCGGTTGTTGTTGCTGTTGCGGGACAGTGACGTTCACGTTGACTTGCGTCCTCCTGCCACCGAACAATCCACCTCTCCACGCCAGAATCGCCAGCACCACCACCACGATGAAAATCACCAGCACCGCAATCACACCGGTGCTACTGCCGCCGTCGCCGTTATCGGCCATGTCAGTTCTCCGATCGGGGGATTTGCCTGATTGATTAGGGGTAAAAGGGGAAGGTTACTTCACTGAGATTCTTAGCACAGTCGCGGAAATCGCGTCAATCCGATGCGATTCTGGAGCTGGGAGCAGAACTCGTGTATGAGCTTCTACGGCGTGGTGGCAAGAGCTACATCCCAGGCCCAGCGCCCCACTCGCGCATCTTTCGTGTCCGAGACCTTCGCGCGGTACAAGAACCGATTGCCGTATTGATCGTCGCGACGCGACAGCTTGTAATCGAGAGAAATCGCGCGCAGATTCAAAGCCGGCAGCGTTTTCAATTCCGGCGGCTCCGAAATGCCGTTGTGATTGAAGTCCTGCCACAGGCGCAGCGACGTGAAGATCGCATCCTGTTGGTCGATAAAGCCGTCTCCATTGCCCCCATTGATTGGTTTGTCGTATTCGCCCAGCGCGTTAAACCCATTTCGCCGAACGTTCGAGGGAGGTGGAGATTGCGGCGTGAAGTTACCGAACAATTCAGTTCCATTATCGATCGTGCCATTCCCATTGCGGTCAAGCGCCAGGAACCCGTCATCCGAATTCAACACCGTCCACGCGATATGCTCGACAACGGCGTCGCCATCCAAGTCAAAATCCACCCCGCCGACGAATGATGTTAGAGCAAATCCATTGCCGGAAATATCAATTAGCACTGGCGTATGTGGCCCAATCGCATGACTACAATCACAATCCGCCGTCACTTGTCCCATTGATTTAAGGCATACTTCGACCATCGAG
>Ga0207703_10000329_pt1 | contig 51667 bp, 48 predicted proteins | sample KBSSwiS12_FD_184304 | JGI IMG/M metagenome (GOLD analysis project Ga0207703, IMG submission 184304) | Switchgrass rhizosphere microbial communities from Kellogg Biological Station, Michigan, USA - KBS Switchgrass S1-2 (SPAdes) (version 2) | ecosystem: Host-associated > Plants > Roots >... | reverse complement strand
TCCGCCGCAACACGAACGGCCGCACGAGGCGCTGCAGCAGTTTGCGATTGTCCTCGGCGTCATGCGGCAGGTAGCCGGGGACGACGAAATCGAGCAGCGTCTTCAGCTCGCGCTCGTGGTTCTCGATCGGCGTGCCGGTGAGGCCGATGGCGACGCGCCGGTCGAGCGAGCGCAACGCCTGGTGCGTGGTCGTGTCGGCATTCTTGATGGTCTGCATTTCGTCGAGCACGAGGAGGTCGTAGCGTTTGCCGCGGAACTGCTCGAGCCGGGTGCGGACGATGCCGTACGACGTCAGCTCGATCTTCGCGCCCGGGACGTAGCGCGCGAGCTTCTCGCGCCAGTGATCGAGCACCGAAGTCGGGCAGACGACGAGTACGTTGGTGTTGGGATCAATGGTGATGACCGCGCGGATCAGCGCCATCGCCTGGTGCGTCTTGCCGAGGCCCATGTCGTCGCAGAGCAGTCCGCCGAAGCCGTTCTGCTGCAGAAGCCAGAGCCAGTGATAGCCGGTCTCCTGATAGCCGTAGAGATCGAGGCCGGGATGCGGCGCGTCGCTCGAGGTCTGCATCTCGTCGAAGATGCCGAAGAGCGACTGGCATGACGGATCGCCCTTGAAGACAGCCTTGCCGCGCAGCGAGGCGCGGACGCGGAGCAGCTCGAGCTTCGTGAACAGCCGGCCGTCACCCGCATCGAGGCAGGCGAACTGCGGATCGGCGACGTCGATCCAGACGTTGCCGCGGATCAGCGCCTTCACGCCGTCCCTGCGCGCTTTGGCGATCTCCGGGGCGGTGATGTTGTGCTCGAATCGGATCGCGACGTCGAGCATCTCGCGATGCGGCGGCGCGAAATCGAAGATCACTTCCCCCTCCAGCCGCACGGGTTGCGCGTTGCGGACGCACTCCGGCGCAAGCTCCGGCGGCATCTTCGAAAGCTCATCGCGGTGGCGCTCGATGAAGTTGAAGGCATCCGCTTCGGCGATGAAGGAGCGCTGGCCGAAGAGCGGCCGGTCGTCCTCCGTGAACATCGCCGGCGCCGGATTGACGGCGACGAATCGGCGGCCGATCAGGACATAGCGTCCGTATCGCGGCAACTCCGCGCGGACATGGACGGCGCCGCGATCGAGGACCACCGGCGTGAACGCGAGCGCGTGCTCCGGCGTGAGGTCGATGCGGATCGACGCGTCGGCGGTGCCGGTCTCGAAGGCGAATCGCGTCGCGATCGGCACCACGTGTTCGACGGCGGCATTCGGCAGCGCGACATCGTCGAGAAAAAACTGATTGTCGCGCAGCTCGAGTTTCGCTCCGTCGCCGTTCGGGTCGAGGAGGAACATCGACTTCGCCCAGCGATACCACGCCGACGCCTCCCACTGCAGCCGCGTGCTGCCGGAGCCGCGCTGCAACAGCGCCTGCTCCTGATCGGTGAGGACGTACTTGCGGAGGAGTTGTTCGCGCGGGTCGCCGGCCTCGAGGGACAAGCTGAGAGCTTGTCCTACGTTGAACGCCGCGAATCCGACGGCGCGCCACATGCTCGCCTCGAAGCGCTCCGACTCGCCCGCCGTCTGCGCCACGAGGATCGCGATGTGGCGGCAGAGGTCATTCGGCTTCAGCGCCGGCGCGCAGGTGCAGCGCGCCGATGTCACGCGCGACGGCTCGAGCACGACGACCGGCGAGAAGCTGCGGCGCTCGTTCTCGACGACATACGCCGTGTACGCGCCGCGAAAGAAGAGCGGCTGGCGGAGCTTGAGCTTCGAGGCCTGATTCTGAACGGCGGCGAGCGTGGCGGAGGAGAATGCGGAGCGAAAACGATCGGGAACGGGCATATTGGTCTAAGTGCTAAGTGCTAAGTGCTCAGTGCTTAGTGCTGAGTCCTGCGTCCCAGGACCCAGCACTCAGCACTCAGCACTGATTTTTCAGCACTGAATATTGGTGAGGGAGTTTAGCTCGCGATTGCGCGACCAGGGATATGGGATTCGTGCATCGTGTGCTGTTTGCTTCGTTCGTCGTCTGCGTGTCGCTCTCCGCTCTGGCTCAGAGCGCGGATCAGGAAGTCGTGTCGGTCGTCGACTCGCCCGACCCCGTGGTTCCGGGCAACGTCCTCACGTACACGATCACGGCCCGCAACAACGGTCCCGACCCGGCGGTGAACGGCGGCATCAACGTCAACCTGCCGTTGGCGGTGACGTATCAGAACACCGTCGTACCGGCCGGCTTCACCTGCACGCCGTTCGGCTCGAACGTCAGCTGCACGACGCCGTCGTTCGCCGTGGGAACCGCGGTCTTCACCATGACGGTGCTGGTCGACGCATCGCTGCTCAATTTCCCGGACGGCAACTTCGCCGCGAACTTCTTCCCTTCGGGGACGACGGCCGATCCGAACAACGGCAACAACATGAAGTCCGCGACGACGACCTACGACTCGCCGCAGATCGACCTCAATCTGACAGTGGCCGACTCGCCCGATCCGGTTGCCCCGGATCAGAACATCACCTACACCGTCGACGCGGCGAACGGCGGCCCCGACACGGCGACCAGCGTGAACCTGAGCAGCTTCAACAACGGATCGCTGCGTTTCCAGTCGGCGACCGTTCCCTCGGGCTGGAACTGCACGCTCCCCGCGGTCGGCTCGACGCCGACCTTCAACTGCACACGCGCGAGCTGGGGACCGGGGACGAGCCAGTTCCTCTTCGTGGTGAAAGCCGATTCCACGATCCTCGGCACCAACGACGGCACCGTGTCGACGGCCTTCTCCATCAACGGAACCGGCAACGACACCAACACCGCCAACAACAGCGAGACGGAGAACACCGCCTACGTGACGCCCGACGCCGACATGGCCGTCACGGTCAGCGACTCGCCCGATCCGGTGAATCCCGACAACAACATCACCTACACCGTGCAGGTGACGAACAACGGGCCGGACACGGCGACGAACGCGACCCTCAGCTCGTTCAATAACGGCTCGCTGCGCTTTCAGTCGGCGGTCGTTCCGGCGGGATGGAACTGCACGCTGCCGGCAGTCAATGCGACGCCGACCTTCAACTGCACGAATCCGAGCTTCGCCAACGGCGCGTCGTCGACGTTCACGTTCGTCGTGCGCGCCGATTCGACGGTCATCGGCAACTTCGACACGACCGTGCAGACGAACTTCAGCGTGTCGAGCGCCGTTTCCGATCCGAACAACTCGAACAGCAGCGAGACGGAGACGACGGTGTACGACGTCGCGAACGCCGACCTCGGAGTCAACGTGACGGACGCGCCCGATCCGGTGGCGGGCGGCGCCAACATCACGTACAGCGGCACGATCACGAATGCGGGGCCGGACAACGCCACGAACGCGCAGTTGACGATCCTCCTTGCGCCATCGCTGCTGTTCCAGTCGCTGACCGGCCCCGCCGGTTTCACCTGCTCCACGCCGGCGGCCGGCAGCAACGGCACGATCACCTGCACGATCGCCACGCTGACGAACGCGGCGAGCATTCCGTTCACGCTCGTGGCCCAGGTGAATCCGTCGGTGAATTCCGGACCCGACGGCACGATTCAGCAGACGTTCAGCCTCGGCGCGAGCACGAACGATCCGCTGCTGACGAACAACCAGCCGACCGTGAACACGCAGTACACGACGCCTGACGCCGATATCTCGGTCACGAACAGCGACTCGCCCGATCCGGTCGCGCCGGGAGGCGTGATCACCTACACGCAATCGATCACCAACGGCGGTCCCGACACGGCGACGAACGCGACGTTCACGCAGAATGTGCCGGCCGGCACGACGTTCCTGTCGTTGATCAGCGCGGCGGGATGGAGCTGCACCGCGCCGGCCGTCGGCGGCACCGGCGCGATCAACTGCACGAAGGCATCGATGGCCGGCGCGGAGAGCGGATCGTTCACGCTCGCCGTCACGGTGACGGCCAACTCGGGCTCGATCGTGAGCCAGGTGGCGGGCGACAGCGACACCTACGATCCCGATCCGGCGGACAACAATGCGACCGCCTCGACGAACGTCGTGGCGCCGCTGTCGGCCGATCTCTCGCTGACGAAGACGACGACCTCCACGACCGCTCCGGCGGGATCGACGATCACTTACACGCTGACGCTTTCGAATGCCGGACCCGATCCGGCGGCGAACGTCGTCGTCACCGATGTTTTGCCGGCGTCGCTCCTCTTCGTCTCGATCAACGCGCCGGCCGGTTTCAGCTGCACGACGCCCGCCGCCGGCGCGAACGGCACGATCACCTGCAACGCCGCGACGCTGGCGAACGGCGCGACCGCGACGTTCACGCTGAGCGTGCGCGTGGCGTCGGGCTCCACATCGGGAAGCGTGATGAACTCCGCGTCGGTGTCGTCAGCGACGTCCGATCCGAACGGCGGCAACTCGTCGGGCTCCGCGGGCGCCGTGGTGCTCGCGCCGGCGAGCGCCGATCTCTCCGTCACGAAGACGACCGGCGCGACGTCGGTCACGCCCGGCCAGGTCATCACGTACAGCATCACGGTCTCGAACGCCGGTCCCTCGCCGGCGACGAACGTGGTGGTGACCGACACGCTGCCGCCAGGTCTGCAGTACGTCCTGGCCACCCCGTCGCAGGGATCGTGCAACGGCACGACCACCGTGACGTGCAACATGGGAACGCTGAATTCGGGCGCGAGCGCCACCGTCGCGCTGCAGGTTCAGGTGCTTGCGACAAGCGGCACGATCACCAACAGCGCGACCGCCGTCGCCGCGGAGTCCGATCCGAACAGCGCGAACAACAGCGGATCGGCCGCGCCCGTACCGGTCGCCACCGCCTCGGCGCAGCAGATCCCGACTCTCTCGGAGTGGGCGCTGATCGCGCTCGCGGCGATTCTCGGATTGCTCGCGCTCACGAGGATGCGAGCGTGAGGTTTAGCCGTTGGCGACGTCGACGATCGCGCTGATCGCCTTGTCCAGATGCTCGCGCGTATGCGCCGCGCTGATCTGGCAGCGCAGCCGCGCGTGTCCCTGCGGCACGACGGGGAAGCCGAAGCCTGAAACGTAGACGCCGCGCTTCAGCAGCTCGCGCGACATGCCGATCGCCTTCGCCGTGTCGCCGATGATGATCGGCACGATCGGGTGGATGCCCTCGCGCACGGTGATCCCTTTCGACGTCAGCTGCTGGCGGAAGTAGGTCGTGTTCTCGCGCAGCCGCGTGATGAAGCCCGGGTCCTTTTCCAGCAGGTCGATCGCGGCGAGCGATCCCATCACCACCGCCGGCGGCAGGGTGTTCGAAAACAGATAGGGCCGCGACTTCTGGCGGAGGTAGTCGACGAGCACTTTTGGTCCGGTGGTGAAGCCGCCGTGCGAGCCGCCAAGGGCTTTGCCGAGGGTCGACGTGTAGGCGTCGATCTTTCCGAAGACGCCGAGCTCCTCCGGCGTGCCGCGGCCGGTCTTGCCGAGGACGCCGGTGCCGTGCGAATCGTCGACGACGAGGAACGCGCCGAATTCGCGCGTCAGCTCGACCATCTCCGGCAACGGCGCGAGCGAGCCTTCCATCGAGAAGACGCCGTCGGTCATCACCAGCTTGTTGCGCGCGTCGCGCGTCGCCTCGAGCGCGCGGCGGAGATCGGCCATATCGCGATTCCTGTAGCGCTCCTTGCGCGCCTTCGCCAGGCGGATGCCGTCGATGATCGAGGCGTGATTCAGCTCATCCGAGACGATCGCGTCCTCTTCCTGCGTCACGGTCTGGAACAAACCTCCGTTTGCGTTCCAGCACGAGCCGTAGAGGATCGTCTCTTCCGTCCCGAAGAACTCGGCGATGCGCCGCTCAAGCTTGCGATGGATCGTCTGCGTACCGCAGATGAAGCGCACCGACGCCAGGCCGTAGCCGTAATCGCGCTCCGCCTTCTCCGCCGCCTCGACGATGGCCGGGTGATCGGCCAGCCCGAGGTAATTGTTCGACGTCAGCATGATCACTTCGCCGATGCCTTCGACCTCGACGATGGGACCCTGCGGCGATTTGAGGGAGAGCTCTTTTTTGAGAGTCCCGGCCGCGGACATGGCGTCGAGCTCGGCGGAGAGGGTTTCGATCAGCGACATGGCGGGGAAGATAGCAGATAGCGGATAGCAGATAGCAGAACGTTCAAACCCCTTGCTATCTGCTATCCGCTATCTGCTATCTACTCGTAGTCGTACTTCAGCTCCCGCCGATAACACGTCTGCCCTTCCACGTCGAACACCACGCAGGAGTCGATGGGGCGGGAGTAGACGTGCATGCTGACGGCGCGTTCGTTCCACTCGGCGAGGTTGCGGATGCGGTGGATGGTCTGGGTCTTGTCGACGGTGTTCAGCGGCCCGCCGGGGATGGCGAGCTCGTTCTCGAGGTGCTGCATCTCGATCTCGGTGGCGCCGGCCAGGCAATCGATGCCGACCACCTGCTCGTTCTCGGGGGCGTTACATCGCACCTTCTTGTAGTTCTCGACCAGCAGCTTTCCTTCGAACATCGACATCCAGCCGAGCTGCCCGTTGTGGGTGTGGAGCGGCGTGGTGACGCCGATCGGCCAGCAGATCAGCATCACTTCGATCATGTCGTTGCGGAAGATCTTGTTGCGGGTGTGGCGGTCGGGGAGCCAGTGCTTGTAGCGCTCGACGTCTTCCCGACGGAGCGTGTACGAGACGAGGAAATCGTACATCCGCTGCTTGGTGATCAGCCCCTCGGACAGCCTGCGGACGCCGTCGACGAATTCATCGGCCGGAAGCTCCACCGGGTCGGCGACATGGGCCGGCTGCTGCGGAATTGAAACCGGATCGGGTGTCTCCATCGTAGTTCCCTCGACTCGACCAACTATACCCCGGTCTACTTCACATACAGTACCCACGAAAGGAGCACGCGATGAAACGCCTCAGCCTGGCAGCCCTCGGTGTCCTCTTCTCTCTTTCCGCCTACGCCGCAGATCCCCCGAAGCCGCAGCTTTTTCTCGTTCACGAAGAAACCATCAACCCCTCGATGATGACGCAGTACGAGGGCTCCACGAAGGACCTCATCAAGGCCTTCGCGGACAAGAAGATGACGTCGCCGTCGTTCATGGTGAATACGTTCATGACGACCGACTTCCACTACCTCTACCTGACTCCGATCACCAACTGGGCGCAGATCGACAGCGTCTGGAAGGATTGGATGACCGCGGGCGACACCGTGGGCAAGGACAAGTGGGGCGACATCATGAAGCGCGGCAGCGCCGCCATGGTCTCGTACGACGACGCGGTCGCCGCGCGGCGCGACGACCTGTCGTACATGCCGGAGAATCCGCGCCTGAAGATGGAGGAAGCGCCGTTCGCGCGCGTCGATTACTACTACCTCAAGCCGGGCACCGAACAGCAGGCGGAGCAGATCGCGAAGGACTACGTCGCGCTCTTCAAGGAGAAGAAAATCCCCGACGGCTTCACGATCTACATGGCGATGAGCGGACACGACCTGCCGCTGCTCGTGGCGGTGATCCCGGCCAAGAGCCCCGCCGATTTCGCCGCGACCGATGAACGGACCAATGCGGCCCTCGGCGATGCGCTCCGCGCGCTGCAGGGACGGGCGATGGCCATCACGCGCCGGATCGAGCACAAGGACTCGTGGTACCGGCCGGACCTGTCGTACATGCCGGTGACGATGAAGTAGGTGGCGGTTGACCGTTGGCAGTTGGCAGGAGACCCCATTCTTCTGCCAACTGCCACCTGCGACCTGTCAACTCTCGCTGTGCTATCTTCCGCCGCGGTTATGGACCAGAACGTCGCCGTCATCGGCACGCAGTGGGGAGACGAAGGCAAGGGGAAGATCGTCGATCTCCTCTGCGAATCATTCGAAGTGGTGGCCCGCTACCAGGGCGGTCACAACGCCGGCCACACGGTGAAGTTCGGCGACAAGCACTTCGCCCTCCGCCTCATCCCCTCGGGCATCCTCCACGCGAACAAGCTCTGCCTCCTCGGCAATGGCATGGTCATCGATCCGGCCGCGCTGCTGGAAGAGATCGAGAAGCTGCGCGCGCTCGGCGTGACCATCGATTCGAACCTGAAGATCAGCGACTCCGCGCACGTGATCCTGCCGTATCACAAGGCGCTCGACCTGGCGCGTGAAGAGGCGGCCGGCGTGGCGAAGATCGGCACGACCGGACGCGGTATCGGACCGGCGTACGAGTCGAAGGTCGGCCGCTACGGCATCCGCATCGCCGACCTGCTCGACGCCGAGGTGCTGAAGCAGAAGATCGAGCTCGCCGCCGTCTATCGCAGAGAAGCATTCGACGTCGCGCAGCTGCTCGAGATGTACCTCGATTTCGGCAGGCAGCTCGCCGACCGCATCACCAGCGGCACGCTCTTCATCAACGAGCAGATCCGCGCCGGCAAGCGGGTGATGTTCGAAGGGGCGCAGGGGACGATGCTCGACATCGACCACGGCACCTACCCGTTCGTCACGTCGTCGAACACCGTCGTCGGCGGAATCTGCACCGGCCTCGGCGTCGCGCCGAAGCACATCCACAAGGTCATCGGCGTGGTGAAGGCCTACACCACGCGCGTCGGCTCCGGCACCTTCCCGACGGAGCTGGAGAACGAGCGCGGCGAGCACCTCCGTAAGCGGGGCAACGAGTTCGGCACCGTCACCGGCCGCCCCCGCCGCACCGGCTGGCTCGACCTCCCCGTCCTGCGCACCTGCGCCATGCTCAACGGCGTCGACGAGATCGCCGTGACGAAGCTCGACGTCCTCGACGACTTCGACGAGATCCCGGTCTGCGTCGCCTACCAGGTGCGTGGAACATCGTGGAACACCTTCCCCTCCTTCGCCGTCGCCGACTACCAGCCGAAGTACCGGACGTTCAAAGGCTGGAAGAGCTCGACCGTCGGCATCACGTCGTACGAAGAGCTGCCGCAGCAGGCGAAGGATTACGTGAAGTTCATCGAGGATGAGACCGGCGCGAAAGCGTCGATCATCTCGACGGGGCCGCGGCGGGAAGAGACGATCATTCGCTGATCCCCTGTGCTGAGTGCTGGGTGCTTAGTGCTGGGTGCTGAGTAACCTGGCGTCGCGCGCAGTCGCGTAGCGCGCCGCCCCAACTCTCCGAGCGCACCGGAACGCCGCGCACCGTCGGCGGACGGAACATCTGCTGCATCACCAGCGGTTCGATGCGCTTCTGCTCGGTGTCGATGGCGACCGGATCGTGATTGCCGGCGCCGGAGAATGCGGCCAGGCGAACTTTCATCCGCTCGACATGGCCGTCGCGATCGATGACGAGGTCCCAGGTCGATTGCTCGATGCAGGGCGACGCCGGCAGCTGTTCGATCGTCGCGATGTCGGGGCCGCCGATCAGCACCGCCTGATCGCGCGCCGCCTCGAACGGCTCGGGGAACAGCGCCGGCGGCAGGGCGAGACAGCGAGCCTCGCGCGGCGAAGCGCGCGCGGGGCGCGGACGGGGCGGAACGATTGCGCCGGGGAAGAGACGCTCGTCGGAGTTGAAGGGACCTTCGGCGAACGGCGAGGTGATGACGCCGCATCCGCCGAAGAGCGACCTCACCGGCGGCAGTCTGTATGTCCGCGCCAGCGACGGGTCGGCCATGATCGCCAGCCTCAGACTTTCCTGCGCCAGAATCGGCTCGCGCGGCGTGAACGCGCGGGCGCAGGCGAGAAAGAACGGCGCGAGCTCCGGCTTCGGTCCGAAGCCGAGCACCAGCGAGGCGTAACCGGCGGCGATCTTCGGCCAATGCATGTCGAGCGCGCGCCGCGCGACTTCGATCGTGAACGCCTCGCCCGCGGCCCGCACCTGCGGCATCAGGTCCCACGCATTTCGCGGAGTCAGTTTCACGCGCAGCTCCGCGGCGCTCGCCGGCGGCGGAACGAGCAGCTCCTGCGCCTACGCGAATCCTTCCTGCCCCGCCAGGTCGGCGAAGAACCTCGCCTCTTCGGGCTTGCCGTCATCGCGAAAGAGCTTCACGCACTCCGCCGCGGCGCGGGCGTTGCGCGGATGCGATGCCGCGAGACCTGCCGCCGCCGCGAGAAATACGACGGCGCCGGCGGCGATCGTTTTCGCGGTGGTCATGGCGACCTAGCTGCAATTGCGCTGCACGGCCGCGCGGGTGATCGAGCGGATCGGCACACCGCGGATCTTCCCCGGCTTGTATGTCTGCCTCATCAGCATCGGCACCATGGACTGCTGCTCCGCGGCGATCGCGGCGGGATCGTTCTCACTGCCCGGTTTGAAGGACGCGCGGCCCATGGTCACCGATTCGACGCGACCGTCGCTGCCGACCACGATCTCGTAACTGGAGTGGTCGACGCACGGTGGCGGCGTATCGATGATCGACTTCTCACCGGGATGCCCGATGCGCTCTTCGGCCTCGCGACCCTCACGCCGCGCGTCGAACGGCTCCGGAAACAGCGGCGGAGCGAGCGCGCGGCATTGCGCTTCGCGCTGATCGGCGTCGGCGGGCCGGGTGGGCGGCGGGAGGGGCGGCGCGATCGACCCGGCGGGGAACGATCGCTTCACGAAAAGAAGCCAGCTCGTCGCGAGGCGCTCCAACGTTGGATCGGCCTCCACCGCCGCGGAAACGGCGGCTGCGGCATAGGTAAGGTGCCCACCCTCGGCGAGGTCCGCGGCACCGCGCAGCAGAAGGACGCCCGAAGAAGGATCGCGGGTGATCTCGCTGCGGAACAACAACACGTACGCCCAACGTCCCTCGCGCATCGCGACGCGCGCGTTCGCGAGGTGCACTTCGGGCAGGAAGTCCTCTTCCTGCGCCAGCGTGGCGAAGAACTTCGCCTCGGCGAAATCGCCGTCGTCGAAGAACAACGACGAGCAGGCGGCGGCCGCGCGGGCATTCGCCGGATGGGCGTTCGATCCGAAGCCTGCCGTCGCCATGAACATCGCGACGGCGGCGACCGCGATCTTCATCCCACCATTGTCACAAAACGACGGTGCGGAAGTAATCGATCGTCCGCGTCAAACCCTCTTCCAGAGGCACAACCGGCTCCCATCCGAGCAATTGTTTCGCCTTTGTAATGTCCGGACGGCGGATCTTCGGATCGTCTTCCGGAAGAGGCCGGAAGTCGATCGGGGCGGTCGAGCCGACGAGGCGCTTGATCTGCTCCGCGAACTGCAGGACGGTCATCTCGCTCGGATTGCCGATGTTCGTCGGCATCGCCTCGTCCGACATCAGCAGGCGATAGATCCCTTCGACGAGATCGGAAACGTAGCAGAACGAGCGCGTCTGCGAGCCGTCGCCGAAGACGGTCACCGGCTCGTTGCGCAGCGCCTGGGAGATGAACGCCGGCACGACGCGGCCGTCGTTGACGCGCATCCGCTCGCCGTAGGTGTTGAAGATGCGGACGATGCGCGTCTCCACGCCATGGAAGCGGTGATAGGCCATGGTCATGGCCTCGGCGAAGCGCTTGGCCTCGTCGTACACGCCGCGCGGACCGACCGGATTCACGTTCCCCCAGTAGTCCTCTTTCTGCGGGTGCACGAGCGGATCGCCATAGACCTCCGACGTCGACGCGATCAGGTACCGCGCGCCCCTGTCCTTCGCCAGCCCGAGCGTCTTGTGCGTGCCGAGGGAGCCGACCTTCAGCGTCTGGATCGGCTTCTCCAGGTAATCGATCGGGCTCGCCGGCGAGGCGAAGTGCAGCACGTAGTCGAGCGCTCCGTCGACGTGGATGTAATTCGTGACGTCGTACTTGACGAAGCTGAAGCCGTCGCGGCCGAAGAGATGCTCGACGTTGCGCGGACTGCCGGTGATGAAGTTGTCCATGCAGATGACTTCATGACCGCGCGCGAGGAACAGCTCGCAGAGATGCGAGCCGAGAAATCCGGCGCCTCCGGTGATCAGGGCGCGACCCATCTAGATCTTTCGCCCCACCGAGAAATAGCGGAACCCTTCGGTCTTCATGCGCTGCGGATCGTACACGTTGCGGAGGTCGACGATGAGCGGCTGGCGCACGAGCGACTTGATGCGCGCGAGGTTCAGCGCGCGGAACTCGTTCCATTCGGTGGCGATCACCAGCACGTCGGCGTCCTTGGCCGCGTCGTACGCGTCGCGGCAGAAGGTCACGTTCTCGAACATCGTGCGGGCGTTGTCCATCGCCTGCGGATCGTAGGCCCGGATCGCGGCGCCGCGCTTCTGGAGGCCGGCGATGAGCGGGATGGTCGGCGAGTCACGCATGTCGTCGGTCTCGGGCTTGAAGGCGAGACCGAGGAGACCGACCGTCTTGCCGTTCGCGTCGCCGAGGGCTTCGGCGACCTTGTCCACCATCCGCTCCTTGATGTCGTGATTCACGCGAAGCACGGCTTCGATGATCTGGAAGTTGTAGTCGTACTGGCGCGCGATGTCGGCGACAGCCAGCGTGTCCTTCGGAAAGCAGGAACCGCCGAAGCCGGGACCGGCCTGGAGGAACTTCGGACCGATGCGCGAGTCGAGACCCATGCCGATGGCCACGTCGTGCACGTCCCCGCCGATCTTTTCGCAGAGCACCGCGATCTCGTTGATGAACGAGATCTTCGTGGCCAGGAAACCGTTGGAGGCGTACTTGATCAGCTCGGACGACTCGACGTTCGTGACGACGAACGGGATCTCCAGCGAGTGCAGCGGCGCGTAGATCTCCTTCATCAGCTCCACCGACTCGCGATCGGAGGCGCCGACGACGACGCGGTCGGGCTTCATGAAGTCTTCGATGGCCGAGCCCTCGCGCAGGAACTCCGGGTTCGAGACTACGGAGGCGGTGTAGCCGTTGCCCGCCTGGGCCAGGATCCCTTCGATCATGCGGCCGGTGCCGATCGGCACGGTCGACTTCGTGATCACCAGCTTCGGACCGTTCATGTGCTGCGCGATGGCGCGCGCCACGTCCTCGACGTAGCGGAGATCGGCGGAGCCGTCGGGGCGCGGAGGGGTGCCGACGGCGATGAAGATCGCGCGCGCGGCGCGGATGGAATTCGGGAGGTCGGTGGTGAAGTTGAGCCGCCCTTCCTGAACGTTTTTGCTGACGAGCGTGTCGAGACCCGGCTCGTAGATGGGGATCTTGCCCTGCTTCAACGCGTCGATCTTCGAGACATCGATGTCGACGCAGGTGACGTCATTGCCGAAGTCGGCGAGTCCGGCGCCGGTGACGAGGCCGACGTAGCCCGTCCCGATGACTGCAATTTGCACGTGTGGCCTCCGGGGTGTGGCTCAGACAAAAATCGGCGCGCATCGTAGCAGATCGACGATGTTGGCCGTTGACGGTTGGCAGTTAGCCGTAGCTCCAGCCAACTGTCATCTGCCAACTGTCAACTGTTTCACGGTTTTCCGCTGTCCGTACCGTCACTCGCGTTCGGGGTCACCGGCACATTCACGGGTGGCGTGGCTACGGGCGGCGCCGGCACGACCTTCTGCTCGTTGTCGTAGCGCTTCTCGATCCCCTTCTCCTGCCGGTTGCGGATCAGCCAGCGGAGCATCTTCGATTCGTTGATGCCGATGAGGATGTCGTTGATCGATTCGTACACGGTCGGATCGTTGATGATCTTGCCGGCCGTCCCCTGCCCGGTGTTGATCTTCTTCACCGCCTCATCGAGCTGGGCGATGAGCTGCTGGAAGTCGGTCAGCGCCTGATCGCCGTACGCCTTGTCGTTCAGCAGGCGCGGCACGAGGCCCTGCCCTTCCTTGAGCGACGCGCTGAACAGGGCGAGGTTCTGGGAGGTCGTGCGGAGGTTTTCCACCAGGTCGTAGACCTTCTTCTTCCCTTCCGGATCGCTGAGCAGCGCCGGCAGCGCGCCGTTGCCGGCGTCGAGATCGTGCTGAACGCGGCCGGTGATCGCCGCCAGCGACTGCGCGCTCGACGACAGCGACGCCGTCAGCTGCTCGGCGTACTGGTCGTCGTACACCAGCTTGCCGACCACACCCTTCCCGCTCTCGATGTGCGAGAGGAGCGCGTTCGTCTTGTTCAGCGTCGTCAGGACGGTGTCGGTCATCCGCTGCTTCGTTTCGGGAGCGGTGGTCAATTCGCCGAGCACGCCTTCGCCGCGGTCGATGCGGGCCAGGACGTTCTTCAGCGAATAGGAGATCTGTACGAAGTTGTCGACGAGGTCCTCGCCGGACGAGATGAGCTGATCGACGTTCGTCTGCCGTTGCGCCGGAATGACCGATCCCGGCTCCAGGGCGTCGAAGCGCGGGCTGCCGGGGGTGATGTCGATGTAGTTGTCGCCGGCGAGGAGGCCGAGCTTCTTGAGCCGGGCGCGCGAGTCGCCGCGGATGCGCTCCGCGTACTTGCGGTCGACCATCAGCGAGATCTGCACGTCCTTCGCCTTCGGGTCGCGGGGGAGCTGGATGTCCTTGACCACGCCGACGGTCACGCCGGAGATCCGCACCGGATTCCCCTCGGCCAGCCCGGCCACCGTGTCGAAGCGCACCTCGTACTCGTTTTTCCGGGCGAAGATCTTCTGCTCCGATCCGATGAAGAAGAGAAAGATCATCAACACGACGAGCGCGACGGTCACCAGGAGTCCGACGCGGATCGATTTGTCTTTTTGTGCAGGTGCCATAATTTTCGGTCCTGAGTGCTGAGTGCTGAGTGCTGGGTCCGAGGTTCCTTCAGGACCAAGCACTAAGCACTCAGCACTTCATTTACTGGGCTGCGCGGCCGAGACCGCGCTGGCTTTGAAGAATTCGCGCAGCATCGGATGGGCGGAGTCGCGGGCATCATCCATCGTCCCCACCCATTCGAACACGCCTTTGTTGAGAAATGCGATGCGGTCGCCGACGGAGAACGCCGACTGGATGTCGTGCGTAACGACGACCGAGGTCACGTTCAGCTTCGACTGCAGGTCGATGATCAGCTCGTTGATTTTCTGCGCGGTGATGGGATCGAGTCCGGTGGTCGGTTCGTCGTAGAGGATCATCTTCGGATCGAGGACGATCGAGCGCGCCAGTCCTACGCGCTTGCGCATGCCGCCGGAGAGATCGACCGGCATCAGGTGCTCGGCGCCGGGGAGATTGACGAGCTCGAGCCGCTCGCGCACGGCGCGGGCGATCTCTTCCTCCCCCATCTCCGTGTGCTCGCGCAGCGGAAAGGCGACGTTCTCGAACACGGTCATGGAGTCGAACAGCGCGCCGCTCTGAAACAGCATCCCGAACTTCTTGCGCACGCGGTACAGGTCTTCCTCGGGGAAATCGGTGATGTCCTCTTCCTCCACCAGCACGCGTCCGGAGTCGGGCGCCTCGAGACCGAGCATGTGCCGCAGCGTGACCGATTTACCGCTTCCCGATCCGCCGAGGATCACCAGCACCTCGCCGCGATAAACGGTGAGGTCGGCGCCGCGCAGGACCTGCTTCGTGCCATACGCCTTGTGCAGGTCGCGGAACTCGACGAACGGCTCGCGCCGATGCGTTCGACGGTCGGGAGTGCCGCGCTGCTCCGCGCGCCGGTCGGGAAGAGTGGTGTCGGTCATCAGAATGCGAGAAGGAAAAGCTTCGTGAGAAAGAAATCCATGATCAGAATCGTGATCGACGCCGTCACGACCGTGGCCGTGGTGGCGCGGCCGACGCCGTCGGCGCCGCCGCTGGTCCGCAGACCGTTGTAGCAGGCGATCAGGCCGATGGCGAAGCCGAAGAAGAAGGTCTTGCCGATGCCCGAAGCGAGATCGTTGAACTTCACCGTTTCGATCACGCTGCGGATGTAGAAGTTCGCGTTGAGGTGCAGAGAGCCGACGGCGATGAGCAATCCGCCGAGGATGCCGATGAAGCAGGCCAGGACGGTGAGCAGCGGGAGCATGAGCGTCGTGGCCATAACGCGCGGAACGACCAGCTTGCGCACGGGGTTCGTGGCCAATGCGCGCAGGGCGTCGATCTGCTCGGTGACTTTCATCGTGCCGATCTCCGCGGTGATGCCGGCGCCGACGCGGCCGCCGACCATCAGCGACATCAGCACCGGCGCGAGCTCGCGCACGAGGGAGAGCGACACGACCTTGCCGATGAAGAGCGAGCCGCCGAACTCGGCGAGCGAGTAGGCGGTCTGCAGCGCGAGCACCATGCCGATGAAGAGCGAGGTGATGGCGACGATGGAGAGCGAGCGAACGCCGAGCTGATCGAACTGCGCGATCAGCAGCGTCCCTTCCGGCGTCCCACTCCAGGCCTGCTGGATCGTCTGCACCCCGAGGTCGGTGAGCTCGCCGATGTAGAAGAGCGCCGCGTTGACACGATTCTTCATCCGGCCGAAAACGTTCGGCTCGCTCGGATGAAGGTCGAGGGCGGTATCGGTCATTGGGTATCTGAGTTTATGCGAAACGCGAGGGTTGGGGTCGCATCTGGAAAATCAACTTAACGCGTGGCGTTAAGTTGATTTTCCAGATGCGACCCCAACCTATTAATCTCCGAAAATGCGGCGCAGCAGGCGGCGCACACTGTTCTCCCTGCGCTTTCGCTCCACCTCCGAGGGTGTCGGCTGCGCCCGCGGTCCTTCTTCGATCGGCGGCGCCCCCTCGGCGCGCGGGTACGGCGGCTCTTCGTTATCGACGAACGGCAGCCCCTCGCCGCTGCCGGCGTGCAGCGGGCAGACCGATGTCGGCTCGGTGCCGGCGGCGAAGATCTCGCCGCGCGTCGTCGGGCAGTACGGCGTGGCCAGCATCCCCGACTCGGGATCGACCTGCCGCTCGATCACGTCGTCCGGGCGACGCCAGTCGACGTCCGGGACCGTGCCGACGATGCGGTTCATGTGTGCCGTCCAGATCGGGACGCAGGCGTCGCCGCCGGCGAGGCGCACGCTGTGGCCGTCGTCGAATCCAACCCAGACCAGCGACAGGATGCGCGGCGAGTAGCCGATGAACCAGGCATCGCGATAGTTGCTCGTCGTGCCGGTCTTTCCCGCGAACGCCCGCTCGAATCCGAGTCCCCGCGCCTTGGTCGCCGTGCCGTAGGTGAAGACATCCTTCAGGATGTCGTTCATCACATAGCAGACGTCGGACGGCGCCACGCGGCGCATCTTCACTTCGCGGCTCTCGAGCAGCTTGCCGTCGCGCGTGGCGACGGCGAGGATCGAGATCGGCTCCGCCTTCACGCCGAGGTTCGCGAACGCGGAGTAGGCGTAGGCGATCTCCAGCGGCGTGACTTCGAACGCCCCGAGGGCGATCGACGGATACGGCTCGAGCCGGCTCTGGATGCCGATGGCCGACGCTTCCTTCACCACGTTCGGCACGCCGGCGTCGATCGCCGCGCGCACCGCCGGGATGTTGTACGAATGCGCCAGCGCCTCGCGCACGGTCACGTGGCCGTGGAAGCGGAGGTCGTAATTCTGCGGCTGCCAGACCGCGGTGCCGCTGCGGACGGAGATCGGCGAATCGTCGAGCACGGTGGCCGCGGTCAGCGCGTTGTGCCCGCGCGCCGGATCCATCGCCGCGACGTAGACGAATGGTTTGAACAGCGATCCCGGCTGGCGTTTCGCCTGGATCGCGCGGTTGAACTGCGTCTTCGAGTAATTGCGTCCGCCGACCAGCGCCTTCACGTAGCCGGTGCCGGGCTGGATGGTGACGATCACCCCTTCGAGCGGAACGGGCGACTTGCGGATGTTCGCGTAGTGCTTGTTGAGCGACGCGATGCCGCTGTCGAGCGCCTGCTCCGCGGAGCGCTGCATCACGGTGTCGAGCGTGGTGAAGATGCGCAGCCCCTCGGTCTTGAGCTGCGTCTCCGGATAGGTCTCGCGGAGCTGCTTGAGCACGAGATCGACGAAGAACGGCGCGCTGCGCGACGTCCGGGGGAATCGTGTGACGGTCAGCGGCGACGCGACCGCCGCGTCGTGTTGCTCCGGGTTGATCATCCCCTGATCGCGCATCAGTCCGAGGACCGTGTCGCGGCGGCCCTTCGCGCGGTCGGGGTGACTGAGCGGCGAGAGGACGTTCGGCGAACGGATGATGCCGGCCAGCGTCGCCGCCTCCGGCAGCGTCAGATACGTCACGTGCTTGCCGAAGTAGACCTGCGAGGCCTGCTCGACGCCGATGATCTGCACCGCGCCGTTCTGTCCGAGGTAGATCTCGTTGAGGTAGGCCTCGAGGATCTCCGGCTTCTGATAGCGAAGCTCGAGCAGGATGGCCATCAGCGCCTCCTGGCCCTTGCGGCGCCAGGTGCGCTCCGGATTGAGGTAGAGGTTCTTGACCAGCTGCTGCGTCAGCGTCGATCCGCCGTGGGTGAACGCATGCTGCTGGAGGTCGGTCTTCAGCGCGCCGAGCGTGCCGCGGAGCGAGATCCCTTCGTGCTCATAGAAGTTCCGGTCTTCGGTCGAGATGATCGCGTTGCGCACGACCGGTGGGACGGCGTCGAGCTTCACCGGCAGGCGGTCTTCCATCTCGTTGTCGTAGATCGACGTGATCAGCTCGGGCTCGATGCGGATGCCGCGCAGCGTGACGCCGTCATCGAGCCTGCGCACGGCGCGCACGGTCGAGCCTTCGAACTCGATGGCCACGGCCATGGCGTGGAACTCGATGTCGGGATAGTCGAAGTTCTGCAGGTAGATCTCGAGGTTGCCGCCGAGGTAGCGATACTCGCCCGGGTTGGCGACGCGCTCCTTCACCTCGTGATAGCCGACGTGATTGAGCTTGGGCTCGAGCAGCGAGCGGGGGTAGGTCATGCCGGGGACGAGCGGCGTGGCGTCGGAGTAGACGCGGCTCGGCAGGTCCCAGCGGCGGCTGGAGTCGAACTTCTTCGTGATCGTGACGTAGGTGTAGCCGACGAAGCCGAGGAAGGCGACGAAGAGCACCATGACCGTCGTCGCGAGGCCGGCGGAGTGGCGCCACAGGAAGTCTTTGATGCGGGAGCGGCGTTTCGCCATTGTGTCCGTCAGCGTAACAAAACGCCGCGAGCGCTCATTCAATTGCGAAGTATGCGCCGGTGCAGCGGCCGTCAGGGTTGTGTACGGCGACGACGTTCGCGAATGTGGATGAGGCGACGTGCGGCACGATGGCCCTGATCTCCGTCGAGGAGACCGCGTAGGCCGCGGCTTCGACGCCCGTGGCCACATCGAGCTCGTCGCTCGTGAAATCGCGGCGGAAGATCTCGCGGTTGGCCGTGCCGAAATAGACATGCGGCCCGTCGAGATCGACGGCCCAGATGTTGAGGAATTTCGACGTCGCGACCGTCCGCGCCGCGCCGCCGTCTTTCGGGATGCGGATGACGCTCGTGGTGGAGGCGCCGTCCCAGTCGCGCACATACAGCGCGTAATCGTCCTGCGCGGCGAACAGGCCGTAAGAGCGGCTCCAGGTGATGAGCGGCGTGCAGACCCGCGGCGTGGAGAGGGCCGCGGCGAGGAGAAGGGTGCCGAGCATGGCACTAGATTAAACCGGTTGCTGGGTTGCTGAGTTACTGGGTACCCAGCAACCGGTTTTCACATGGATGACATCGCGTTCAGGAACTCCGCGTTCGTCCTCGTCTTGTCGAGCTTGTCGATGAGCAGCTCCATCGATTCCACTGTCGACAGCGGGGAGAAGACTTTGCGCAGGACCCAGATGCGGTTGAGCTCCGGCTTCTCGAGCAGCAGCTCTTCCTTGCGGGTCCCCGACTTGTTGATGTCGATGGCCGGGAAGACGCGCTTGTCCGACAGCTTGCGGTCGAGGTGCACTTCCATGTTGCCCGTGCCCTTGAACTCTTCGAAGATCACGTCGTCCATGCGCGAGCCGGTGTCGATGAGAGCCGTGGCGATGATGGTCAGCGAGCCTCCCTCTTCGACGTTACGCGCGGAGCCGAAGAAGCGCTTCGGACGCTGCAGGGCGTTGGAGTCGACGCCGCCCGACAGCACCTTGCCCGACGGCGGCACGACGGTGTTGTAGGCGCGGGCGAGACGGGTGATGGAGTCGAGAAGGATGACGACGTCGCGCTTGTGCTCGACGAGACGCTTGGCCTTCTCGATGACCATCTCCGCGACCTGCACGTGCCGCGATGCCGGCTCGTCGAACGTCGAGGAGATGACTTCGCCCTTCACGCTGCGCTGCATGTCGGTGACTTCTTCCGGCCGCTCGTCGATCAGCAACACGATGAGCGTGACCTCGGGATGGTTGGTGGTGACGGCGTTGGCGATGGCCTGCAGCAGCATCGTCTTGCCGGTGCGCGGCGGAGCGACGATCAGGCCGCGCTGCCCCTTGCCCACCGGGGCGATCAGGTCGAGCACGCGCGACGACATGTTCGTCGGCACCTCGAGCCTGATGCGGTGCTGCGGATAGAGCGGCGTGAGGTTGTCGAAGAGGTTCTTCTCGCGCGCGAAGTCGGGGTGCTCGAAGTTGACCGCCTCGACCTTGATCAGCGCGAAGTAACGCTCCCCTTCCTTCGGCGGCCGCACCTGGCCGGAGACCGTGTCGCCGGTGCGCAGGTCGAAGCGGCGGATCTGCGACGGCGAAACGTAGATGTCGTCGGGACCGGGAAGGTAGTTGTACTCGGGGGCGCGGAGGAAGCCGAATCCGTCCGGAAGGCATTCCAGCACTCCCTCGGAAAAGATGAGGCCCGATTTCTCGGTCTGCGCCTGCAGGATGGCGAAGATCAGGTCCTGCTTGCGCATGCCGGTGGCGTTCTCGACTCCGAGCTCCTTGGCCAGCTTCGAGAGATCGGGAAGCTTCATCTCTTTCAGCATCCGGATGTCGAGCGTCTCGGACTGCGCCGGCGGCTGCTTCGCGGCCACGGCGGGACCGCTGCCGTTGCCGTTCGTCGGCCTGGCCTCGACCGGCGCCGGCTCATCGACGTCGTTTTCGACGTCGACGGGTGGCACCGCCGGTTCGGCGGCGACTTCTTCCGCGGGCGAGGCCGCGGTCTCCACGGCCGGCTGCTCCTCGGCAACCGCGGCCGCCGCCTTCTTGCGCGGAGCGCGTTTCGGCTTCTCCGGCTTTTCGGGAGGAGGCGCCACCGCCGTCGTTTCGTTATCGAGTTCCTGTTCCATGTCTTCCTCGCTCAAAGGCGCGAGATGATCTCGCGTCTCACCTGGTCGACTCCCTTTTTCGTCACCGCCGAAAAGGCGATCAGATCGGAAGGGTCGACCTCCAGTTCACCGGCGATCAGCGAGCGTTGCTTCGCAAGCTCGTTGCTCGACAATTTGTCACTCTTGGTCAGCACGACCTTGAAGTCGATGTCGACTTCTCTGCTCCAGGCGTGCATCTGCAGGTCCTGCGCGCTCGGCGTGCGCCGGGCATCCAACAGCAGAAAGATCAGACGGAGCGCGTCGGCTCCCTCGAGATAACCGCGAACAAGCTCACCCCACGACTTCATCATCGACTTCGGAACTTTTGCGTATCCGTAACCGGGCAGGTCGACGATGTGAAACTGTTCGTTGATCAGGTAGAAGTGGATGGCCTGAGTCTTCCCCGGCGTCTGACTGACTCGGGCGATCCCCTTCCGATTCAGGACGGAGTTGATCAAGCTCGATTTCCCGACGTTCGATCGCCCGACCATGGCGAACTGCGGCCGCTGGTCGCGCGGAACGTCGTCGGGCTGGTACACCGCCCGATCAAACCGTACTGTCCGAATGTCCAACTGATTTTTTCTTGCTCTTCGTGCAACGCCACGGCTGACGTCACTGGGCTCTGTTAGTCGGGGAGGTGCAGAAGGCGGTGTGCTTACTTCGAAGGATTCGTGAAAGGCTAACGAAGGTGATTGTGCCGATATTCTTCGGGAAGTCAACCGTTGGCAGTTGGCCGTTGGCAGTAGAAACGTTCTCCTGCCAACTGCCAACTGCGACCTGCCAACTTCTCTAGTGCGTCATCGGCGGTTCGATTGCTTTCTCCGGCTCCGGGAGTTTTTCCTTGGCCGTTAATGGAACAATCGTGCCATCGAGGGCGATCGGCAGGACGTCGTCCATCGACTCGACGAGGTTGAACTCCATCTTCTCGCGGACGTCGGCCGGGATCTCTTCGAGGTCGCGTTCGTTGTCGGCGGGAAGGATCACGCGCGTGATGCCGGCGCGTGCGGCGGCGAGGATCTTGTCCTTCACGCCGCCGACCGGCAGCACTTTGCCGCGCAGCGTGATCTCGCCGGTCATGGCCATGTCGCGATGCACCGGGATCTTCGTAACGGCCGACAGCAGCGCGGTGGCCATGGTGATGCCGGCGGACGGACCGTCCTTCGGGATCGCTCCCTCGGGCACGTGGATGTGAATGTCGAGCGAAGCGTGGAAATCGGGATCGAGTCCGAAGAGCTCCGCACGCGAGCGGACGTACGACAGCGCGGCGCGTGCCGACTCCTGCATGACGTCGCCGAGCTTTCCGGTCAGCGTGAGCGTCCCCTTGCCGCGGGAGAGCGCGACTTCGGTCGACAGGATCTCACCGCCCACTTCCGTCCACGCCAGGCCGGTGGCCAGGCCGATCTCGCTGCGATCGTGGATCTGCTGCGAACGGAAGCGCGCCTTGCCGAGGAGCTCGCGCGTCTTGGCGCGGTCGATGGTGATCGAGTAATCGGGACCGGCGACCAGCACCTGCCGGGCGATCTTGCGCAGCACCGAGCCGACCTCGCGCTCCAGGCTGCGGACGCCCGCCTCGCGCGTGTAGGAGTCGATCAGTTCTTCGAGCGCCGAATCCTGGAAGTCGATCTTCGCCTCATCCAGACCCTGCTCCTGCTTCTGCTTCGGAATCAGGAACTGCTTGCCGATGGCCAGCTTCTCCAGGTGCGTGTAGCCGGAGAGCGAGATGATCTCCATGCGGTCCTTGAGCGGCGCCGGGATGGTGTGCACGACGTTGGCGGTGGCGATGAACATCACCTTCGACAGGTCGTACTCGACGTCGAGGTAGTGATCGACGAACGCGTTGTTCTGCTCCGGATCGAGCACTTCGAGCAGGGCCGCGCTCGGATCGCCGCGGAAATCCATCGACATCTTGTCGACTTCATCGAGGAGGAAGACCGGATTGGTGGTGCCGGCCTTCTTCATCCGCTGGATGATCTGGCCGGGGAACGCGCCGATGTACGTGCGGCGATGGCCGCGGATCTCCGCTTCGTCGCGCACGCCGCCGAGCGAGAGGCGGACGAACTTGCGTCCGGTGGCGCGGGCGATCGACTTCGCCAGCGAGGTCTTGCCGACGCCGGGAGGTCCGACGAAGCAGAGGATCGTTCCCTTCGGCTGCTTCACCAGCTGCCGCACGGCGAGGAACTCGAGGATGCGGTCCTTGATCTTCTCCAGCCCATAGTGGTCCTCGTTGAGGATCTGCTCGGCGAGCTCGATGTCCTTGATCTCTTTCGACTGCTTCTTCCAGGGGACGGCGACGAGCCATTCGATGTAGTTGCGCGACACGGTGGCCTCGGCGCTGACGCCCGGCATGGCCTCGAGACGCTTCAGCTCCTGCAGAGCTTTTTCCTTCGTCTCCTTCGGCATCCCCGCTTCTTCGATCTTCTGGCGGAGCTCCTCGATCTCGTCCGAGCGATCGTCCTTGCGACCCAGTTCGTTGTGGATCGCCTTGATCTTCTCGTTGAGGTAGTACTCCTTCTGCGCCCGCTCCATCTGCTTTTTGACTTTGGAGTTGATGCGCTTGTCGATGTTGATCTTCTCGATCTCGATCTCCAGGAAGTCCTGAAGCTTCTGCAGGCGCTCGTACGGAGAGGGCGTCTCCAGGAGCTGCTGCTTCTCGGTCGTGGTGATCAACAGGTGCGAGGCGAGGGTGTCGGCGAAGCGATCGGGATCGTCGAGCTTGAGCGTCGACATCACCCCTTCGAACGCCAGGTGGTGGGACATCTTGGCGTACTGCTCGAAGATCTCCACCAGCTTCTGCATGTACTGGGAGACTTCAGGCGTGAGCGGGTACTTGGTGTCGATCTCGCGCACGCTGACGGTGACGTAGCCGTCGCCCTCTTCCCAGCCGACGATCTCGGCGCGGGTCAGGCCTTCGACCATCACCTTCACGTTCTGGTTCGGGAGCTTGAGGTTCTGCACGACGGAGGCGATCACGCCGATGTGATGGATCTCGGTCATCGACGGATCGTCGACCTTCGGATCCTTCTGCGTGGCCAGGAAGATCTTCTTCTCGGAGGTGGCCAGCGTCGCTTCGAGAGACATGATCGAGGCTTTGCGGCCGACGACGAACGGCGCCATCATCGACGGGAAGACGACCATGTCGCGGAGAGGAACGAGTGGTAGTTGAAGGATTCGTTCTGACATGTGAGTTTTTTAACTGATCGAACGTCGAGCTGCTTCCCCCATAAGTGTAGGGCCGCACGCGGCGGCCCTGTGTAGGACAGGCGCCTCGCCTGTCCGTCGCGTGAGCAGGACAGGCGAGGGCGCCTGTCCCACACACCTATCCTGCTTTCTTGTACAGAGTGATCGGCTGGCTGCGATTGTCCACGACCTCGCGGGTGATCACGCATTCGCTGATCTCGTGCTGCGACGGGATCGTGTACATGATCTCGAGCATCAGCTCTTCGATGATGATCTTCAGTCCGCGCGCGCCGACGTTGCGCTTGAGCGCTTCCTCGGCGATGGCCTCGAGCGCCTCGTCGGTGAACCGCAGCTCGACGTTCTCGAAGCCCATGATGGTCTGGTACTGACGGACGAGCGAGTTCTTCGGCTCGCGGAGGATCTCGATCAGCGCGCCCTTGTCGAGCTCACCGAGGGTCGCCACCACCGGCAGGCGGCCGACGAACTCCGGGATCAGGCCGAACTTGATGAGGTCCTCGGGATGCACCTGCGAGAGCAGCTCGCCGGTGCGCTTGTCTTTCTTCGTGGCGATCTTCGCGCCGAAGCCCATCGACGTCTGCGACAGGCGGCGCTCGATCACATTCTCCAGCCCGACGAATGCGCCGCCGCAGATGAAGAGGATGTTGGTGGTGTCGATCTGGATGAATTCCTGGTGCGGATGCTTCCGTCCGCCCTGCGGAGGAACGTTGGCCACGGTTCCTTCGAGGATCTTGAGCAGCGCCTGCTGCACGCCCTCGCCGGAGACGTCGCGCGTGATCGACGGGTTGTCGCCCTTGCGGCAGATCTTGTCGACTTCGTCGATGTAGACGATGCCGCGCTGCGTCTTCTCTTTGTCGTTGCCCGCGGCCTGGTAGAGCTTGAGGATGATGTTCTCGACGTCCTCGCCGACGTAACCCGCCTCGGTCAGCGTCGTGGCGTCGACGATCGTGAACGGCACGGAGAGCATGCGCGCCAGCGTCTGCGCCAGGAGCGTCTTGCCGGTGCCGGTCGGGCCGATCAGGAGGATGTTCGACTTCTGCAGCTCGACTTCCTGGCGCGAGTTGCGCTGGTGGTAGTCGATCCGCTTGTAGTGGTTGTAGACGGCGACCGCGAGCTTCTTCTTCGCCCGCTCCTGGCCGATGACGTAGAGATCGAGGAACTCCTTGATCTCTTTCGGCTTCGGAAGCTGCCCCGAGCCTTCCAGCGTGCCCGGCTCGTCCTTGCGGTCTTCGGCGATGATGTCGAGACAGATGTCGACGCACTCGTCGCAGATGTAGACCGTGGGACCGGCGATCAGCTTCTTCACGTCGCGCTGCGACTTGTTGCAGAAGCTACAACGCAGAACGTCGCCGCTGTTGCCCTTCTTTGACATTTCCGATTGGTCCCTTTTCTGGAGTCGCTCAGGAATTGTTGCCCCGAGCTGTCTCCAAGTCAACTCGCCACCGGGTGGTGACATTCCATCCCTAATGTGTGGTTATTCGCGTTTCGAGATCACCTGATCGACCAGGCCGTATTCCACGGCGTCCGCCGCCTGCAGAATGTAGTCGCGATCGGTGTCGTGATCGATCTTGTCAACCGGCTGTCCCGTGTGGTTCGAAAGGATCTGGTTCATCCGCGCTTTCATCTTCATGATGTCGCGCGCGTGGATGTCGATTTCGGTGGCCTGGCCGCCGAGGCCGTGCATGAGCGGCTGATGGATGAGCACGCGCGAGTTCGGCAACGCATAGCGCTTTCCCTTCTGCCCGGCGGCGAGCAGAATTGCGGCCATGGACGCGGCCTGTCCGAGACAGATCGTGGCGATGTCAGGCTTTACGTACTGCATCGTGTCGTAGATGGCGAGCCCCGCGGTGATCGATCCGCCGGGCGAGTTGATGTAGATGGAGATGTCCTTTTCCGGGTTTTCCGCTTCGAGGAAAAGCAGCTGGGCGATGATCAGGTTGGAGACCGTATCGTCGATCGGCTGCCCGAGGAAGATGACGTTGTCTTTGAGCAGGCGGGAGTAGATGTCATAGGCGCGTTCTCCGCGCGACGTCTGCTCGACCACCATCGGAATCAGCACCATTCGGTTATCTCCTTGGACACACGGGAAGTGTCTGTCCTACACAATCGCGAGTCTACTACCCGTTCGATCAGCCTCTGACGTTCGCTTCCTTCAACAGAAAATCGAGCGCTTTCTCCTGCGCCAGCGACGCGCGCAACGCTTCGTAGCCACCGTCGTGCTTGAGGCGATGACGCACTTCGGCGAAATCGCGCTGCTGCTCGTTCGACGCGCGGCGGATCTCGGCGTCGACCTCGACGTCGGCCGCATGGATCGCTTCCTTGCGCGCGATGGCCTCGAGGATGAGCGAGCGCTTCACCCGCTTCACCGCTTCCGGCTTGAAGTCGTCGCGCATCTTGACCCAGTCGATCTGCGCCTTTTCCAGGTCGATGCCCTGTGACGCGAGAAACCGTGCGTAGTTGTTCAATGATTTTCCGAGCTCGTCCTCGACCAGCGCTTCAGGCACTTCGAACTCGTGCGACTTGAGCAGATGCTCGCCGATCTGATTGCGCTTCTCGCGCAGCGCCTCGGTCTCGCGATGACGGAGGATGTCGGTGCGGATCGCGTCGCGCATCTTCTCCACCGAGTCCCATTCGCCCACGCTCATGGCGAATTCGTCGGTGACCTCCGGCTTCTCCTGAACCCGGATCTCTTTCAACGTCACTTCGTGGTGAATGCTCCTGCCGCGGAACTTCTCGTTGCTGGCGTCATCGCCGTAGGCGTGATCGAACGACGCCGTTTCACCCGGCTTCTTTCCGCGCAGGAGGTCGTGGAGCTCCGGCAGCGGAGACTCCTCGCCCATCTTGAAGTGGCCGCCGCGCGTCTCCGGCTCGATATCCTCACCACTGGTGGTGATCTCGATCACGGCATAGTCGCCATCCTCGAGACCGCGCTCGGTCTCCGGGCGGTACGCGCTGGCCTGCTCGCGCATCCGCTCGATCATGCCGTCGACGTCGGCGTCGGCGACTTCGACTTTCTTCTCGTCGATCCCGATGCCGCGGTACTCCGCCAGCTCGATCTGCGGCTTCACTTCGAAGGCCGCCTTGTACTTGACCGCGGCCCCTTCGATGAACGGATCGAGATGCTCGAGCTGCGGATCGCCGACCGGCTCGAGGCCGCGGTCGGCCACGGCGTCGCGGAAGGTGACGGGCAGCAGCCGGCTCATCACCTCTTCCTGGATCTCTTTGGCGAAGCGGTTGCGCACCACCGCCGCCGGCACTTTGCCGGGACGGAAGCCGGGGATCTTCGCCGAGCGCGCGAACTCGCTGGTCACGCGCTTCGACTCGTTGGCGATGAGATCCGCGGGGATCTCGACTTCGACTTCTTTTTTGACGGTAGAGACGTCGGTGTAATTCAGGAGCATCGAAATGAACCTCGCTAAAAGAGAAGGCAGGCTTGGTGCGAAAGGTGGGACTCGAACCCACACGGCTTTGGGCCACTGGCTCCTAAGACCAGCGCGTCTGCCAATTCCGCCACTTTCGCACGATGGCAAGCATATAAAAAAGGACCGAGGCGCGTTGTCCTCGGTCCTCGCAAGACTCGTGTTTGGTGCCCCCACCAGGACTCGAACCTGGAACCAACAGATTAAGAGTCTGCTGCTCTACCAATTGAGCTATGGAGGCGTTCGGGAATCCTTCAAACCACGTGACCTGTCGCGGTATTTCTCGGCAGGGAGGCGGATTCTAGTGGCCCGTGGCGGGAGTGGTCAAGCCGTCATCGAGCAGCCGATCGCCGCGCCGCAGGTAGTCGAACGCCGAGTACAACGTGATGACCACCGCCAGGCGGAACAGCGTGTCGCAGACCCACGCCGGCCACTGCGCGAACGCGTTCGCGACGATCGTCGCCGCCAGCGTCACGGCCTGCGTCACCGTCGACGCCTTCCCCGCCCATGAAGGCGGGAAGCGCTTCACCTGCACGCGCGTATAGAGAAGGTAGGCGAAGGCGATGATGAAGAAATCGCGGATCAGAACCGTGAACGTCAGCCAGTTCGGAATCGGGACCCGCACACTCGGATGCATCGTGTAGACGAGGTAGCCGCAGATCATCATCGTCTTGTCCGCGGCCGGATCGAGCAGGGCGCCGAGCCGCGAGCGCTGATTGAACCGGCGGGCGATCATCCCGTCGAAGATGTCCGTCACCGCCGCCGTCACGAACAACACGAACGCGGCGACGAAGTGTCCGCGAATCGACGCCACCGCGAAACAGGGAACGAGCAGCAGACGGAGAAGAGTGAGGAGGTTGGGGACCGTGAACATCAGACCTCGGCGCGAAATTGATCGATCGCCGTCTTCCGAAGATAGATCGTCTTCCCTTCCGACAGCAGCAGCCCCTGCTTCATCAGATCGTGGATCAGGCGCGACACGGTCTCGCGCGAGGTGCCGATCATGTTGGCGATCGACTGATGCGTCGGCCGCGTGACGGCGACGTAGCCGTTGTCCAGGACCTTCCCCTGCTGCGCGGCGAGGTCGAGGAAGAAGCGCGCCAGGCGTCCGTAGACGTCCATCGTGGCCAGCGATTCGATCCGGTTCGACGCGTTGCGCAGGCGGCGCGAGAGCTCCGCCAGCACTTTCTTGGTGATGGAAAAGTTCTCCTGCAGGATCTGCAGGAAATCGCTTCGCCAGATGGTGACCACGTCGAGCGGCTCGGTGGCGATCACAGTCGCCGAGCGCGGCTCGTTGTCGAGCAACGCCATCTCCCCGAAAAAGTCGCCCGGCCCGAGCATGGAGAGGATGATCTCCTTCCCTTCGGGCGAGATCATCGTCACTTTCACCTGGCCTTCGCGGATGAGGCAGAAGACGTCGCCGCTCTCGTCCGCGTGAAAGATGACGTCGTCCTTCGCATAGCGCCGCGTCTTGGCCACGGTGGCGATCGAACCGAGCTCGCGCTCGTCGAGCTCCGCGAACAATACGAATTTTCGGAATAAGGACGTTTGCACGCGCGCCGATTGTAGAACAGAACCGAAGGGCTGAGGGCTGAAGTGCTGAGTGCTCAGTCCTGAGTGCTGAGTGCTGAGTGGAACTAGAATACGCAGCACTCAGCACTCAGCACTCAGGACTTCGCTCAGGACTTTTGGTGGCCATCAAACGGATCATCCCTATCTCGTCGGGTAAAGGCGGCGTCGGAAAGACGACCTTCGCCATCAATTTCTCGCTCGCCCTTTCGCGATACGGGAAGACGGTGCTCGTCGATCTCGATACCGGCACGTCGGCGATCCGGAACGCCATCGACGTGCCGATCGGGAAAGACCTCTATCACTTCTTCCGCAAAGGCGCCTCGCTCAATGAGTGCGTGACGCCGCTCGACCCGAAGCTCGATCCCGAGGGCCGCTATCGCAAGTTCGGATTCGTGGCCGGACCGATGCACCTGATCGACGAGATCACGAACTTCGGCGCCGCGCACAAGACGCGCCTCATCGAGGCCATCAACACGCTCAATGCCGACTACGTGATCCTCGACATGCGCGCCGGTCTCGACGCGAATGTCATCGATTTCCTGCCCTTTTCGAACTCCGGCATCCTCATCTTCACCCCGCACCTGCCGAGCGCCACGCTCGCCGCGTCCGACATCGTCAAGGCCATCCTCTTCCGCAAGCTGCGCCTGATTTTCAAGAGGGAGTCGCCGTTCTACGACACGATCGGCGGGCATCTCGATTACTGGAAATTGATCAACGACCTGATCGACCGCGTGGAAGACGTCTACGACTCGTCGATCCTCAACCTCGACGCGTTCGCCGACGACCTGGCGCAGAACCTCGGCGACCATCCGATCACCCGCACCGTGCAGCAGACGCTCGACGAATTCCGCGTCCATTACGTGCTCAATCTGTTCAACGGCGTCGAGGATTCGTTCAATACGGCCGTGCGGCCCTTCATCGAAAACCTGACGCAGAACGTTTCAGCGCGATGCGGCGTGACGAACCTCGGCTGGATCACGCGCAGCGACGCCATTCATCGCGCGAACTGCAACAAGATGCCGGCCCTGCTGCTCCCGCATCAGGTGAAGAAGTCGAAAGTCGACAAGGCCTCGAAAGAGCTCGACGACCTTCGCATCGCCATCGGCCTCGAGCCGACGCGGCGCGCGACGAAGACGAAATCGGCGTCGGCGTCGGATTCGACCGATCACCTCACCTCGCAGCTCAACGTGCTGAAGACGATGTTCGACCAGAAGAAGGACGACGATTACTTCGCGAACTTCGACTACACCTCGCAGCGCGCGCTCTTCACCATGAAGAACCGCCGCCCGAGCGAGTTCGGCGACCTGCGCGTCTATTCGCCGCAGGAGATGCTGACCACGCTCTTCGCGAAGTCGAACCTGCCGACGACGATCGACTGGAACGAGCTCGAATAGCGATCAGCAGTCGAGATCGCAGGCGCCCATTTCGTTCGGGTTCACGAGCACCCAGGCGCCGCCGCAGTAGTGGTAGTAGAGCGTGCTGATGAGCATCTCGGTGTTGCAGTTCCACACCATCACGCGCTTCCACTCGCCATTCTGCGAACCGCTGTACGTCCAGTTGCCGCTGCAGTCCTGGTACGCGTCGCCGAGGTACGTGTAGGTGGCGTCGCAGCCGGTCCAGTAATCGATCGCGGTCTCGTAGTTGACCGCGTACGCCGGCACCGGCGGCATGAGGGCGGCGAGAACGACGGCTACCAGGAAAATACGAACGTAGTGCCGCATAGGCGTATCTCCTTCGGTATTGAAGGATACACCTAACGCCACAAAAAGCGCGCGCGAATCCCCGTCCATGCGATGCGCACGGTGTCCAGCAGCGGCTTGTAGTGGCTGGTCGAAAGACCGTCGACGAATCCGAGCTCGATGGGGATCTGCTCCACGCGCAGTCCGCGCACGCCGGCGCGGATGATCACCTCGGTCTCCATGTCGAAACCTTCCGCGCGCAGCGGGATCTCGCGCAGCACGCGCGAGGAGTAGAAGCGGAAGCCGCTCTGGGAATCCTTGATGTTTGTGCGCGAAGCCTTCGCCACGGCCCACGCGGAAAAGCGATTGGCCATCCGCCGGCGCGGCAGCATGCCGCCGAAGAGGTGCGCGCGTCCGCCGATGATGAGGTCTGCTCCCGTGGCGCGGCGATGCTCGATGAACAGCGGGATCTGACGCGGCAGATGCTGGCCGTCGGCGTCGAGCGTGATCACGCCGTCGAGTCCCTGGTCGCGCGCCCAGAGGAAGCCGCTCTTCAGCGCGCCCCCCTTGCCGCGATTGACGTCGTGACGAATTACGATCGCCCCCGCGCTGCGCGCGACGTCGCCCGTGCCGTCGGTGGAGCCATCGTCGATGACGACGACTTTCTCCACGTACTGCCTCGCCTCGGCCACGATCGGCGCGAGGGTCTTCGCGGCATTGAGCGCGGGGATGATCACCGCGGCGTCGCTGATCACGCCGCCTCCCTCGACAGCACGGCGCAGACGATTCCGCCGCCGGCCGACACGGAGCTCACCAGCACGTGCCGCAGCGCGCAAGCGCGGCGCTCACGGGTCGGTGTGAAGCGAAATGCGCCGCGCTCGAAACCGGCGGAGCCGTGCACCGCCTGCTCGTCGACGGCGAGGACGGCGGCGGCGAGCTGCAGCGCGCCGCCGGCCGCGTATTCGCCGAAGATTCCTTTCGTCGCCACGACGGGCGGGATGGTTTCGCCGAACAATTCCTCGATCGCCCGGCCCTCGACCGCGTCCCCGCGAACGCTGCCGTTCGCGCTGGCGTAGATCGCGTCGATGTCGCTCAACGCGATCTCCGCGTCGTCGATCGCCGCGCGCATCGCGGTGGCGATCGCACCGTGGTCGTCGCCCCAATCGGAGATCGATGCCGTCGTGTCGCGCGCCATACCGAAGCCGGAGATGAAAGCGTACGACTTCGCGGCTCGCGGCTGAAGGAGAAGCACGGCGCCCCCTTCGCCGAGCGTCATGCCGTCGCGATCCCGATCGAACGGACGGGCGGCGCGAGGCGACAGCGCGCCGAGCCGCTGGAGGACGCTCAACGTCATCTCGCTCGCCTCTTCGACGCCGCCGGTCAGCGCCGCGGCGACGCTTCCCTTCACGATCTGCGAGGCCGCGTACATCGCGGCGCCGAGGGCCGACGACTCGCGCTGCGTGATCGTCACGTTGAAGCCGCGGAAGTCCGACTCGATGGCGATGTGGCTCCCCGGCGCGTTGGCGACCGACTCGGCGAAGAGCTGCGGCGGCGCGAGCGCGGCGCCCTTCTCCACGTACTCCTGCATGTAATCGACCGACGTCTGCACCGGACCGAACGCCGTGCCGAGAGCGACGCCGGTGCTGCGTCCCGGATCGACGCCGGCGTCGAGGAGCGCCATCTTCGCCGCCGCCACGCCGAAACGCGACAGCGCGTTCATGCGGCGCATCTTCATCGGATTGATGAACTCGCGCGGCTTGAAATCGCGGACCAGCGCAGGGGAGCCGGCCGTGCGTCCCGACGCCAGGAGGGCGCGAAAGGCGTCGAGACCGATTGCGTCAGGCGCAACGATCCCGATGCCGGAAATTGCGATACGCGCCATGAGGATCGCGGTTTATACCATGGGGAGCGGACGTCTCGTCCGCTCGGCGCGCGAGGCACGTTCCGTGAGCGGACGAGACGTCCGCTCCCCTCTCATCACACGCGCCGAAAGAGCAGCGACACGTTCGCGCCGCCGAATCCGAAGGTGTTCGACAACGCGCTGTTCATCGCCATCGGCCGCGGCGTGTGGGCGATGTAATCGAGCGTGCAGTCGTCGGCTGCGACATCGAGTCGCAACGTCGGCGGGGCCAGCTGATGGATCAGCGACATGACGGTGATCGCCGCCTCCACCGCGCCCGACGCTCCGAGCGTGTGGCCGAAGTACGACTTGCTCGACGACACAGGAGTCCCGGTTCCGACGGCCGCGACGATGGCCTTCGTTTCCGCCGAGTCGTTCAGCAGCGTTCCCGTGCCGTGCGCGTTGATGTAGTCGACGCCACCGCCATCGAGCGCGACCCGCATCGCCGCCTCGGCGCCGCGTCCTTCGTCATGCGGCGCGGTCGGATGATGCGCGTCGCACGACGCGCCGTAGCCGGCGATCTCGGCGAGGATCTTCGCGCCGCGCGCCACCGCGTCGTCCCAGCGCTCGATCACGAGATACGCCGCCCCTTCGCCGAGGGTGATGCCTTTGCGCTCCGCGGAAAACGGCGCGCACGGCGCCGGATCGACCGCCTGCAACACGTTGAAGCCGCTGTACGTCAGGCGGCAGAGCGCGTCGCTCCCTCCGGCGATCGCCACGTCCGCATGCCGGGAACGGAGGTAGTCGACCGCCATGCCGATCGCCGCGCCGGCCGACGCGCACGCAGTGGCGTTCGAGATCACACCGCCGCCCGCACGGAAGACACGCGCCACCGCGTCGCTCGGTCCGGAGGTCGGCTGCTGCAGCACGAGAGACGCCGGCACGCGATCGCGTCCCCGCACCACGCGGCGGAAGTAGTACTCCTCGCCTTCGAGCAACCCGCCGGTCGACGTGCCGGTCGAAACGACCGCGCGCTCGAGCCGCAACGGCGAGCGTTCGTTCGCCTGATCGATCGCTTCCTTCGCCGCGATCACCGCCAGCAGATCGGTGCGCGACATCCGCTTCGCCTCGCGCCCGGAGATCGGCAGCGGCAACTCGCCCGCGACCTCGGCCGCCATGTCGGTCGGAAATGTCTCGCCGGGAAAGCGGGTCAGCTTCGTGATGCCGGCGCGCGATTCGCGGATCGAGCGCCATACCTCGTCCTTGTTCCGCCCGATCGAACAGATGATGCCGACGCCGGTGACGGCGATGCGGACGTTCGGATCAGCCTTGCGCATTTTTTTGTCGTTCATGCTGCGCACAGACGCAGCATCTACGGTTATACCGCGCGGATCGTCCCCTGTGGCACGTACAGCGCGGTGTGACCGGAGATTCCGCGTCTGCGCGCGGAATTCACTGGGACAAATAAAACCTTCCGCGCACGACTTCTACTCCGTCGATCGCTCCCGATCCGCTGAAACGATGCACGCCGCCGAACGACGCGTCGAGCGTGACGGTGACGTGCACGATCTCTCCGGCCATCGGCAGGCGAACGACCTCGCAACGATCGATGCCGGTGAGCATCCCAGGCCGCCCCGGCTCCAGCGCCAGCGCGCCGGCGAATTGCGCCATCGCTTCGACGAGCATCACGTCGAACGGCAGCGGTTCGTCGGCGGTCACGAGGTACGTGCCTTCGATCGATTTCTCGTCGCGGCGGATGACTGCCGTGGCGGCGCGGAAGGGGATCTGGTGGGGGAGCGCGGCGAGGAAGCTCAACGGCTCACACCGCTAGCTTCTCGCCCACGTAATCGGCGAGCGTGGCGATGGAGCGGAAGTGCTCGCGGGCCGAGCCTTCGTTCTTCACCTTGATCCCGAACTCGCTCTCCAGCATGACCACGATTTCGAGCGCGTCGATGGAGTCGAGTCCGAGGCCGCCGGCGAAAAGCGGCTCGTCATCGGCGATGTCGTCCGGAGTCATGTCTTCGAACTTGAGCCGCTCGATGAGCAGCTCCTTGAGCTTTCGTCTGAGATCGTTCATGGGCCGGTGGTCATTTTCACACAGAAGAGGCGGGCGCCGGCAGCGCGTCCCAATCGATGCGCGGGCCGATCGGCCAGCGCTTCTGGATGGCCACGACGAGAAAGAAGAGCGCCAGCTTCACCCGGTCGAGCGGCGACGACAAAACGTTTCCGCCGAGGACGCGGATGATCGGGTAGAAGAACGTGTCGGGCGGATCGGAGCTGAGGAAGACTTCGAGGAACTCGCGCTTGTAGAAGTTGGAGATGAAGCGGAAGTAGCGATCGATCGAGACCTGGCTGTCGCGCGTGTAGCGCTGCAGCAGTTTCATCGAACCGCGCTCGAGCTTCTCCACCACGGCGTCGGCGGCCCGCTCTCCCGATTTCATCGCCAGCATCACGCCGGTGGAAAAGATCGGATCGAGGAAGCCGGCGGCGTCACCGGCCATGGCGAAGTTCTCGCCGGCGATGTTCTTCAGACGATACGAGAAATCGCGGCGGACCTTCACCTCCATGATCCGCTCGCTCTCTTTCATGCGCCCGGCGACGAACGGCGTGCGGGCGATGGTCTGCTCGAGCAGTTGCAGCGGCTCGAGGCCGCAGCGCATGAAGTGCTCGCGGTTGAGCACGAGGCCGACGCTCATCACCTCTTCGCTGAGCGGGATGAGCCAGAACCAGGCGTCGCGGATGACCACGATCACGGTGTTGCCGCCTTCGCGTCCTTCATCGCGCAGCACGTTCTTGTAGTGCGAGAAGACGGCGACGCGCTTCAGCTCCTCGACGTCGCGCTTGTTGCCGATCTTCTGCCCGAGGAACGTGCCGTGTCCCGCCGCGTCGACGACGAACCGCGCTTCGTGCGTCTCTCCGCCGGCGGTCTCCACGACCACGCGCGACTTGTCGCTGACGTCGACGCGCGTCACCTGCGTCTGCTCGCGCACGTCGACGCCGCAGGCGCGGGAGTGGTCGAGCAGCAGCAGATCGAAATCGGCGCGCCTGACCTGGAACGCACGCTGGTACGGCGGCGTGAGATTGAGGTCGAAGCGGAAGACGGTCTTCGATCCGCCGTCGGCGGTGACGAACGTGCCGCCGTACTTGGGAAAGAATTTGTCGCAGAGCGCCTCGAAGACGCCGAGGCGGCGAAATACGTCGTTGTTGTAGGGAAGGAGCGATTCGCCGATCTGAAAGCGCGGAAATTTCTCGCGCTCGAAGAGCAGGACGCTGAGACCGCGGCGGGCGAGGAGGGTGGCGGTGGTCGATCCGGCAGGACCGCCGCCGATGACAATGACGTCGTGCATTGCTCTGTATGATAGTGGACTGAGAATGTTCGATCGGTTCCTCCGGCTGACCGAGAGCGCGCCCGGCGCCACGGCGGTCATCGAAACGGATGCTCATCGCCTCGTGACGCGCGAAGCACTCCTCGCTCGCGCGGAAGGGCTTGCAGGCGAGCTCTGCGCGTCGGGCCTCGAGGCGCGCGACCTGGTCGCGGTGCAGCTCCCGAACTCGGCCGATTTCGTCGCCGCGATCCTCGCCGCGTCGAAGCTCGATCTCGTGGTCGTACCGATCGATCGCGATGCGCCGCCCACCGAGGTGGCCGCGATTCTCGGCCACTTCGCGGTGAGATCACTCGTCTATCGCAATGACGGAACGGCGATCTCCACACGCATCGTGCATGAGCGTCCGGCGCTTCCAGCCGACGCGCGCCTGATCAAGCTCACATCCGGCTCGACCGGCCTGCCGAAGGGCATCGTCACCTCGGACGCGAATCTCCTCGCCGACTGCGCGAGCATCTGCGCCTCGATGGACATCCGCCCGGACGACGTCAACTTCGGCGCCATTCCGATGTCGCATTCGTACGGCTTCTCGAATCTCGTCATGCCGCTGCTGGCGCAGGGGACGGCGGTCGTGATCTCGAATCAGTACATGCCGCAGTCGGTGATCGACCTCTGCAACGACTACGCGTGCACCGTCGTGCCGCTGATCCCGATGGTGTTCGAGCACCTGTCGAACCTGCCCCACGACGACGGCATGTTCGCGACCGCCCGGACGTTCCTCTCCGCCGGCGCGCCGCTGCCGCCCGCGACGTCGCGCCGGTTCCGCGAGCGCTTCGGCGAGCCGATTCACTCTTTCTATGGATGCAGCGAGTGCGGCGGCATCACCTACGACCGCCGCGGCGCGGCGGTGGAGCGTGGCTCGGTCGGCAGCGCATTGGACGGCGTCGAGCTCTCGATCGATTCGGCGCGCCTGATCGTCCGCAGCGATTCCGTCGCCCTCGGCTACCTGCACGACGTCTCGGCGTTTCATCCGTTCGAGCCGCGGACATTCGTCACCGACGACATCGCCGAGATCGTCGATGACGAAGTGGTGCTCACCGGCAGGATCAGCGATCTGATCAACACCGCCGGCAAGAAGGTAAACCCGCGCGAGGTGGAGCAGATCATTCTGCAGATGGAGGGCGTGCGGCAGGTGAAGGTCTACGGCGCTCCGGCCGGCGCGCGCGGCGACGTGGTCGCGGCGGCCATCGTCGGCAGTCCCGACGTCACGCGCGAACGGGTGCGGCTCTACTGCGCCGCGCGGCTCTCCGCGCACAAGGTGCCGCGCATCGTGAAGCTGATCGAGCAGCTGCCGGTGGACGAGCGCGGCAAGGTCAAGCGCGCCGCGTTGGCGACGTTATAGTCCGCTTCGCGCGGAATCCTTCCCTTGTCGTTTCGAAGCGATCGAAGCCGAGCTCCGTCAACGCCGCCCGCGCCGGCAGCGTCATCTCGCTGCCGATCACCTCGAGCGTGGAGATGCGCACGTGCAGGTCGATCATCCCGATCTGCGCCGCCCACTCCTCGCGCTTGCTCGGCGCGCCGTTGAAGATCGTGACGTCGACCTGCGGCCACTCCTCGGCCATGTGCCAGGTGTCCTGCGCCGCCACGCGGTTCTCCGGCGTCTCCAGGATCCATACAGGCATCCGAAACGCGAGCTTCTTCAGCGAATCGCGAAAGTCGGGAACGAGGACGAGGGCGACGCGGGACATGTCGTTTGCTGAAACGCCCGGCATGCTAGCATGCGCGCCCGCATGGAACAGACCATCCATCATCTGCTCGCCGTTTGGATGCAATTCATCCTCGACTGGGGGTATCTCGGCGTCTTCATCATGATGGCATGCGAGAGCACGGCGCTGCCGATTCCGGCGGAGGTGGTGATCCCTCCGGCGGCGTATTGGGCGGCGCAGGGAAAGCTCTCGCTCTGGGGCGTGATCCTCGCCGCCACAGCCGGCTCGTGGTTCGGATCGGCGGTCAGCTACTGGGTCGCCTGGAAGGTCGGACGTCCGCTGTTCGAGCGCTACGGCCGCTACGTTTTTCTCTCTCCCGAGAAGCTGGTGAAGGCCGACCAGTGGTTCGAGACCTACGGCGCCGGCGGCATCTTCGTGGCGCGACTCCTCCCCGCCATCCGCCACCTCATCTCCGTCCCCGCCGGCCTGTTCCACATGAATTTCAAGAAGTTCTCGGCGATGACGATCCTCGGCGCCGGCATCTTCTGCGGCGCGCTGGCCTGGTTCGGGCAGAAAGTCCTCGGCGATCAGCCGATGCTGATGCATGACCCGACCGCGCTGCGCAACGCGCTGTCATCGAAGGTGCACTGGCTGATCGGCTTCGCCCTCGTCATCGGCCTGCTCTACTGGCTGATGACCTGGATGCAGAAACGCGCGGGCGCCGGTCACGGCCGCTCCTGAAACCGGATCGCCGCGCGGTTCTCTCCCGTCGTCACATTGATGTTGATCGGCGCCGCCGCGATGCCCAGCGTGTCGAGCAGATCGGCCACTTCGTCGTCATCGCGATACGGCCAGAGCTCGTAGACGCCGGGCGGGATGTGCTCGATGCGCGCCTCGCCCTTCTCCGATGTTCGCAGCCGCAGACTTTCTTTCGCCACCGCGGGCGGAATCGTCTCGCCGTCGAAACGCACGAGGAATGAAAGATCGGGCAGCGGCCTGCCGTCGGCAGTCATCGCGTCGATCTGCAGGGACGCGTTGCCCGCCGGCATCGTGATCTCTACGGGAGCGTTCGATGCGTCGTCGACCGCCGCGCGAAGGCGATGAACGGCCAGTGAGCCCTCGCGTGGAATGACGTAGAGCACGCTCGGCTCACCCGGCGGCGTCGGCACGAGCGCGTGGCCCTTGTCGTCGCTGAACGCCTTGCCGCGGACGTGCGAGCCGGTGGCGCAGACGATCTCCGCGTCGGCCGCCGGCTCGCCGTTGCCCGAGCGGACGACGACGTCGCGTTGATATCCCGCCGAGAGTTGCATGCGTACGTCGTGAATGCGCTCGTCGTCCGGAATGGTGACGCTCGTCGAATCGCCGAGCAGATAACCGGCGGCATAGGGCCGCAGGTGATGCGTCCCCGCATCGACCGCGTCGAACGCGAACGCGCCATGCGCATCGGTGCGTGCGCGCAGACCGGCGGTGCGTCCCTCGTCGGTCGACGTGCGGATCACCACGTTGCCGTTGGCGATCGGATTGCCGTGCGCGTCGGTGAGGACGCCGCGGATGATGTGGTCGGGCATCGTGATGATCGTCTCGCCGGCGCCGCCGTGCAGCGTGGCGACGCGCATCACCGGCACCGCGTTCGGCGTGCGATGGATCATCACTTCGAACAGGCCGCCGCTCCAGAGCGTCGTGTCGATGCGGCCGTTCGCGTCGGTCGTCACGGAGCCGTCCCACTGGTCATCGACATTGTTGAAGCGCACTTCCGCATTCGCCACCGGCGTCTGGCCGGCCATGACTCGCGCGCGCAGACGCCGCGGATGCAGCGCGATGTCGAGCCTTCGCGTGTCGTTCTCGGCGACGACGAACTTCGCCGTCGTCCGCTGCATCGGCTCGGGACCGCGGACCAGCACGAGCCACGCGCCGCGGGCGATGTCGGAAATCTTCACCGTCGACGTTCCTGGCGGGAGACGGCGATGGATGGTCCATGACGGCATGCTCTCCTCGCTGGGAGCTCCGATTGCGACGTCGAGTGCGCGCGTCTCTCCGCCGCGATCGACGTGAAGCAGAAGCGTTGCGGCCAGTACGAATGTGATCATCGGTTCCTCCGGAACTGCGATCGTCCGGAGTGCGCGGGTTGCGCTAGCGGGTCAGGGAGTGAGAGAGAGTCTTCGAGGCGACCACCGGCTTGGCGTTCTCACGCGAGCGAACGGCCGGCGCCGACGGATGCGTCACCTCGACCGAGGCGACGCTCCAGAGCACGATCGGCCTGGATTCGCGAGCGCTGAAGCACGCCGTGCCACTCGTGCAGCCATCCTGGGTAAAACGGCAGCCGGCAGTGGGCGGCGGAGCGAAGTCACATTCAGGGGGAAAGAAGTCGATTTCGTTGCAGAACCTGCACGCCGAGGCGGGAGGCGCGAGCGTACAGATCATCACCATTGCGAGAAGAAGATAACGGGTCAAGCGCATGTTTCATCCTCCTTCCGGCACTCCGGAACGATCGCAAGGCGGAATGATAGCGCTATTGGTTATTTGAGCAAATTTTCGCCCAGCTCTCGCGACCGCTTCGTCGCCGCCTCGACCGCGTTCATCAGCGTCGTCCGCACTCCGCCGTTCTCCAGCGTGTGCAGGCCGGTGATGGCGGTGCCGCCGGGGGAGGTGACCATGTCCTTCAACTTCCCGGGATGCTCGTTCGTCTCCAGCAGGAGCTTTGCCGACCCGAGGAGCGTCTGCGCGGCGAGAAGCTGCGAGTTGCGGCGGGAGAGGCCGACCTTCACGCCGGCGTCGCTGAGCGCCTCGAGAATCAGGAAGACATACGCCGGTCCCGATCCGGAGAGGCCGGTCACCGCGTCCATCGCCGACTCCTCGAGAATCACGGTGATCCCGACGGCGTCGAAGATCCGCTTCGCCGCTTCGAGGTCCGACGCGCGCGCATGCTCGCCGCCGGCGATGGCGGTGGCTCCGGCATCGACCAGCGCCGGGGTGTTCGGCATCGCGCGCACGACGCGCGTCCCCTCCGCCAGCCGCGCCTGAATCGCCGCCACCGGAACTCCGGCGGCGATGGAGATGACCAGCGAGTCGGGACTGACGTCCTTCCCGATCTGCTCCAGGACGCGGCTCAGGATCTGCGGCTTGACGGAGAGGACGATGATCTCCGCCTTCGCCGCCTCGCGATTGTCGGTGGTGGTGCGGATGCGGAAACGCTCCGCGAGCTCCCGCATCCGCTCCTCACGCGGACCCGACGCCGTGATCTCGTCCGGCGCGAAGACGTTCCCCCGCAACAACCCGCGGATCATCGCCTCGGCCATGTTGCCGGCGCCGACGAAGGAGATGGATTTCATGGCGCCGCGTCCGAGAGGGGTGCGGACGTCTCGTGCGCACATTGGGGGTGTTGAACGCCGACGTAGTCCGCGGTCGCGGACATGAGCGGACGAGACGTCCGCTCCCCACTTGTTCTCGCGATCATGCCGCCGCTCCGTGGCACTTCTTGTACTTCTTCCCCGACCCGCAGGGACAGGGATCGTTGCGGCCGACCTTCGCGTCGCGGTGCTTGACGGTCTGCGGCTGGGCGGGGCCGGAGCCGGAGAAGAACATCGGCTGCTGGCGCGGGGGGGCGGGCAGCGGGGAACGGCGCGGAGCTTCCTGGCGCTGCTCGCCTTCGCGCTCCACCACCACGTCGATCTTCCAGAGGAACTTGACGACGCGGTCCTGGATCCGCTCCATCATTTCCTGGAACATCTCGAACGATTCCTTCTTGTACTCGATCAGCGGATCGCGCTGGCCGTAGCCGCGCAGGCCGATGCCTTCCTTCAGGTGATCGATGGCCAGCAGGTGGTCCTTCCACTGCTGATCGATGACCTGCAGCAGCAGGTACTTCTCGTGGAGGCGCATGACCTCCGAACCGACCGCCGACTCCTTCTCCTCGTAGTGGCGATGCACGGCGTCGGTGATCCGATCGCGCACTTCGTCGCGACGCATCGAATCGAGGTCGACGGCCGCGGTTTTCAGGTCGACGCCGAAGAAATCGAACAACTCGGCATTGAGCTCGGTCTCGTCGGGATGCTCGCGCATGTCTTCGGGGACATGCGTGTCGACGAGGAACTCGACGATGTCATCCGCGGCGTTGAGGATGTACTCCTTCCCTTCCCGCCCTTCGAGGATGGAACGTCTCAGCGTGTAGATCGACTCACGCTGCTTGTTCATGACGTCGTCGTACTCGAGCAGGTGTTTGCGTGCGTCGAAGTTGCGTCCTTCGACCTGCTTCTGGGCCCGCTCGATGGCGCGCGTGACCATGCCGTGCTCGATCGGCACGCCTTCTTCCATCCCCAGGCGCTGCATCAGGCCGGAGATGCGGTCGGAGCCGAAGATGCGCATCAGATCGTCTTCCAGCGAGAGGTAGAACCGGGACGAGCCGGGATCGCCCTGGCGTCCGGAACGTCCGCGCAGCTGGTTGTCGATGCGGCGCGACTCGTGGCGCTCGGTGCCGAGGATGTGCAGGCCGCCGAGGCCGACGACCTCCTCGTGAATTTCCTTCCACTGCTCCTTGATCTCGTTCTCGATCGCCAGCTTCTCCGCCGGATCGGTGACGTCTTTCGTCTTCTGCAGCGCGGCGAACTCCGGGTTGCCGCCGAGGAGAATGTCGGTACCGCGGCCGGCCATGTTCGTGGCGATCGTCACCGCGCCCTTGCGTCCCGCCTGCGCCACGATCTCCGCTTCGCGCTCGTGGTACTTCGCGTTGAGCACGACGTGCGGCACGCCGCGGCGCTTCAGGGCGGAGGAAAGCGCTTCCGACTTCTCGATCGAGATCGTGCCGACGAGCGTCGGCTGCCCTTGCAGGTGTTTCTCCTTCACCTCGGTCACGATCGCGTCGAACTTCTCGCGCTCGGTGCGATAGACCAGGTCCGCCTGGTCCTTGCGGCGCATCGGACGGTTCGGCGGGATGACCACGACCTCGAGCTTGTAGATCTTGTCGAACTCCGCCGCTTCCGTGTCGGCCGTACCGGTCATGCCGGCCAGCTTCTCGTACATGCGGAAGAGGTTCTGGAAGGTGATCGTGGCCAGCGTCTGGTTCTCGGCCTCGATCTTGACGCCTTCTTTTGCTTCCACCGCCTGGTGCAGACCGTCGCTCCAGCGGCGGCCCGGCATCTGGCGGCCGGTGAACTCGTCGACGATGATCACCTCACCGTCCTTGATCATGTACTCCTTGTCTAGGCGGTAGAGCGTGTGCGCGCGGAGACCCTGCTGCACGGCGTGCAGCGTGTCCATGTTGTTCGGATCGTAGAGATTCTCGACGTTCAGCAGCTTCTCGGCGTGCAGCACGCCCTCTTCGGTGAGGACGGCGGTGTGCTGCTTCTCATCGACCTGGAAATCCTTCTCCGCGATGAGCTTCGGAATGATGCGGTCGACGAGGTAGTACTTGTCGACCGACTCCTCCGACGGACCGCTGATGATGAGCGGCGTGCGCGCTTCGTCGATGAGGATCGAGTCGACCTCGTCGACGATCGCGTAGACCGGCTCGCGCTGCACCATCGAGTCGAGGTCGAACTTCATGTTGTCGCGCAGGTAGTCGAAGCCGACCTCGTTGTTCGTGGCGTAGGTGACGTCGCAGCGGTAGGCCTCCTGCCGCTCGCGATCGCCGTGATGGTTCTGGATGACGCCGACGGTCAGCCCGAGGAACTTGTAGAGGCGGCCCATCCACTCGGAGTCGCGGCGGGCGAGGTAGTCGTTGACCGTGACGACGTGCACGCCGCGGCCCGTGAGCGCGTTCAGGTAAACCGGCAGCGTGGCGACGAGCGTTTTTCCTTCGCCCGTCTTCATCTCCGAGATCTTGCCGCGGTGAAGCACGATGCCGCCCATCAGCTGGACGTCGAAGTGCCGCATGTCGAGCACGCGCTTGCCCCCCTCGCGGCAGACGGCGAAGGCCTCGGGGAGGAGATCATCGAGCGCGTACTGGAGGTCCTGCTGCGCGGCCTTGATGGCCGATTCGTCGCGCGGGACTTCCTTCTTCACGGCGTCGAGCGCTTCGACCAGCGGACGGAGGCGCTCGCGGAAATCATTGGTTCTGGCGCGCAGTCCGTCGTCGGAGAGCGCGCTGATCTCGGGCTCGAGAGAGTTGATCTGGTGGACGATCGGAAGCATTCGCTTCACGTCGCGCTCGTGCTTCGAGCCGAAAATGGCAGTCAGTACTTTGTCGATCATTGCAATAGCCCCTGAATGAAAAATCGTGCGGCGGCGGATACGCAGGGCGAGCTCTCCAGCTTGCCCCGGACAACCTGCAGAGGTTGTCCTACGTGGGCCGTCCTACGCTGCGGGGGCGCGGGGGGTGGCGGCGCCGCGAAGGGGGATGACGGGCGCGACGACGATCTCGAGTGTCGTCGAGACGGTGTTGGCCGCGATCCGCGGCTGGTGGTACTCGACTTCGGTCGCCACCGCACGGCAGATGAGGCGTACCTCCGCCCGGCCAGGTCCCTCGACTACGCTCGGGATGACGATGGCGGGCGAGGTGAACAGCGCCAGGGCGACCGGGAGGATGCGGAGAATGCTCTTCATTTGGCGATCGCTCCGAGGCGATCGAACGCCATCAACGCCTGATGGCCGAGGAAGATGACGAGCGAGAAATAGGCCACCGCCACGGCGCCGCGCTGGGTGCCGGTGACACGGTAGAACTCCTCGCCTTTCTCGCGCACGATCGAAGCGTAAACCTGAAAGGCCGCCAGCAGAAGCACGAGCACGAGCAGGACATTCGGATGGGTGACCGTCTTGTAGGTCAACGCCGCGCCGCCGATGAGCCACATCCACTTCGTGATCGCGCCGGAAATGCGGCCGCCGTCGAGCAGGCCGAGCGGCAGCAGGTTCAGCAGATTGATGGAGAACCCGAGGAACGCGATCAGCAGGTAGAGCGGATTGTCGGTCCACTTGTAGATCTGCAGCGCGACGAGTGACGCGAACGTCCCCGCGATCGGACCGGCCAGACCGATCTGCGCGTCGTCGTATGCCGTGCGCGGCTGGTCCTTGACCGTCACCGCGCCGCCGATGAACGGGATGAAGACCATCCATCCGGCGCGCAGCCCTTTGGCGCGGATCACGACGGCGTGTCCGACCTCATGAATCGCGGTGATGACGACGAAGCCGATGACGAGCCCCAGCCGGTACTGCGTGGCATACGCGGCGACCGTGACCAGCATCGAACCGCCCGCCACGGCGAACTGCCAGGCGCCGAACCCTTCGAACGGATTGACGAAAAGAAGGCGTCCCTGCTCGATGAGCAGGAGGAGTACGGCCTTCAGTTTCAGCAGCACCACGCCGATGGCGAGCAGAGCTCCGCTGGCGATGCGGCGGAAGTTCCACCGTTTCGGCGCAGCCGGCGCGATCTCTTCGGGTGTTGTGGAGGTCATCGAGCTCACGTGTAGAACGGAGGGACATGAATTAAGAATTTCGAATTTCGAATTAAGAATTGTCCCTTCCGCGGCACTGTGACCCTTTCTTCATTCTTCATTGGAAATTCTTAATTTATAGTCCGCCGCGTGCCAGACCCTTCCGTCGACGCCCTCCGCCAGCAATTGCGCGACCGCGGGTATCTGTCGCACGGCATCGAGCGGTGGTTCGCCCTCGATCCGTGGAGCTCGCGGATGTTCTGGGCGGAGCTGGCGGTCGTGGCGCTCAAGGCGGCCTTGGTGATCGCGCTCTTCGGCCTCCTGCCGCCCACCGCGATCATGTTGTTCCGGAACCATCCGCTCTCCCCGCTCGAGATCGCCGATCTCGCTCTCATCTACGGTGCAACCGGGCTGGCCGTCGTATTCGCGTTCATCGTCCTCATCGGCCTGGTGTTGAAACTGCGTCCGGCGCTGGCGGTCGACACGCCCCGCGCGCTCCTGGTGATCTCACTCGCCGCCGCAGCGCTGCTGACGGCCTTGATCGGCGTCTGGTGGTCGCGGTTCGCCACGCCGCCATCGCTTCCTGAGCTCGCCACCGGCATCGCCCTGATCATCGTCTTCTTTCTGATGGCCACGATCGTGGTGTCGGCGGCGTTGCTGTCGTTCTCGGTTTACGAGCTGAAGCGCGTCCCGGCGATCCATCAGCGTTCCCGCACAGTGCCGATGACGGTCGCGGCAGCGGTGCTCCTCGCATTGCTGTTCGTTCCGGCCCAGACGGAGAAGTCGAATGCGCATGAGCCGTTGCAGGTCGTGACGGCGCCGGTCACGCGCCACGTGGCGCTCGTGGCGGTCGACGGCCTGACGTTCGAGATCTTCGCCTCGCGCGCCGACCTCGAGCGGGCGTTTGTCAGCGAACGCTCAATCATGCCGGTCGAAGGAGCTTCGACCGCCGAACGCTGGGCCTCGGTCGGCACCGGCGTTCCGACCCGGATCCACGGCGTCCGGGCGATCGAAGGGGTCCGCTTCCCCGGCGGCTCCCACATCATGCAGACGATCTCCGACGCCGACTTCGCGATCCGCATCCTCGGCACGCGCCAGCCGCTCCCCCCAGCCGTCCGCCGCCGCGACTTCGTCTGGGAGCTCTTCGCCCATCGCGGCATGCCGGTGCTGGCCGTGAACTGGTGGACGAGCAGCGAAGGGGTCACGCAGCAGACAGTGTTCGCCCAAGCCAAAGGGGACGCGCTGGCGGTCGATGCGATCGCCACGCGTGACGTGCTCAAAGAGCCGTCGCAATTCGCGACGGTCTATCTCCCGGCGCTCGACGTCATCCTCAATAGGCTGCCGCTCGATCGATCGACTCAGCTGACGCAATCAGTCCGCGCGCTCGATCACCTCTCGCAGACGATCGCGGCGCTGAAATCGCGCGGTTACGAGGTGATCCTGATCGGGATGCCGGGCGATCACCAGACCGGGCGGGCGGTAATTGCCTCGACCGTCACAATCGCGCCGGCCGATTCGGCCTACGATGTCGCGCCGACGCTCTGCGCGCTCCTCGGATTTCCGGCGTCGAACGAAATGCCGGGGAAATCGCTCGCGGGCGACGTCGCGCGCATCACCACCTACGGGAATCGAATCGGCTCCCCGTCGTCCGGCAAGGTCGACGAGGAGTACTACGAAAATCTGAAATCTCTGGGGTACATCAGGTAAACGATGAACGCAGAACGATGAACGATGAACTGCCGGTCTTCATCGTTCATCGTTCATCGTTTCACGAAAGGCAACCGCATGAAAAAACTCGCACTACTCGTCTTCTTCGTTGCCGCCACCGCATCCGCGCAGCATCCCATCACGTTCGACGATCTCGCGTCGCTCCACCGCATCGGCGCGCCGCAGCTCTCGCCCGACGGACAGTGGATCGCGTACGACGCGTCGATGCCCGAGCTGGCGAAGAACTACCGCCACAGCGCGATCTTTCTCGTCCCCGCCGCGGGCGGCGAGTCGAAGAAGATCACCGACGGCGTGAAGCAGGACGAAGGTCCGGCCTGGTCGCCCGACGGCAAGACGATCGCCTACGTCTCGAACCGCGACAGCGCGGCGAAGCAGCTCTGGTTCTACGACGTCGCCTCCGGTGCGTCGCGCAGGGTGACGAACCTGCCGGGCGGCGCCGGAAGCGTGAAGTGGCTTCCGAACGGCCAGGGCGTCGTGCTCGTTTCCGACGTCTATCCCGAGTGCGGCGTCGATCTCGACTGCACCAAGAGCAAGACCGCGGCCGAGGAGTCGAAGCCGTCGAAGGGACGCATCCTCACCGGCTTGCTCTATCGCCACTGGACGGCGTGGCAGGAAGCGACGCGCAGTCACATCCTCCTCGTCATGACCGGCGGCGGGTGCGGGACCGACTGCCGGGCAACGCAGGACCTGACGCCCGGCACGTTCGACGCGCCGCCGTTTTCGGTCGGCGGCGGCGATGAGTTCGACGTCTCGCCCGACGGCAAGGAGCTCGCCTACGCGCGCAACACCGACGACCATCCGGAGGCGTCGACGAACGCCGACGTCTTCATCTACTCGCTCGAGACCCATGAAGCGAAGCGGATCACGTCGCGCAAGGGCGCGGACACGAGTCCGAAGTACTCGCCCGACGGCAAGTGGATCTCCTGGCGCTCGCAGAACCGCGCCGGCTACGAGTCCGACCTGTGGGAGCTCTGGGTCATGGACCGCGCGACCGGCCAGACCCGCCGGCTGGCGCTCGACGTCGACAACTGGATCGAGGACGTGACCTGGGCGCCCGACTCGAAGTCGCTCTTCATCACCGCGCCGGAGAAATCGAAGACCGTGATCTACGAAGCGCCGCTGACCGGGCGGGTGACGAAGGTCTACGGCGAGGGCAGTTCCGGAGCGCTCGCGGTCTCGAAAGACGGCAAGACGCTCTACTTCGATCGCTCGACGATCTCGCGTCCGAACGACATCTTCGCCCTGAAAAAAGGAAGCGCGGCGGCGACGCAGCTGACGCACGACAACGACGCGCTGCTCCGCAACATCACCATGGGCGAGGCGAGCGACATCTGGTACGAAGGGGCCGACGGCACGCCGGTGCAGGCGCTGCTGGTGAAGCCGCCGATGTTCGACGCCACGAAGAAGTATCCCGGCGTCGTGCTCATCCACGGCGGACCGCAGGGCGCGTGGGGCGACGGATGGTCGTATCGCTGGAACCCGCAGATGTTCGCCGCGCGCGGCTACGCCATCCTCATGCCGAACCCGCGCGGCTCGGTCGGCTACGGACAGCGGTTCACCGAGGACATCTCCGGCGATTGGGGCGGGAAGGCGTACGTCGACATCATGAACGGCGTCGACAAGTTCGCCGCGCTGCCGTACGTCGACGCCAATCGCCTCGGCGCGGCCGGCGCTTCCTACGGCGGCTACATGATCGACTGGATCCTCGGGCACAGCGACCGGTTCAGGGCGCTCGTCTCGCACGACGGCGTCTACAACCTTTCCGCGATGTACGGCACCACCGAGGAGATCTGGTTCCCGGAGTGGGAGTTCAAGGGAAATCCGGCGGACAACCCCGAGCTTTACGAGAAGTGGAATCCGGCGAATTACGTGAAGAACTTCAAGACGCCGACGCTCGTGGTGCACAGCGAGCTCGATTACCGCGTCCCGGTCTCACAAGGCTTCGAGCTCTTCACTGCGCTGCAGCGCCGAGGCGTGCCGTCGAAGATGCTCTACTTCCCGGACGAAGGCCACTGGGTGCTGAAGCCGCAGAACTCGAAGCTCTGGCACGAGACGGTGCTCGGCTGGCTCGACCAATACCTCAAATAGTGCTGGGTGCTAAGTGCTGAGTCCTAACCCAGGACTCAGCACTTCAGGACTCAGCACTGGGGTTACGGTCGGGTGACGCCTGAAGTCGAGGGGGTCGATCCGGTCGGCGCGCCGCCTTCGCCCGGTCCGAGCGCGGGACGGGCAACGGTCGACGTGATACCGACGGCTTCCGCGTACTTCAGATACGTGTCGATCGAGGCGATGACGACGCGCGCTTCAACCGTGATCAGGTCGATGCCGACGAGGGAGATGCGTACCCATGCGTCGACGACGATGCCTTTGTCGAGGATCCGGTCGAGTACGTCGATGAGACTGGTGCCGCCTGGTGCACGTTCGACAGCCATGGTCTACCTGCCTTTCCTCTCTCCCGGCTTCCCGGACGGGAGGCCACGTTCATTGAGTCTTGTTTCCAGCTCAGTGATCCGCGCCTTCAAAGCGTCGTACTCCTCGCCGGAAGGGAGCGCGCGGGGTTCACTCGAATAGAAGCGGTCGGAACGCCACCAGTTGATGCCGATGGCTTCAGCCTTGTCGATCGAACAGATCACCAGCCGGAGCTGGATGGTCAGGAGCTCGACGTTGGCGAGGGAGACTTTGACGTCGCCCGCAACGACCAGCCCCTTGTCGAGGATCTTGTCGAGGATGTCGACCAGCCCCTGCGGCTGGCGCTGCTCGATCGGCATAGCGCGGAAGGATATCGCAACAAGTTGCTTACTCCCACATCTTTACGGGGCCGAGCTTAAGGTTGAGGTCGTCATCGCCGAGGCCGAACGTCCGCTTCAGGTCGTTCATTTTTTCCTCCAGCTTCATGAGCGCCGTGCCGAGCCGCTCGATCTCTTCCTCGCTCAGATTGCCGGCGTCCATCCGCCGCAACGCCTGCTTCTCCAGCAGCCGCCGGATCAACTCGATGATCGACAGAACGAGCTTCGCCAGGCCGTTCTCCACGATGTCGGAATCGGCGGAGATCCGCTCCGGAATCATCGAGTCGGTGAAGGCGAGCTGCTCGCGCAGCTTCTCTTCGTCATTCGCGATCAGCATGTCGAGGTCCATCTGCGCGCAGGATTACGAGGGGGTCTCATCTGCGAATACCTCCAGCGGCCACGGCCCCGACAGCAGAAACGGCACCTGCGGAAAGCGGCGTTTCAACTCCTCGCCGGCCGCGCGCACGCGCTCGACCGCGCCGCGCGCGACGAGCGCTACGAGTTCCAGCGACTTCTGATCGCGATGCAGCCATCGTCCCTTCCCGATCGCCTCCTCCGCGGCATTGCGGAACTCCGGATCGATTTCGACCGACGTCGTCGCCGCGTGCAACGCCTTGAGGTAATCGCCGCCGCTGGTGAAATCGCGCCGGTCGGGGCGCGCCACGCTCCCCGACGCGACGACCTTCAGCGTCATCTCCACGTCGTCGCGATGCTGCTCCAGCAGCGCGCGCCAGCGATCGAGATGCTCCGCGCATTTCGCGGCCGCTTCCGATGGTGAGCTCACGGCAAACCCGTAGCGGATGGCGATGAACGTGGCGCGATCGAGCAGCGCGGCGCGGATGTTCGCGACCCGCAGCAGCAGCTCGCGGTCGCCGAGCGGTTGATCGTCCGCCACAGGCAGGCCGCTGAGAAAGAGATCACCGGCCGGAATGGCCTGGACGTAGGACAAGCTCTCCAGCTTGTCAGGCGGCTCGATGTCGTCGCGCCGCAGGTGCGCGCCGATGACCACCGACTTCATCGCCGGCTCGTCCGCTTGATGGCGTCGACGTTGGCCAGGACGACGTTCAGCCCGAGGTAGAGAAGATCGACGTCGCCGATGGAGATGACCGCCTCGCCGGCGATGACCACGCCGCGATCGAGGAGGTGATCGAGCGTCTCCAGCAGCGTCAGTTCTTCGAGATTTTCATCCATTGGCGAACGTGTACGGCGGCCACGGTCCGGTGAGCGCCAGCGTCACTCCTTCTTTGTCGTAACGCGCGGCCAGTCCGTCCAGCAGTTCCTGCAACGTCGATTCCTCGTCGCGATTGAGCAGCACGTTGATCTGCGGGAACGCGCCTTCGCGATCGAGTCGCGACTCGGCGACGGTCTCGCATTTCAGCTTGTCGAGCACCGCGCTCTCGATCTCGCCGACGACCTGCTGCTCGGCCTCGCGTGAGGCGCGCTTTTTCTCCTCGTCCAGCTTCTTGCGCAGAAGGAACGCGCGTCCCGGATTGGCGCCCTCGATCTGCTGGGCGATCTCGCGCAGCGTGTCGACGCGGTTGGTCAGCGCGTCATTGAAACGCTCGGCGTCGAACTCCACGCGCAACGTCCATTCGCGCTTTCCGTCGAGGCGCTCGAGCGTCTTCGCCAGCAGCTCGCGATTGTCGTGCAGGTAGCGGTCGAGCGCTTCCGGCGTGCTGAAGAGCGTGAAGGCGCGCAGCGGAATGACGGCCGTCGATTTCATCAGCTCCGCCGCGACGTTCTGATGGCGATAGCCGATCGCGCCGAGCCATTCGAGATCGCCCGCCCGGCGGTCCATCGCCTCCTGGGAGAACTCTTCCTCCGGCACGGCGGTGTAGATGGCGAAGAGGCCGTCGTACCCCGCGACGTCGAAGCGATGCGACTGGTCGATCGCCTCACCGTCGGGCGTGACCGCGTCGTGCGTGATGGCGTAGACGTAGAGCACCACGGCGAAATTGTGTCACAGCAGCGCGGCCAGCTCGTCGAGCGAGGTCACCGGGTGATCGCGGCGCTCGATCCTTTTCGCCTCGGGCAGCTCCGCCAGCGCCGCTTCCTCGAAGCTGCGCATCGAGCGATCGCACTTGCAGTCGCTCTCCGGCGTCACGTAATTCGCGATTACGCCGCCGAGGGCGATCCAGCGACGCTCCAGCTCTGCGATCAGGCGCTTCGTCTCGGCGACT
>Ga0207703_10000326_pt1 | contig 51867 bp, 43 predicted proteins | sample KBSSwiS12_FD_184304 | JGI IMG/M metagenome (GOLD analysis project Ga0207703, IMG submission 184304) | Switchgrass rhizosphere microbial communities from Kellogg Biological Station, Michigan, USA - KBS Switchgrass S1-2 (SPAdes) (version 2) | ecosystem: Host-associated > Plants > Roots >... | reverse complement strand
CAAACAGCCGATCCCGGAGCTGATTCCAGCCCATCAGGTAGCTGATGCGAAAGCTGAGAGTCCCGAACGACAGGCCCGCAAGTGTAGTCAGTGCATATTTCACGGCAGTTCTCCGTCTGGCGCCCGGCATCCGCGGCCGGGCTGTCAACGGCGCGCATTCTACGAACAGCGCACCTGCGTATCTGCACTACCTGAATGAATCGTGAACAGCGCAGCAGATTCGAAATTTAAAGACTAGACATAAATTTTGAGCGCGCCGGTGTCACGCGCCCGAGGGTGAGCCCCGATCCTCCATTGGCGACAACTTTACCCTCGCCCGCTCACAGAGCTGTCGCAGCGCGGGCTTCACGCCTTCCTCCAGTGTTGGGTGATAGAAAGGCTGTTCCAACAGCGCATCCGCCGTGGCTCCCGCATTGATCTGCCAGGCCAGCAGATGACCGAGGTGATCGGCTCCTGGACAGAAAAGGGCGGCGCCTTTGAGGACGGCTCCGACCTCCGTCGCGTAAACCTTGAGCACACCGCGCGCTCGCGCCTCGACCTTGGCACGACCCTGATCGCGATAGTCAGCTTCCCCACAGACGAGACCGTCTCCGGACTGTCGGCCGATCAACGCGAGCGGCGGATCGGTAAATAGGATGGAGAAGGGGACCGAGCGGCGCCGGCGGCTCTCCCCCGGGAAACGCGCTGCGTTGAATCCCGCGGTCGAGCCCTCGACCTGCGCTTCGTGAAGTACAGGTCGGCCCGCGTTGGCATCTCCAGCGATAAAGATCGGGCTGTCACCACACTGCAGGGTTTCACGATCAAACACGGGGATGCCGCGCTCATCGAGCGCAATGCCGGTTGCCTCGAGATTCAGTTCCGCCAGGTTCGGTGGCCGCCCCACCGCCACCAACACCCGATCGAATGTCCGCTCACCGCTGGAGTCACCATCCCAGCGGATGCACGCTCGATCTCCTGACATGGAAGCCTGGATCTTCACTCCCAGGCGCAGATCCAACTCGTTCGCGAAGGCCTCCCGCATGCAGGCTGCGAGGGTTGCATCGTTCACACCACCCGGGACGTCCTTCTCATCAAACAGCGAAACCGCCACACCGAGGCGTGCCATCGCCTGGGCAAGCTCGAGGCCCAGGGGGCCGGCGCCTACTACCGCCAGTGATCCAGGTAGTTGCGCCAGCTCAAAAAGCGTTTCATTCGTCACGATGCAGTTGCGGATCGGCGCAAACGTTTCCGGAACGGACGGACGTGCGCCGGTTGCAATGACAACGGTACGTGCCTGGAGTCGCTGCCCGGTGGATAGCTCGAGTGTAGTGGTATCCACGAACTTCGCCTTGCCACGCAGGGCGACGCCTTCCGGCAACTGAACAATCTGTTCCCGGGTCGCGGCGGAAAAGGAGTCGCGCTGTTGCCGCAGCCGCGCCATGACCGCGGCACCGTCGATCCGGTGAGTCGCAAAAACTCCGAACGTGGACGCACGGCGAACGGCATGCGCGGCGGCCGCGGCCGCAATCAGTAGCTTGGAAGGCATGCAGCCCACATTGGCGCATGTGGTACCCCTGAACTGATCGTCAATGAGCACAGTGGAAGCGCCAGCACCGCGCGCCACCCGCTCCGCCGACAGACCCGCCGTCCCTGCCCCTATGATCGCGACATCGAAGCTTTTCATGCGGACACGAGTCCGCAACCCCTGTTCCTGGGCTGGACGGGAGAAAATTGCTTATCTTTCAGGAATTTGGCGCGGCCGGAGGGATTCGAACCCCCGACCCCAACGTTCGTAGCGTTGTACTCTATCCAACTGAGCTACGGCCGCGCACTCGAGAACCCCATTTTTGGGGGCCGCGATCTTACCACAACGATTTTGGCCCACAAGAAATCCGATGGGCCGGCTCGTCGGGCCGGCCCGTTGGGCCCGAGCGCTTCAGAACCACCCGGTGAGCAAAGTCTCGCAGCGGCGGACGAGCCGATCGGACCCGAATCGTCCCAGGGACAGGATCAGCGCGCCAATTCCCGCGCACACGCGGCCGGCCAGCTCCGGCGCAACCGCGGCCATCGCAGGCACCATTTCGAGGGAGAAACCGAGGGCTACGAACACGCCCCCCAACAGATAAAGAAAATATCTCGCGCGCCGCGCAGACGGATCCTCAGTCATTCATCAATGAGTCGGCCGCTCAGCCAGTCGTTGGTATCCGGATTCTAACGCACCAGCCCGACCGACCGGCAGACCGCCGGCTCGCGCGCCAGGATTCCCAGCAAGCCGGCTCGCGACACCTCCAGGCCCGTTGGCCGCGCACTCGGGGGCGGCGCCACCACGGCCACCGCCGCGGCACTCGTTTCGCTGCGCATCGAACGGACCAACGCTCTGATGTGTTTACCGTGTCGCATGAGTCGCTCCCTCGCTCCGATAGGTGCCCGCGGCAGTTCCTTTGCCTTCTATCGATCCGTATACGCCTTTGCGCTGCTCTCGCATAGCGGCGCCTTCGTCTTTCGAGTCAACACTACGCGGTCGAGGTGGCTGTGTATGCCTCCCCAATTCGCGCTCGGACGTGGGACTGTTCCTACCGCAGCTTTGTGTCGTTGGGGGCCGTGGCCGACCTGGGCTTGGTGGAGGGGCGGTTGGGGGACGCAAATTCAGACTTGGGCGGCTTCGGACCTTTGCTGTCAGCTTCGGCGATCATCTGCGCGCAATTCTGATCCTTTGCGAGACCGGGGTCGACGAAAGCGATGATAGCGGCAACCGGCGTCACGAGCGCACCCAACGCGGCTGCGACAGCGCCCTGTTTCGCCGTATCCCCGACATCGAGCCCGATAGAGGGCTTCATCAGATGTCCCTTGACCTCGATCGGGGTGCGCAGGCGCGTGAATCGAATCTTTTTGGGATCACCCTTCACTTCGAGATTGAGCTCTTCGGGTCCCAGGTTGATATCTCCCTTGCCCTTGATGACGACATTTTGAGTATCGAAGGTGATGTTCTGCGCGTTCATCACACCATTCTTGATGTCGAACTGCGCCACACCGCAACGGATGGGGGCCTTCTGGTCGCCCTTGGTGAGCAACAGGCCGAGTCCTTCGGCGACATTGATGCCCGTCAACTCGGCGAATGCGGAACGCACTTCGCCGTTCGGAAGAATCAGGGTGAACTTCCCATTCGCATCGGACATCACTTTATGTACTGAGTCGCCGGTGCCGTTGACAACCATGCGGGCCTGCATCACGCCCCCGAGCGGTGGCTGGGCATCCGGTGCCTTGCCCTTCAACTGATCGAGTTGGATATCCTTGATCCGCAGGTCGATATGCACCTTCGGTACATCCTGACGCGCATCGATCTTGGCATCGCCCGACAGCCTCCCCTGTGGCATCTCAAAGGCGAACGGATCGAGAGACAACACGCCGTTGTCGAGCTTTACCCGGAAAGCAACCTGCTTGAAGGGAACGGTGCCCGCCTGAATCGACCTGGCGCGGAATTGCACATCAGCATCCATCGCCCTCACGCGATCCACCTGCAGATGTGCATCAGGGAACAGACGTGCGTTGGGGTCAGCGGGCTGCGCCTCATCGGGCTTCGTATGCTTTTTTTGGGCCGCCGCCGTACGCTCCGTCTTGGCATCCAGGGAATTGCCCCCCTTGGCGGTCTTGTGACCGAGGGAAGCGGCGAGGTCCTTCATACGCAATTGATCTGACACCAGATTGCCTGTCATGGAGGGACGCTTGCGTGATGCATCGACGTCCAACTTTCCTTGCAGGTCGCTTTCGCCCACCTTGCCGTTGATGTCAGTCACCGCGAAGCGCAGCCCGTTGCGCGCGATGTGAGCACGCAGGTCGAAGGGAGCTGTATTCGGCAGCGCCAATTGCGTCAGATAGTAACCTTCGGCGAGATCATTGCCGCTCAAGGAAACATCCGCTTCCATCTTGCCGAGATTGAACGGCTCGAGCACTTTGCCTTTGGAGGCCACCTTGATATCGCCCGCGGTAATGCTCAGATCATACGGATAGGGATGATCCGGATCGAGATTGACCAGTGGCCCACCCGCAACCGTCAGCTCGAACGGCTGATCATTGATCGTCCCACGGCCCGCGATCCGAAACGGTGTTGGATCGGCCTGAGATTTTTGCTCGTGCGCCTCGATCGTGCCATCCACCTTCAGCTTGCGCATCTCATCCACAATCTGCAGCTTGCCATCCTGGATGAGAAGGTCGCGGATTGCGGGCAACCTGGTGGGTTTGGAAGCTGGCTCATTCGTCGGCGCCTTGTTTTCGAACGTCCAGTTGGCGCGCCCTGACTTGTCCTGATGAAGGTACACGTCCGGCCGCAGCAGAGCGAGCCGCGGCAGAATGACATCACCTTTCAACAGTGGCAGCAGCTTCAGGTGAATTTCGAGACGTTCGATTTTCGCCATGGGGCGGTTTGCCTCCCACGGTGGATTGCCGAGCGTGAGGCCGTTTATGACAACGGTCGGTGTCCCCGACCAGATATGGACATTCAAATCACCGGCGATGGCGACCGTACGGCCGGACTTGGCACTGGCGACCCGCTCAATGGGATGCTTGAACCAGTTCCAGTCCATGAACGCCAGAACCAGTACAACAATCAGGATCAGCCCACCCACCGTGATCCCGGCCCACTGTAATGACTTTTTGAGTGTAGGGTTCATGCACGATCTCTCCAGCCACTGCAACAACTCCGAGCAAGCGCCATTCCGAAGGCTTGCCTAAGCTCTTGATTTCGTGACCAGGTCAGACGAGGCTGACAGTGGAATCAGATCCATCCACCCACTTCGGGTGAGATCGCATTAAACCCTTACGGTCATGGTTTTCGCGGCGGTCACACAGCACCATTTGTGCTTATGGAACACCGCTGGGGAAATCGACACGAAGTGCGCTATTCGATACGTGTGGCAACGCACACTGGGATTGTTGCACGAGGAAGGATTGTTAACGTTAGCATGACCGGCGCGCTCGTCGAGGCCCCGCTTCCGGTGGCGTTGTTATCCTATGTGAAGGTGCAGTTCAACTCGGCCTCGAACGGCAGGCCGACCATGGTCGAAGGGCAGGTCATCAGAAAGGAATCGACAGGCTTCGCGCTGGAGTGGCGCGAGATGTCTCCTGAAATAGTCGAAGCATTAGGCGTCCGCCCCGCAACGAGCCCGCAGGAGCGAATTCCCAGACTGGTCTTCCAACGTGCAGCCGCCGCCTCACCTTTCGGCAGGCACCCCATCGAGTAACGCCACCCGGGTCTCGGGGTGTTTGGCCTCGTCTGTGGCCGGAGTGTCGAGCGCCGCTGCCGCTACCTTGGACTTCAGAAGTGAAACCGTAGGCCCGGTCTGTGCGAACACGACGGTGGCCATCATCAGCGCCCCGGTGGTGATGAGAACAGGATACGGATTGAATTTCATGAATTTATGTTTCCATCGGTCCCGCATGCAACTCATGTAGCATGAATCGAGCCAGCAGCCGTTGGATGCGCCAGGAAGCCCGGAAAGCACCCGCAGGCAGCCCATTGACTGCAAATCTTTCAAAGCCGCAACTGACTAACCCAACCTCGCCGATTGCGCGGGGAATGCTGCTTGCTTAGTCTGTAGCCGTTATGTCTACAGCCATCGTTGTCTTTCTTGTTGTCCTTGCCGTCGTGGCCGGAACAATCGTGACCTTGCGTACGACTACACGGCAGGGCCTGCCGCCAAAGGACGTAATGGATCGCGCCCGGCAGCGTGCCCGCGAGCAGAACGCCCGCGATGAGGCAGAACAACGGCGTAACTGAGCTCGGCGCGAGCTCAGTAGGTGGTTCACAATCCACCGCATGAACCAGAAATTCGATGCCATTGTCGTGGGCGCCGGCCAGGCCGGACCCTCCCTGGTCGACCGCCTCGCGACCGCGGGCATGACCGTCGCCATCGTGGAACGCCATCTGTTCGGTGGGACCTGTGTCAACACCGGCTGCACTCCGACCAAGACACTCGTTGCCAGTGCCGAGGTCATACACCAGGCACGCCGCGCGGCCGAGTACGGAATCCGGATCGAGGGCGGCACAATCACCACCGACCTGCGGGCAGTCAAAGCGCGCAAGGAAAAGATTGTGGACGCCTCCCGCTCCGGCCTCGAAGCCTGGCTGCGGGGCATGAAGAATTGCACCGTCTATAAAGGTCACGCTCGTTTTGAATCGCCACACTCGCTCCGCGTGGGCGACGACCTCATTACCGCAGACAAGATCTTCCTCAACGTGGGCGGCCGGGCAAACATTCCGGACATGCCCGGCATCGACACAGTGCCCTACCTGACCAACACGTCGATCCTCGAGCTCGAGGTCCTTCCACGTCACCTGGTCGTCGTAGGCGGCAGCTACATCGGACTCGAATTCGCGCAGATGTTCAGGCGCTTTGGCAGCGAAGTGACGGTAATCGAAAAAGGTTCGCATCTGCTATGGCGGGAGGATGCAGACATCTGCAGCGCCATCGAGGGAATTTTCGCCAATGAGGGAATCACGATCCGCACCAAAGCCGAGTGCATACGCTTCGAAGCTCGCGGTGAGGATATCGCCGCGGGTGTCAATTGCGCGGTAGGAGAACCCGCGGAAGTCGTTGGCTCCCACGTGCTCCTGGCAGTGGGCCGCCAACCCAACACCGATGATCTCGGCGCCGGGAAAGCCGGGCTCAGACTCGATGCGCGGGGCTACATCGAAGTCGATGATCAACTGCGTACCAACGTTCCAGGCATCTGGGCCATGGGCGATTGCAACGGCAAAGGCGCATTCACACATACCGCCTACAACGACTATGAAATTGTCGCCCAGAATCTGCTGGATGGCCGCTCACGCCGCGTCAGTGACCGGATTGCCTGTTATGGCCTCTTTATTGATCCCCCACTGGGCCGTGTTGGCATGTCAGAAAGCGAGGCGCGCTCCGCCAAGCGCAAAATCCGTGTCGGTCAACGTCCGATGACTCGCGTGAAAAGAGCGGTTGAGAAAGGTGAATCACAGGGTTTGATGAAAGTCATCGTGGACGCCGACAGCAACGAGATCCTCGGCGCCGCGGTTCTCGGTCCGGGAGGCGACGAAGCGGTGCATTGTTTTCTCGACATGATGTCAGCCAGGGCGCCGTATACAACTTTACGCGATACTGTACATATCCACCCTACCGTATCCGAGCTGATACCCACCATCTGTGGTGAACTTGAACCGTAGCTGAATGCTGAAATTGTTGGCTTGGTCTAACACCAAAGTCTCGGCCAGCGTCGCAATTCGAAGACGTCTGGCATCGCAGCACGAGTAATGGCACAAAGTCCGACCCGGCGTCAGCCGATCGAAAAGGACGTGCCCATGACCGAACCGCGCCGTCTGCTGACGCGACTGCTCGAGTACATTGAGGAGCAGGCCAAGGAAATTGACCCACGTCAATTTTGCTTGAGCAACGCCAAAGGCTTCATCCGCCGCAGCGACGAAATCGCGGGCCTGCCGGGTGTTGAATATGACATAAAAGTTGAAGGCGACCACGTCTGGCTGCGTGTAGCCCGGTTCACGCCGTCCAATCCACCTGCCGTGCCCGACCAGTTCCGTGCATTCATTCGCGCATCGCACGATCCGGATGGCTCTGCACCGATCCTGGACGACGCGGCTTTCCGCAAATGGCTCAACAAGGCCGCCGACGGCAAAGCTCCAGATCGGCGTTCTGAGTTGGAGAAGCAGGGCCGAGCCACCGTCGGCAAGGTACTGACCGAATATGTCGCGTTGTGGAACACATGGGCCGCTGAAGAGCGGCCGCGTAGAAAGACGATCGCGCTGTACGGCGACCTGTTTTCACTGCGGCACCAGCTGGCCGCTGAAGAGACCACTCATCCCAAGGAGTTGATTTGGGGCATTGGTATCTCGAGCCGCAAGCTCACTTTTGAGCGCTCCGGGTTCGACTTTGAATATCCCCTGCTGACCCAGGCCGCGGAAATTGCGCTCGATGAGATGACGATGTCACTCGAGATTCGTCCGCGCTCCACGGAGACGCGCATCGAGCTGGATGCTTTTGTTGCCTGCTCAGTGCCTGGCGCCACTGAGGTTGAGAGAGCTGCCCGGGATTATCTCGTCAGAAACAAGGAGCATCCGGTTACGCCGTTTGATCCGGCGAGCTACACGGACGTACTGAAGCTGGCTGCATCCAACCTCGACAGCTTCGGACAGTACCGGGAAATCACCGAGGAAAACGAACCCGTGCCGCCCGCGGGCGAGCACCTGGTCGTTACTGACTCCTGGGTTCTGCTCTCGCGGCCGCGCTCCAACAACTACCTGTTTGCGGATTTGAAGCGGCTTCAGGATGCGCTGCAGGCCGGGGATGAGTTGCCCGCGGGTCCGCTCGCGCTCGTGACGCCTTCGTCGGACCAACCTGTCGAGTATGAGCCAGTCCGGTTTCGCGGGCTCTCCAGCCGCGGAGTTCCTGACAGCGGCAAAGTCCAGGAGGAGCTGTATTTCCCCCTGCCATACAACGACGAGCAAGTCACGATCGTCCAGTACCTCGAGCGGGCACCGGGTGTGACGGTTCAGGGTCCACCCGGAACCGGCAAGACACACACTATTGCCAATATCGTATGCCACTACCTGGCAAAGGGCCGTCGCGTACTCGTCACATCCCGGGGCGAGCGCGCTCTGGAAGTATTGCGGGACAAGATTCCAGAAGAGGTGCGTCCCCTGACCGTGGCGCTGCTGGCGAGCGACCGTGAAGGCGTCCGCCAGTTCCAGACTGCCATCGAAGCCATTCAACACCAGGTCTCGCAGCTCAACCCGGAAATCACCAAGCGCGAGATCCTCACGACGACGAGCGCCATCGATCGGGCGCACAGTGAGCTGATCGACCTCGACAAGCGCGTCGACGAGATCGCGGCTGCACAGTTGGCCGATATCAACGTCGATGGCGTGATGATGCGCGCGCAGAAGCTGGCGCAGTTGGTTGTGTCAGGAGCCGGCTGGCACTCGTGGTTTGATGACGAGGTCAGCCTCGATCCCAGGCACGCGCCGCCCCTTTCCGATGACGAGGCGGGGCGCCTGCGTGATGCGCGCCGGCGTCTCGGTCCGGATCTGGCGTACGCCAATTCGAACATTCCCTCGGTCGACGAGCTTCCAACGCCTGTTGAAGTCGGTGCGCTTCACGAGCTGCTGTCCAAGATCAAAGAGATTGAGGACGCTGTCGCCAATGGCCAGGTGTTGCCATTGACATCGACCTCCTCGGATACGCTCGTGGCCGCCCGCCTGCTGTTTGATCAGGTTCAGGAAACGCTGCAACTCGTCCAGACTCTGGAGGCCGCCGAGGGTGGCTGGCCCAGTGAATTGCGCCTCAAATGCCGCCAGCCGTCGTTTGCCTCGGAGCGCGCGGCCCTCCGGGCGCTGTTCAGTGACCTGGACCTGCTCATTGAAGCGCGCGCTGCTTTTCTGAAGCGGCCGGTCGACTTCCCGGAGGCGGGACTGTATTCCGCGAAGACCCGTGAAGCGATCGCCCGCGGCGCGGAGCTGGGGCGGCCGTTCGGGGCGATTACCCTGGGGGCTGCCGAGGCAAAAGAGCACATCAAGCTCATCAGGATCTCAGGGCTGCCGCCTGCCAGCTCACATGACTGGGCTCATGTGCGGCGATTCGTCGAGCTGCATGAGCAGGTGTTGTCGTTTGTCACGCGGTGGAACCATTGCGCCGCGGAGCTTTCGATCCCGAAACTGGATGGCGGTGTTTCCAAGCTCCGTCATATCGAGGTCACCGCCAATCTCGCGCGAATGGCTCACAGGCTCGCGACTCACCATGACGTGATGTTGCCGCAGAGCGCGGAAGCGGTGTTTGACAAGGTGCCGACCGCGGAGCTCACGGGTAACGCCACGCAGCTGGCCTCCATCCTCGAACAGCTCCGTCGTCACCTGCAACGTGCAGACCTCGCCCAGGCATTGACTCACCTGGCCGAAATGCAGGAGAAGCTCGCGGGCACTTCGGGCCCCGTGTCGAGCCAGCTGCGCCTGTTCATCGACACGCAACTGGGCAACCCGGAGCTGTCGGCGGAAAGAGTTGCCGCCCACTACGCCGAGATCTGCGTGGAGCTGCGGCGGATCGGCGGTCTGTCGACCGAGTTCGAAATCGTCCAGGACATGCGCGGGCGTATTGCGGAGGCGGGTGCGAACAAGTTGGCAACACGGCTCGCGTCCGTGCCTGTCAGAAGCTCCGGCGAAGACCGGGTGTTTCCCGCAACCTGGCGTGATGCCTGGAATTGGGCGCGCATGCGCAGGCATCTGGACAGCATCGAATCCCGGGAAGAGCTCATCACGTTGGCTGAGCGGCGTCGGGAGATCGAGGCCGGGCTCGCCAAGCGCTACATCAGCGTCGTCGCAAAGGCAGCGTGGTTGTCGACCAAGCGCAACGCGAGCCCGAAGCTTCTTCAGGCCTTGTCGGGTTATGCGACGGCAATTCGGCGAATCGGCCAGGGCACGGGACCGAACGCAACGCGCTATCGTCGCGACGCCCGCGAAGCGATGTTGGACGCAGCCGGCGCGGTGCCTTGTTGGATCATGAGCCACGCCCGCATCTCGGAATCCATTCCGGCGGAGGTGGGCGCGTTCGACCTGGTCATTGTCGATGAGGCCAGCCAGTCTGACCTGTGGGCTCTGCCGGCGATTCTCAGGGGCAAGAAGATCCTGGTGGTGGGAGACCACAAGCAGGTATCACCGGATGCGGGCTTCATTGCCGCGCAGCGCATCCAGGAGCTGAAACAACGGTTCCTCGCCGAGCAGCCCTATCGTGACGAGATGACCCCGGAGAAATCGCTGTATGAGCTGGCGGTCCGGGTTTACTCGGCTGCCAACATAATGCTCCGTGAGCACTTCCGTTGCGTGCCGCCCATCATCGCGTACTCCAACCGTGCGCATTACGGCGGGCAGATTCAACCGATCCGTATTCCAAACGCCACGGAGCGAATTGATCCTCCACTGGTGGACATGTTTGTGCCAGGTGGCGAGCGTGACAAGCGGGATCGCAATGACCTGGAGGCGCAGGCGATCGCGGCCGAGGTCGCCGCGTTGATCGCGGACGAACGGTTCGCGGGCCGTACGATTGGCGTGGTTTCATTGCTCGGGACCGAGCAGGCATCCTACGTCGACGCCATGGTCCGCCGGCAGTGCGATGCCGGCGAACTCATCCGCCGCCGCTTCGAATGCGGCGACGCTCGCAATTTCCAAGGCAGTGATCGCGACATCATCTTCCTCTCGATGGTGGTTGATCCGCAGAACTGCCGCCCGTTGTCAGGGCTGATGTTTGAGCAGCGATTCAACGTTGCCGCCAGCCGCGCCAGGGACCGTATGTACCTGGTGCGCTCAGTCACCGCATCTGACTTGTCGGATCGTGATATTCGCGCCGGCTTGTTGAGTCACTTCGACAAACCTCTCGCCGCCGAGACCCAGGAGTCCGAGAGCCTTCTCGAGCGCTGCGAGTCGGAATTCGAGCGCGAGGTTTACAACGAGCTGATCGAGCGCGGCTACCGGGTCATCCCGCAGGTGAAGACCGGCGCCTATCGCATCGACCTGGTAGTCGAAGGCAACGGCGATACCCGCCTCGCCGTCGAATGCGATGGCGACGAGTTCCACAGTCACGACCGCTGGCACCACGACATCACCCGCCAGCGCGTCCTCGAACGTGCCGGCTGGACCTTCTGGCGCTGTTTCGCGTCCACGTGGACTCTGCGCAAAGACGAGGTCTTCGCAGAGCTGCTCGAACGCCTCACCGCCTTAGGGATCGAGCCCATCGGCGCCATCGACCGCGCCCCGAGCCTGGTCGAAAAACGGACCTGGCGCCCACCGGCCGTGGAACCCGAAACACCGCCCATTCCCGCCCAGATCCAACAGACGCCCGATGCGGGAGATGCGCTGGTGGAGTTCGATCGGATGGGCCAGGTGCCTTCCGTGGCGAACGACGGGTAGCCTCGGACGGTGTTACCGGCTCAGGTGTAACAGACTCGCTATGCCGGCAACCAGCTCCCGCGCCTCGATGGGCTTGGCGAGGTGCATCTGGTAGCCGGCCAGAAGTGATCGCTGCCGGTCTTCGGCGCGCGCGTAAGCCGTTACGGCGATGGCGGGGATGGGGCCAGGGCGGTTGGAGTCCAGCAGGCGCACGCGGCGCATGAGCTCGTAGCCGTCCAGGCCGGGCATGCCAATGTCACTGACCAGGATGTCGAACTCCTGGGCCTTCAACAGCTCCAGCGCCTCTTCTCCGCCGGCAACCGCGGTCACTTTGGCGCCGCGCCCTTCCAGGATGCGAACCATCAACTGCCGTCCGTCCGGCTCATCATCCACAATCAACAGGCTCGTATGATCGAGCCGCGGCAGCTCGATCGCTTCCAACGGATCAGCCAGCACGGGCAGCCGCTGACTGCGCTCAACTTCCTGCTCACTCACATGAGACACAGGCAATGCAATGGCAAAGCTCGCCCCCTGGTTCAGCCCCCCGCTCTTGACCCGCACCGATCCACCATGCAACTCAACGAGTGTCTTGACGATCGACAGGCCGATTCCCAGGCCTCCATGTCGTCGCGTCATCGCGGCATCCGCCTGGCGGAACCGCTCAAACACGTACGGCAGAAACTCGGGCGCGATCCCGATCCCGGAGTCTTCGACAACCAACTCCACGTGTGAGTTGACCCGCTCCAGGATGACCTGAACACGGCCGCCCACGGGCGTGAACTTCAAGGCATTGGACAGCAGGTTCCACAGGATCTGCTGCAACCGATTGGGATCACCCCTGACGAACCCCACGCTGGAGTCCAACAGCGTCCGGATCCGGATCTTCTTCGCATCCGCCGAGGCACGCACCGACTCAATCGCGTTGTTGATAACCTCGTGAAGACTGATGAGCTGCACCTCGAGGTGAATCTTCCCCGAGATGATGCGGCTCATGTCGAGCAGATCGCTGACAATCTGCGCCTGGGCGCGCACGTTGCGATCGATTGCTTCCAGGCCCCGGGTGCGATCCTCAGGGGTGATCTCCTTTTGCCGCAGCAAAGTGGCCCATCCCTGAATTGCATTCAGCGGTGTTCGCAACTCGTGCGACAACGTCGCGAGGAACTCATCCTTCATGTGGCCGAGCCGCTCGGCCTCCGAGCGCGCATAGCGCTCGGACTGCAGCAACTGCTCACGCTCGGTAATAACCTGTTTGAGCCGCGCTTCACTGGCAAGCAACGCTTCCTCCGCTTTACGGCGAGCCTCGAGCTCCTGTTGCAGACCTTGAAACAACCGCGCCTTGTCAATTGCAATCGCCGCCTGAGCTGCAATGCCCACGGCCAGCTGCTCCGAGCGCTCCGTAAAGACATTCTCCGCGGTGTGTCCGAAAAACAAGCCCCCCAGTACTTCGCCGGTTCGCGAGATGACCGGAACCGCAAGATAACTGGTTACGGGCAAATGCCCCACCGGCATTCCGGAGTGCGGCACATTCCTGCCATAGCGCGGATCGCGCTTGATGTTGCCCGATCGAACGACGCCCTCCCCTTTGAAGGTGGGCGCAAACACCTCAGTAGCTCGCGGATTTGGAAACCGCGCGAAAGCCTCGCGCGGGACGCCTGACAACGTGTAAAGCCAATAGGCCTCGTGTTTCCTGTCGACGACGTTGTAGAAAAATGCGCCGAAACTGGCGCCAGTCAACTCCGTCGCGGCGTCGGTAACCGTCTGCACTACCTGCTCGAGGTCATCTTGCGCGGAGACCGATTGTCCGACCTCGTTGAGAATCGCAAGGGCACGAACCTCTTCTTCAAAGGCCTTCTCAACGCGCCGCTTCTCAGTCACGTCGTGGGCGATCTTGGCCGCGCCAACAATGGCGCCGGACAGATCGCGCACCGGCGAGATGGTCAGCGAGATGTTGAGCCGGTGGCCATCCTTGTGGATCCGTACCGACTCAAAGCGCTCGATGCGCTCGCCACGGCGGATCTTGGCCAGGATCCGGCTCTCTTCCTCCTGGACCTCAGGCGGCATGAGACGGGTGATCGGCTGCCCAACCATCTCCGCGGCGGTATAGCCGAAGAGGCGCTCGGCGCCCTTGTTCCAGGACGTGACGATGCCTTCGAGCGTCTTGCCGATGATGCCGTCTTCGGATGAATCGACGATTGCGGCAAGGTGGGCCCGAGCCCGCTCGAGCTCCGCAAAGTCCGCGGGCGGGGCGCCCGAGCCTGGCCTCGGGCTGGGCGTTTGCACAGATGGAGCGCTTTGTCCCTGATGGATCTCCTCAGCCATTTCGCACTGTGCGCCCGACTTGCATGCAGCGGATTCTAGCAGGAGAAAAAAAGACGCATGATGTTGGATATCGATGGTGTGCGCGACATGGCCTCCGCGAACGCCTCACGCTGGCTGTAAATTGCCCCCGATTCGCGACGATTCCGGGTCGTCGGCAGGCGCCTGCCGGGATATCATGCGCGCCATGCGAACATCCCTTGCTGCTCTACTTGCCACCAATCGCGTTCTGCTGGCCGACGGCGCTACTGGTACCAACTATTTCAAAGCCGGACTCACCTCGGGCGAGCCTCCGGAGCTCTGGACGACCGACCGACCGGACGAGGTCACCGGGCTGCACCAGCAATTTGTCGATGCCGGCGCGGACATCATTCTGACCAACACATTCGGCTGCAATCCCCACCGCCTGAAACTGCATGACGCTCAGGACCATGCCTACGAGCTTGCCAGGCGCGCCGCCGAGTTGGCCCGCAAAGTAGCAGACGCAGCGGAGCGGCCCATTGTGGTCGCAGGCTCGGTCGGGCCAACCGGTGAATTGTTCGAGCCAATGGGCGCGCTGACTCATGAAGCCGCCGTAGCATCGTTTACCACTCAGATCCGTGGTTTGCTCGATGGCGGCGCGGACGTCGTTTGGATTGAAACGATGTCCTCACCCGAGGAAGTCAGTGCTGCCGCTGAAGCGGCCACGACTGTCGGCCTGCCCTACGTTGCCACGTACTCCTTTGATACAGCCGGTCGCACGATGATGGGGCTGTTGCCTCAGAGTGTGGCGGACACATTCGCTTCGCAGCCTGTTGCGCCGTTGGCTGTTGGGGCCAATTGTGGGGTTGGCGCGCCCGACATTCTCGTCACCCTGTTGCATATGAAAGAGTCTCCCTACGCCATTGTGACGAAGGGAAACTGCGGCGTACCCTACTTTGAAGGCACCGAAGCTGTTTACTCCGGCACACCGGAGTTGATGGCCAACTACGCCACTTTGGCCATCGATGCGGGTGCGCGGATCATCGGCGGATGCTGTGGCACAACTCCTGAGCATCTCGCGGCCATGCGCACGGCAATCGACAGTCATGTTCGCGGCGAAATACCGACGCTGGAAACCATCATTGAGCAGATCGGGCCACTGACGAATATGGTCCCCACGGATAACGCCAAAAAGCCCGCCCGCCGCTCGCGCCGCTGAGAAGTCATTTGGCCAAGAAATACTACGTAGTGTGGGCCGGGCGCCAGACCGGTGTTTTTACGGACTGGCCGACGGCCCAACGTTCGGTTGATGGGTTCGCGGGCGCGAAGTACAAGTCCTTCCCAACCCGCGTTGAGGCGGAAGAGGCGTTTCGAGCGGGCGCGCCACCGCGAGCCGCCGCCGTGCCCAGGAAAGCCAGGCCCACCCAGGACGATGCTTTCGCAACCAACTCTGCCGCCAATGCCAGCCTGCAGATCTACTGCGACGGCGCGTGCGAGCCAAACCCCGGTAACGCCGGCTCCGGCGTCATCATATATCGCGATGGCAAGCTTGCTGAATTGTGGTACGGGCTCTACAACCCGAACGGCACCAACAACACGGCAGAGCTGAACGCCCTGCTTTCAGCATTGTTGATGGCGGAGAAGGACGGCGGGACCGCGGAAATACTCTGTGATTCGACTTACGCGCTCAATTGCATATCCAAGTGGGCGGCGGGTTGGGAAAAGAAGGGTTGGCGCAAAGCGGACGGTGAGATCAAGAACCTCGGCATCATTCAGTCCGCCTATGCGGTTTACAGCAACATCAAATCCAGGCTGATATTGACCCACGTGAGAGGCCACATCGGCAACGAGGGCAATGAGCTCGCGGACCGCATGGCCATGCATGCCGTGGAAACCCATGAGCCGCATTTGCGGCAGTGGGATGGGAACATGGATATCAGGCAGTTGTTGCGGATGCGGCGGGGATAACCAGCCGGCCGACGAGTTGGAACAGCCTGTCGACTTTGCTTTTACGAGCGGCAAGCCTGCGCGCCTCCATGAGCCTCATTATGGCGAATCATCACCTGTTGGGAAAACTGCGCACTGTGTTGCTCGTCGAGCGAGTGAATAGTGACCCGTTCCGATGCCGCGGAGCGCCTTTCCGTCTACTCTGTGGTCATGAAATCACAGATGGGGACGGCACAGAGCGAGTCTGTGACCGATTCGACAACGATCGAAGTGATGCTCACACCTCAGCAGGTGCACGCCATGACGAAAGGGTCACCACTTGATGCAACGCAGCACAAATCGAGACTGCTCATTGGCGCTGCCATCGCAGCCGCGTTGGTGGTGTTAGGAGGAGTTGCACATCTGGCGGCGAAGCAGAAGCCCGTCGCTGCGGTGACGGCCCAAGCTCCCCGACCAACACCGCCGCCGCCGGCGCCGGCCGAACTACCTGCTCCCGCCGGTGAGCCGGTGCTTTTCAAGAATCCATTCGATCGGACCGAGGTGTTTGAGTTTCCTCCGGGAACCACTCAGGCCGAAGCGCGTGATGCTGTCGCCAAGGCACTCATGGAGCGCGCAGAAGGTCGCGGGCCCGATGTGTTGAAGCTGAGAATCCGGAAGGCTCACGCCTCAGCCAAGGCGCATTAGTCTATTGGCCCAAAGAGGCCCGCCTCCGGGGTCGGCCGTCAGCCCTGCAACATTGCCTCAATCTGTCCCGTCAGGTCTTCGGGCTTCGTGGTAGGTGCGTAACGCTTCACAACCTGCTGATCACCGTTGATCAGGAACTTGGTGAAATTCCACTTGACCTTCTGAATGCCCAGAAACCCCGGAGCCTCCTTCTTCAACTCCTGGTACAGCGGATGCGCATTCGGGCCATTCACCTCGATCTTGGCAAAGAGCGGAAACGAGACCTCGTAGTTCAATGAACAGAAATTGCGGATCTCTTGCGCATCTCCAGGCTCCTGGTGGCCGAACTGATCGCAGGGGAAGCCCAGCACATTGAGGCCGCGGTCTTTGTACTTGCGGTACAGCGCCTCCAGCCCCGTGTACTGCGGCGTGAATCCGCACTTGCTGGCAACATTCACTACCAAAGTCGCCTTGCCCAGAAAGCTTCCGAACTTCTTTGTTTGCCCATCCAGCGTAGTCACGCTGATATCAGCCAACTCACTCATGTTGCACACTCCCGGTCTCGACCACCTTCTTGAGTCTCGCAACCTGCGCTGCAAGAACGCCGTCGACGCCTTTCGACATATCCTCAAAACCGTCTCTGGCATACCCGCCGACAGCATACGTCAATGTAAGGTCCGTTCCGCCGTCGCCAGCGGCAAGTGCAATGGTCATCGACCCTGCCACGCCCATTGCCTGTAAAGGACCCAACGCGCCCCGAAACCGAACGGCTTTCCCCGGCGCAAGGTACGTAATCTCGAGATGCTCGACCGACCCACCGCCAGGCAGACTTTCGCACCAGCAGCCACCTGCCTTCGCTTCGAGCGTCAGGCGGTTGGCGTCTCCTGAATAGGTGTGCTTAGCGTCCCACCAACGCTTTGGGGCAAGCACCGCCGCGTATACGGCGTCCGGCGCCGCCGCGATGTGCACCTTTTCGCGCACTTCAAAGCCGGAAGCCCCGGTACCTGTAACGTCGGCCATCGCGATTGGCGTCACCCACGCCAAAGCGAAAACGCACCCGCTTCTCTTGACTGTCGCCATACGAAGCTCCGGTTAAAGGGGAGCGCAGTATAGGTTACATCGCTCCATGGGAGTTATCATGTGAGGAGATGCAGGCCTTTAGCTGGACGCACGTGGCTGGGGTAATCCTGATTCAATGTTCCTGTGGCGCCGTGAAGTTGCAGATCGGCAGCACGCCCATTCTGCAGTACGTTTGCCATTGTGACGACTGTCAGATCGTGCACGGCAGGGCCTACCCTTGCAGCCTGTATGCGGCAACCGACGTTGTGTTGGTGAGCGGCGAAACTGAGGCCTTCACACTGAAGACCAGTCCTCGCACCCGGTGCAAACAGTGCGGTACGTACCTGTTTGCTGAAGTGCCGAATCACCCGGTGCGTGGAGTAAATGCAGATCTGTTGCCAGCCGGGATGTTCGAGCCGGCGTTTCATATCCAATGTCGCTTCGCAGCCAGACCTGTACTCGATGACCTGCCTCACTACAAGGGCGTTCCCGCGCACTTCGGTGGCTCGGATGAGCTGATGCATTGGCACGAACAGCACGGGCAGTGACTCTTTGGCCCTCCCAGCCTTCGCGAAAGGAAGTGAATCACGAGAACCTGGGACGGGCTCGGGACTCGACCAACATAGCACTGACCAACTTATTCAGCCGGGCGCAATAAGCAGCAACGTGCTCGTCCGCATGCCCCTGCTTGTCGGCGAGCGCGCTGCTGATTTCCGTCAGGCGCCGAACAATCCTTTCATCGACGATGAGGCAACGGCACACCATCGCACTGACGCACGCCGTGATCTCGGCATCGAGCGCACGGGCATCGCTGCCAGCGATCTCGATGCCCGCGAGATCGGCCGGGCAGCCTTCGGCCACGTGCTCACACCAGATGCGGGCAAGCTGCATACAGCGCCACCGCTCCCTCCGGGTGAGATTTCATTCACCCACATTGACAACCGTGTTCTGCGGACACCGGGCGAGTACGCCTTTCCAGGGCTCGTCATCAAAAGGATGGTCAACCAGGTGAATGAGGCCAGGCGGGTCAAAGGCGAAATCCCCTGCTCGGGGCTCTATGAAATCCTCGAAGTCAGGCCCAAAGCAGATCCGCGCTCGGCCTGAAATGGTGTAAGCAGCGGTATGAGTGCTTCCGTGGTGATGAGGCTGACCTCTCTCGCCCGGCGAAACAGTCAGGTAGCACATCCAGATTTGCGTGGCTCCAGTCGTTTCAGCACAAATAGCAGGAGCACGCCGCATGCCTCGCGTTTGTCCGGTCTTGCTGGTATCCAGCGGACTTCTGACAACACGAATCTCCGTGCCGGCTTTGAAATCGGCCGCCTGAGCCGCGGCGTGAGTGATCTGCGCATCCAGCGAATAGGCGAGCACGAGCTTCGCGGGCTCGTCGGATGAGTTACGGATGACATAGGGCGACCCAACCGGCGTGAAGTAGAAATCCCCGGCGGTGATATCCCGGCTCAATTCAAAGCCGTCACAAGAGAGAAGCTTGGCGTCGCCGCTCACCACATATCCGGCCGTCTCGGTATTCAAATCATTGCCGGGATGCGCCGTCTCACCCGGAGCCAATGTGAAGACCTGCATGTTGATCTTGCTGCCGGGAATGGTCTGCGCGGAAACTCCACTGCGACAATTCGGGTCACTGTGAACCAACACAGATCTGCTCGCATCCAATGCTGTCATGACAAGCTCCTGTTCGTATTTGATGAGCCCGGTGCAGTCCACATGCGCTGGAGACAGGCTTGCAGCGGCGTCGGAGTCATTCCGAATTCATCTGCCCAATCGGCTGACGGACAATCGCCCACGGCGAGTCCGCGATACAGACCCAGATAAGACTGCTTCAGCGGGTCGGCGCTGGCGAGCAGCGCGCTTTCGATCTGATCGAGGGGCATGAAGTCGAGTACCAACTTTCTGTCCGTGAGGCGCTCAACGAGCGCCACCACCTCGAGTTGCGAGTAAGCCGCGGACCCACCCATCGGAATCGCGCCATGACCTCGAACATCGGAGGCACACAGCGCCGCCAGGTGTGCCACGTCCCCTGTCCCAACATAACCGACAGGACACGTTCCGTCGCCGTAGATCCTGGCCCGGGCCGACGCAATATCAAAACCCACCAGGGGTGTAAGAAACTTTTCCGGAAAATAGGAGGGCAGCAGAATGGTGTATTCCATTCCGGAATTTTCCAGCCGCCGCTCCGCTGCCCGCTTGAATCGTGAAAGGGGGGTATCGGCATCAATCCCACGGCTGAACGACACGAGCACCACATGTCGCACGCCGTTTTGCACGCAAGCAGTGATGAGTGCCTGAAGCCCTCGGCCATCCACAGCCTCGAGCGAGTCCCCGTCACGCCGGGATAGCGTGGCCGTCGCGGTGATGATGACGCTGGTGACTCCTCGGACAGCCGCATCGAGTGACGCAGGCGTTTTGAGGTCGGCAATGCATAGGCGGGCGCCCGCCGCCTGAAGCCGCCTCGCACGCTGCGAGTTGCGATCGCGAGTCATCGCGATAACAACATGCCCCGCTGCCAGGGCGGCTTCCGCGGCAAGGCCCCCTAGTGTCCCGGTGCTGCCGACCACGAGAATCTTCACTCTCGGACCTCCACGGTCTGACGCATCTCCCCAGGCTCCACGGTGACAGGAGCCTCGAAGATCGTAAGCAGCGCAGGTGGAAAGTCATGGCTGCGCAGCCTGTCTGCCTCTCGATGAACCCACGAAAACTGTTGCTCGCCAATCGCGATTTTCTCACTCGTCCCCTGCTTCCTGCGCACAAACTCATAACGCAACCTGGCACTGCGCTGCGTCGCCGCGACAAGAGTCACCTCCACTCGCAGGTCATCGAATGGAAATGCTTCGCGCAAGTAGGTCATTTCCTCTTCGGTTGCGATCGCCTCACCGAGACCGTTGGGTGACCTACCCACACGCCGCTGCATTTCCGGCGGAGCAACCGAATGTAAGAAAGCATCGCGGACCTGAGCGAGCCAGCGAAAGAAGGTGATGCTGCTGACGTTGCCGACGAGATCCGAATCGATCAGGGACGGCCGCAACGTGTACACAAACACGCGTGGACCGCTGCGTGGCCCTACCGGCATCTCAAACAGCGACCTGCCCTGTTTGAGATCTTCAAATCCTGAAATTTCTCCCATTTGCGCAACGGAGGGCCGCGTCTCCACAAACCGCCCGTAGTCCTGGATCGCATCAGGCCGCTCATGCGCCGCGGCTGCTCCAACGACACCGCCTTCCGCTTCGACGATCGCGACGAGCCGGTGCGGCTCCTGGGGCGATCGGTGGAAGAAGTCAGTCCGCCATCGAGCACCGTTCGCTGAGAGTTGAGTGATCCAGATCCGAGCGACAATCTCATCGTGCGCGGTCACCTCGCCGTAGACTCGTACACGAATCGAGCGAGCCACCAGTCCGGCACTCCTGTCGACGGCACCTGCCACCCAACGCCGGGCGTCCTCCGGCATCAGCATGGCTTCCCGTACCCGGTGGAACCACTCGACATAGGAGACAGCCATCGCCTTACGTCCCAGGCTCGTGCACTCCTTCCAGGTCACCGCGAAATCCTGTTCCGCAACATCGCACCCGAGCCGCTCGTCCGGAACGATCCGCGCGGCCGGCGCAGCCCGGGGAGCCTCAACGGCGTGGCTTGCCAGTTGAACGGTGAGTGCAACCACGCTCTGGGGGCCATGCGACAGGTGAATCGGCGTAGTCAGAATGACAGAACCCGTGGCTCGGAGGAGCACACTCCCACCAACACGTTTTACAAACGTCAGCGCCTCATTTTCATCTCCAGAGGCCTTGCGAGCTGCTTCCAGCGCCGCCCAGATCCGCGTCCCCGCCATGTCGAGAGGCTCTTCTTTGCTCAGCTCTGCAAGCAGCGGCTCGCGTCCGGTGCCGAGCAGGGAGATCCAGTGTGTCTGACTGCGGTTTGATATCGCCGCGAGGTCGCATCCCTGCGCATATGATCCAACCGTACAGAGGCAATACCAACCCTCGTGACTGAATGAGACATCGAGATCAGTCTCGCCGCCGAAGCGGGGCCGCCCCGTGGAAAGCCACTGCAACTCAGGCGAGGCCCCGCGTCCGGATGCGGCAAAATTCAACGCCCGGGCAGCAAGGGCTCGCTCGGTAACGTGCCGTTCTTCAACCGGCAGCTCTGCAAAGCCTCTGATGCATTCGAGCACAACGGTCACGGATGTCACGCCGATCTGTTTAACAGCGCGGGAAATCTGCTCCGACAAATTGCGCTCATCAATGGATCTCGTGCGCTCCAGGTCGAGGAGGTCCTGCAACTCCGGCCAGGTGTGCGTGCTCGCCAGCGCCTTGGCGCAGAAACCCGTCCAATGCTCGACAACCCGCCCGTCCAGGGTGGCGGCAACGAGCTCATACTCCGAATCCTTCGCTTTTGACCATTGCAGCCGCGCCGTACACAGACGCGGCTCCATCTGGACAGGCTCCGGCTGTTGGTACAGCTCGATGCTATCGATCCGGGAAGTAAAAGCCATGTGCTCCAGATGATGCAGGAGCGAGCTATGCAACAGCGTATCGCGGAAGAACGGATCACCTAGAACCAACTGTTCAGAGGTGCTGTCGAACGCGTCCCGGGCGGCATCCTCGCGGGAGTGAATCTCGGCGATGCAAACTGACCGGTCAGGATCCACTGAAAAAATGCTCTTCATCCGCTGGTATAGCGGGCCGACGAAGAACTGCCGCCCATAAAGATCCTCTCGCGGATCAATCGGGACCGGTTTCCCGAGCGCGATCGGTTCCGACACCCACTCCCGCCGGGTGCCAAAGACAACGGTCCCCGACAGCGCCGTGGATTTGAACCCCGTCTGTTCGCTGCTGACAGTGACATTGAGCCTTTGCAATCCGTCGCCCGCTGCGTCCAGAGCCAACGCGCGCAGCTCGATCTCCAACCCGCGATCCGCGTCGACCACCAGTGGAAGCGGCATCTCCACAGCGTCCAGCCTGCACAATTGCGCCCGGTCTGCGATCAGCGCATACGCCGCCTGCGCCAGCATCTCGAGCGCAAACACCGTAGGCACGATATACATGCCGTTGTAGACATGATCATGTAGGTATCGATCGCGACCCAGGGTCAGTCGGCAGCGAGCGATGATCTCTACTTCGGGCTCCAGGTGAAGCACGCGCTCAATAAAACGCAGCTGCCCTGGAACAACTGCCTTCGGCCGCAACAGCTCCCAGGTCGGATACCCGACCGAGCGGCCGTAGATGCACAGGCGTTGCACGCCGGGATCCAGCGTCAGTGCCTCGACCAGACGCCGCACACCCTCTTCAGGGGGAATTTCGCCATCATGGAGCCCGACCGACAGGAGATGGCTGTTCGTGTTGAGAACTGCGGGCCTTCCGACCTGGCCCCAGAGGCCGAAGGAGACAATCTGGAGAGGTGTTTGCGTCTCGGCCAGCTCACTCGTGACGATTCGCTCCATCGCCTCATTCGCGAAGGCATAGCCGGCGCTCCAAGGCATCCCATGGTCAACCACGAGCGAAGTGATCGCGACAAATTTCTTCAGCGATTTACCACGCAACACCCGGCACAGGTTCCAGGCGCCGAGTGTTTTCGGGCCAACCTCCTGAAGCAACCCGTCGACCGTAAGATTCTCGGTACGACTCGGGCGTAGGATCGAGGCGCCATGGATCACGCCGGTGATCGGCCCCACCTGCGCCTCGATCGCCTGCACAACTTCGGCGAGTCCGTCAGGAACGACAATGTCGCAGGAGAAATAGCTATGGCGCAGGCCTTCAGCACGAAAGCGCTCCAGGGTTCGCTCGATTTCGGCAGCATCGGCGCCAGCCCCCAGGGCGGGCTTTCCGCGGCCGACGAGAACAACAGTTGCCCCCGTCTCCCGAGCAACTCCGAGGGCGCACTCCGCCATGATTCCCTTCGCGCCACCCGTGATCAGGATGACATCACTGTCAGACCATGCATTCGAACGAGAACCGTAATTCTCCGGATGGCTCAGCTTCGCGAAGGGCACGCGACGGGTCGACTGAGCGTCGAATCCAACGGCAGAAAACAATTCATCCCCGGCAACTTCCTCCAGCACGCGGTTGCCAATGAAAGCGGCTTCGGCCGTCGGCGCGAAGTCGAGAACCCGCACGCGCAGATCCTTGCGTTCCAGATGCAGAGTTCGTGCGAAGGCGAGCGCATTGCAGGACTCAGGATGTTTGCAGTCGCCAGTGCCGGAGAAATTCCCGCCGCCAAACTGAATATAGGCGGCCGTCTCATTTGCAGGCAGCTGAGCGAGAGAGATCACACGTGTAAGCATTTTGGCAAGGCGCGTCGCAGGAGAACCTTCGCAAGCGTTGCGTGGGAGCACGGCGATCTGATGTGTGAAGCGCGGATCCAACTGCAGCGCGGCACGCCTAGCGGCATCAAACGTTGTTTTCTCGACGGCACCCCCTCGAGAAGCGATTTCAGCCCCTAACGCATCGCCGATCTCGCGTTCCCTCGTATCGCAAATGAGTAGAAAGGCGGTTCCTGCGAGATTGACCGCGTGCCGAGGCCGTGCCTGTTCCAGGGTGCCTACAACAAAGTTCCTCGTCCAGGTGGGATAGCGCGTCACGAACGATAGATTGCCCTCGGTCGTCGGCTGAGACACCGGGCCAGGAGTCGCCACTGCTGGCGCAGGCTGAAGAGGCGCAGCGGTTTCAGGCTCCTGCGGTGCCACTTCCTGGATGGCTTCGGCGATCGCCTGTACGGAAGAGTTCGCAAACCGCGTCGCGTCGATCGCCCCGGCCGCACCGATACGGCGCAGCGCCTCCGCAACTACTTCACCCGCCTTGATTGAATCGAGGTTCAGATCATCGAGAAGACGTGACCCGGCGGTGATTGAGCTCGGTGGATAACCGGTCCGCCTACTGATCAGCTCCACCAGCATTTCAGTCACGCTGTCTCGGGTCGATTGACTCACAGCTCGAGCAATCACGGCCGTGGGCAAATCAATCACCACCGGCGCCGCGCTCTGCATTGCGATTGGAGCTTCCGCCGGATTGCTCAAAAACTGTCGCTGCAACGGACTCGTATAGGGGCGAACCAGTCTTTGCGCGTAGAACGCGCGCCAGTTGACGCTGGCGCCGCTCATGAAGGCAGCCGCGACCGCGGCGTTGGGGTTCCATTTGAGAGCATCTGAGGCCACCGGAATACACACTTCGTCACTCGCGAAAATATCGCGGCAAAGGCTCGACAGCACTCGCCCAGGTCCAACCTCAATCAACAGATCACATTGCTCCTTCATCCTGCGTGCCAGAGCGACGAAGTTCACCGGGGAAGTGATCTGACGCGCCAGGTGCCGGCGCAGGTCGGTACTCACATCAATTTCGACTGACTCGACACCCGACACAATCGGAATGCTGTTCGAGGGGATGGGAGCCATCCGAGGCAACTCGGCTTCGAACTGCTCCGCTCCCTGTGCCACGAGCGGCGAATGGAACGCGTTCGATACAGGAAGGCGGCGACATTGGACATTGCGCTGCGCAGCTAGTGAAATCACTGCATCAATGGAGCCGACTTCACCTGACACGACGGTCTGGCCCGGTGAGTTGATGTTGGCAATGACGAGAATGCCCGGCGCGCGCGAGATGATCTCCTCCGCATCCTTGCAAGAGCACCCGAGGCTTGCCATTGCACCCTTGACGCCCGCCCCCGTCCGCAGCAAGCGGCCCCGAAGTGCGGCGATCGACAGCAGTGTGCGTGCGTCAAACACACCAGCAGCGTGGAGCGCGGTGAGCTCACCGAGACTATGACCGCCGACAACCGTCGGCCGGATACCAAGGGATAACAGGAACCGGTGGCACAGGACCGAGGCGAAGCAGATCGCGGGTTGAGCCACTTCAGTTGCCGCGAGCGCACGGGTCCATTCCTCAATCTGAGCGGGATCCCGGGCACGGTCGATCCGCGGGTAGAGCAGATCGAGCAGGGGAACATCAGGGACCGCGCAGCGTGCTTCATCAACAAGTTGTCGCGCCCAGTCAAAGCGCTCGACCAGCGCTCGGGCCATCAATAGTTGCTGCGAACCCTGTCCAGGGAACAGGAAGCCTATGCGACCAACACTACGCCCCTTGGCAAGGTAGACGCGATTGGGGACAGGCGAGCCACTTTTCAGCGCACTGCGTAATTGATTCAACTTCCCTGCGAGATCTTCGGCCGACTCTGCAATCACGGCGGCACGAACCAGGAGCGCCGGAGGGAGTCTTTCGGAGAGGGATGCGGCCAGATCTACCAGGTCGCTCTGACTGAGCGAGGGAGCATCATCCGCGACCGCGTCCATGCTACTGAGAACCTCCTCCTCCGTGCGGCCCCCAAAAACGAACAGCTCACTTTCCTGGTTGGACACGAGCAATGCTCGCTCGTCCTGTAGCGGTGCCAGCCTGGGCGAAGGTGGATCCGCTGACTCAATGATGACGTGCGTGTTGATCCCGCCGAAGCCGAATGCGCTAACGCCCGCGCGCATCACGTCATCCGGCGAACGAGCCTCTCCAAAGCGAATGGGAAACAGGCGTGATCCCGCTGCGTTGAAGGCCTCATTGGGCTCATCACAACCGGCCGTGGGCGGCATGACTCTGCGGTTTACGGCAGCAACTGCTTTGATCAACGATGCAACACCCGCAGTCGCTTTGGTATGCCCGATCAGCGACTTCAGCGAGCCGATGCCGCAACTGCGTTCGCGAAACGCGCCTTTGGCGCTCTCCTCCGAGGTCATCGCCAGAGCGAGGCCTTCCAGCTCCGTGCGATCGCCCGCGCGAGTTCCAGTTCCGTGACCCTCGATGAAGTCGAGCTGCTGAAGCCTGTATCCAGCGCGCGCGGCAGCTCGTCCAACCGCGGCGGCCTGCTGACTTGCAACCGGCTGCATGATGCCCGCCTTGCCATCTGACGCCATGCCCCAACCCCGGATAACGGCATATACAGAGTCGCCATCCGCGCGGGCATCCTCCAGTCGCTTCAACACCACGAGGCCGCCGCCTTCACCGGCGATGAATCCATCGCCGCGCCGGTCGTACGGACGGATCTCTCCTTTGGACAAGGCGCCATTACGGGAAAATCCGACCAGCTCGAAGGGGTCCAGGCTGATATCGACCCCACCGGCGAGCGCCAGATCCAGGTCGTTGCTCGCCAGCATGTTGGCCGCCGTTACGACAGTGGCGAGGGAGGAGGCGCACGCTCCATCGATGACGAACGCACCCCCATGGAAATCGAAGTAGTTGCAGATCCGGCCGGCGATGGTGGCCGATATGGATCCGGCGACAAAGTCCTCATTGATGTCGGGGAAAATCGACTTGTAACAGTCTTCGGCCGATTGCATGAAGGCAGCCAGCGCGGCAGGAGGAATTTGTTGCAACTCTGCGGCCTTCGACAGCGCTCTGCGTACCACCGGCCAGCGCAAACGCAGACTGTTGGATCGCATCCCCTCGCCCGTGCAGGTGTTTCCAATAAACACTCCGGTTCGATCCCGGGGGACGGAGGTCCGCGACAAGCCCGCATCCTGGAGGGCGCGGTGGGCGATTTCGAGGGCGAGCCATTGGCAGACATCCGTGCGGACATGGCTGCTGGCCGGAATGCGATACGACGCCCAGTCGAATACAAATCCATCGAGAACCGCAACCTTGCTCTGATAGAACTTGTCCGGATCTTTCCCGGTCGGATCGTAGTAATCCGACAATGGGGTGCGGTTGTCCGGCATGCGCCTGAATTCGCGGCGGCGCGTGAGCACGTTTTCCCACAAATGACGGGGATCAGCGGCTCCTGGAAGCCAGCATCCCATGCCGATGACGGCGATGGGAGAGCTGACGTCCGGAGCTTCGACGAGCGGATTGCTGGTATCCATTTGAAATAAACTCCCTGTGGGCCGGCCGCATCCGGGCCCTGAGCAGCCGCTAGAAAAAGTTGCTGGCGTTCTTGGCCGAGAGGACATGTTGCGGCAGGAGAATCTTCCGATAGGCGATCCTCCAGTCACTGCCCGACCACCGGAGGATGTCCTGCCGCCGGCCGACATAGAAGTCCTGCTCCGATTCGCCCCGGGTGCGATATAGGATGAAGTTGGAATGCACCGTGACCTGCGTCTCCCGCCCTCCTTCCAACACGGCAATGTTGGAAATGATGTGGCAGGTGTGGGACGGCGGGTCCTCCGCCCAGGCCATGCCGGACTCGAGGCGCGCGACGCGCCGCTCGAGCGATTCCTTCGTCTCATCGAGGATCGCTACCTCACTCTCACTCGAGAACTCGCGCTCCAGGCAGCGGTCAGAATCGGCCATGACCAGCGCCTTGCTGAAGGCGCGGTAGCGGCGGCCCATCGACGGCATCCAATAGCGGATGTCATCGGCAAGCAGACTGAGCCAATCGCGGAATCTGCCCTCATCGAGCATCCGCGCCTCGCGAAGCAGGAACTGCTCGACATCGTGGACGAGCTCGCGTGTCATGGCGCCACTGCCCGCAATTTGAGGTCCTTCTTCATCGCCATGCGCATGGCCCAATGTCGATAGAAATGACGCTGATTGCTCTCGCTGGTGCAGAAATCGGTCGTCCATCCCCCCAACTCCTGGTCAAAGCGTTCCTGTCCCAACCCCATTTGCAGATTCAGCTCGAGATTGCGCGAGATCACGCCGCGGGCTGTCTGCGTACACTCCTGCCAGTTGTCGATGTCGTCCTGCTCGAAGGTGCCCGCCGGGCCAAAGCTGCGCAGGCTCGCCAGCCGAACCAGTTCCTTGATGGGAGCAGGCGCTTCCTCATCGACAAAGACCCATGACCAGATCTCCGTTTTGTCAGGTCCTCGCGGGTGCCAGACACGCATGGAGTTGGCCGTGCCACGGACCACCGCGAAGTTGGGAAAGACGGTTGCGACCGACGGTCTCACGAGGTCAATACGGGGACCCAGTCGCTCTCTGACCCGCGGGCGGCCTTCCTGCTCATAAGCGACAACAGAAGGAGCGTCAGAGGTGTCATCCGCCTGTCGGGCCATGACACAGTGACCGTTCCCAAAATGCAGATGGAAGCGATTGACATCGCCGGGCCGTGGCCGGCGGGCACTGAATCCCGCGCTCATGGCGGACCGATGTGCCCAGGGCCCGTGATAGCTGTCGCCACTGAAGTTCTCGGCGGCGACTTTCCAGTTGCACGGGACGATCCATTTGTGCACGCCGGGGAACACTGCCACGCCCCCTTCGCGCCGATCGAAGATGGCATCGAGATACCAGGTGAGCCCGCCGAGATACTCGCGCAACGGGGGCGCGGAATCATCGAAGCTCCCGAAGATCAGGCCTTTGTAGCTGTCGACCTGCGCAACCGCGGTCAAAGGCCAGCGCTCCCTGTCGAGTCCGCTTCCGTAGGCAGCTTCCTGGCGGGGCACGCCTTTCAACTTGCCATCGCTACTGTAAGTCCAACCGTGGTACGCACAGGTCAGTGAGATTGCATTGCCAATGTCCGCCCGACACAGACGGTTACCGCGATGCCGGCAGACGTTGAGAAATGCGCGCACTTTGCCTGAGGTGTCGCGCCACACGATGACGGGATCTTCCGCAATGTAGGCCGTGCAGAAATCACCGGGTTGAGGGATTTGACTTTCGTGACACAGATACATCCAGCAGCGCGCGAATAACATTCGGCATTCCTGCTCATATATCTGCGGATCAATGTAGATCGCGCGGCCGACGAAACCGCGATCAGCGTCCACCAGAGTGTTAATGTCGATGTTCATCCTGAAGCTCTCGACCGCCTGTTTCGATTGTATAGGCCTGTGGACGGCCGCGGCATTGAGAACCCCAATCACAACGATGAGCGCGGCTCATGGAAGCCGCGTGGCTCAGGCTCAGGACACCTCGTTAGTCATTATTGGAACAGTCCGTAGAACACAGGGCCCGTTTGCATGCCGGCGCTTGTAACGCAACCCGCATTTCTGGGATAGTCTCCCGACTAGGCCTCCAGGGACGTTGGGCCGATGTTGTATGACACTGTTCTCCTGCGGACATTCGCAACTGTGTGCGATCTTCGCAGCTTTACTAAAGCCGCGCGCCGGGTACATCTCACCCAGTCGGCTGTCAGCTTGCATATCAAGCGTCTCGAGGAACAGGTTGGCTCCCGCCTGATTGCGCGCCAAACGCGGGGGATCCTGCTGACGGAACATGGCGAAGTATTGTTGTCATATGCACGCCGCATACTCGCCCTACACAAGGAGGCAACTCATCGCCTGCGGCACGACGAGGCAGCCATAGTACGTCTCGGTGCGCCCGAGTATTTCAATCTCCACGCTCTCGCCTCTTTGATTGCGCAGTTTTCACTGCTGCATCCCGGAGTGCAGCTGCAACTCAAGGTTGGGTTGGGTACTGACATTCTGGCGCTGCTGGACGACGGCCAGCTCGACATGGCGATTGTCAGCAGTGAAATCGGCGAGGCGGATGGAATTTCACTGTGCCGCGAGCGGCGCGTCTGGGCCGCCGGACACGGAATGAACCTCCCTCCTGACACTCCGGCGCCTCTCGCTGTGTTTCCTCCCACCTGCCGCTGGCGGCAAGTTGCGTTGGAACAACTCGACCGCGTGGGCCGATCGTGGACGGTAGTGCTCCAGAGCACGGGGACAGCAGGCATTCTCGCCGCCGTCGATGCCGGCATAGCGATCACTGTTTTCCCGGAATGCCGGTTGATGACTCCGACTCTGAAATCACTGGGTCCCGCGGAAGCCCTGCCAACACTCCCGGACTTCGAATTCGTATTGCGCTCCAGCGGCAAGGAATCACTGGCAGCGGATCAATTGGCCGAGTTGATTATCAACCGTTTTCAATTCTCGACGACGGATCAGACCGACAATCCGGCGTCACCGCTCATTAGCAATCCTCATCGCAGTGATTTGGGTTCTCAATGCCGTTCCAAACCACACGCCTATACAATCGCAACATGAGCATCGACATCAATGCCCCGGTGGACGCCGACCGCGGCCTCATCGGCCGCTCGATCTTCATTGATCCGCAGATCTACGAGCAGGAATCCCGCGCGGTGTTCGCGCGCTGCTGGATGTATCTGTGTCATGAGAGTCAGATCCCAATGCCGGGCGATTTCTGCACCGCCTACATCGCGGAAGATCCGATCATCGTGTGGCGCGACACGTCAGGCAAAGTCCGCGCATTTCTCAACGTTTGCCGACATCGCGGTAACCGTCTCTGTCGGGCAGACATCGGCAACGCAACTTCGCTGACCTGTGCATACCACGGGTGGACATACGGCAATGATGGCAAGTTGAAAGGCGTGCCGCGTCAGGAGGCCGCTTATGGGGGCGGACTCGACAGAGAGCGCTGGCCGTTGAGCGCGGTTGCACAGGTCGACACCTACAAGGGGTTGGTTTTTGGAACATTCGATGATTCCGCCCCGCCCTTGCGTGAGTATCTCGGCGAGATGACGTGGTATCTGGATACGATTTTCGATCGGCGCGACGGTGGCGTCGAGATCTATCCAGGCGTGCACAAATGGATCGTCCCGTGTAACTGGAAGATTGCCGCCGAGAACTTCAGCGGTGACAGCTATCACGTGCCCTGGAATCACCGGTCGGCCATGAGCGCGGGATTCAGCGTGCGCCGGCCTCAGCCCAGCGACATCAACCGGTTCCACCTCTATTTCCGAAACGGCCATTGCATCATGGCTCGAAAGCCGGATGACGCATCCCACTCACCGCAGGTCGCCGCCTTCGAGCAGGAAGACCGGCAGCGCGTCAGAGCGCGGCTGGGTCCCCGGCTCGATCTCGTGAGGCCTGGCATTGCAACCGTGTTTCCCAACTTCGCCGTCATCCGGGGCACGGCGAATACGATGCGTGTCTGGCACCCACGGGGACCTGATCGCACTGAGATCTGGTCATGGGTTTTCGTCGATAAGGAAGCCCCCGCCTCTGTAAAAGAGACGATTCGTTTGTCGAGCCTGCGCAGTTTCGGCCCCGCAGGCACCTTCGAGCAGGACGACATCGACAACTGGCAGGAATGTACGCAGACGGCCCGAGGCGTGATGTCGCGCAGCCAGGTCCTGAATGTTCAGATGGGGTTGGGACAGGAGCGGTTTGATCAGGATCTGGGCGCCTGGACCACTGACTTTTGCAACAGCGAAAGCAATCAGCGTCAGTTCTATCGCTACTGGGCGCAGCTCATGAACGAGGAAGCATAACCAGCGGGGACGGACGCGACGTGGCTTTCATCGACGAGTTCTCCGATTACTCCGACCTGTATGCGCGGGCGCGCCCCGTGTATCCGGACACCTTGTTCGACGCAATCGCCCGCGATCTGCCCGGCAGAAATCTGGCGTGGGACTGTGGCACGGGCAACGGACAAGCAGCTGTCAGGCTCGCGAAATACTTCGATCGGGTGCACGCCACCGATCCCAGCCCGCAGCAAATCGGTAATGCAGTTCGGGTTGCCAACGTGGACTATCACATCGGCCAGGCCGAAGAATGCGATCTCCCATCGCAGTCGGTCGATTTGATCCTCGTTGCCCAGGCGCTCCACTGGTTCGATCGCGATCGTTTCTACGGCGAAGCCCATCGGGTCCTGAAAAGAAACGGCAGGCTGGCCGTCATCGGTTATGACTGGTTCTATATCACCCCCGAGATTGATCGGGCGGTTTGGGCAACGCTTCTGGGACCGATCCGGCCGTTCTGGGCAAAAAACGATCTGCTGGTGTTTGATGGCTACCGCGGCATCGAATTTCCGTTTACCGAAGTGCCAGTACCGGCCGTTGCCTTTCACCTCGAATGGGATCTGCAGCAATTGCTTGCCTATATCTGCAGCCTGTCATCAACCCGCGCGGCCATTCGCGAGTTGGGTGATCAATTCGTACATCACGCACAGAGCGAGTTGGAGCGCTCGTGGGGTGATGGGTCATCCAAGAGGCGGGTAGTCATGCCGTTACACATTCGATGTGGACGGCTCGATCACTGAACGCATAGGCCCAATCGAACCGTTGCATTCCCCGCGATGCCGACACAGCCGAGACGCTGGCGTTGCTGCTGTGCGTGCTGCGATGCATTGATGACATTAAAACGCGCATGGCTGTCCATGGGTGCCGAACAGTTCCGGCAGAAATCCGCTAATATTCCAAGATGGACCCGGTTTCGTGGCGCAACTCCATCCCGTCGAACCTAACATGAGCCACCCAGCGGTGCCGCCCACGCTCGCCGATCGGCTCAAGACCTCACTCGATGAGCTACGAATGCAGGTCCTCGGCGCTCAGGTCCTGTTCGGTTTTCAATTCCAGGGGTTGTTTCAGGACACCTTCGAGCAGGCCGGCCCGCTCGAACGCACGGCCCATTCGCTGTCGCTGGCTGCGATCCTGATTGCCTTTGCCATGCTGATCGCGGCTCCGGCCCAACATAGGTTAGTGGAGGCGGGGGAAGCGACGCGCCGCGTGATCGAGCTCAGCGCTCGCTGCGCCGAGTTTGCCCTGGTCGCCCAGGCCGTGGCACTGGGTTGCATCGTGTTCGCCATTGCGCTTCACATCGAAATGCCGCAGCCCCTCCTGTCGGGAATTGCCGCCTTCATGATCGCAATGCTGGCCTGGTTTGGCCTGGGAACGTGGCTTTCGCCGACGCCACGCCCTCAACTACCGGAGCGGGAAATGACCGATCTACACAAGCGCATCGAACAGATGCTCACCGAAGCCCGGGTGATCTTGCCGGGCGTTCAGGCGATGCTCGGATTTCAACTCATTGTTTGCATGGCCCAGTCCTTTGAAAAGCTGCCCCGCGGGCTGCAATTTTTGCACTTCGGCGGGCTTGCGTTGGGGCTTTGCAGTATCGCCCTGTTGATCGCACCTGCCGCCGTCCATCGGCTCGCTTTTCACGGCAACGACGATGAACGCTTCCATCGAGTCGGAACGCGACTTTTGACCATCGCCCTGTTGCCGCTCGCCGTCAGCATCAGCTGCGAAACGTTCATTGCTGCGTGGAAACTCGGCGAGGATCTGGTGTTGGCAACACTGGCGGCCGTGAGCGTCCTACTGATGTTCACCGGCGCATGGTATCTGCTGCCGCTCGCGGTCCGGGCGCGAGGCATTTCGTAACCGAGCGCGTTCGAGGAACGCGGATTGCTGAAACTATTTCATGGCACGCCCGACGAACTATCGCGCCGTTGTATTCGATGTGGAGGGTACCCTCATGGACTGCGTGCCGCTCGTCCTGGAAAGCTGGCGCACGACCCTGACGGAAGCCGGCCATCCCTTCGACCTGCAGCAACTGCAACCCTACTCAGGAATGGATGGCGGGTGGATGTTGGAACAACTGCTGCCCGACGAACGATCGGCGGAACGAGAGCGGCTGTTGAAGATGCAAGGGGATCGTTACCGGAGTGACTTCATTGAGCGAGCCCGGCCCTTCCCGGGCGTGCATGAGCTGTTGGCGATGTTGAAACGGTCCGGTGTCGCGATCGCGATCGCCACGACCTGTAAGCGGGACGAGCTGCAAATCTACGACGAGCGGATGCAGGTCCTGAAACTGGCTGACGCCATCGCCTGCGGCGAGTCGGTGAAGCACGGCAAACCGGATCCGGCACTGCTGCGGCACTGTCTCGATACATTGCAGGTGAGCGATTCCGCGCATGCGTTGGCGGTCGGCGATACGCCCTTCGATGCCCGTGCAGCCACGGCAATCGGGATGCACAGCGCGGGAGTCCGCACGGGTGGATTCTCTGATGATTGCTTGCGACAGGCAGGATGCAACTACCTTTTCGATGAAGCGCGACAGATCGGTGAGCTTTGGGGCTTGCAGGGCTTCCCCGACGCCTGACGGCCGCAATCAGCGCGAAGTGCGATTTGGACTAGGTAGCCGCTTTGAGCAGCCAATCTCGAAACAGAGCGGCCGGCGCATCCGCCGGTGTCCCTCGCGCCAGGGCGAGAAAAAGGTTATCGGTTGCCAACAGGCGTACGTCAAACAGCCGCCTGAGTTGACGAGACCGCAGCAGATCTTCCGCGTAACTCGTACGTGCCAGGGCAATCCCATGTCCCAGGGCCGCCGTCTCGAGCGTCAGCCGCATGGAATCGAATTCCAGTCGTGCCGGGAGAATCGTGTCTTTCACCTTCGCCGCATGGAACCACTCTCGCCAACCTTGCGCGAATCCGATCGTGCCCAGTAACGGTTGCGAACACAGGTCAGCCGGATTTCGCAGACGCGCTCGCAGTCGCGAACTGCATACAGGAAAAATGTCATCGTGCGTCAGTTGATGAGACTCCACACCCGCAACTGGCGCGGAAGCGATCCGGATATCCACATCAATGCTGGAATCCAGAGGCTGGCCTGCCCAGACACTCGCGACCACGCGGACCCGTATATCCGGTTGTTGCAGCGAGAACGAGGCGAGCTTGTTGAAAAGCCATTGCCGCGCGAATCCCAGCGCCACCCTGACAACGAGCGTGTCCTTGTTACGCCGGCCAAACAACTCCTCGAGCGCCGCGTCCAGCCGCCCGAATGAATCGCGACAGGCCGGGACCAGTGCTTCACCTGCGCGAGTCAGGCGCAGTCCCCGGGAGTGACGCACAAACAGCGGCACTCCGAGTCGTTGTTCGAGAAGGCGCACCTGCTGACTCACCGCCGCGGTGGTGACGCTCAACTCCTGCGCCGCAGCAGACAGGCTGAGGTGTCGCGCCGCCACCTCGAACGCACGCAACCAGTTGACCGGTGTCTTGGATCCTGCCATTCAAGGGAGTCTATAGAAAAACTAAAAGCTCGGCCCGCAAACGAATTGATTGTCGGCCCCGCTGCGCGAGCATTAGATTGCAGCGCAATCGCGTAACTGATGGGGGATGTCATGCTCGCTTCCGATGACCCAGCGGTGACTTCGGCACCCGCCATGGCCGATTTCGCGCTCCTCCCGACCCCTCACTCCATTGTCTCCTTAAAGTACGATCCCGCGGGCGTGACTCTCGGCTGGAGCGACGGGCGCAGTTGCCGTTTTCACACGCTCTGGCTGCGGGACAACTGTGCGTGCCGAGAGTGTCGCCATCCTCTCGCTCTCGAGCGCACATACATCTTCATCGATCACGCCCCTCCAGCAGTGACCTTCGCCAGGCTGGACAGCCGCGGCGACCTCGAGGTCCATTTTCAACAGGGACCGGAGAGTCACACTTCACTTTTTCTGCATGCTTGGTTGCGAATGCATGACCCGGCAGAGTCACTATCGCGCGCAGACGAGCTTTCGGCACTACCGTGGAATGACGACATCGCAGAACGTCTTGTGCGAATAGACTACCAGCGCTACATGAACGATCGCGAAGGGATGCGTGCGTGGATCTCCGCGTTGAAAGTGAATGGTATTGTTCTGCTCGAACGCGTGCCAGAGATCTCGCGCCAACTCCTGGAAGTTGCCAGACGCATTGGTCAGGTACGCGCGAGCAATTTCGGCGAATACTACGACGTGGTATCCATGCCGAAACCGAACGCTTCGGCCTATACGTCCATGGGTCTCGAGTTACATACAGATCTGGCTAACTGGCGCTACCCTCCGGACGTGCAACTCCTGTTCTGTCTCGAGAGCGACGTGAAGGGCGGCGATTCAGTATTCGCGGACGGCTTGCGGGTGTTTGAAGCTCTCCGAGCGTCCGATCCTGTTGCTTTCCACCTGCTGACGACACAACCCGTGGAGTATCGCTTTCACGATGCGACTTGCGATATTCGCACGAGCTCGCCTCTGATTGAGACCGACCGGCACGGCAATCTGCAGCGCATTCGCTTCAACAACTGGCTGAGAGGAGCGACGGTCTTTCCTGGCCCGATAATGGAGCAGATGTATGCGGCCATCGGCACGCTATGGCGCATGTTGCGCGATCCCAAATATCAACTGCACCTGAGGTTGCATCCGGGCGATCTCATTGCGTACAACAATCACCGGGTGCTACATGGGCGAGCGCCGTTCGATGCGTCATCGGGCAAGCGCCACCTCCAGGGTTGCTACATCAATCTGGAAGATGTGGACAGCATGCTTCGCATGCTCGATCGTCCGACCGGCTGAATCGGCAAAGTGGCCACACTCGACCTGCTCATAATCGCCGTCTATCTGGCCGGCATGGTGGCAGTCGGGTTCTGGACCCGACGCAAGGCCGTCAATCAGGAGGAGTTCCTGGTGGCCGGGCGATCCGTCGGCCCACTGCTCTACTCCGGCACGCTTGCGGCCATCATTATCGGAGGCGGCGCCACTGTCGGCGGAGTTAAGCTCGGTTACACCTATGGCCTCTCGGGCATGTGGCTCGTGTCCATGTACGGCGTCGGGCTGATTGTGATGGGACTGGTGCTGGTACCCCGGATCCTGAAACTCCGTCTCTACACAATCCCGGAGCTCCTCGAGCGGTGCTACGGTACGCCGGCGCGTATTGCCGGTGGGGTCGTCATGGGATGCTACGATTTCATGATTGTTGTGGTATCGACCCTTGCTGTTGGTGCGGTCACCGAAGTTATCGTGGGCGTCCCGCGTACGCAGGCGATCCTCCTGTGCAGCGCGGTCATGATCGCTTATTCCGTTCTCGGTGGCATGTGGGCGCTCACACTGACCGATATCGTCCAGTTCGTCATCAAAACCGTGGGTTTCCTGATGATTCTCCTGCCCGCCGCCATCTTGCGCGCAGGGGGCCTCGACCAAATGCGGCAGGTGCTTCCGAGCGGATTTTTCTCCCTGCATTACATCGGTTGGGACAAGATCGCCTCATTTGTGACCTTGTACTTTCTCGGAATTCTCATTGGACAGGATGGCTGGCAGCGCGTATTCACGGCGCGCAGTGTGACCATTGCGCGTACCGGCGGGGTGTTGGTCGGACTCTATTGTATTGCTTACGCCCTCGCCGGTGCGCTCATTGGCGCTGCTGGCCGGACATTTCTGCCACCATTGCCGGATCCTGATCTGGCATTCGCAAGCATCGTTCAGCTGGTCCTGCCGGTCGGGCTGCGCGGCCTGTTGCTGGCGGCCGCTTTGGCCGCGATCATGTCCACTGCAACATCCTGTCTGCTTGCGACATCCACCGTCTTCCTCGAGGATGTGTATCTGACACTGCGAAGCTCGAGCGGCCGGGGATCGGTTGCTCAAAGCCGGACCCTGACACTGGTGCTCGGCGTTCTGGCTGCCACGGTAGCCTGCGTAATGCACGATATCATCGCCGCGCTGACCATCGGCTACGATCTTCTCGTCGGCGCAATCTTCGTCCCTGTACTCGCGGCGATGTTCACGCAGGGCGGCTCCCCGATGGCGGCCCTGACTTCGATCATGTTGAGCGCCGTGGGAGTAGTCACACTCATTGTGATCTATGGCTTCGATTCGGCCATGCCGATTTATGGCGGCCTGTTGGTGAGTGTATTCACATTTCTCATGGGCACCGCTCTGAGGCGACTTATCAAAAGTTAACCTCAACCGAGATCCGCTGTTGACAGGCCTGCTTCTTGCTGCGCTACCCGCGAACTGAGGGAGAGCGAGCATGTCAAACACTTGGATACGGGTGGCCGTTGTCGTCCTGACTTCGGTTGTGGCCATTGGATCGGTGTATGCGGACCCATTGCCACCCGATGCAACCTATCGACCGCTTCCGACACTGCCTTTTAATAATGTGAAGACGAATGATGAGGCAGCCAAACCGCAGGTGATGGCGCGACAACGCGCACTGCTCATGGAGCGTTACGATCTGTCGGATCATCCGCTGCCCGGCGTGATGATGTCCGGCGGGCGGCGCCCCGTTCAGGGCGGCGTTCGAGTCAAGCTACCGAAGGGTGTCACCTGGGATCAGCTTGCCGCGATGACGCCAGACGAAGTCCGCGCGAAAGGCTTGCTGCCCGCCGGATTTTTACCGTTGCCGCATGTGAAACAGGCCACGGGAGGCCAGGTCTTTCCGGATGAGCAGATCAATGAGATCCAGAAGCAGGAACAGCGAAATCTGCGCCGCTTCGATGTTGACTTCGATCTGCCGGAATATCTGACACCGGAGTTCCCCGCGCCGATATTTCTCACCACTCACCCGGAGCTGGGGGACGTGTCGGGTGGACATTTACTGACCATCAAGGATTACTACGCCCTGATGGTTGGCATCATTACCCCGGTGCAAATGGAAGGGCTACGACTGCTATTGACGCCCTTTCCCCAGGAAGAATTCAACCAGACTGAGGATCGTAAGAGCGCAGACCAAAGTCTCGGCGTCGCGTGTCTGGACTGTCACCAAAACTTCCATAGCAACGCGGCATTTCATCTGACCCCCGACGTGCGGCCGCAGGCTGATCGCTTCCGGCTGGACACAACCAGCCTGCGTGGCCTCTACAACCAGCAGATTCACGGCTCAAAGCGCTCGCTACGCTCGGTGGAGGATTTCAGCGAGTTTGAACAGCGCACCGCCTACTTCAATGGCGACCACGTCAGCGCAACGAGGAAGGGGGTAAACCTTCCCGACCGCCCCAACCAGGTCGCCATGATGGCGCAAATGCAAAACATCATCGACTTTCCGCCCGCTCCGAAGCTCGATGCGTTCAATCGCCTGGATCCCGCGAAGGCGACCCCGAACGAACTGGCGGGCGAAAAGGTGTTTCTGGGCAAAGGACGCTGCGTGGAGTGCCATGCTCCGCAGACGACCTTCATGGACAACAACATGCACGATCTCAAGCTCGAGCGATTCTACGAGCCCGGCCACACGGCGAACGATCTCGTGATGCTTCCGGATGGGCCGATCAAGACCTTTACTCTCCGGGGCATCAAGGATTCTCCGCCCTATCTGCACGATGGACGACTGCTCACGCTCGCCGATACCGTCGAATTCTTCAATCTGGTGTTGAGCCTGAAGTTGACTCACCAGGAGAAAGATGACCTGGTTGCTTACATGCTCGCCCTTTGAGCCGCGCATTCCGGAGACGCCCCATGAAGCACGCGATCACCGTTTCAGTTCTTCTATTCACACTCGGCGCTGCAACAGGCGCTGGCGCGCAAACAGGTAACCCGGCGACGATGGCCCCCGACACTCCGGCGAACGAGACCGGCAAGCCTCCAGCCGAACATTCCAACACGGCGGATCAGCTGTTCGTGCGGCAGGCCGGGCTGGGCGGAATGGCGGAAGTTGACTTCGGGAAGCTCGCTGCGCAAAAAGCGAGCAACAACAGTGTCAAGGAATTCGCGCGGCAAATGGTGAACGACCATGATCAGGCCAATGACGAGCTGACGCCCCTGGCCAAAGCGAACGGAGTGCCGTTGCGTAAGGATTTCGACATGGATCATCAGGTGATGCGCACGGAGCTCACGAAGGCCAGCGGCAACGAGTTTGATGTCGCTTACATTCGCGGCCAGGTGCAAGAACATCAGAAAACGGCGCAGTTGCTGGAATGGGAGATCGGTTCGGGGCAGGATCCGCGCGTCCGCAACTACGCTATGGCAACTTTACCCACGGTGCTTTCCCATTTGAGACACGCGCAGATGATCCAGTCTGAGTTGACGGGTTCCGGCCCGCCTCTTTGAAGGCGCGCATACCGGCCTTTCGACCGGTATGCGCCCAGGGTCAGCCGGCTTCAGGGTTTCGCAACCGGCGCGTCCTCGATATCGCTGTCGATGTTCAATGTTATTCCGCCCCAGGTCTCGTTGTGGCCGCCCCGATACTGATGAACCCGCTGGTTGTACTTCCAGAGCGTATCGCTCAGCGGTGAAATTCCCCACACCGACGCGACGCCGTTCCAGCTGGCGAGCCAGACGGCATCCGGGTTGTGATCGAGACCGTGCCAGTCGACATTGGCATCGATGGGCGAGCCGTACACGCCGGCACGGAATCCGAGCGTGTGCATTTCCGATGTCCATCCGTCCACAAACGCCCGGACGGCGTTATTGCAGCTTGCGCTGGAGGTCGGGTAGTACTCCATGTCGTAGTAGACCACGGTCTTGTCGAGGCCGAGTGCCTTGGCCGCGGCGGCGGCACTCTTGGCTTGGCTGATGGCCTGCGAGCGAGCCGTAGTGGCGTTGCTGCTGAACGTCGCACCAACGCCGCTGCAGGGTGCCTGCGGCCCAACCCAGGTGGGTATGAAGTACCAACCCTGGCCCGAAACCGTGCTGATCCAGGACTTGGTCAGGTTGGTCTGCGAGCAGGCGCGGTTCTCTCCCCCGATGTAGATGTTGACGTCGCGGAATGGACCGGACCAGTACTTGGACATCGAGCCCGAGCTGGGTGCGGCACAGGTATCGAAGCCTTTCTTCGTGCTCGCCGGCGCGGTGGCGAGGGGCATTGCCTCCAGCGTCGCAACAGCCTGAGGTGTGATTTCCGACCAGTTGGCGCCGGCACTCTCAGTCGCGAGCAGTTGGGTTACCTGCCGGCAGCCGGTCTTGTCACTCTGACATTGGCCGGATGTCACCAGCACCCATCCCTGAGCACTCGAATAAGTGCTCGAGGCCGAGACCGCGGCGTTCGGCGCAACGTTGATTGCTTTGGCGCTCAGGTCCGCGGCGGGCGCCAGCGTCTGTTTGGTTTGTGCGGTGCCGGTCGCCGGGCGCTGCCATGTCAGGCCGGCATCTTCAGTCACATACACATCACTCCCATCCGGACCGCCTACCAGCTTTCCCGAGGTGGCGCTGGTGAGCTGTATAGTGCCGGCGGCCGGCGGATCGGGCAGCCGTTTCCAGCTATGTCCGCCATCAGCCGTCGCGAGCAGGATGGCGCGACTGAAATTGGAGCTGCTGGAGATTTTCAACAGCGCGGCTCCGTGCAGCGCATCGCGAAATGAGATCGAGCCGTCGCCCGACAATATCTGGGGTGTAGTGACGCTGATGGATGTCAGGAACCAGGTCGCGCCACCATCGGGCGTGGAGGCCAGGCGGAATGCGGGTGATGCCGTGCTCGACACATCGGAAGAGGCCAACAGAACAAAACCATTCGCCGTATCGAGGAAAGTAACCGCCGCAATCCTTTCGGTTGCGGCCTTTGGAGGCGTGATGTCCTGCCAGGTCGCCCCACCCGCCTGCGTCCAATACAGTGTCTGCTCATTGGCCGCCCATCCAGTCTGAGGACCGACGCGCTGGATGGAAGTGATCGTCGCATCCTGTGCGAGCGGGTCTGTGGTTTTGGCCAGCACTCCCGACGGGGCGGCCACGTACATGAACATCACCAGACCGGCGCTGATATGCGCGCTCGATAGCACTTTCGACGCCAGCGGGCGCCGCGACTCATACACATTCGGCATCTATTGATCTCCTTGTCCTGCGGGAGTTGCGGTGCGCATACTACCCGGCGACCATTCCGGACTTCACCTGTCTCCAAAACAAAACAAGTTAGTCCGTCGGAGCTCGTGCGGATCCTCTCGCCGCGGCGAATAGCTGAATTTCAGAAGTGATAGGCGATCCCGCCACCGAGGAAGCGCTGCGTCCGCTGCAACACAATCGGGCTGTCGGCCGTGTCTGCCGTGAATCTGTTGACATCGGCAAACAGGCGCAAGATGAGATGCTCGCTCGAGATGTACGTCAGGCTAGCGCGCAATCCAACGTCCTTGAGCCCACCGCCGGGTGTGAACACGGGCAGCCCTGACTGCTCGGACTGAAGCGGTGAAACACCAAAACGGGTTTGCTCGTAGACCGCGTTGGCGAAATCGAAGTGCGTGCCAATGCGAAGATCCCAAGGGTGCGGGACGGCCTGGACGTGATACTCGAATCGAACGAAGCCGTTGAGTCCGTTGTTGCGATGAGTAATCGCCTGGCGTGCCGTGGCTGCGATCTCAAACGGCTCGAAGCGGTATGCTGCAAACACTCCACCCGTGATGCTCGATGAGATATCCCCGAGTCCATACAGGTGCGGATCTGCGGATTCCCTGCGCCCCCCTTCGTACCCGAGCACAGGGCCGGCCCGAAAGCCGCCCTGATGGATGGCCATCCACTCGAGTCCGAAGGGGCCCAGGACTAAATTGTCATAACGAAACAGCGCCAGAGGTACCAACCGCAGGCGATACCTGTCGGCACCCTGATAGCGGGGTCGGGAGGTCAGACCTGCCCCGATGGCCGCACTCCAATGGTCGGTTTGTGGTTTTTCGGCGAGCCCTTCCTGCTCCAGCTCCATTTCCGGCAGTGATTGCGCTCGGAGAGACATCGGCGCAACACACGCCAACATCAGCGCGACACGCGCCAACCCCACCTTGATCTGCAGTCTGTTTATCCGCACGCCGCGTCACTCTCGCTCTCCTATCCTGACAGTGATACGTGACTGAGCGGACGATCCCCCGCTTCTCCAATTGACTAAGGGATGCGCAATCCCTGCTGTGCCTTATGTCGGCTGGCAACCAGCTTCTGCCGGCCTTCAGGTGAGACTTGTCCCAAGGCCTCAATGAGTGAATCACCGATCTCCGAGAAGAATCGATTCGCGCTGGCCTGCCACATTAAAAAGGCTTGCCTGGTTGCTGCCGCGTCGTAGGGCTGTGCCGTGATCTGGCGCTCGAGTGCCACCCGCGCCTCGGCCAGCTTGCGTACAGACTCGATATAGCGAGGTGCATTGCGGCGCATAACCGTGCCGAAAGCAGCCGCATCCTGCGCCGAAAGGCTCGCTTGGGCGTTAGCCAGGATGCGCGGCAATGATGGGGATGCTGTAGCAACATCGTACCCGCTGTGTCGTATCAGATGTCCGCCAATGAGCGCCATGAGGAACAGGTTCAACAACACCGAGGCGGGTAGCGCGAAACGGCGCCAGGTGGGAATTGATTGCACGCTCATCTGAGTGAATCCGAGAAAATTGATAAGGGTGCGGGCTCGAGAACGAACAGCACATTGTCCGGGGGCGGGCTCGATGTGTACGACAATCCGAGTACGAGCCCGGCCGTGACGGCGATGACCCCGCCCGTCAACAGGGCGCCCCACCCATGGTGGAGTGGATTCAACAGCGCTCTCAGGCAAGACAGGAACCCTGCCCCGATACGTGCGCCACCACTTGCACGCTCTCGCTCATCGATCCTCGTTGCCACGCGCGAACGCAACCTGGCCAATGCAGCCGCAGTTTCCCCAGGTGGCCACGCTTGCGAGTGTTCCTCTGAGGTGGCTGCCTCAATGGCATCATCCAGCGCCTGGGCTTCCACGAGCGTTGCGCGAGCGGCTCGAGAGTCGTTCAGCAACACGCGGGCATCGTGGCGAATCTCTTCGGGCCAGCAATCGAGACGGGCCCCGTAACTGTCCAGTAGCACCTTGAACCGTTCGAGAGTCAGCATCGATCGGACTCCGGGAAATGGGAGGATGTGAGGCGCGCGCGCAAGTATGACCGTGCGCGGGCGAGCAGGCGCTCCACAGCTTTGACCGATGACCCGAGCACCCGAGCCGCTTCGGCTCCGGACAGACCCTCGTCATAAATCAGTGTCAACGCTGCTCGTTGGCGCAATGGTAGATCCTTCAGCGCCTGCGCAAGGACAGTGGCACGTTCGTTGGATTCCATCATTTCTTCAGCCGTCGCCCCTGCATCCATGACATCGAAATCGGCAGGCAGGGGTTCGGGCTCTCTGCGCCGCTTGTTATCAATGCAAAGGTTGACCACGATTCGATACAGCCAGGTCGTGAAACGAGCCTGGCGTGAATCGAAGCGATGTATCTGGGACCAGCAACGCACGAAAGCTTCCTGAGCCACATCCTCCGCCAACGCGGTATCCCGCAACAGACGCGCTGCAACCCGCAGCGCATAGGGGCCATGCCTGACCACGAGCTCGTCGAATGCCGTTCGATCTCCGCCAGCAGATCGGGCAACCAAATGCTCATCAGTGACGCCTTCCACGCCTGGCGAACGATCCATGTTCAGCTCGCCGCAGCGACGCTAATGGGCGGACTAGTCTGCTCCAAGCGCCATCACCTGACGTGGTGATCGTGCCATTGCACCGGCAAGGCTGTCAGCCGGACGCCCGAAAAGCTGCCTCACTCGTTCGCGAGCCGTGCGGGCGCGCACGAAGTCCCGACCCATGGCAATCCACTCGTGGAAGAGAATCTTCAGGGGATTCAAGCTGCCGATCGGATGAACCAATCCGTAGGTAATAGGCGTGTGGGTCTCCTCTTGCGCGAACGTGCCGAAGAGCCTGTCCCAGACGATGAGAATTCCGCCATAGTTGCGGTCCAGGTATTCCGGATTCGATGCGTGATGCACCCGGTGATGGGACGGGGTATTGAATATCCACTCGAGTGGACCGAGGCGGCCAATGAGGTCGGTGTGCAGCCAGAACTGATAAAACAGATTCACGGCGAGCATGCCGCTGACGGCCAGCGGATCGAATCCGAGCCAGTACAGCGGCAGGTGGAAAAGCCATCCGCCGGAGAACAGCTCAGTGGCGCCGAGTCGAAAGGCGCTCGCCAGGTGAATCTGCTCGGGTGTGTGATGCACCATGTGAGAGGCCCACAGCCAGCGGACTTCATGACTGGCGCGATGCATCCAGTAGTACGTGAGCTCGGTACCCAGAAACAGGAGCAGCAGGCCCCATGGGCCATCGAGCGGGATCGTGGTCACCCGATTGGTCCAGAGGAAATAACCTATCGGCGCAAGAATCAGCGGCCTCAGCAACCGTAGGGGCATACGTAATATCCAGATGACAATGCTCGCGAACATCTCCTGGAACGGATAGGACCGGTGCTGGATGACTCCAAAATAGAGTATTTCCAGCAGGATGGACCCCGGGATAAAGAGGTAAATCCAGTGATAAAGGTGGTGGTGGATGTGCATCGCTACTCTCCGGCCTTCGGTCTCGTCTAAGCGGGTCTTGCGGAGTGATACGAACGAGACTCGATGCATCCCCCTCTGTGCGACCTTGCGGTCAAGGCAGGTCCGAGACCGGCAGGAATGTGCCGGGTGCCGTGGAGCTCTGAAGCAATACGCCGGGTTGGTTCACGGCAATTGCATTTTGGATGGGATGATTTACTCCCGTCGCGATGACAATGTCCGGCCTTCCATCACCATTGATGTCGGCCACTGCGATCTCGTTGGCGTTACTGACCGCATAGTTGGCCGCCGTGGAAAAGGTTCCAGGGCTGGTTGAGCTCTGTAACAACACGCTCACGGCATCAGAGCCACCCACAATAACATCCGGCAGGCCATCGCCGTTCAAGTCTGCCACCGCTATTGATTGAGGAAAGCTTTGGCTGGCTACCGGATAGCTGACTGCCGGTAGAAACGCGCCGTGACTGCCTGGGTTCTGGAGTAGCACTTCAACGGCCGGGGAGGTCCCGCCATACGGATAAGTATCGGTAATCACGAGATCATTGAGCCCGTCACCATTCACATCTGCGATGGCGATCAGGTTGTTTCCCCAGGAGCCTGGCGGGCCGGTGTCGTTATACACAGCGGTTGCCGCAGCATAGGATGTGGAGGACGTCGCTCCGACATGCGTCATAACCTTTACCCCGGTGCTATCAGTCAGGGCCAGATCGGGTATGCCGTCGCCGTTCAGATCACCTGCGGCGACCCAGTTTGCGCCGCCGGAATATAAGGCGATCGGATAGGAGAACGTACCGGGCGATGTCTGCACGAACAGTGACACGTTGAAGTCTGCCGAAATGATGTCCATCGCGCCATCGCCGTTGACATCAGCAACGGCCACCTGCGAAGCCCCTGGAGAGGACAACACCAGGGGTGCATTGAAAGTTCCAGGATTTGCACCGTTGTTCAAAAAGATCGACACCGCACCATCGTCGAAACTGGCCGACACGACATCGGGAAGATGGTCGCCATTGAGATCTGCAGCCGCCAGGTACAATGGATTATGACCATCACTGACGAGCACTGGCGCGGCGAATGTGCCCGGTCCTGTTGATTGATAGGATTTGAGGTAACTGCCGGTGCCAAACGGGTAGCTGCCGTAGACATCGGTGTTGGAGAATTCGCCGCCCGCAACGAGGCTCGTCTGGATGATCGATGACCGGCCCGTGCCATTGAAATCGCCAGCGACGAGTCCGAAGGAGAGCTCATCTGCTGAGCCGCCGACAGTGCACTCACCATAATAGCCGAGGTCGCAATCGCCATGACCGCAGCTCGCGAGGACGACCATCAGGCCGAGCCCGAGCGTAATCGGCGTTGAGCGGCAAATGGCGGCGATCGCTCGCCTGACCGGGAGGTTCTCAGCCCGGTCGCCCGTTTTATCCAACATGAGTCCTCCAGTTGAATCAGACAATCGGCAAGCGAATGGCGATCGGAGCTGAGGTGACGACCACCGGAGCCGGCGTGACGTAAACTCTCCGAGGGACAACAACGAGCGGAGCCGGTGCTACATAGGCTGGCGCGGGACGGAGATAGACCGGGGCGGGACGGACATACACTCGCGCCGAGCCGACATAGACCGGTGCAGGACGCACATAGACTGGGGCTGGTCGTACGTACGCTGGCGCGGGGCGCCCGACAATGACCGCTCCGCCGCGCGGGCCCACGTAGGCAATGCCGCTGGCGTTAGCCGTTGCGGCTGCGCAGACGGCTGCCGAGCCAACCAACAATAAAGCCAGTCTGTTTTTGTGAATCAACATTTGCGAGTTCTCCAGTTCGGGTGTTGTGATAGCTTCCGTTGAGGTCCAGCTCATCAAATCGGCAGCCTGAACGGCGTACCGCATACCTGGTATTGCACCGGCGGTCGCGATGGCCATCGCGGGTCCGTCATATCCTTTGACCATTGGCGTATCAGTGCTTCGAGCTCCCTGACCTTCTCAGGGTGACGGCTCGCGACATTGGTGGTCTCGTTCAAATCCGTACGCAGATTGAACAGCAGCTTGTATTCGCCAAACTGCCCCGTCGTGTCGTTGACGGATTCCCATAGCTTCCAGTCACCCTTGCGGATGGACACGAGCGGCCGACGACGCCAGATCAACATTCCATGCGGTGCTCCGATCTTGCTGCCTGCCAGATACGGCATGATGTCCACACCGTCGTAAATGCGATCGGACGGCAGGCTTCCGCCGGCGGCGCTGACCGCGGTTGGCAGGACATCCAGGAGCGATACGACCTCGCGATAAACCAGTCCCGAGGGAATGTGGCCGGGCCAGCGCATCATGAAGGGAACGCGTGTGCCGCCTTCGTAGTGCGACAACTTGCCGCCGCGCAGAGGCTCACAGCTACAGAGGCCGGGGCGGTAGGCGGCACACCCGTTGTCCGAAGCAAATATCACGAGGGTGTTTTGGGATTGGCCGGAGTCATCTACGGCGTCGAGAATGCGGCCGATCGCATCATCGAGTGCTGCAACCATTGCGGCGTAGATTCGCAACTGTTCGTCCTTGATTTGCGGGAAGCGGTCGTAGTACTTCTGAGTAATCATTAACGGCGCGTGGACCGCGTTAAATGCCGCGTAGAGAAAGTACGGCTGGCCGTCCTTTACGCTTTTCTCGATAAACTGCGCATCACGCTCGGCAAAGTAGTCCGTCAGATACTGATCCTCGTTGTGAATGACCTGGTGGTCCGGCCCTTCGAGGATCTGGGTGAGCGCATGGCGGCTGAATTGACCCGCTGAATCTGTGTCCTCCGCGACGCCTTGCGCATCACTGTTGGTTGAACCCCGCAGGCGCGACAAATGAACCCCGGGCTGATGGGGATCGATGTAGCTGGTCTGTCCAGGCAGGAAACCGACGAACTCATCGTAGCCGCGGTTCGTCGGATAGAACTTCTCCTGGATGCCCAGATGCCATTTTCCGACCAGGCCGGTGTGGTAACTCCCTGATTTCAAGAGCTGTGCAAGTGTGATCTCGCCCAGGTCCAGTCCGAATCCTTCGGCGAGATCCCGCTGCGCGGGGCCGTTGTTGTATTCGAAGCCATAGCGATTCTGATACCGGCCGGTCTGCAGCCCGGCTCTCGAGGGACCGCAGACAGGAGCCGATGCGTAACCATCGGTGAAACGAACTCCCTGCATGCCGATGCGATCGATATTGGGTGTACTGAACCGTCCGACGCGGTATGCGGAGATGTCTGCGTAGCCAAGATCGTCCGCCAGGATGAGGACGATGTTGGGCGGCGGGCGCCGTGCCGACGCGGCGACGGTCGGCCGCTCTGGTTGCTGGGGTTTAACGGCGGCTCCGCCCGACAGCAAGCAGAGTAGCGGGACTGTGAGCATGAGCACTCGCGAGCTGTTCACTGCAGCCTCCCGTACGTCAACGCCGCCGCCAGCTCGTTGACTCGCGCGCGGTGACCCGCGAGCGGAGCCACGGATTTAATGCCGAGTGCACAACGGAAGCCGACGTTGATCAGTGAGGTATCGGGAGTCGAATGTCCACGGGCAGTCGCGCGAAATCCCTCGCAAAACGTCGGATCGCAAAGAAAGGAGCCACCACGCCTCACGCGCTCCGCCGTCGGATCCCGGGGTGTTAGGTTTGAGCTTCCATAGGGGACGTACCAGGAGGCAGTCCACTGCCAGACGTTTCCGGCCATGTCGGTCAGTCCAGAGGGAGCTGCGCCAAAAGCCTCGACGGGCGAGGTGCCACGATAGCCATCCTCACCGGTGTCGAGCAGTGGAAACAGACCCTGCCAGACATTGGCACCTGAAATCGCGCCGCGCTGGAACGGCTCACCGGCGGTGAACACATGGCCGTCTGGAGTCTGTCCGAGCCTGGCTGCAAATTCCCACTCCAACTCTGTTGGCAGGCGAGCACCATATGATCGACAAAACGTGTCAGCGTCGTACCAGCTGACCTGAGTGACCGGATGCGACGCTGCGGCCGGCGGACCTTTTGGGCCATACGGGTGGCGCCAGCTGGCGCCGGTCACGGCAATCCACGCCCCCTCTCTCTCATCCAGCACGCCAGCCGAGCCGAGGCGCTCGGCATCTGTGACGTAGCCTGTCTCGCTGACGAAGGTGCGGAATTGACGCACCGTGACCGGTGTACGATCCAGCAGAAATACCGCGCCTTCGTAGGTGAAAGACGGACGTTCATCCGGCGCAGCGGTATCGTCACCAATCTGAGTTCTGCCGGCGGGGATGAGAATCAGCACGGCATCACGCAGAGTGCGTGGGATTGGAAGTATGTTTCCCGCCAATATCGCTGCCGACGGCGAGTTGGCACAGACGCACTCGACGAAGCTGAGCGCAAACACGGAGCTCAGCGCGAATACGGAGCTGAGCGTGCACACGGGTCGAAGGAGTGCGATGGTCATGGTCGTCGAGTCGCTGGCACTTGTCAGGGAAATCAGTTCTTCATGGCCGAAGGCGCGCGCCTCCATCTAAGTTCCCGGCGCGCTCCAATCACTGCGCTCGAGGTAGCCTTTGTGGCTCTGATCGGCCCGGTCGAATCGCTTGCGCAGGACGGCGGTCTGCTGGTCCGTGCTCAGTTGCTTGAATCTTTGCGCTTTGCGGCTGTTGCCCGCGTCCAGCTGCTGTTTTGCGTAGGCTGAAAATTCCTCGAATGTCACGTGGCCGTCATGGTTGGAGTCGGCGGCGTCGAAGTCTCCTTTCATTTGCGCTTGGGCGGCGATCGAGACCAGACAGGTAAGCGCCGCGAACGCCATCCCGCGGAAACGTGAACCACTGGTGCGGTAAGTCATGGAGCTCCTCACGAAATAAGTGAATTGGCGAGACCATTCGACTGGCGTCGTTGGTCGTCGGGGGTGATACGTGAAGTATGGGGAAATCCCCCGCATGGAGCGGTCCACGAAACTGCGGCATGACGCGCCGCTCAACTTTCGGCGCACAACGATGACGGTGTTGCGAGGTAGCCGTAACCACAGGCCACCGCCTAAGTGCATCAGAGTGATTACAGCTGGAAGCGCAGTGTCGCCAGTAGGCTGACAGTAGAAACTGTCAATGTTGACCAGTACCCCGGGGAGCCAGCGGGCCTCCGACTGTTATCCAGCGCAGCGCCGGACACAGCTGTCTCGCCAGTCCCCTACACTCCCCTCAGATCCGCGGCGCTGGCACCAAAGCTCGCACAAGATCGACATCACCAGGAGGCGACTGTCCACCACGAGCGCCTGCTGCAATCCCCAACTCGAGTCCCGAAACGCATATTCAACGATCGCGATATGCGCTTCCGTGTTCCAGAGTTGGACAGCCTGACGCCAGCTCTAAGCGCTCGTGATGTAGTACCCTCTTTCAAATGCGATGACGCTCACTATTTCCCCGGGATCGCCCTCCTCCGGGTCAGGCATCAGTGCATAAACACCCACCCCTAAAACATGGGAGGTGAATCCGTCGCTATCAACCTCGAGCGTCGGGTCCTCGCTCTGCAGAAATAATCTTGCCCCATCCACGGACTCGTTAAATAGGGCGACGCCGCGAAAAACAGGATTTGACCCTCTCGCGAACTCGATGGAGTCCACAATACCGGGTTTCTTGTAGTTCACAATGACATCAAAATCGGTGAAATCATCTGAAGGCACCAACACCTTCGGCGAGCGTTTAAAAGAAACCACGGGACCTGGTAACAAACGCCGAACCTCCTGTTGTGTCATGCCAAAGCGGATCGGGCCAGCGCCCACGAAAGCTTCTATTTCAAAGTTCATGATCCCGCATCATATCGTGCGACTGACAGGGGGTGGTCCCAGTATATGGTCGTAACCGTATTTGGTTATAGCCGTAATAGGAGCCTTCTCGACGAGTTCCAGTATTTCGGATCCGATGCCGCATCACTCAGCCACGTCGCGTCAGAGTTGAACGCCGTGTGGGAACAGCGACGCCCACCACGCGCGCTGGTCCTCGTGCTGTCCGGCTCATCCATGGCATGCTGGAGTCGCTGAAGGACCCATGCAGGTTGTCTCGGGCCCGATAGGCCGGCAGAAAGTGCACTACGAAGCTCCTCCTGCCGCGGCGAGCGGAGCACAAGCTGATAGCCGACTCGCGTACTCGTCTGTCCCCAACCCTGACGACAGGCCGGGGGATTTGCAGGCCCTTCCGATACGCGCTCATCACGGCAGGACCGGTGCAAGCCGCTCGCTTGCAATTCTCATTCACTTTGATATGATGATCATCATATGAAACGAGCCGCCACCAAATCCAAGGAAGCCACGCACGAACGCATCGTCGAGACCGCTGCGCGCGCTATCCGACGCAGTGGCTACAACGGCACCAGCGTCGCCGACATAATGAAGGAGGCTGGCCTCACGCACGGCGGCTTCTACGCACACTTCGCTTCGCGCGAGGCAATGCTCGC
>Ga0207703_10000325_pt1 | contig 51876 bp, 49 predicted proteins | sample KBSSwiS12_FD_184304 | JGI IMG/M metagenome (GOLD analysis project Ga0207703, IMG submission 184304) | Switchgrass rhizosphere microbial communities from Kellogg Biological Station, Michigan, USA - KBS Switchgrass S1-2 (SPAdes) (version 2) | ecosystem: Host-associated > Plants > Roots >... | reverse complement strand
TCGCTCATGCTGCGCAGGATGCCCGAGCCCTGGGCGCCGCTGACCCGCACCTGCAGGCCGCCGTCGGCGGCGCGCTCGACGAAGCCGCGCTGGTATTCGGTGCGGCCCGGCTTCTTGCGTACCGCGACGACGCTGGCGGCGCGTAGCGCGAGCAGGGGCGTGGGCGTGGCGCCGCTCATCGCCAGCAGTGCATCCCGCACCAGGGCATAGAAGGTCACCATCACTGCCACCGGATTGCCGGGCAGGCCGAAGGCGATGACGCTGCGTCCGGCGCTCTCGATCCGGCCGACGGCCATCGGCCGACCCGGGCGCATGGCGATCCGCCAGAAGACGGCGTCGCCGAGGCGGGCAAGGACCATCCGGGTGTGGTCCGCTTCGCCGACGCTGGCGCCGCCGGTGGTGATCACCGCATCGGCGGCGTCGGCGGCGGCGCGGAACGCGGCCTCGAGCGCCTCGGGGTCGTCGCGGACCACGCCCAGGTCGAGCACGTCGACGCCGAGTCGCTGCAGCATCGCCCAGAGGGTGTAGCGGTTGCTGTCGTAGACCGAGCCCGGGGTGAGCGACTCGCCGATCGAGCGCAGCTCGTCGCCGGTGGAGAAGAAGGCGACGCGCAGGCGCCGGAACACCGGCACCTCGGCGCGGCCGAGCGAGGCCAGCACGCCGATGTCGGCCGGACGCAGCAGCCGGCCGGCGGCCAGCGCGATCGCGCCTCGCGCCAGGTCTTCGCCGGCAAAGCGCCGGTTCTCGCCCTGGCGTACGACGCCGGCGGCGAGGACGATGCGCGGCCCGTCGGCGCGAACGAACTCCTGCGGCACGACCGTGTCCAGCCCGGCGGGCATGGTGGCGCCCGTCATGATGCGCACGCACTGGCCGGGACCGATCGCGGTCGCGACGTCGCCGCCGGCGAAGCCGCTGCCCACGACCTCGAGCACGGTCTCGTCGCCGACCGCCAGGTCGGCGGCGCGAAAGGCGTAGCCGTCCATGGCCGAGTTGTCCTGGGCCGGCACGTCGATCGGCGAGACGATGTCCTCGGCGAGGACGCGACCGAGGGCGGAGCGCAGCGCCAGCTTCTCCACCGCCTGCAGGCGCGGCACGAGGCGTTGCAGGAAGTCGCGCGCCGCCGTCACCGGCAGCGCCTTCGGGTCGTAGCCGCCGACGCAGGAGCCGATCTCCTGCAGCGACGCGGCCGGCGTCGCTTCAGTCATGGCGCTGGAGCTGGCGCAGCTCGTCGACGGTGTTGGCGTTGGCGAAGGCGTCGGCGTTCGCGAACTCGACCAGCCGCGTGGCATGCAGCGCGGTCCAGCGATCGATCTTGCGCTGGCCTTCGTGGGTGAAGCGGACCAGGCTTTCCATGACGGTGGTCCGCATCATGCAGAACACCGGCTGCGCCTGGAGCGCGCCGTCCTTGCGGGTGGCGGCGACGGCGATCTCGGTGCCCTCGTCGGCAAACGCCTCGGCCAGCCGCTCGACGAGATCTTCGGGGAAGAGCGGGGTGTCGCAGGGCACGACCACCAGGTAGGGCGTCTCGCAGCGTTCGAGCCCGGCGAGAAAGCCGGCCAGCGGCCCGGGGTACTCGGGCAGCGCATCGGGCCAGACCGGCACGCCCATGGACTCGTAGGCGGCGAGGTTGCGATTGGCGTTGATCATCGTCTCGCCGACCTGCGGCTGCAGCCGGAACAGGGCATGCATCGCCAGCGGCATGCCGCGAAAGCCCTGCAGGCCCTTGTCGACGCCGCCCATCCGGCTGCCGCGTCCGCCGGCGAGCACCATGCCGGTGATCTGCTCCTTGTCGATCGTGGGCATCGTCGTCAGTGCGCCGCGTTCGCGCCGATGAAGCGATGCGGGCGAGGGCAGGTTGTCATGCGAGCTCTTCCGAGGCGTGGAGGTCGCCGAAGGGGCGGCGCAGAGGCAGATCCGCGTGCTCCGCGAAGAAGCGCCCGGACGGCAGGTCGGCGCGGACCCGGCCGGCTTCGAGGTGGATCACCCGGGTGGCCAGGCGCTTGGCCTGGCCGAGGTTGTGCGTGCTCATGACGAGCGTCATTCCGTCCGCGGCGAAAGCGGCCAGCATAGCCTCGATCTCCTTCTTCGCTGCCGGGTCGAGATTGGAGGTCGGCTCGTCGAGGAACAGCACGTCCGGCCGCACCGCCCAGGCCCGGGCCAGGGCCAGTCGCTGCTGTTGCCCGCCCGACAGGGTCCGCGCCGGACGCTCGGCGCGGTCGGCCAGGCCGGAGCGCTGCAGCGCCTCGCGCGCCCGGACGGCCCGCTCCGGCCGCGGCACGCCGGCCAGCCACAGGGCGATGCGCAGGTTGTTCAGCACCGAGAGGCGAAGCATGAACGGGCGCTGGAACACCATCGCCTGGGAGACGCCGCCGGCACCGACGCGACGCGTGCCGCTCACGGGCAGGAGGCCGTGCAGGGCATGGAGCAGGGTGGTCTTGCCGGCGCCGTTGCTGCCCACGAGGGCGACGAATTCGCCGCGCCGGATCTGCACGTCGACCGCCTTCAGCACGTCGAGGCTGCCATACCGCACCGAGACGCCGGCGAGGCTCAGCAGCAGCGTCCCCTCGCTCATCGCGCGCCGCCCGCGGTCTGCCGCTTCGCGCCCGGGCTCAGGGCGACGGCGGCGTTGATCACGCCGACCACGACCAGGAGGATCAGGCCGAGGGCGAGGGCGAGCGGCAGGTCGCCCTTGCTCGTCTCGAGCGCGATGGCGGTGGTGATGACGCGGGTCACGCCGTCGATGTTGCCGCCGACGATCATCACCGCGCCGACTTCCGAGACGGCGCGGCCGAAGGCGGTGAGCAGCACCGTCACCACCGACCAGCGCTCGTGCATGAGCATGAGGAAGGCCCGGGTCATCGGCCCGGCGCCCATCGAGCCGAGCTGGTCGCCGCCCTCGCGCAGGCTGTCGGCGACGAGCTGGCGCGAGAGCGCGGCGATCACCGGCAGCACCAGGATGCTCTGGGCGATGACCATCGCCTTCGGCGTGAACAGGATGCCCCAGGAGCCGAGCGGGCCGCTGCGCGAGAGCAGGAGGTAGACGATCAAGCCGACCACCACCGAGGGCAGGCCGAGCAGCGTGTTGAGCGCCGCGATCAGGACGCGACGGCCGGGCACGCGGGTGACGGCGAGCCAGGCGCCGCCGGCCAGGCCGAAGATCGCGCCGATCAGGCAGGCGGCGCCGCTCACCGAGAGCGACAGCAGGACGATCCGCGTCAACTGCGGATCGGCGTCGCGCACCAGGCCGACGGCGGTCGACAGGCTCTGCGCGAATGCGCTCATCGACGCGTTCTCATGGCGGCGATTCTGCCGCGCCGCTGCGGGCGGTCACATCGCGTCGGCGAGCGGCAGGTTGAGGAGCAGGTTCTGCGGCTTCAGCTTCAGCGTCTGCGCCGCGCTCATGCCCAGGCCGAGGTAGACCGGCTTGCCCGCGAGATCGGCGCGCATCGCCTGCGGATCCTCGAACTCGAGGCGGAACAGGCCGATCAGGCGGCTCGGGTCGGCGAGCTCGGCGCCGCCCTTCAGGTAGAGCTCGTTGAGCAGCGCGGTGGCGTCGACGTCGAGGCCCACATGCCAGCGCCAGGCCGGATCGTCGACCCGCGACTGCGGCGCGATCTGGACGCCGACGCCGAGGAAGTGCCGTACCCAGAGCTCGAGCACCCGGGCCAGCGCCTTCAGGCCGGAATCGGCCCGGGCCAGGGTGATCGTCAGGCCGTGGCCGAGGTCGGTGGCGAAGCTGTGCGAGAGGTCGAGGGCGAAGGCGTGGCGCTCGCCGGCGTCGAAGTAGCGCCCGGCGTTGTCGGCGTTGAGGATCTCGAGGCCGGGCGCGGCATCGGCTCCCGGTTCCTGGCGCAGCAGCCGGCCGAGGGGGTCCAGGCTGCCCGGGTCGCTCAGGCGGTCGGCGGTCTCGCTGTCGGCGGCGAGCACGCGGCCGTCCAGCAGGGCGATTCGCTGCGGCCGAAAGAGCAGCTCGGCGGCGCGCAGCAGCAGCGCGTCATCGACGCCGTCGACGAGGTTGCGGACGATCGCTTCGGCGACCCGGTCGATGAAGAGCGGCGGCAGGTCGATCGCGCCAGCCCGGAACACCGCCAGGTACCAGGCCTCCAGCGTTCCTGCCGCCAGCAGGGCGTCGCGGAAGCGGAGGAAGTGGCCGTAGTTGTCGCGCGCATCGGCGTCAACGAGGGCGAGGAGCTCGAGCGGCGCGACCGGCCGCATCGGCGCGGCGAGCAGGGCGGCGTGCAGGCGCCGTTCGGCGTCGCACGATTCCTCGACCAGCGTCAGCTGCGGCAGGGCGAGGAACTGCCGCAGGTACGCGTCGGTCGGGACGAGCCAGCCATGATCGTCACGTTGCAGCTCGCGAAAGCCGCTGGCCGGCCAGAGGTCGCGCATGGCTCGGATTATCGGCGGCCGGCGCGCCGGGCCGCCGCCGTCCGCCTGCAGCGGACAGCGCCTAAACTGCGGGGACACGTCTCCTGGCCTTGGGCCGGCGTTGAAGCTGCCGCCGGCCGCGCGCGTGACGACTTTTCTTTTCGACGATGAACGTCATCGGCCTTAGCGGCTTCTCCGGTTCCGGCAAGACGACGCTCGCCGAGCGGCTGATCGCGACCCTGCGGGCGGCCGGGCAGCGCGTATCGGTCGTCAAGCATGCGCATCACAGCTTCGACATCGACCACCAGGGGAAGGACTCGTGGCGGCACCGGCAGGCCGGGGCCTCCGAGGTGGTGATCGCCTCCGACCGGCGCCTGGCGAAGATCCGCGAGTTCGCGATCCGATCCGATCCGACCGTGCACGACCTGATCGCCGAGCTCGGGCCTTGCGACTGGGTGGTGGTGGAAGGATTCAAGCGAGCGGCGCTGCCCAAGATCGAGGTCTGGCGGGCCGCGAACGGCAAGCCGGCCCGCTACGTGGAGGACGCCGACGTCGTCGCGATCGCCACCGACGACCCGCGGCAGCTGCCGGCACCGACGAGCCTGCCGATCCTCGATCTCGACGATGCCGAAGGCGTGGCTGCCTTTCTTCTCGCCGACCCGGGCCGCTACCTCTATCGGCCGCCGACCCAGGATGCCTCTTTGTCCGAGCCGCTTCCCGTCGGCGTGACCCGGGTGCCTGCCCACGCGTTGCGGCGCAGCGGCGGCGCCGCGGTCGAGGAGCGGGTCGCCGATGAGGTGCCGATGGCGATCGAGGTCGACGGCATCGCCCGGCTCCTGGTCTTCGCCACCCCGACCGATCTCGAAGACCTGGTCCTCGGCTACCTGCTCGGTGAAGGCATTGTGGACAGTGCCGCCGACATGCCGGGATTGGAAACGGCGGCGCAGGGGGACGGCTTGGTGCTGCGCCCGCGGATCGGCACGGCCGCGGCGGCACGGCTGAGGGCGCGGCCCCCGCCGCCCGGCGACGGCTCCGGCGCGGCCGCGAGCGTGCTCTGCGTTGCCGCCGGGCGAAGCGGCGCTCGCCATGTCGCTCCGGTCGTGATCGATCATGCCGCGCTCGTGTCCGGAATGGGCGCCCTCGCCGTGGGCCAGGGACTCTGGAAGTCGACCGGCGCCAGCCATGCCGCCGCCTGGAGCTCGCCCGCCGGCGAACTGCTGCTGGTGCGCGAAGACGTCGGTCGGCGCAACGCGCTCGACAAGCTGGTCGGCGCGATGGCCCGGGCGGGCATCGATCCGGCGAACGGCTTCGCGGCGGTGACGAGCCGGGTGAGTCACGACCTGGTGCGCCAGGCGGCCCGTGCCGGCATCGGCCTGCTCGCGGCGATGTCGGCGCCCACGGCGCTGGCGATCCGGGTTGCCGACGCGGCGGGGATGACGCTGGTCGGGTTCGCGCGCGGCGAGAGGGCCGCGCTCTACACCCACCCGGAACGCGTTCGCCCGGCGGCCGTCGCCGAGACCTGACGCGGCTCCGGCCGGCCGGAGGCGGCCGGCTCAGGCGATGCGGGCGATGTCGCGCAGGTGCGTCGGCCCGACGCGGCGCTCGATCTCGGCGAGCAGCGGCTTGTTCCAGCCGAGCATGAACATCAGCTCGGCGACGACGAACATCGGCCCGACCAGCAGGCCGACCACATCGTCGACAAAGGCCGGCTTCTTGCCTTCGTACCAGTGGCCGATGAACTGGATCACCCAGCCGACGAAGAAGAAGCCCACGCCCCAGGCGAGCCAGAGGGCGATGCTGCCGCCCGAGACCTCGTGGCCGAGCTTGATCAGGATGCCGACCGCGAGACTGACGGCGATGCCGAGGACGATGTTGCCGCGGGTCATGTACCAGGCGGCGGCCAGGGCGAAGACGATCCAGGCGAGGGTCAGGGAAACGCCGAAGGCGGGGAAGGTGGCGCGCGCCAGGAGCACGCCGACGCCGAAGACGATCATCGGCACGCCGACGAAGTGGCTGACGATGTTGCGCCGGTCGCGGTGGTATTCCGCGTACTGGGCCAGGAGGTCGGTGGCGTTGCGCATGGTGGGCCTCGAAGCGGCGACAGGCCTCATGTTAGGCCAACTCGCAAGCGCTCGTGACGCCGCGGCGGACCGGCGGCGTGAGGACCGCACGCGGCGGCACGGCCGACCCGCTCCCTACAATTGCCGTTTCCCTGCCGATGGCCCGACCCGATGACGATCAAGAGCGACAAGTGGATCCGCCGGATGGCGCGCGAGCACGGGATGATCGAGCCGTTCGAGCCGGGCCAGGTGCGCCAGGCCGCGGACGGCCGGCGGATCGTCAGCTACGGCACCTCGAGCTACGGCTACGACATCCGCTGCGCGCCGGAATTCAAGGTGTTCACGAACATCTTCTCGACCGTGGTCGACCCGAAGAACTTCGACGAGAAGAGCTTCGTCGACATCGAGTCCGAGGTCTGCATCATCCCGCCGAACAGCTTCGCCCTGGCGCGTACGGTCGAGTACTTCCGCATCCCGAGGAACGTCCTGACGATCTGCCTCGGAAAGAGCACCTACGCGCGCTGCGGGATCATCGTCAACGTCACCCCGTTCGAGCCGGAGTGGGAAGGCTACGTGACGCTCGAGTTCAGCAACACCACGCCGCTGCCCGCCAAGATCTACGCCGGCGAGGGCTGTGCCCAGGTGGTGTTCTTCGAGAGCGACGAGGTCTGCGAGACCAGCTACAAGGACCGCGGCGGCAAGTACCAGGGCCAGCAAGGCGTGACGCTGCCCAAGACCTGACGTCCGCACAGCGCGTTTGCCGACACGCGCCGCCCCGGCCGTCGGCATAGCATCCCCGGATTACTGCCGGGAGACTGCGATGCGCATGGATGGCCAAGAGGAAAGCAGCAACGTCGAGGACGTTCGCGGCATGAGCGGCGGCGGTGGCGGCTTCGGCATCGGCGGGCGTGGCATCGGCATCGGCACGGTGGCCGTCGCCGTGATCGCCGGATGGATCTTCGGCATCAACCCGCTGGCCCTGCTCGGCATGATGAGCGGGGGCGGCGGCCAGGTGGTCGAGCAGCCGCAGGGGCCGGCACCGGCGCCGCCGCCGGACGATGCCGGCGCCAAGTTCGTTTCCCAGGTCCTGCGCAGCACCGAGGTGGTCTGGAGCGACGTCTTCCGCCAGGCCGGCCGGACCTATCAGCCGCCCAAGCTCGTGCTCTTCAAGGACGAATGGCAGACCGGCTGCGGCGGCGGCGTGGCGGCGATGGGTCCGTTCTATTGCCCGAACGACCAGAAGGTCTACATCGACCTCAGCTTCTACGACACGCTGTCGCGGCGCCTCGGCGCGCCCGGCCAATTCGCCCAGGCCTACGTGGTGGCGCACGAGGTCGGCCACCACGTGCAGAACCAGATGGGGATCATGCAGCGCGTCGATGCGCAGCGCGCGCGCGGCGGCGAGGCGCAGGCCAACGCGCTCAGCGTCCGCGTCGAGCTCCAGGCCGATTGCTTCGCCGGCGTCTGGGCGCGCCGCTCGCAGCAGGCGCAGGGCTGGCGGCTCGAGCCCGGCGACATCGAGCAGGCGCTCAACGCCGCCTCGCAGATCGGCGACGACAAGCTGCAGCGCCAGGCACGCGGCCGGGTGGTGCCGGAGAGCTTCACCCACGGCACGAGCGCGCAGCGGGTGAGCTGGTTCAAGCGCGGCGTCGACAGCGGCAGCGTCGACGCCTGCAACACCTTCGAGAGCCGTGATCAATAGGGTCGGCACTTAGTCACGACGGGGGGGTCAAGCGACAGGGGTCCCGCGCCGATACTCCCTCGGTCATGCTGCCGTCGAACGCGGTCGAAACCAGCGCGGGCGTCCTGTCCGCCACGCCGCCGCATGGCGCGGAGAGCCTGCCGCCGGAGGCGCTGCTGAAGCGGCGGCGCGAGCGGCTCAGGATGCTCCCCTTCGTCGTCGCCAGCTACGGCGTCGACACCGTCCTGCTCTGCGCCTACTTCGCGGCCGGCGTGATTCCCTGGCAGATGCCGCCGACCTATCTCGCGGCCGGGCTGCTGCTCTGCGCCGCGTCCCATTTCGTGCTCGACAGCGACCTGCCGGAGCGCACCCGGGACCATCACCTGGTGATGGAGCAGATGGTCGCCAACTCGGCCCTGGCGATGGCCTTCCTGCTCTGGACGCCGCAGGTCGGCGTGCCGCTGATGATGGGCTGCTTCATCATCTTCGCGTTCGGCGCGCTGCGGATGAAGTTCCGCACCGTCGTCTTCGGCTCGACCGCGCTCGCCCTGGCGATGGGCCTCGTGGTCGCCCTGCTCGGCGAGGGCATCGACCTGCCGATGTCCACCCCGGCGCAACGCACCGTCAGCGGCCTGTGGTTCGCGGTGGTGCTGGCGCGGCTCGCCTTCCTCGGCCAGCACGGCGCCCACCTGCGCGCGCAGCTGAACGAGCAGCGCGCCAAGCTCGCCCTCGCCCTGGCCGAGGTCGAGCGGCTCGCCGGTCGCGACGACCTGACCGCGGTGATGAATCGCCGCGCGATCATGGGCACGGTGAGCGAGGAGCGCGAGCGCATGCGCCGCACCGGCATGCCGTTCGCCGTGGCGCTGTTCGATATCGACTTCTTCAAGCGCGTCAACGACGAGCGCGGCCACCTGATCGGCGACGAGGTGCTGCGCCGCTTCTGTGCCGCCGCCGGGGAGGCGATCCGCAGCACCGACCGCCTCGGCCGCTTCGGCGGCGAGGAGTTCCTGGTGCTGATGCCGGTCACCGACACCACCGAGGCCGCCCACGCCGCGGCCGAGCGGGTGCGCGACGCGGTCGCCCGGGTCGACTGGAACGGCGTCGACGCCGGCCTCGAGGTGACGGTCTCGGCGGGGGTCGCCGTGGCCAGCGCCGAGGACACGGTCGAGGCTCTGATTGGCCGGGCCGACATGGCGCTCTACGCCGCCAAGCACGAAGGCCGCAACCGGGTTCGTTCGGCCTAGGGGCCGGCCCGCGCTTCAGCGCAGCCGGCTCAGCGCAGGGTGCGCAGCCAGTCGCAGCGCAATACGCCGGTTCGATGCAGCAGGCGCCGCACGGCGACATAGCCGCTCGGCAGGAACACCAGGGCGCCGCAGACCGCCAGGGCCCAGCCGGCGTGGATCAGGAAGGCGGCCGGCGCGCCCACCCAGCCGGCGAGCCAGAAGGTGAGCACCATGTCCCAGACGTGCTTCTCCAGCGGCTGCTCCCGCAGGTGCCGCTGGTGCCATACCTTCAGATCGTGAAACTGCTCGAGGTTCACGGCGCTCCCGCCCCCCAGAACGCTCAGTAGGTGCCCGGCAAGAGTATGCGGCGATCCACGTGCTGGATGTCGGTGTGGCCGCAAAAGGCCATGGTGAGGTTGGCCTCGTTCTGCAGCACTTCGAGGGCGCGGGTGACGCCGGCCTGGCCCATGGCACCGAGGCCGTAGACGAAGGCACGGCCGATGAGGGTGCCGCGCGCCCCCAGGGCCCAGGCCTTGAGCAGGTCCTGGCCGGAGCGGATGCCGCCGTCCATCCAGACCTCGATCTTCGAGCCGACCGCATCGGCGATCGCCGGCAGCGCGGCGATCGAGGAGGGCGCGCCGTCGAGCTGGCGCCCGCCGTGGTTGGAGACGACGATCGCGTCGGCGCCGCTGTCGACGGCGAGCTGCGCGTCCTCGGCGTCGAGGATGCCCTTGAGCACGAGCTTGCCGCCCCAGCGCTTCTTGATCCACTCGATGTCGGCCCAGCTTAACCGCGGATCGAACTGGCCGGCGGTCCAGACGCCGAGGGAGCTCATGTCCTCGACGCCCTTGACGTGGCCGACGATGTTGCCGAAGACGCGCCGCCTGGTGCCGAGCATGCCCAGGCCCCAGGTGGGCTTGGTCAGCAGGTTGAGAATGTTCGCGAGCGTCGGCTTCGGCGGCGCCGACAGGCCGTTCTTGATGTCCTTGTGGCGCTGGCCGAGGATCTGCAGGTCCAGCGTCAGGACCAGGGCGCTGCAGTTGGCCGCCTTGGCGCGGTCGATCAGCCGGCCGATGAAGTCGCGGTCGCGCATCACGTAGAGCTGGAACCAGAACGGCGCCTTGGTGTTCGCGGCCACGTCCTCGATCGAGCAGATGCTCATGGTCGAGAGCGTGAACGGCACGCCGAAGGCCTCGGCGGCGCGCGCGGCGAGGATCTCGCCGTCGGCGTGCTGCATGCCGAGCATGCCGATCGGCGCGAGGGCCACCGGCATGGCGACGTCGATGCCGATCATCTTCGTCTTCAGCGAACGCTTCTCGATATCCACCGCGACCCGCTGGCGCAGCTTGATCTTCTGGAAGTCGGCCTCGTTGGCGCGGTAGGTGCTCTCGGTCCACGAGCCGGAGTCGGCGTAGTCGTAGAACATGCGGGGCACCTTGTGCTTGGCAAGTTCCCTCAGGTCTTCGATATTGGTGATGACAGGTGCGCTCATGGGTCGATGCTACGTCGGCCCGGACGGGGCGTCGAAGAGGGGGAGCACGGGGTCGTACGGGACGCTCGGTTCACGCGCCCGCAGCGGTGCCGGTGTCGCCGCACCGCCGACGAGCTCGCTCACCTTGCGCAGCGCCGAGGCGCGCACGCCGAGCAGGCGCAGCCGCCGGCCGAGGTCGACGCGCTTCAGGCACTGCCCGGCAGCCCGCCGGATCTCGCGGCCGTCGAGGGTGTGCGCGGGCAGGGTGAGGGCGCGCGTGGCGATCCTGAAGTCGTCGAAGCGCAGCTTGATGCCGATGGTCTTCGCCGCGTAGCCTTTCCTCGACAGGTCGCCGGCGAGCTTCGTGCACAGGTCGGTGAATATCGTACCGAGCTCGTCGCGGTCGCGCACCGCGTGCAGGTCGCGGTCGAAGGTGGTCTCGCGGCTGATCGATTCGGGCTCGCTCGCGGTCACCACCGGCCGCTCGTCGCGGCCGTGCGCGGCGGCATGCATCCAGGCGCCGAAGCTCTTGCCGAAGTGCTCGATCAGGAACGCCGGCTCGGCGGCGGCGACGTCGCCGATCGTCTCCAGGCCGAGCGCCGAGAGCTTCGCCGCCGCCTTCGGGCCGATGCCGTTGACCTTGCGTGCGGCCAGCGGCCAGATCCGCGCCGGGATGTCGGCGTGGTCGAGGAGGGTCAGGCCGTCGGGCTTATCGAGCTCGGAGGCGATCTTCGACAGCAGCTTGTTCGGCGTGATGCCGATCGAGCAGTTCAGGCTGGTGGCGTCGCGCACCGCGGCCTTCAAGGCCATGCCGATGCCCTGGCCACGGTCCTCGTGCACGCCCGGCAGGTCGCTCAGGTCGATGTAGATCTCGTCGATGCCGCGATCCTCGACGATCGGCGCGATGGCGCGCACCGCCGCCTTGAAGGCGCGCGAGTACTTGCGGTATTCGTCGAAGTCGACCGGCAGCAGCACGGCGTCGGGCGCGAGCACTGCCGACTTCATCATCCCCATGGCCGAGAAGACACCGAGCTTTCGCGCCTCGTAGGTGCTGGTAGTGACGACGCCGCGGCCGACGTAGTGGCGCAGCGACGAGAAGCTGCGCGTGCCGTCGGCCAGGAGCCGCGGCTGGGCATCGCGGCCGCCGCCGATCACCACCGCCCGGCCGCGCAGCTCGGGATAGCGCAGCAGCTCGACCGACGCGTAGAACGCGTCCATGTCGAGGTGGGCGATCAGGCGGTCCATGCCGGGAATGGTAGGCTCTGTGCTGGTTGAATCCACAGCCTTGCGCTGCACCCCATGCCTTCCGAGCCGTCGCCGACGTCGATCCGCTTCGCGAACCGCAGCGACGCGCTCGCGATCGCCGAGATGTCGCGCGACCTGATCGAGAAGGGACTCGGCTGGAGCTGGACCAAGGAGCGGGTGACGCGGTGTCTACGCCATCCGGACACCAACGTCGTGGTCGCGATCCGCAATGCCGACAGGGCCGGCTTCGGCATCATGAAATACGGCGAGGACGAGGCGCACCTGCTGCTGCTCGCGGTGCGGCCGGCGCATGCCCGCTGCGGTGTCGGCCGGACGCTCGTCGATTGGCTCGAAGGCTCGGCGCGGGTCGCGGGCATCGCCCGGATATCGCTCGAGGCGCGTTTTTCCAATGTCGATGCGCGCAATTTCTACAGCCGGCTCGGCTACAGCCAGGCGGAGCTGCTGCCCGGTTACTACGGCGGCCGGGAAGCGAGCGTGCGCATGGCCAAGGAGCTGGGCTCGACCCAGAAGGGCATCGCCTGAGGAGTGCCGCGGCGCGAGCCGGACGCTCGCTTCGCGCCGGCGAGTCGCCCGCGCGTCAGGCGCGGATCACGCCGCTCTTGTACATGCCGCGGTCGGCGGCACCGTAGATCGAGTACAGGCCGGTGCCTTCGCGCGGCAGCAGCACGTCGAGGGCGCGGTCGAGCGCGGCGGTGGCGCGGGCCAGCGACTCGCGCTGCGCCACGACCTGGCCGCTGGCCTGCGCCAGGCGCTCGCGCAGGGCCGGCGGCACCGGGCCGTTGCGGGCGGCGTCGGAGAAATGGCTCACCGCGGCGGCGAGGGCGCGATGCAACTCGGAAGCCTGCAGGTCGATCGCCACCGGGTCGCGGGCGCGCAGGGCATTGCCGAGCGCCGCCAACCGCGACTCGACCGCCGCGAGGCGGGCTTCGAGCTCGGGCGAATCGGCGGGGGCGGTCAGGCCAGGGGTGCCGGCCATCAGGCTTTCACCTTGACCAGCAGCTCCTGGGCGTTGGCGATCAGCTTGTCGGCGATCGCCTCGGCATTGATCTTGAAACTGCCGCTGGCGATCGCTTCGCTCATGCGGGCCACCTTCTCGGCGTCGAATTCGCCGGCGGCGCCTCCCGACAACAGGGTGGCGGCGGTGCTGGAAAGGGCGACGGTCGCGCTCGGATCGGCGGCACCGGCGGTGGCGGCGGCGGCTTGCGCCTGGCCGGCCTTGGCCGTCTCGGCGGCGGCAGGCGCACCGGCCGCGGCGGCGGCGGGCTTGTCCGCAGGATGACCGATCTTCATTGCTGTGCTCCATCGGCGCCGGCAGGGGGCGCTCCCATCAACATGGACGGAGTATCGGCGTCGCTGGCCGCGACTTTAGGAGTTTTCGAAGCGGGCGACGTGGGCGCGGCCCCTGGAATGCGGGATCGTTTCACAGCGCCACCTCGACCCGCCGCTCGCCGGAGGGCAGGCCGGTGAGGACACGCCCGCTTTCGGTGCGCACCCGAGCCGGCTGGCCTTCGATGCCGTTGCTGAGCGCCTGCGCCTCGCTCTCGAGCGCGAAGCCCGCGCCGGTGGCGATCACCCGCACGGTCTCGCCGGCGACGAACCACTGGCGGCTCTTGATGTGGGTCTGGCGCAGGGTCTGGCCCGGCCGGAGGTTCTGCGCCAGCGTCCGACCGACGGCCAGGCGCGGGTCGACCAGGGCGGGGGTGAATTCCTCGGCCAGGTCGACCTCGGCCTCGGCCAGGTCGGCCTCGGCGAGAACGCTGCCAGCGGCGGCGCCGGCGGGCACGACCAGGGCGCGGCCGAACACCTTGACGGTGACCGGCAGATAGACATTCCAGGGCGTCGGCCCGGTCTTGCAGCGCAGGCCGATCCGCGCCTTGCCCCAGAGCCGCACGCCCGGCGGCAGGTACGGCTCGATGTTCTGGCAAGGCGCGAGGTGCAGGCGCGGATCGAGCTGGCCGATCGTCACCTCGACCCGCGAGCCGCCGCTTTCGGCAGCCTTGCCGAGCGCGAGGGCGCGGACGTCGTCGAGGAGCGAGGCGTCGAGCGCGGCGCCCGCTTCGGCGCCGACCGGCGCGGCGACGCCGAGCAGGCCGAACAGCACCAGCCCGGCCCAGCCCAGTAGGCGCAGCCACCGCCGGGCGGCGGCACCGGGGGCGATGCGCGCGAGGGGCGAGAGCAGGACGATGCACAACATGGCGCCACTTTAGGTCGCGGCCCCGGCCGGCGAGGCGACGATATGGCCGGCAAAGCGGCCCCTGTTCGCGCTTATGTCGGCCCGGGCGCTCAACACAATGCCTTCACGTCGCAGCACCTCCGGGCTCCCGCTCGGACGCACCGCGGCGATGCGAGGCCAGGATGCTCAACCGAATCACCGACGCGCTCGACTTCCAGGCCCAGGCGCTGACCCTGCGCTCGGAGCGGCAACGCCTGATCGCGAGCAACATCGCCAACGCCGACACCCCGGGCTACCAGGCCCGCGACATGGATTTCGCCCGGACCCTGCAGGCCGCCACCGGCTCGCTGGGCGGCGCGCAGAGCGTCGCCACCACCCATGCCGGACATATCGGCAGCGCCGGCGCCGGCTTGAGCGGCGGCCGGGTCGGGGCCGAGCTGCTCTATGCCACCGCCGGCCAGACCAACCTCGACCGCAACACCGTCGACATGGACCGCGAGCGGGCCAGCTTCGCCGACAACGCGATCAAGTACGAGGCGACCCTGCGCTTCATCAATTCGTCGGTACGGACGCAGCTCTCGGCGATCACCGGCCAATAAGAAGGAGCCGCGTCATGACCATGCTTTCCATCTTCAACGTCTCCGGCAGCGCCGCCAGCGCGCAGAGCCAGCGGCTCAACGTCGTCGCCTCCAACCTGGCCAACGCCGACACCGTCGCCGGCCCGGACGGCAGCGCCTACAAGGCGCGCCAGGTCACGTTCCAGACCCAGCTGATGGGCGCGACCGGCAACGACCCGATGGCGGCCGGGGTGCGGGTCTCGACCGTCGCCGAGGACCAGACGCCCGGGCGCCGGGTCCACGACCCGAAGCATCCGAGCGCCGATGCCGAGGGCTACGTCACCTACAGCAACGTCAACGCGATCGAGGAGATGGTCAACATGATCTCGGCCTCGCGCTCGTACCAGAACAACCTCGAGGTCATGAACACGGCGAAGACGCTGCTGCAGAAGACCATCCAGCTCGGCCAGAGCTGAGCCGCGCGCAGGAACCTGAATCATGGCTGTCGCCGCAACCTCCACCACCAGCGACGTCACCGTCGCCTCGTCGCCCGCGTCCTCGGCCGCGGCCGACGCGACCATCACCTCGGACCGGTTCCTCAAGCTCCTCGTCGCGCAGATGAAGAACCAGGACCCGCTCAACCCGATGGACAACGCCCAGGTGACGAGCCAGATGGCGCAGATCAACACCGTCACCGGCATCGACAAGCTCAACAGCACCGTCGCCGGGCTGTCGGCGCAGTTCATGCAGATGCAGGCGATGCAGGGCGCGTCGCTGGTCGGCCACGACGTGATCGTGGCGGGCAACAAGCTCGACGTCGACGCCCCCTCGGCGGTCGGCCAGGGCGGCTTCGAGATCCAGACACCGGCCGACGCCGTCAAGGTGGAGATCCTCGCGCCGAGCGGCGCGGTGCTGCAGACGCTCAACCTCGGCGCCCAGGGCGCGGGCATGCACAGCTTCGACTGGCCCGCCGGCACGGCCACCGATTCGAGCGGCCTCACCTTTCGCGTCACCGCCACCGCCGGCGGCGTGGCGATCGCCTCGACCGCGCTGATGCGCGACCGGGTCGATGCGGTCACGACCAACGGCAACAGCTTCAACCTCGAGCTCGAGAAGTCGGGCTCGACGCCCTACGCCTCGGTCAAGGCCCTCAACTGACATCCCGGTCCACCCAGCCTCGGCGCTTCGCCGCGGCCTTCTAGAAAGCGAACGCCATGGGCTTCCAGCAAGGTCTTTCCGGACTCAACGCCTCGAGCAAGAGCCTCGAGGTGATCGGCAACAACATCGCCAACGCCAACACCTATGGCGCCAAGTCCTCGCGCGCCGAGTTCGCCGACGTCTACGCCAACGCGATCGGCGGCACGCGCAACGCGATCGGCATCGGCGTCAGCGTCGCCGCGGTGGCGCAGCAGTTCACGCAGGGCAACATCACCGGCACCGACAACCCGCTCGACGTCGCCATCAACGGCGGCGGCTTCTTCCAGGTGCGCGACCCGTCGGGGGCGATGACCTACTCGCGCAACGGCCAGTTCAAGGTCGACAACGCCGGCTTCATCGTCAACAACCAGGGCAGCCACCTGATGGGCTTCCCGGCCGACGCGACCGGGACCATCATCCCGGGCACCGCGACGGCGCTGCAGATGCCCACGGCCGGCATCACGCCGCAGGTGACGACCGGCATCCAGATGGAGATGAACCTCGATTCCCGCGCCGGGGTCACGCTGCCGACCGCCGGGGCGCCGATCGACTTCGCCGACCCGTCGACCTACAACAACGCCACCTCGCAGACGGTCTACGACGTCAAGGGCCAGGAGGTCGCGCTGACCTACTACTTCCAGAAGACCGGCACCGACACCTGGAACGTCTACGTCGCCGCCAACGGCACGCCGCTGGCCACCTCCGGCGGCAACCCGGCACCCTCGACCACGATCACCTTCCCGACCAACGGCGGCACGCCGACGGCGCCGGCCGGCACCGTCGCGCTCGACATTCCCTCGGTCAGCAACGCGGTCGGCGCGGTCACGGTGCCGATCACCGGTGTCGCCCTCGACCTCTCGGGCGCCACCCAGTACGGCGCGCAGTTCGGCGTCACCGACCTGCAGCAGGACGGCTACTCCGCCGGCCAGCTGATCGGCGCGCAGATCGACGCCAACGGCGTGATCAGCGCCCGCTATTCGAACGGCGAGACCCGTCCCGCCGGCCAGCTCGAGCTCGCCACCTTCCGCAACCCGCAGGGCCTGCAGCCGATGGGCGGCAACGCCTGGGTGGTGACGGCAGCCTCGGGCGGGCCGATCGTCGGCACCCCGGGCTCCGGCAACCTCGGCGTGCTCCAGGCGGGGGCGCTCGAGGAATCGAACGTCGACCTCACGGCCGAGCTGGTCAACATGATCGTCGCCCAGCGCAGCTACCAAGCGAACGCGCAGACGATCAAGACCCAGGACCAGATCCTGCAGGCCATCGTCAACCTGCGTTAAGTCATGAGGCCCCCACGCTCACTGGGTTCGCTGCCCCCCGAGGGGGCGGCGCCCGGTTTGGGACGGCCCGGCGCTCCGGCGCGTCGTCTGCGAGGAGCTTGACATGGACCGGATGATCTACCTGTCGATGTCCGGCGCGAAAGCGACCATGCAGCGCCAGGAGACGCTGGCCAACAACCTCGCCAACGTCTCGACCGTCGGCTTTCGCGCCGAGCTCGCGGCCTTCCGCGCGGTGCCGGTGCAGGGCAGCGGCGCCAGCACCCGGGTCTACGCCCTCGAGTCGACGCCGGGCTACGACCCGACGCCCGGCCAGGTCGCTGCGACCGGGCGCAATCTCGACGTCGCCATGAAGGGCAGCGCCTGGCTGGCGGTGCAGGGCCTCGACGGCACCGAGGCCTACACCCGGGGCGGCTCGCTCCAGACCGACGCCGAGGGCAACCTCGTCACCACCGCCGGACTGACGGTGCTCGGCGACGCCGGTCCGGTGCAGGTTCCGCGCGACACCGTGGTCAGCTTCGCGCCGGACGGCACGATCAGCGCCACCGAGACCAACGGCCACAGCAGCACCATCGGCCGGCTCAAGCTGGTCACGCCGGAAGGTCCGCTCGAGCGCGGCACCGACGGCCTGTTCCGCGCCGCCGGCGGCGAGCTCGCCGCCGATCCGGACGCACGCTTGACCGACGGCGCGCTCGAGAGCTCGAACGTCAGCGCGGTCGAGACCATGGTGGCGATGATCGCCGCGGCGCGCCAGTTCGAAGCGCAGATGAAGATGCTCTCCACCGCCGAGAGCAACGAGAAGGCCGCGGCGCAGCTTCTCTCCGTGAGCTGATCCCCGCCGCCGCGCCGGCGAATCGGGCCGTGGCCCGCGCCGTCCCCGGCGGGGTGAAGCCGTCCGCTCCCGGGCAAGGCACAGTCCTACAGCCGGGCCCTGCAGCCAGCGGTACGGTGGTCGCCACCGACTTCCGGAGCGCCGCATGAGCGAAACCCAGTCGTCGTGGAAAGTCCTGCCGCACGGCAGGCTTTCCGAAATCGACGAGAACCTCCTTACCGTCACCGGCACGATCGAAATGCCGCTGATGCACCTGCCCCGGCGCATGACCGTGGTCCGACTGGCCGATTCTCGGCTCGTGGTCTACAGCGCGATCGCGCTCGACGAGGCCGGGATGAAGACGATCGAGGACTACGGCGAGCCGGCCTGGCTGGTGGTGCCGAACGACCACCACCGGCTCGATGCCGGCGCCTGGAAGCGGCGCTACCCGCAGCTTCGCGTGGTCGCGCCCGAGGGATCGCGCAAGAAGATCGCCGAGGCGGTCGAGGTCGACACCACGGCGCCGCGCTTCGGCGATCCGAGGGTGCAGTTCCTGGTCGTCCCCGGCACCCGCGGCCACGAGGCGGCGCTGCGCGTCGAGAACCGCTCCGGCACGACCCTGGTGCTGAACGACATCGTCGCCAACATCCGTGGCGCCAAGGGCTTCGGCGGCTGGCTGCTCGGGCTGATGGGCTTCGCCGGCGATGAGCCGCACGTTCCCAAGCCGGTGGCGTTGATGATGATCGACGACAAGGCGGCGCTCAAGGCGCAGCTGCTCGAATGGGCGAGCATCGTTTCGCTGCGCCGGATCCTGGTGTCGCATGGCGAGCCGATCGAGGCGAACCCGCAGCAGGTGTTGCGCGAACTCGCGAACACGCTCGACTGAAGGGAAGTGCCGCATGGACACCCTGAAGCCCGCCAAGGAGCTCGCTGCCGCAGCGAGCAAGCCCTATCCGAACGACAGCGCCCGCTACCACGAGGCGCGCACCGCGCTGCTGGCCGAGGAGATCGAGCTCCGCCGCCATATCGAGCGGGTCGCGGCGATGCGACGCGAGCTGCCACCGGGCGGCGAGGCGCGCGACTACGCATTCCTGGACGAGACGGGCAAGGCCATCGGTCTGGCCGACCTGTTCGGCCGCCACGACACCCTGGTGAGCTACTTCTGGATGTTCGGGCCGGAGCGCGAGACCGCCTGCCCGATGTGCACCGCGTTCCTCGGCGCCATGGACATCCCGGTGCGCGACCTGACGCAGCGGGTGGCTTTCGCGGCGATCGGCCGTTCGCCGGTCGCGCGCCAGCTCGCCTTCGCCCGGGAGCGCGGCTGGCGCAACCTGAAGTTCTACGCCACCGTCGGCGACGACTTCGCGCGCGACTACCGCGGTCTCGCCCCGGACGGCAGCGAGTGGCCGGCGCTCGACGTCTGGGTGCGGCAGGGCCGCAGCGTGCGCCACTTCTGGGGCTCCGAGCTCGGCGGCACGGCCGACCCGGGCCAGGATCCGCGTGGCGCACCCGATCCGACGCCGCTCTGGAACATTCTCGACCTCACCCCGGGCGGGCGGGGCAGCGACTGGTATCCGAAGCTCGCCTACGGCAAGGACGTCTGAGGTCCGGCCGCGGCGCGGCCCGGACCGGAGCGCTAGGCGGCGTCGAGCGCGCCCAGGGTGGAGGCGTTCGAGGCGGTCTCGTCGAAGCTGCCGTGGAGCAGCCCAGCCGCGGCGTGATTGAGCCCCATCTCCGAGTAACAGTAGGTCGCGCGGATCGCCCGCCGCACCGCCTCGATCTCCGACGCCGGCGGCGAATGGCCGAGCAGCGTGGCGACGATCTCGAGCGCCTCCCAGGGATGGTTGTCGTCGTACTCGGCGTGCAGGCGAAGCCACCGCGTCGCGGGGCCCCGGATGTCCTCCGGCAGCGAGTCGGCGTAGGTCGACTCGGAACAGACGATGCACGCCCACTCGCCGGTTGAGCCTTCGACCGCGTAGTTGGTCGCGGCGATCGCCACCGCCAAGCTGGCCCGGTCGCAGACGTACCAGCACCAGTGCGCCAGGGATGCCGCGATCTCGATGTTGTCGGCCCGCCTCAGGTCGTCGAGCGTCAGGCCGACCGACCTCGCCCAGTCGGCCCAGTGGTCGGCATGCTTCTGCTCGACCCGGATGTTGCGGATCAGGAAGTGGCGGGCAAGGTCTTCGCCCGGGCTCTCGCCGACGCTGAGCTTCTTCAGGTTCATCGCCATGAATTGCGGAAACTGCTCGATCGTCGGCCAGGCGCCGACCAGGAACTTGCGCATCGCCGAGGCCGGCAGCAGGCCGTCGCGCATCAGGGTGAACAGCTCGTGGTTGACGACCCGCCTCTTGTCGCGCTCGGTGCTGGCGACCACCGCTTGCAGCCACAGCGGATAGCTTCGAAGGTCTTTGAGCGCACCGGTGCGCCGAAACGCCTGCGTCATCCCTGCTTCCCTCATGTCTTCGTTATGACTGGATTCTATGAGGTGGAACGAGTTTCCGGAAACCGAGGGTTAGCGCGTACGGCGCCCGTCGAGCACATCGAGTAAATCTCGAAAGTTGATCGGCTTGGTAAGGTAGTCCTCGAATCCCATGGCGAGCGCGGCATCGATCTGCTCGGGCAGCGCGTCGGCCGACAGGGCGACCAGGCGGATGCCCGAGGTGGCGGGGTCGGCATGCAAGGCCTGCGCCAGCTCGATGCCGGTCATGTCGCCCAGATTCATGTCGACCAGGATCAGCTGCGGCTGGTCGCGGCGGGCCTTCTTGAACGCCAGGGCACCGCTCTCCGCGACGTCGAGGGCGACCGAAGGCCGCAGCTTGACGACCTCGCGCACGATCTCGATGTTGACCTCGTTGTCCTCGGCATAGAGGACGTGCAGCGATTCGTCGAGCGAGCCGTGCTGGCTCGGCGGCGAGCCGCCGCCGATCTGCTCCGGCGCCTCGGCGCTGCAGGCCAGCGTCAGGGTGGCTTCGGTGCCGCGTCCGAGCTGGCTCTCGATCCTCAGGCCACCCTGCATCAGCTCCACCAGGCGTCGCGACAGCACCAGGCCGATTCCGGTGCCCTCGATCTTGGAGTTCTCGGCGCCCAGGCGGTTGAAGGGCTCGAACAGCCGCTCGAGTTTTTCCGGGGCCATGCCGATGCCGTCGTCGGCGATGTGCAGGGCGCAGCGATCGCCGTTCACGTGCCAGCTCACCCGCACCTGGCCCCCCGGCCGGTTGTACTTGACGGCGTTGCTGAGCAGGTTCACGAGCACCTGGCGCAGGCGGACGCGGTCGGCGCGGACGAAGACGTCGGGGCCGGCGATCGCGCCCCACGATCCGAAGTCGCCCTCGAGCCCGGAGATCAGGGTCTTGACGCCGACGCTGGTGGCCAGCGGCACCACCATCGAAAGCGCATCCTCGACCGACGAACGCAGGTCGACCGACTCGAGCGTGACCGTCATCTGGCCCGACTCGACCCGCGACAGGTCGAGCACGTCGTTCACCAGCGCCAGCAGGTGCGCGCCGGCATTCTCGATGTGCTGGATGCGGGCAAGCTGCTGTAGCGTCGGCGGTTCGGCCGCGTCGAGTCGGAGCAGCTGCGAGAAGCCGAGGACCGCATTGAGCGGGGTGCGCAATTCGTGGCTCATGCGCGACAGGAACTCGGTCTTCGCCCGGCTCGAGGCCTCCAGCGCCTCGCGCGCCTGGCGCTCGGCCCGGGCCGTCTGCAGACCGGTGACGTCGCGCAGGACCGCCGTCAGAAGGGGGCCGCGTTCGGTCTCGTGGCGGGAGAGGGAGACCTCGAGCGGGAATTCCTGGCCGTCGGCCCGCCGGCCGAACAGCTCGCGCACCTCGCCGCTGTCGACGTCGCCGAACTGCAGTTCCTGGAGGGTCCTGGCCGCTTCCGGCGTGCGCGGACGGCGCGGGATGAAGCGGCCGATGGTGCCGCCGATCGCCTCGGTCGCCGACACGCCGAACAGGCGCTCGGCGGCGCGATTGAAGAGCACGACCTTGCCTTCGGCGTCGATCGTGATGACGCCGTCGTTGACCGCGTCGACCAGGCCGCTCATGCGGACCTCGCCCTGGCGCAGCGCGGCCTGCATGTGCAGCCGCTCGGTGATGTCGAAGAAGGTCGCCACCGAGCCCTGCAGGGTGCCGTCGTCCCACATCGGATGCGACCAGTACTCGACCGGAAAGGAGCTGCCGTCCCGCCGCCACAGGAGCTCGCCGGCAACGTGCAGCTCGCGCGACTCACGGTACGAACGGGCGATGCGCGAGTCGGCGGCCGGGGCGCCGCCCGGACCGTGGATCAACGTCCGCATCTCGCGACCGAGGAGCTCGGACTCCCGTTCGTAGCCCAGCATGGCGAGCGCCGACCGGTTGATGAAGGTGCAGCGACCCTGGGTGTCGACACCGTACAGGCCCTCCGCGGCGGAATCGAGCAGACGCTGCAGCGATTCGCGGCGACGCCGGACCTCGTCCTCGGTGGCCGCCTGAACCCGGGCGCTATGGCGGACGAAGGCCAGGCCGGCCAGGCCGAGCGAGGAGGCGAGGGCGAGGTTCAGGCCGAGCAGAAGTCGCTGGCTGAGGCGGGCACCGTCGGCGAGCTGGGTCGCGAACTGGGACGTCAGCGGCGTCATGAGGGTGTTGAAGGCGCTCGCCTGGGCCTTGAGCGCGGTCACCTCCGGGGCGGCCAGGTCGTCGGCCAGCAAGCGGGCATGCGCCTTGTCGGCCAACGTCCGGATTTCCTCGATCAGGCGGTCGCCCTCGGTCCAGGTGACGATCGCCTCGGCCATCAGCGGGGTTTCGTGAAACCAGCGGAACAGCCGGATCCCGCCCGGGATGTCGTCCTCGTGGCTGCGACCTTGGCGCAGGCCGCGGGCCGCGGCCTCGCGATCCGGCGGCGTCTTCTGCATTGCCTCGCGGAAGCTGCGATAGCCGATGGGAACCGCCAGCTCCTTCAGGAAGCTCTGATAGTCCTCTTCGCGATGGTTCTCCGCATAGGCGATCAGGTGCAGCTGTGCATCCTTCTGCCCCTTCGAGTAGAGGCTCTCCCCGGTGACGTAGGCGCGGATCGCCGACAGCAGGTCGATGCTGATCACCGTGACCAACAGCTGCAGGCCGACGATGCAGGCGAAGACGGTCAGGACCGGCCAGGACCTCCGGCGGGCACGCTGGCGCTCCCGGCTCATGCCGGCAGGCGATGCCGGCGCGAGAGGGCCGGCCAAGCGAACGACTTCCCGGGAAAGGACATGGCCGGAAGGGTACGGCAAGAATCCGAGGCGAGACAAGGGTCTGCGCCTGGAGGCGAGGAGGGCGTCACAGTCCGCGCCCGGGCTCGGGCGGGCATGGAGTGGAACCCTCGTGAGGAAACTACCGATTCCGATCCGGCGAAGGCCTAGCGCAGCAGGCTGCGCACGAACGCCCGCGAGCTGCTGCCGACGTTGCCGAGCAGCGGCGCGATCGCCCGCTTGAGCGCCTCGCGCGCAGCCGGGCCGCTGGCGCCGAGCTCGGCGTGGGTGTCGACGCCGCTGCCGGTGACGCCGAACACGTACTTCGGATCGGAGGTGTAGCGGGGCTGCAGCGATGCGACGAGCGCTGCGTCGATCGCGTCGGCGGCCTCGCTCGCCTGCCGGGACACCATGGTGCGCGGCCAGTCGTCGGCGTATGTCAGCCGGTCGAGGCGGGTGTCGCGCAGCGCCTCGGCGCCGACATCGGCCGCCTTCGGTGCGGCGTAGATCGCGCGCAGCCATTGCCGCTCGAAGTTCTCGAGCGCGAAGTGGCGGTTGGTGACGAGCTGCACGGCGTCCTGCTTCGGCCCGTGCACGCCGACCAGGTCGAGGGTGTTGATCCAGAGCATCCGCGACACACCCACGCCCGGGAGCACGCGGGCGTGGTACGGCTGCCCCAGGTCCTGGAGGTAGTGCATTCCCCAGCCGGCGAAGCGCCAGCCCCAGTACTCGTGCCCGCTGCGCAGGGCGAAGGCGGCGAGCGAGCGCCAGAGGTGGATGCGGTATTCGGGGAAGGCGCGACGCAGGAACGGCGCCGCCTTGTAGACGATGGCCGCCTCGTGGAAGTAGCCCAGGTGCAGCGGCCCCTGGCTCGACCATTCGACCGCCGGGTTGCCGAACGGCTGCTTGCCGAAGCCGTAGCGGCGGCCGTAGGCCGTTCCGTTGTCCTCCCACAGGCCGAAATCGAGACCGTAGTCGGGCTCGTCGCTCGCGCTGGCGACGACGTCGACCACCGGGACGAGCTCGCCCTCGCGCAGGGCCACGAAGGTGGCGAGCCTGGCCGCCTCGTCCGTCTTCATGACCGTGACCTCGGACTCGGTCAGGGTGGGCCGGCCGCCGGGCGCCTGGCCGGGCGGCAACTGCAAGTAGAGCGCCAGCCGCGCCGACGGGTTGATCCGCAGCGCCGCGAGGAAGCGCGCGACCCGCTCGCCCGGCGGGCTCGGATCCGGACTGAAGGCGAGCGCGTCGGGCCGGGGAGGGTAGGCCGGGACGTTGGCGCGGGCCCAGGCCTCCTCGGCGCGCAGCACCTCCGTAAGGCCGGCCGGGTCGGCGGCAAGAAAGCTCGCCAGCGACTCGACCCGCACCGGAGCCCTTCCCGCCAGCTCCGGCAGCGCCGACAGCGCCGCCCAGGTGAGGAGCGCGTGGTTGCTCCACGGGAACGCCGCCCCGGCCGCCAGGCTGGCGCCGACGAGGATCGTCGCGCGCGCCAGCGCACGCCAGGTCCGAAGCGTTGCCTTCATCGCGCCTTGCCGAACCCTCGGCCTCCATGGGGATGGGCGGGAACCCACTGTATCGGACGGAGATGGCCGTGAACGACCCCTCTTTTCCGGCTCAGGTTGCCGGCCGACCCGCGCCACCATCGCCGCAGACGACCGGAGAGCCGCGCCATGATGCGATCGCTGTGGATTTCGAAGACCGGGATGGAGGCCCAGCAGCTGCAGCTGGACACCATCTCCAACAACCTCGCCAACGTCTCGACGAACGGCTACAAGCGCTCGCACGCGGTGTTCGAGGACCTGATGTACCAGAACCTGCGCCAGGCGGGCGCGGCCAGTAGCGAGCAGACGTCGCTGCCGACCGGCCTGCAGGTGGGTCTGGGCACTCGCGCGGTCGCGACCGCGCGCAACCTCAGCCAGGGCAACCTGCAGCAGAGCTCGAACAACCTCGACGTCGCGATCCGGGGCAACGGACTGTTCGAGATCCAGCTTCCCGACGGCACCACCGGCTACACCCGCGACGGCTCCTTCCAGGTCAGCTCCACAGGCCTGCTGGTCACCAACAACGGCTACACCGTCCAGCCCGGCATCACCATCCCGGCGACGGCCCAGAGCGTGACCATCGGCAACGACGGCACGGTGAGCGTCGTCCTGCCCGGCCAGGCGCTGCCGTCGACGGTGGGCCAGCTGCAGCTCGCCGGCTTCGTCAATCCCGCCGGCCTCGAGCCCAAGGGCCAGAACATCTTCGGCGAGACCGCGGCATCGGGCACGCCCAATGTCGGCACGCCGGGGCAGAACGGCCTGGGCTTCGTGCAGCAGGGCTTCGTCGAGACCTCGAACGTCAACGTCGTCGAGGAGCTGGTGCAGATGATCCAGACCCAGCGCGCCTACGAGCTCAACTCGAAGGCGATCCAGACCTCCGACCAGATGCTGCAAAAGCTCGCCCAGCTATGAGCAGCCAGGAAAAGATGAGGCGCGCTGCCGGCGTTGTGGCCCTCGTGGTGATCGCCGCGGCCGTGCTTGTCGCTTTAAGCGGCTGCGAGCACATGAACCCGCGCCCGCCGGTCGACATCGCCCAGCCGATCTACGTCGCGCCGCCGGTGGTTCCGGTGGCCCGGGTCAACAACGGCTCGATCTACCAGGCGGAGCAGTTCCGGCCGCTGTTCGAGGACTACCGGGCGCGCCTGGTCGGCGATTCGCTCACGGTGCAGATCGTCGAGAAGATCTCGGCGACGCAGAAGAGCACCAGCTCGATCGACAAGAGCGGCAAGCTCGCGGCCTCGGTGACGGCACTGCCCGGCGTCTCGCCGAACGCGTTCAACCGCGCCAGCGCCGCCGGCTCCACCACCATCAGCTCGGCCGGTGCCGGCACCACCGAGAACAGCAACGACTTCTCCGGCACGATCACCGCGGTCGTCACCGGCGTGCTGCCGAACGGCCATCTGCTGGTCGCCGGCGAGAAGCAGATCGGCGTCAACCACAACGTCGACGTCCTGCGCTTTTCCGGCCAGGTCGATCCGCGCATGATCCAGCCGGGCAACGTCGTTCCCTCGGCGCAGATCGCCAACGTGCGGATCGAGCAGCGCGGCCGGGGCGCCCAGGCCGAGGCGCAGGGCATCGGCTGGCTGAGCCGCTTCTTCATCAACGTCCTGCCGATCTGAGATTCCCCGCCGCAGTGCCGCGGATCGCCGCTGGCCGCCCAGGGGGGCGGCTCCTGCCGGCGCGGCGACGGGCCCGACCGTTGCCAAGCAGGGAAACGCGAGTTTCCCGAGAATCCGGACCATGGCCGCATCGTCCCTCCTTCGACCTCCTCCGGGGCTCTGACGGATGGGATGGCTCGCGCTCGTCATCGCCGGCGCCGCGCTGCTCGTCGCGGCGATCCTTTCGGCGATTCTTTTCAGGGACTGGCGGCGGCAGCGAAGGGCGGCCGTCACGGGCCCGGCCACCTCGCCGGGCGAGGAAGCCAGGCGCCTGCATGCGGAAACGGCCCTGAGCGAGCTGCGCCACATGCGCGAGGCGCTCGCTCCGGCCGCCCACAACCGGGTCGAGCGGCGGCGTAACCCGCCACCCGGCACGGGGCCCAAGATCGAGCGGCGCAAGAAGGGCGTTCGCCGCAGCCCCTGAGGAAATAGGCGGGTCGGTCGGCGTCTTATCCGGGCTTAGGGACCCTCAAGCCCTTGAAGAATCGCAAGCACACCCTGGTGCCACTGCGATGACTCCCACCGACCGTTTCCTGCGTGCCTCGCTCGTCCTGGCCGCGCTCCTTGCCAGCGCCGCCCTCTGGTGGCCGGCGCCGGCGCACGCGGCGCGGATCAAGGAGGTCGCCTCGGTCCAGGGCGTGCGCACCAACCAGCTCGTCGGCTATGGCCTGGTCGTCGGCCTCGACGGCACCGGCGACCAGAACACCCAGGCGCCGTTCGCCACCCAGAGCCTGCTCGCCCTGCTTCAGCAGATGGGCGTGACCGTGCCGCCGGGGCAGAACATGCAGCTGAAGAACCTGGCGACGGTGATGGTGACGGCGCAGCTGCCGGCCTTCGCCCAGCCCGGGCAGACGATCGACGTCAACGTCTCCTCGCTCGCCAACGCCAAGAGCCTGCGCGGCGGCACCCTGATCGCAACGCCGCTGAAGGGGGCCGACGGCCAGATCTACGCCATGGCCCAGGGCAACCTGATCGTCGGCGGCGCCGGCGCCTCGGCGGCCGGCTCCAAGGTCCAGATCAACCACCTGAGCGCCGGCCGGATTCCCGAAGGCGCGACCGTCGAGCGCGCCGTCGCCACGCCGATGAACCAGGGCGACTCGATCCAGCTCGACCTCAACAGCAGCGACTACTCGACCGCGCGCGAGGTGGTGAAGGCGATCAACGCCCGCATGGGTCCCGGCACCGCCGATGCGATCGACGGCCGGGCGATCCGGGTGCGCATGCCCGAGTCGACCGACGCCCGGGTGGCCTTCATGGCCGAGATCCAGAACCTCGACGTCAAGCCCTCGACGCCGGCCGCCAAGGTGGTGATCAACGCCCGCACCGGCTCGGTGGTGATGAACCAGGCGGTGACCCTGGCGGCCTGCGCGGTGGCGCACGGCAGCCTCTCGGTGACGATCAGCACCACGCCGACGGTCAGCCAGCCGATGCCGTTCTCGCGCACTGGCCAGACCGCGATCACCGAGAAGGCCGACATCACCATCACCCAGCAGGCCGGCGCGCTGGTGCAGATGGCGCCGGGCGCCAAGCTCGCCGATGTCGTCAAGGCGCTCAACACCCTCGGCGCGACGCCCCAGGACCTGCTCGCGATCCTGCAGGCGATGAAGACCGCCGGCGCGCTGATGGCCGAGCTCGAGGTGATCTAGATGGCCGCGGCGACGCCTCCGCTGTCGGGCCTGCCTGCTTCGGCGACGAGCTCGCTCTCGATCGCCGAGCTGCGCAGCGCCGCGGCGCGCGATCCGAAGGCGGCGATCCGCGAGACCGCCAAGCAGTTCGAGGCCCTCTTCATGCAGCAGCTGATGAAGAGCATGCGCGAGGCGACCCTCAGCTCCGGCATGCTCGACAACGAGGGCACCAAGCTCGGCAACGAGATGCTCGACAGCCAGTACGCGGCGAAGATGACCGGCCTGCCCGGCGGCCTCACCGATGCCATCGCCCGCCAGCTCGAGCGGCAGATGGGCACGGCCGCTCCGGCGGCTCCGGCCGCAGCTGCGAGCGGCGCGCCCGCTGCGGCGGCCACCAGCTCGCCGCTGTCGCAGAAGCAGGTCGACTTCGTGCAGCAGCACGCCGGCGCCGCGCGCGCCGCCGAGGCGCAGAGCGGCATCCCGGCCGCGTTCATGATCGGCCAGGCCGCACACGAATCGGGCTGGGGTCGGCAGGAGATCCGCAATGCCGACGGCAGCAGCGCGAAGAACCTGTTCGGGATCAAGGCCGGTCCCGGCTGGAACGGCCCGGTCGCCGAGATCACGACCACCGAGTACGTGGACGGCGCCGCCCAGAAGGTGACCGCGAAGTTCCGCGCCTATGCCTCGTACGAGGAATCGTTCCGCGACTACGCCCGGATGCTCAAGGACAGCCCGCGCTACGCCGCGGTCGCCGCCCAGGCCGCGCAGGGCGCCGCCAGCGCCGCGTCCGCGGCCGGCTTCGCCCAGGGCCTGCAGCGCGCCGGCTATGCCACCGACCCGGCCTACGCCGACAAGCTGGCGCGGGTCATCAACACGACGATGCGCGTGCAGCGCGCGACGGCCTGAGCGGGCCCCTCGAGATGAGCATCTCCTCGCTTCTCAGCATCGGCTCGCGCGCCATGACGGCGAGCTACGCGCAGCTCACGGTCACGGGCAACAACATCGCCAATGCCAACACCGCCGGCTACTCGCGCCAGTCGGTCGAGCTCGAGACCGCGTTCAGCCAGCAGACCGGCAACGGCTTCTTCGGCAAGGGCGTCAACATCGCCACGGTGACGCGCGCGCACAGCGACTTCCTGGTCCGCGAGGCAGCGACGGCCGGCTCGCTGGCGGCGGGCGATGCGGCGCGCAGCAGCCAGCTGTCGCAGCTGGAGAACGTGTTCCAGCTCGGCGAGGCCGGCCTCGGCTACGCCGCGCAGCAGATGTTCAACGCCTTCGTCGACGTCGCCAACAAGCCGCAGGATTCGTCGGCGCGGCAGTCGGTGCTCGCGGCCGTCGGCGAGCTCGCCGCGCGCTTCACCACCGCCTCGGGCCAGCTCGACTCGCTGCAGACCGGCGTCACCGACCAGCTGAAGAGCGCGGTCGGCTCGATCAATTCGGTGACGACGCAGATTGCCGACCTGAACCGGCGCATCGCCAGCGTCAAGGGCACCGGCCACGAACCCAACGACCTGCTCGACCAGCGCGACCGGGCGATCGGCGAGCTGTCGCAGTTCGTGCAGGTGACGACGCTCGCGGCCGCCGACGGCACCGTCGGCGTCTTCCTCGGCGGCGGCCAGAAGCTGGTGCTCGGCGGCAACGCGACGCCATTGGTGACGGTGGCCGATGCCTTCGATCCGGCGAAGCTGCAGATCGGCATCAGCGAGGCCGGCGTCACCCGCGCCTTTCCCGACGGCTTCGTCGCCGGCGGCTCGGTCGCCGGGCTGCTGCGCTTCCAGAACCACGATCTCGCCGACGCTCGGGGCCTGCTCGGCCAGCTCGCCGCGGCGATCACCGGCCAGCTCAACGCGCAGCAGGCGCTCGGCCTCGACCTCGGCACCCCGAGCGCGTTCGGCGGCCCGCTGCTCGCGATCGGCGCGCCTTCGGTCGCGCCGTCGTCGAACAACGCCATGGCCGGCGGCGTGCCGGTCGCCTCGTACGTCAACGGCAGCGGGGTGCGGGTTTCCAGCGTCAGCATCGCCACCGTCGACAGCAAGTCGCTGCAGCCGAGCGACTATGAGCTGATGGCCGACCCGGCGCTGCCGGCCGGCCAGTACAAGCTGACCCGCCTTTCCGACGGCACGACCCGCACGGTGGCGAGCGGCGACGTCGTCGACGGCTTTCGCATCGACATCGCTCCGCCGGCACCGGCGGCACGCGACCGCTTCCTGTTGCAGCCGGTCTCGACCGCGGCGCGCGACATGGCGCGCGTGCTCGACGACCCGAAGGGCATCGCCGCGGCCTCGCCGGTGGCGGCGACCACCGGGGTCGGCAACACCGGCACGGCGGCGATCGCCGCGCTCGCCGCCGTCAGCCCGAGCATCAACCCGGACCTGGTCGCGACCATCACCTTCACCGACGACCTGGGCAACTACAGCTACAGCCTGGTCGACAGCACCGCCACGCTGCCGACGGTCAACGGCACCGGCAGCTTCGTCGCCGACCAGCCGATCTCGCTCAACGGCTTCGAGCTCAAGCTCACGGGCGTGCCGAAGGCGGCCGATACGCTGCTCGTCGCCCGCACCGCCTTCCCGGCCGGCGACAACGGCAACGCCAATGCCCTGCTCGGCCTGCGCGACAGCGCCATCGTCGGCCAGCAGGACCTCGGCGCCGGGGTGGTGGCGCCGGGGATGAATGTCACCGACGCCTACGCCGCCGCGCTCGGCACGATCGGCATCCGGGTGCAGGGCGGCGCGGCCGCGGCCGAGCAGTCGGCGGCGATCGCTGCCGACGCCACCGCGGCGGTCAGCGAGAAGTCGGGCGTTAACCTCGACGAGGAAGCGGCCCGCCTGATCCAGTTCCAGCAGAGCTACCAGGCCGCGGCCAAGATGCTGCAGATCGCCCAGTCGCTGTTCGACAACCTTCTCACCCTCGGCAGGTAGCCCGCATGAGAATCGCCACCGCCAACGCCTACGACGCCGGCATCGACAGCTTGGTCCGCCGCCAGGGCGATCTCGCCGAGATGCAGGACAAGATGACCAGCGGCAAGCGGGTCGCCAAGGCGAGCGACGATCCGGCTGCGGCGGCGCGCGCCGAGCGGGCGCTGGCGAGCATCAGCCGCAACGAGACCAGCCAGCGCGCGGTCGAGGCGAGCAAGGTGGTGATGACCCAGACCGAGAGCGCGCTCGGCTCCGCCGGCGACATCCTGCAGCGCGCCCGCGAGCTCATGGTCTCCGCGGGCAACGCCACCTACAGCGACGCCGAGCGGGCGAGCATCGCCGGCGAGCTGCGCACCCTGCGCGAGCAGCTCTTCACCATCGCCAACCAGAGCGACGGCGCCGGCACCTACCTGTTCGGCGGCCAGGGCGCGACCCAGAAGCCCTTCGTCGACGCCCCCGGCGGGGTGCAGTTCGCCGCCACCGGCGGCGAGACGCGCACCGAGGCCGGCACCAACCTGCCGCTGACGACCGACGGCCGGGCCGCCTGGCTCTCGGCCCGTACCGGCAACGGCGTGTTCGTCACCGCCGCCGGCGCCGGCGTGACCGCCGCCACCATCGACAGCGGCCGGGTCTCCGATCCGAGCGCCCTGACCGGCGCCGACTACACCTTGCAGTTCAGCGTTGGCGGCGGCGTCACCACCTACGCGGTGCTGCAGAACGGCCTGCCGACCGCCGTTACCGCCGCGCCCTACGTGTCCGGCCAGGCGATCGTCGTCGACGGCATGACTTTCGCCGTCAGCGGCACGCCCGCCAACGGCGACCAGTTCCAGGTCGCACCCTCGACCCCCAGCCTTTCGGTCTTCGGCATGCTCGACCGGGCGATCGTCGGCCTGCAGGCGACCGGCCGCACTCCCTCGCAGATCGCCCAGGCGACTTCGGACAACCTGCGCGACGTCGATTCGGCGATGGGCACCCTGCAGACCGCACGCGCCCACGCCGGCGAGATCCTGAACCGGATCGAGAGCGAGACCGGCCGGCTCGCCGACCAGAAGCTGGCGAGCCAGACGGAGCGATCGAACGCCGAAGATGTGGACATGGTGCACGCGATTAGCGAATTTCAGAACAAGCAAAGCGGCTACGATGCGGCGCTGAAGTCGTACGCGATGGTGCAGCGTCTGTCGTTGTTCCAGTACGTCAACGGCTGACGCGCAGCGGCCGGAGCCGCATCGCCTCAGGGAGCTGAATTGCTGGACGTCGCGATCCTCGGCCAGGTGGCCTTGGGCTATTCACCTTTCATCGATCGCAATCGCGCGGTCGCGGCGACGCGCCTCTCGGTCTACCCGCTGCGGCCCGACGCCGCCCTCGACGTCGCCCAGCTGCTGCACGCCGTCGGCAACGTCTGGCCGGCCAGCGGCGGCAAGGTCTCGCTCAATGTCGTCAGCGAGAGCCTGCTGCTCGACCTGTTGCGCGCCAGCCCCTCGGCCAACCTCATGGTCGAGGTGCCGAACTTCATGGCCTCGGATACGGCGAATGTCGAGTCGCTGGTGCGCCTGCACTCGGCTGGCAACACCCTACTGCTGAAGGGCCGGCCCAACGCCGAGCTGCCGCGCGAAGTGCTGCCCTGCTTCAAGTACTCGATCATCGATCTCGCCGACGAGCGCCGGATCGGCGAGGCAGCGCACGCGCCGGCCGGCGTCACCCGCTCGATTCCGCACGTGCAGTCGGGCGTGCGCACCGTGCCGGACATGGAGGCGGCGTTCGCCCGCGGTGCCCACGCGGTGCTCGGCTGGCCGATCGACGATGCGCTGAGCGGCACCGCGGCGCGCACCGGCAAGCCCGTGGCGCAGCCCGACCAGCAGGTGATCGTCGAGCTGATCCACCGGGTCGACAACGAGGAGCCGATCGACAAGCTCGAGAACACCCTCAAGCGCGACCCCTCGCTCGCCTTCAAGCTGCTGCGCTACATCAACTCGCCGGCGTTCGGCCTGCGGGTCGAGGTCAGCTCGTTCCGCCACGCCATCATGCTGCTCGGCTACCAGCGCCTGAAGCGCTGGCTGGCGCTGCTGCTTGCCACCGCCAGCAAGGACGTCAACCTGCGCCCGGTGATGTTCGCCGCGGTCCGCCGCGGCCTGCTGATGGAAGAGCTTGTCGCCGGCTCGGGCGACGACGAGATGAGGAGCGAGGTCTTCATCTGCGGCGTGTTCTCGCTCCTCGACCGGATGTTCGGCGAGCCGTTCGCCAAGCTGCTGAGCTCGATCCCCGTGCCGGAGCGCGTCTACCAGGCGCTGGTCAAGAACGAGGGCCCGTTCCAGCCCTACCTGGCGATGGTTCGCGCCGCCGAAGGCGAGTCGGTGTTCGAATACCGCGAGGCTGCCGAGCAGCTCCTGATGAGCGTCGCCGAGATCAATCGCGCCCAGCTGCGCGCCCTGCAGGGCGCCGCGGCGCTCGAATAGCCGCGGCCGCGCGCGTGGCCGCCCCGAGCCGAGAGCCTGCCTCCTCCGGCGATGCCGCGTCGGCGGCGCTGCGGCAGGTGGTCGAGATGTTCCGCGCCTCGCCGTTCCCGACCTCGCTGCAGGACCGGGAGTTCCGCTTCGTCGAGGTCAACGCCGCGTTCGCCGCCTTCACCGGCCGGCCGCGCGAGGAGATCCTGGGCCGCGATTTCGTCGACCTGCTGCTCAAGGAGGATCGGCAGTCGACGCTCGAGAACCGCAAGCGCTTCATCGCTTCGGGCGGCCAGGTCGAGGGTGCCTATGCGAGCGAAGGGCGGCTGGTCGATGCCGCAGGGCAACGCCGCTGGTTTCGCGCCTCGCGCAGCGTCATCCGCGACGAGGAGGGTGAGCCGCTCTATCTCGCGGTGCTGCAGGACACGACCAGCGAGCACGAGGCGCGCGAGCGCGCCGACCGCTCGGTCCGCGAGATCGACGACTGGTTCGACCTGAGCCCGGTCGGCATGGTCCTGTTCGACGACAGCGGTCTGCTGGTGCGCACCAATCTCGCGTTCGACGAGATGATCGGCAGCGTGCCGGTGTCGCTGGCCGAAGCCTCGCCCAGCGTAGCGACCTTGCTCGCATGGGGGGAGGGCGGGCCGCTCCAGGCCCTGCGCCCGGGCTCACGGCCGATCGAGTCGCAGGGCTGGGTGACGCAGCCCGGCGGCCACATGCGGCGGCTGCGCGCCGTCATCCGCTGCTACCGCACCGCCGGCGGCGAGCGCCGCTACATGGGCGTGGTCGAGGATCGCAGCTTCGAGGAAGAGCGCGACCTGGCGCAGATCCAGATCGGGGCGATGATGGACACGGCAGGCGTCGGCATCGCCACCTTCCAGGAGTCTTCCGGCTGGATCGGCCGGCGGCCGGCGGCGGCGAGCGGCGCCTCGGTGCTGCTGCAGAACATCAGCCGCGACATCGTCGCGCCCGAATCGCTGGCCGAGTACGAGCGGCTGCAGGCGGCCCTGAAGGGCACCCAGCGGGCCGAGGTGCGCTACGCGATCGAGCACCCCGAGCTCGGCCGCCGCTGGCTCCTCACCCGGGTCGAGCCGGCCACCCTGGCCTCGGGCAAGAAGACCGCCTCGGTCGTCACCCTGGACGTCACCGACCGGCAGCGCAGCCAGGCGCGCAGCGACCAGCTGCTGCGCGAGATGACCACCATTCTCGAAAGCACCACGGCGGGCATCGCCTACCTGCGCGGCGGCATGCTGGTGCGCTGCAACCGGCGCTTCGAGACCATGCTGCGCCTGCCGCCGGGCACCAGCGCCGGCGCCACCCTGGCCGAGCTGCTCGCCAGGCACCCGGACGCCGAGGCGATGGCGAGCGAGATCCGCGACGCCCTGCTCGCCGATGCCACCTACGAGACCGAGTTCACGTCCGGCGAGGCCGATGACGGCGGCGAGCGTCCTCCCGGCCGCGGCGTCGCCGACCTGCGCTGGTTCTCGCTCTCGGTGCGCGGCGTGGGCGCCGGATCGGGCGGCGACGAGGCGATCGCGGTGCTTTCCGACGTCACCCGCCTGAAGAGCCAGCAGGCCCAGCTCGAGACACTCGCCCGCGACCGCGAATCGATGGCCCGGCGTACCCGGGCGATCCTCGACTCGGTCCTGGTCGGCATCGTCATCGTCGGCCCGGCCGGCATCGAGTGGATGAACCGCTCGGCGCAGCGCATGTTCGGCGCCGAGCTCTCGGCGTTTCTCGATGCGCCGATCGAGACCGTGGCCACCGCCGAAGCCGACCATCCGTTTCGCAGCAACCGCTACCTCGACGAGCTGACCGAGGGCGAGGCCGCGACCTTCGAGTGCCGGGTGCGGGCACGCGACGGCCGCGAGTTCTGGGTCGTCGGCAACGCCGTCGCCACCGGCCGCGACGACAGCAGCTCGCGCCAGCTCACCTATGCGCTGCTCGACATCGAGCGGCGGCGCGAGGCCGAAGCGGCGGTGTCGCAGGCCCAGGATTCGCTGCGCCGGGTGATCGGCGCGGCGCCGCTGGCCATCGCCCTGCTCGATGCGAAGACGCTGCGCCTGGTGCAGCTCAACGAGGTCGCGGCGCGGGTCGTTGGCGAAGCGCCGGAGCAGCTGATCGGCAAGGGACCGGAAGAGGTGTTCGGCGCCGGCGTCGGCGCCGAGCGGCGGCGCGACATGGAGAGCGCGCTGCGCTCGCCCGAGGTGACGATCCGCGAATACCGGGTCGAGCGCGACGGCGACGTGCAGATCTGGGACGCGCGCTACCTGCCGCTGGCGGCGGGACGGGGCGAGCCGGCCGACCAGCTGCTCCTGGTCTCGACCGACGTCACCGAGCAGCGCGCCGCCCAGGAGGCGCGGCTCGAGGCGGCGATCGCCCAGCGCGACATGCTGGTCAAGGAAGTGCATCACCGGATCAAGAACAACCTCCAGGGCGTGGCCGGGCTGCTGCAGCAGATCGCCAAGCGCAAGCCCGAGGTGGCCGGCCCGATCGACGAGGTGGTCGGCCAGGTGCAGGCGATCGCCCAGGTCTACGGCCTGCAGGTCGGCGACACCGGGCCGTTGTCGATGGTGCGGGTGCTCGAGGCGATCACCAGCTCGGTGCGCCGGACCTTCGGCCGGACCATCCATTGCCGGTTCGACGGGCCGGGCGTGGCCGACTGGATCCTGCCCGAAGGCGAGGCGATTCCGGTGGCCCTGACCCTGAACGAACTGCTCACCAACGCCATCAAGCACAGCCCGGAGACGGAGGGCGACGGCGCCGAGAGCGACGAAGGCGTCGACTGCGCGCTCCAGGGCGACACCGAGGGCGTGCGCATCGCCGTTCGCAACCGGGCGCAGTTGCCGGCCGGCTTCAGCCTGGAGCGGATCCCGAACGGCGTGTCCGGCCTCGGCCTGGTGCGCGCGCTCCTGCCGCGGCGCAGCGCCAGCCTGCGCATCGAGCAGGCCGAACGGCACGTGGTCGCGACCGTCGCCTTGGGCGCGCCGGTCGTGACCCGGGGCGACGCCGCATAAGATCACGTTCACCGCCGATGCTCGGCGGTGCCGCAGGAGAAGAACGAGCGTGGGGAACAAGGGAACGATCCTGGTCGTCGACGACAACCGCCTGGTGCTCGCGACCCTGACCGACGGCCTCACGCAGGCCGGTTACCGGGTCATCGACGCCGACAACGGCGACGACGCGATCCTGCTCGCGCGCGAGTACAAGCCCGACCTGGCGTTGCTCGACATCCGCATGGAAGGCAAGAGCGGCTTCGACGTCGCCCAGTACCTGCGCACCCAGTGCCGCATGCCCTTCATGTTCCTCTCCGCCTTCTCCGACGAGGAGACGGTGGCGCAGGTCGAGGCGCTCGGCGCCGTCGCCTATCTGGTGAAGCCGCTCGACATCCGGCAGATCGTGCCTGCCGTCGAGGCCGCGTTCGCTCACCTCGAGGCCGGCCGCTCGGAAGCCCGCGCCGGGCAGGCGCCGCCGCAGCGCGGGGCCGCCTCGAACGATCCGCTGCCGGCGGTCGTGGCGATGGCCGCCGGGGTGCTGATGCACCGCCATTCGCTGACCCGGATCGAAGCGCTCGAGCGACTCGGCCGCCTGGCCGCTGCCGATGGCGTCGGCATCGCCGACCAGGCGGAGCTGCTGCTCGCTGCGGTCGAGCGCCTGGCGGGTTCCTGAGCCCGTGCGCTCAGGAACCCGGCAAGGAGAAGTGGAAGCGCGCGCCGCGATCCGGCTCGCCCTCGGCGCGAATGCTCCCGCCGTGGCGCAGGACGATGCGGCGCACCGAGGCCAGGCCGATGCCGGTGCCCGGGAATTCGCTGGCGCTGTGCAGCCGCTGGAAGGCGCCGAACAGGCGGTCGGCGAAGCGCATGTCGAAGCCGGCGCCGTTGTCCTGTACCGTGAAGGTCGCCGGCTCGCGCGCATGGCGCATGAAGGCGATCCGCGCCGCCGCGGTCTGGCCGGTGTACTTCCAGGCGTTGCCGAGCAGGTTCTCGAGCACCATGCGCAGCAGCGTCGGGTCGCCGTGGGCCGCCAGCCCGGGCTCGATCTCGACCTCGACCTCGCGCTCGGGCGACAGGCGCCGCAGGTCCTCGACCACGTAGCCGGCGAGCTGCGAGAGGTCGACCGGCGCCCGCGTCAGCGGCTGCGACGACAGCCGCGAGAGCGCGAGCAGCGCGTCGATCATGTGGTTCATCCGCGTCGCCGCGCCGAGCACGCGGTCGAGGTGGTCGGTGCCGATCTTGCCGAGGACGGCGCCGTAGTCCTCCTTGACGATGCGGGTGAAGCCTTCGACGACGCGGATCGGCGCGCGCAGGTCGTGCGAGACCAGGGTGCCGAACTCGGCGTCCTCGATCGCCCCCGGCGTGGTCGCGGGGCCGGGCGGCCGGGGAGGTCGGCGGCGCAGCAGCCACCAGGTGCCGGCCGCGCCCGCGGCGGCGGCCGCGACGAGGCCCAGGGCGATCGGCAGGATGTCGCCGCTGCCGGTCAGCACGGCGGCGTCGCGCTCCGGGTCGGAAGCGAGGAATTCGCGACCAGGGTAGCGCAGGCGGCGACAACGCGAGACATCGACAACGATTGTAGGCAGCGCACTTTGCAAGCGCGGTTCAAGTCCGGCCGCTTCCCGCCGAAAATGAGACGTACGGCAGGCACCGCGCATCCGCATCGTCCTGCCGTGCCGACGCGCGCCATGTCCCTCATCCTCGAAGAAGCCAAAGCGTGAGCCTCAGCCCCATTCCGGTGCTCGACGAGGGCGCCCTGCAGCGCCTGCGCGACCTCGACCCGGCCGGCAAGAACCAGCTGCTCGAGCGGGTGCTGCGCGCCTTCGAGAACTCCGTCGTCCGCCTCGGTGCGCAGCTCGTCGATGCGCGCGAGAAGAACGACATGCAGTCGGTGCGGCATGCGGTGCACACCCTCAAGTCGTCGTCGGCCAGCATCGGCGCCCTCCGCCTGTCGAGACTTTGTGCCGAAATCGAGGCCGCAGTGCGCCAGGAGGCCCTCGCCGGCCTGCCGGGCCTGCTCGACGACGTGGACCGGGAGCTGGCGGTCGTGCTACAAGCGGTGCAGCCCATGCGGAGTGCCGGATGAAGCTGCCACCCTCACTTCGTTTGCCGTCCCGCGAAGGGACGCGCCCCGCCCGTCGGGCGCAGAGGCCGGCTCGCCCATGACCCCGCGCAACCAGCCATTCTCCGAAGACCTTCCCGAGCGGCCGAAGGTGCTGCTCGTCGACGACGACGAGGTCAACCTGCTGCTCACCTCGGTGGCGCTCGAGGACCAGGGCTTTTCCGTGACCACCGCTACCGGCGGCGAGCAGGCGATCGCCACGCTGGTCGATTTCCTCCCGGACATCGTCGTCCTCGACGCGGTGATGCCCGGGCTCGACGGCTTCCAGACCTGCCGCGAGCTGCGCGTCCTGCCCGGCTTCGAGTCGCTGCCGGTGCTGATGCTGACCGGCCTCGACGACGACGCCTCGATCACCCGGGCCTACGAGGCCGGCGCCACCGACTTCTTCGTCAAGTCGACCCAGTGGAGCCTGCTCTCGGGGCGGCTGCGCTACCTGCTGCGCGCCTCGCGCACCCGGGTCGAGCTCGAGCGCAGCAAGTCGCGCCTCGCCCGCGCCCAGGACCTGGCGCGCATGGGCAGCTTCGACTGGAAGAAGGGCCAGGGCGGGCCGGTGTTCTCGATCGAGGGCCTGCGCGTGTTCGGCGTCGGCCCCGACCATCCGCTCAATTTCAGGAAGCTCCTGCGCATGGTGCCCGAGGAGGAGCGCAACGCCTTCATCGAGCTGACGCACAACGCCATGGAGCGCAGCACGGTGCTCGCCACCGACATCCACGCGCGCCTGGCCGACGGCCGGCAGCGCATCGTCCACCTCGAGGCCGAGCCGGAGTTCAACGAGCACGGCAACCTGATCGGCTACACCGGCATCGTCCAGGACGTGACCGACCGGCGCCTCGCCGAGGACCGGATCCGCCACCTCGCCAACTTCGACACCCTCACCGGCCTGCCCAATCGCCGGCAGCTGATCTGGCGCGCCGAGCGCGCGCTCGAGCACGGCCGGCGCCTCAACCACCAGGTGGCGCTGCTGCTGATCGACCTCGACCGCTTCAAGGTCATCAACGACACCCTCGGTCACGGCGCCGGCGACGAGCTGCTGGTCGAGGTGGCGCGGCGCCTGCGCTCCTGCGTGCGCCACTCCGACCAGGTGCTGGAAAGCTCGCTCGAGACCGTGGGCGTGCGCTCGCACCGCACCCTCGAGGCGGTCGGCCGGCTCGGCGGCGACGAGTTCGTCGCCCTGCTGCCGGAGGTGGCCGACGAGCGCGACGCCGAGCGCGTCGCCGAGCGCATCCTCGAGGCGATGCGCCTGCCGATCATCATCGGCATGCAGGAGTGCTTCGTCACCGCCAGCGTCGGCATCGCGATCTTCCCGCGCGACGGCGCCAACGTCGCCGATCTGCTGCGCAATTCCGACGTCGCCATGTACTCGGTCAAGTCGGCGGGACGCAATTCCTCGGCCGTGTACCGGCAGAGCCTGTCGGGCCAGGGCCGGGAGAAGCTCGAGCTCGAGAGCGCCCTGCACAAGGCGATCGAGCGCGACGAGCTGGTCCTCTACTACCAGCCGAAGATCGACGTCCGCGGCGCGCGCATGGTCGGCGCCGAGGCGCTGATGCGCTGGCGCCGCCAGGGCGTGCTGGTGCCACCGGGCGACTTCATTCCGCTGGCCGAGGAAACCGGCCTGATCACGCCGCTCTCGGAGTGGGCGATCCGCGAGGCCGCGCGCCAGGCGCGGATCTGGCAGGACAACTTCGGCTTCGCCGACTCGATCGCCGTCAACCTGCCGAGCCGGATGTTCGAGCGCACCGACCTGGTGGAGTACATCCACACGGCGGTCACCACCTACGGCGTGCCGCACCACGCGATCGAGCTCGAGATCACCGAGACGGGCCTGATGAAGGACCTGCAGAACGTGATCCCGGCACTGCATCGGCTGAACGAGATTGGGGTCGAGATCTCGATCGACGACTTCGGCACCGGCTACTCGTCGCTCGCCTACCTGACGACGCTGCCGATCTCCGAGCTGAAGATCGACCGCAGCTTCGTCCGCGACCTCGGCATGACGCCGCAGAGCTCGGCCGTGGTCACCGCGATCATCGCCCTGGCGCGCTCGCTCGGCCTGCGCGTGATCGCCGAGGGCGTGGAGAACCTGCGGCAGATGGAGGTGCTGCACCGGCTGGGCTGCGGAATCATGCAGGGGTTCCTGTTCAGCAAGCCGCAGCCGCCCGAGGACATCGAAGACTGGCTCGAGCAGACGGTGCTGCCGAGAAAGGCGCCCTGGATCGGCAGGGCCGGCAGCGCCGACGTGACGGAGCCGCCGCGAGTGACCCGGGCCCGGCCGCTGCGCATCAAGCCCGTCGCCTGAACGATCGGAGCCATCCGTGGAAATGACGCGTCCCGCGCCCAGCGCTCGTTCCGCCGCGGCGGAACAGCCGGCGGCGCAGATCGCCAAGCTGGCGTTTCGCCGCCTCGCCGTCGAGCGCCTCGAGCCGACGCCGGAGAACTACGAGAAGGCCTACCGCCAGGAATGCGGCGACACCGGGAGCTCCGGCGATGCCCTGGCGAGCCTGATCGAGCGGATCGTGCGCGGCATGGAGCGCGGTGGCCGCAACTGGACCACGGCGCGGCGCAAGGAGGGCATCCAGCGCGTGCTCGCCGGCAGCCGCAGCGACGCGAAGCGCCTGCAGCAGCGCTTGTCGCAGCTGATCAACAGCTGGGACAGCGACACCGTCGGGGCCGAGGTCGAAGCCGCGGACCATGCGGCGACCGGGCCGGTCGAGCCCGAGCTGCCGGCCGCCGCCAACGACGCGGCCGCGCCGACTCCGGTCGCGGCGGGCGTGCCCGGCAGCGATCCGGCCTGGGTCGGCATCGCGCACAGCCTGGCCGGTGTCCTGCAGCAGGCGCTGCCGCAGGACGACGCCAATCGCGAGCTCGGCGCCGAGATCGCCCGGCTCGACCGGCGGCTCGCCGCCGAAGGCCCCAGCCCGGCGCTTGCCGAGGAGATGCAGGGCGCCTGCCTGCGTGCCGAGCGGGTGCTGCAGCACCGCCACCACCTGTTCGACCAGCTCGGCAAGCTCTGCCACGAGCTCACCTCGAGCCTCACCGACATCGCCGAGAACGACAGCTGGGTCCAGGGCCAGTGCGATGCGATGCGGATGAAGATCGAGGAAGGGCTGACGGCGCGCGGCGTGCGCTCGGTCAGCGACATGCTGCACCACGCGCGGCTGCGCCACGCCGAGGTCAAGGCCGACCGGGAGAAGGCACGCGAGGCGCTGAAGGGCCTGATCCACCAGATGCTCGCCGAGCTCGGCGAGCTGGGCTCGAAGACCGGCGACTTCCACCAGAGCGTGGGCCGCTATGCCGAAGTGATCGAGGAGGCCGACTCGCTCGAGAGCCTGACCGGCGTGGTGCGCGAGATGGTGAGCGAGAGCCGCGCCGTGCAGGCCCTGGTGCAGCAGACCCAGGCGCGCCTGCAGGAAGAGCACAGCAAGGCCACCGGGCTCTCGGAGCGGGTGACCGAGCTCGAGGACGAGATGCGCCGCCTCTCCGACGAGGTCTCCACCGACCAGCTCACCCAGATCGCCAACCGGCGGGGCCTGATGCAGGCCTTCGAGGTCGAGCTCGCCAAGCTCAGGCGCAACGGCGGCGAGCTCTCGGTCGGGCTGCTCGACATCGACAACTTCAAGCGCCTCAACGACGAGCTCGGCCACAGCGCCGGCGACGAGGCGCTCAAGTCGCTGGCGGCGACGGTCAGTAAGGCGCTCCGGCCGAACGACCGGGTGGCACGCTACGGCGGCGAGGAGTTCGTGGTGCTGCTACCGGAAACGCCGGTCGCCGACGGCGAGCAGATCCTCACCCGGCTGCAGCGCTCGCTCACCGGCGGACTCTTCATGCACAAGGAGAAGCAGGTCTTCGTGACCTTCTCCGCCGGCGTCACCGGCTACCGCCTGGAAGAGCGGATCGAAGACTCGCTCGAGCGCGCCGACCAGGCGCTCTACGAAGCCAAGCGCACCGGGAAGAACCGCACCTGCATCGGCTGAGGCGTCCGCGGCCCGGCACCTTGGGCGGCTAGCGTTTCCATACCGTGACCTTCCAGTTGTCGATCCCGTGGGCGATCGAGCCGCCGGGCCCGCCGAACGAGATGCGCCAGTAGCCGAAGCGCATCGGTGCGGCGCTGGCCGAGAAGTCGGGACAGGTCTCGCCGGCGGCACAGGCCGGGCCGTCGAACAGACGGAAGTCGCCGGGAGCGAGGCTGGCCCGGCCCATCCCGGCGCGCCAGGTGCTGGAGTTGCATCCGTCGAAGGTGTTGGAAAGAAACCGTCGGCCGCCCTGCTCGATGACGAGGCTGGACTGGGTCGAGCCCGGGTTGGCGGGCGGCAGGTCGATGCAGTCCTCGCCGTAGTCGATGACGTAGACCGCGCCCTGCGCGGCCGGGTCATAGGTCGAAGGCAGCGAGCTGTAGAAGACGCGCGCGCTGCCGCTGCCGGCCGGCACCTGGAACGTCATCTTGCGGAACGGGCCGGGGTTGCCACCGCTCGCCAGACTCTCTTCGAGGTGCGCGGGCAGCGCGCCGGTGTCGCCCGGCACCGGCGAAGCCAGCCAGTTCGCCGCCAGGAATTCGTCGTCCCGGAAGACGACGCCGGGTACGGAAGAGACCGCGAGGAAGGCGACCACCGAGAACGTCGGCACGCCGTCGACCCGCACGTCGGCCCGGAACAGCGTCTTGTCGTCGGCGAGGTTGACGCTCGGGATCGCGTAGGTGGCGGACGTGGCGCCGGCAATGTCGGCATAGCTGGCGCCGCCGTCGCTCGAGCGCTGCCATTGATAGCTGAGACTGCCCGTCACGTGCACCGTCGTCACGGTGAAGCTCGCCGGGCTGCCGACGAGGGCCGTGTACCAGGTCGGGCTCATGCCCGCGGCGGGACTCGGCACCGGTTCGTTGTTGCAGACGGTCTCGCTCTCGCAAGGCAGGAATCCGAGGCTTCCGCCACCGCTGCCGACGATCACGACCACGCCAAGGAGCGAGATGCAGGCCACAAGCAGGGCGCGCAGCGCCCGCGCGCGGCGAAGGGGCTCAGTGCGCATCATCGGCCTCCGGTTCTTTCAGGAGCTGCAGGACAGCTGCCGCCGCGAGGCTGCCGAGCGCCAGCGCGGCGAGGTCGCCGACATCGAAGCGGCCGCGCAGGAAGTAGTCGGCAAGGGGACGGGTGAGCGCCGGCGGCAAGTGGCTCGTGTGGAGCACGGCGTCGATCCACGCGGCGATCTGCGTAAGCTGGCCGAACTCGAACGCTGCATTCACGGCGCACCACGCGGCGCAGGCGCCGTACCGAGGTTTGGGTCGCGGCGCGAGTGCCGCGGCGGTGAGCAGGCTGAAGGCGAACGGATGGACGAAGCTCGGCAGCCATTGCCCGAGGACGCCGAACAAGGCGCCGCCGCCGAGGTGCGGCCAAGGCGGCAGCAACATCGCATGGCCCGGGACCCGATCGGCGAGATAGACGCAGAGACCAATCGACAGCAGGAGACCGCCGAGCGCGGCGAGCGACGCGGTTCGTTGGGCGTTGTTTAGAGACGGTCGCATGCGACTCCGGCCTCTTTCGATGGCACGGAGGCGCAACCAGAGGATGCTACGAATGGTAGCGAGCCCGTCAGCGGGTCGCCGGGGCCTGCCGGCGGCAGGGCCTCATTCGCCGTTGAACGGCGCGTCGTCGGGCAGGACCACCTCGGGCGGCGGGTCGCCGAGCAGGCGCGTCGCCCGGTCGACGTCCCGCTCGAAGGTGCCGACCGTCGCTTCGGGGGCGGTGGAGCGCATCAGGGCGGCGCGAAATGCCGCCGACTCGCTGGCGTAGAACGCGCTCACGATCTGCCGCTGCTCGGGCGCCAGCGCCTCGATCAATGCGTTGAGGAAGCACTCCGTCGCCAGCAGGCTGCCCTGCAGCTGATCGACCTTGGCGCGCAGGGCGTCGAGCTCGTTCATCTAGGGCCTCGAGATCAGGGCGATCAGCCGGGTGACGAACAGCTCGGCGATCGCCTGGTCGATCGCCCCGTGCTCGAACCGGCGGTCCTGCTCGGCGATGTAGGCCAGCGAGAGGCGGTCGCGCTCGGCTCGGCAAGCGAGCCCGAAGGCATGAAAGACCTCGGCTTCGCCGTCGCGGGATTCGTGGGATGCGCTCATTCGCAAGACTCGGCAATCGTCATGCCCGGGGAGGGGGCGGGGGTCGCGCACGGCCGGCGAAGTCGGCGCAGCCGCCGCACGCACAATAGTGCCATGGAGTTCCGGATCTTGTCGCACGCCGCGATGTGGGTGCGCTCTGGCGGAACCAGCGTGGTCATCGATCCGTGGCTGGTCGGCTCGTGCTACTGGCGCTCGTGGTGGAACTTCCCTCGGGCCGTGTTCGACGAGCGCGAGATGGCCGAGGTGGATGCGGTCATCCTCAGCCACCTGCACTGGGACCATTGGCACGGCCCGAGCCTGCGCAAGCTCTTCGCCGGCAAGCCGGTGCTGATTCCCGACGAGCCGGGGCTGCGCAGCGGCCGCGACCTGAAGACGATCGGCTTTCGCGACGTTCGTCGCCTGCCGCACGGCCGGACGGTCGAGCTCGGCGCGCTGCGCATCACGCTCTACCAGTTCGGCCGCTACGTCAACGACTCGGCGATCGTGGTCGAGGGCGACGGCGTCACGCTGCTCAATGCCAACGACGCCAAGATCGCCGGCTGGCCTTTGCGCCATCTCGTCGCCCGGCACGGGCCGATCGACTTCGCCTTCCGCTCGCATTCCTCGGCGAACGCGCGCGTCTGCTGGCGGCTCGAGGGCGATGCCGCCTACGTGGTCGACGACCACGAGCACTACATGCGCTCGTTCGTGCAGTTCATGGATGCGGTGCAGCCGCGCTATGCGGTGCCGTTCGCTTCGAACCACTGCCACCTGCACGACGACGTGTTCGCGTTCAACGCGATGATCGCCACGCCGCTCGAGTTGCGCGCGCACGTGCAGAGCCTGCCGCCGCGGCGCTGGGCGCTGCAGGTGATGCTGCCCGGCTCGCACTGGCAGCAGGGCGCTGCGGCGCAGCCGGGCACTTTCGAGCTGGCGCCGGAGACGCCTTACCAGGACATGGCCGAGACGCTGCGCGCCTATCGCGCCGAGCAGGCGCCGGCCCTGGAGCGCTTCCGGCAGCAGGAGAACGCGGTGGTCGTGGGCGACCCGCTGCTCCAGCGCTTTCTCGACTTCTTCCGCGCCTCGGGCGCCCGGCCTCCAGCGCCGCTGGGCGTCCTGGAGCTGGTGCTGCGCTGGCCCGACGGGCGCCGCCAGGCCTACGCCATCGACCTCGATCGGGCGACCGTGGCGCCGGCGCAGGATGCCTCTCGCGCCGAGCCCGGCCTGCCGATGCTCGAGATGCCGGCCATCGTCTTCCGCGACGCCGTTCTCAAGAACATGTTCGGCCACGCCGGCATCTCCAAGCGCTGCGTCTTCGTCGCCAGCAATCACGACGACCTGCGCCGGCTCGGCGCGATCGTCACCCACCTGGACCGGCACGAGCTCGGCCTCTATCCGGTCTCCTGGCGCTACCGCGTGCGCCTCGTGCTGGCCTACGTGCGACGCTGGCGCGAGACGGTCGTCTACGCCCAGGCGCTGTGGCTGCTCAAGGTGAAGAAGCTGCCGATCTGGCTGGTCGAGGAAGCGATCCTGAAGCGCAGCGCGTAGAGGGCCGAGGTCAGTACGGTGGATTGACGACGATGTACTGCGGCCCCTGCGGCTGGTACCAGGTGGTGCCGCACTGCTGGTAGACCATGCCGCCGTAGCTCACCGGCACGCAACTGGGCGGCACGGTGTTCACCATCGAGCCGATGATGGCCGAGGTCACGGCCACGGTGGCGGTGACGGCCGCTGCGGTCGCGATCGGGTGATAGTCGTTGTCCCAGCCGTTGTTGCAGCAGCCGCCGTTGTTATCGACGTTGACGTTGACGTTCTTGTTGACGTTGACGTTGTTGTTGTTGACGTTGACGTTGTTGACGCTGGTGTTGCGCACGTTGTTCGTGCGCTTGTCGGCATTGGTGTTGCTGGCCTGCACGTTCTTGCGCTCGGGCGCAGGGGCGGCGCGATTGCCACCGCCGCCACCGCCGCCGGCGCTTGCGCGATTGCCGCCGCCACCGCCGCCGCCACCACCACCACCACCACCACCACCACCACCACGCGCGGCCTCCGCCGTCGAGGTCACGGTGAAGGCGGCCAGGGCGACCAAGGCCAGCCCGGCCAGGAAAAGCTTGCTCGAGGACTTGTTCATGACCGTGCTCCTTCTATTGCGTCTTGCGCGGCACCATCTCAATGGCTTTCGCGTCCTTGGGTGGCTTGAAGGTGAACGCCGAGCTCGCGAGGGCCGGCTTCAGATCCCATTCGATCAGGCTCACCGACTGCGGGCGCGCCTCGTCGCTGCGGTTCGTGATCACCAGCTTGCGCGGCAGCGGCTTGGTGCCTACGGTGATCCAGATCTGCCAGTCGAAATTGCCCTGGCGCAGGGCGTAGTGGTCGCATAGGTCGCTGCCGACGAAGTCCTGGCCGGCATTCATGGCCGAATCGAGCTTGTCCAACGGTGCCGCCGGCGTGCCCAGGACGAACAGGTCGGCGAGCGGCAGCTCGACGCCATACTTGGCCTGAAGCGTGGTGGCGAGGTCGCCGATCGAGCCGGCGAATGGCACGGAGGTGTAGTACTTCTGCGCCGGGGTGAACAGCGTCACCAGCTTGCCGTCGTAGAACAGCTCGCGCTGCGAGCGGGCGCTCGACATCTTCACGCGAATCCGGTTCGGCTGCTGCACGTCCATCGCCGCGCTGGCCATGTGCTGCAGCTTCTGCCCGTCGGTCAGCACGCGTTCGCCGGTGAGCTCGTTGGTCACGTGAAACTTCTGCAGAGACTGCAGGTGAGCGCCCATGTTCTTCAGCGCCTGGACCGTCGCCGGATCGACGGCGGACGCGGCCGGTGCAGCGGTCTGCGCCGAAGCGCCGGGCGCGCCCGAGACCAGCGCGAGCGCAAGCAGACAGGGGCTCAGGATCTTGTGGTGCATTTGCTTCTCCCGGGTCTGGGTGGCGTAAGCCCCTTGGTCGGCAGTTCCTCGGAGCACGGAGAAACGATAGGAGCTTTCGGAAGGACGCGGAATTGGCCTTTAGTGCAGTAGGCGTGACCGCTCTCGCTTCGCGTGCGCCCGTAGCGCGATCACCCCTGCGGGGCGAATTTGGGCATGATCGCTGGGACCTTGGTGCGTTCATCGACAAAACTGACCCCGGCACCCGTTCCTCGCCCAGCCGTCGCCGACGCATGCACCCCTCGTACCGCGCCGTCTTGGGCAGTCTCTGCCTCGCCGCTTTCGGCCTGCTCGCCGGGTGTGCCAGCCTGCCGTCGCTGCAGGGCCGCGCCGAGAGCCACGCGATCGAGCCCGACGAATCCACGCCGCTCGGGCGGAGCGTCGCCTCGCTGGTCCGGGACCACCCCGGCAAGACCGGCGTCGTGGCGATCGACGACGGGCGCCTCGCATTCGACACCCGCCTGCACCTGGCGCGCAGCGCCGCCCGCTCGATCGACATCCAGACCTACATCTGGTACGGCGACGCCACCGGAACCCTGATGTTCGAGGAGGTCGCGCGGGCCGCGGAGCGGGGCGTGCGGGTGCGGCTGCTGCTCGACGACGCCAACACCGTCGGCCTCGATCCGACGCTCCTGCTCCTGGCGTCGCAGCCGAACATCGAGGTGCGCCTCTACAACCCGTTCGCGGCCCGGAGCTCGCGCGGGCTCGGGCTGCTGGCCGACTTCGAGCGGCTCAACCACCGTATGCACAACAAGTCGTTCACGGTCGACAACCTCGCCACCGTGGTCGGCGGGCGCAACATCGCCGACGAGTACTTCGAGGCGGGGCAGGAGACCGGCCTCGTGGATCTCGACGTGCTGGCGGTCGGCGAGGCCGTGCGCTCGGTGTCGGCGGAGTTCGACCTGTACTGGAACAGCCCGTCCGCCTATCCGGCCCGCCTCCTCCTGGGAGATGGGGTTCCCGAGGAGCGCCAGGCGCTCGCTCGACGCGCCGGGGAGATCGTCGCGGCACCGCGATTCGGGACCTACGCGGCGGCGACGCTGCGTACCGCGCAGGTGAGCGGCCTGCTCGAGGGCACGCTTGCTCTCGAGTGGACGACGGCTCGCGTGGTCTACGACGACCCGGCGAAGACGCTGGCACCGAGCAGCGAGGTCGAGCTGCAGCTCCTGCCGAAGATCCAGGCCGCATTCGGCAACCCGGCGAGCACGCTCGACCTGATCTCGCCCTATTTCGTGCCGGGCGAGACCGGTACCGAGAGCCTTGTCGCCGCCGCCAGGCGCGGGGTCCGGGTGCGCGTGCTGACCAACTCGCTGGCGGCGACCGACGTCACGGTGGTGCACGCCGGCTATGCCAAGCGGCGGCCGGCGCTGCTGCGCGGCGGGGTGCAGCTGCTCGAGCTCAAGCCCGAAGCCGCGAACATCATGAGGCGGGCTCATGAGGTCGGCAGCAGCGCCAAGGCGGGCCTGCACGCCAAGACCTACGCGGTCGACGGCCGGGCCATCTTCGTCGGCTCCTTCAATCTCGACCCGCGGTCGTCGAAGCTGAACACCGAGATGGGACTGATCATCGACAGCCCCACGCTCGCGGGAAAGCTTTCCAGGGTCCTCGATCAGGCCTTTCCGGCCTTGGCTTATCGGGTGACGCTGGGCGACAACGGTAGTCTCCGCTGGGCCGACGGCAAGACGGACGACATCGAGGACGAGCCGGGAACGGGCTGGCTGCAGCGCCTGCTGGTGCGCATGGCAAGCTGGTTGCCGGGCGAGTGGCTGCTGTAGCGGGTCGGACCGGATCCCGGAGGATCCCGGACATAGCGATTGACGGATCCACCCGGCCGGCAGACCATGGCAGTCGGGGTCGTCATGAACCTCCACGATCGTCGTCCGATTTCGACTCGCCTGTCTGTCTTCGCGCTCTTGGCGACGGGAACGCTCGCGTCCCATGCCGGCGACGATGCGGCGACCGCCGGCCAGTTCACTGTCAAAGGCTCCATCACCGCCGGCATCGCGTTCCGGACCGTGTCGCAGGACACCGATCTGCTGGCGAACGTGAACAGCTCGCTGGTCGGCATCCCCGGCACCGCGCTGACGCCGACCACCGGCCGCAACCAGGACGACGGCAACCTCAACTTCAACAAGGGCGCTCCGGTGTCGGAGGTCGTGAACGGCTATCTGAGCGTCGCCTACCGGAACGGCGACTACAGCGTCCTGGCGAGCGTGAAGGCTTGGTACGACTATGCGCTGGCGAACGCCGGCCATCCCTGGGGGAACATCCCGAACGGCTACACGCCGGACGCATCGCTGAGCGACGCCGGTGCCCAGCCGCGCACGCGCTTCAGCGGCGTCGTGCTCGACAACCTCTACGCGGGCGGTCGCCAGAGCATCGCCGCCATGCCGCTGGAATGGAACCTGGGCTATCAGAAGCTCGACTGGGGCAACCGCTTCCTCGTCCTCGGCGGACTGCGCGACCTGAACCCGATCGATATCCCGGCGCTGACCCGACCCGGAATGCTCCAGCGCGAGCAGGAGACGCGAATCCCGGTGCCGCAGATCTTCGCCCGGCTCGGCGTTTCCGCGTCGACGTCGATCGAGGGCTTCTACCAATTTGGGTTCGAGCGCAACGCGCCCACGCAGTGCGGCACCTTCTATTCAGGCGTCGATTGGTACTCCGACGGTTGCAACGCGGTGACGGTCGGCGCCGGTTCCGACCGCGCCGCGCTGGCCAGCGGCAGTTTTCTCAAGCGCGCCGACAACGTGATGCCCGGCGGTGGCGGCCAGTTCGGCGCCGCGCTGACGCACACGGTCGATGCCTGGGCGACAAAGTTCGGCGTGTATGCCACGCAATTTCATTCGCGCACCGGCTACAGCGGCGTGATCAAGTCGCTGCGCACCGCCGGGGCGCCGTTCGTTCCGGGCGACCCTGACGGCCTGAATCCGAAGTACCTCACGGAATTCCCCGCGGATGTCCGCATGTTCGGCTTGACGTTCGAGACCCGCTTCGCGGGGGGCACGGCCTTCGGCGAGCTGACCTATCGCCCGAATCAGCCGCTCCAGTTCAACGCCGCCGACCTTCTCGGCGCGGTGCTGTCTCCCGTCGCGCCGACGACCCTGCGCAGCCAGGAGCGCGCTCTTCCTCCCGGCGGGACCCTCAACGGCTTCGAGCGCCACAAGAACGTGCAGCTGCAGCTCGGCGCGATCGGCCAGGTTGCGGGCGTGCTGCCGGGCGCGACCGTCAACTGGGGAGCAGAGGTCGTCTACAAGGGCGTACCCGACCTTCCGGATCCGTCGGTGACTCGCTTCGGACGGGTCGACGTCTTCGGCCAGGGGCCGGTGAACGGGGTCTGTCCGGCGCCGGCGGCGCCGACGCAATGCACGTCGGACGGCTACGTCTCGCGCCATGCGTTCGGCTACCGCCTGGTCGTCGGGGCGCGCTACGCCAACGTGGCCGAGGGTGTGGACCTGGTCCCATCGATGCTCTTCGGCCAGGACGTCTCCGGGTGGTCGGGCGATACGGCGATCCTCGAGGGCCGAAAGCTCGCGATCGTGTCGTTGCGCGCGAACTGGCGCAGCGGGTTCACGGGCGACATCGCGTGGGTGCCGACTTGGGGCGGCACCTACAACAACCAGCGCGATCGCAGTGCGGTGCAGATGTCGATCGGCAGACGATTCTGAAATGGCGTAAGTGGCTATAGATGCGTCTAGGCTGACGAGGTCTTGGTCAGCCCATGGCCCTCACTGCGTGCGGTAGACGATCTCGTTGTTGACCAGGAACAGGCGGCACTCCTGACCCGAGAAAAGCCTGCAGTAGGCGAGCGCGCGCTCGCGCGGGTCGCTCGGCATCGATTTGTCGGAAGGGGTGTTGGACCACGCGGTCGCGTAGTGGCCGTTCTCGGAAATCGCAAAGGCCCGAGGCGGGGGCTGGGTCAGGAACACTTGGTATTCGGCCCGCTGGCCGTCGTTGAGGTACGGCACATGCGCCGCCGCCAGCGCGGGATCCGCGGGAAACGTGCCCGGGCTCGAACGCACCTTGGTAGTGAGAGCCGGCTGCGGACGCTGGAAGACGATCTGGTTGTCGACCGCGAACAGCTCGCAAGGCACGCCGGCGAGGCGGCTGCATACGAGCAGCGCCCGCTCCTTCGGGTCGGTCGGCAGGCTCTTGTCGAAAGGCCCCGTCGTGTACGTGCTGGCGTAGTGGCCGTTCGTCGCGATCGCGAAGGCGCGCGGCAAGGGCCGGGTGAGGAAGGTCCGGTACTGCGCTTGCTGCGCCTCGTTTTCAGGTAGGGCACGCTGGTTGC
>Ga0207703_10000324_pt1 | contig 52025 bp, 68 predicted proteins | sample KBSSwiS12_FD_184304 | JGI IMG/M metagenome (GOLD analysis project Ga0207703, IMG submission 184304) | Switchgrass rhizosphere microbial communities from Kellogg Biological Station, Michigan, USA - KBS Switchgrass S1-2 (SPAdes) (version 2) | ecosystem: Host-associated > Plants > Roots >... | reverse complement strand
AGGTACAATGACCTGAATACATAGGGTTCATTGAGCGAACCCGGGGAACTGAAACATCTCAGTACCCGGAGGAAAGGACATCAACCGAGACTCCCGTAGTAGTGGCGAGCGAACCGGGACCAGGCCAGTGCTGTCGTGACATAAAGTCGAATGACTTGGAAAAGTCGGCCATAGCGGGTGATAGCCCCGTAGACGTCAATTAGCGACAGCCTCGAGTAGGGCGGGACACGTGAAATCCTGTCTGAACATGGGGGGACCACCCTCCAAGCCTAAGTACTCCTCGACGACCGATAGTGAACAAGTACCGTGAGGGAAAGGTGAAAAGCACCCCGACGAGGGGAGTGAAACAGATCCTGAAATCGGAAGCCTACAAGCAGTCGGAGCCACCTCGCGTGGTGACGGCGTACCTTTTGTATAATGGGTCAGCGACTTCATGTGCCGTGCAAGCTTAAGCCGTTAGGTGTAGGCGCAGCGAAAGCGAGTCTGAATAGGGCGAATAAGTACGTCGCATGACGACCCGAAACCAGGTGATCTATCCATGAGCAGGTTGAAGGCTGGGTAACACCAGCTGGAGGACCGAACCCGTGAATGTTGAAAAATTCTGGGATGACTTGTGGATAGGGGTGAAAGGCCAATCAAACCTGGACATAGCTGGTTCTCCGCGAAATCTATTTAGGTAGAGCGTCAGACGAACTCCTTGGGGGGTAGAGCACTGGATGGATGCGGGCGACGCGAGTTGTACCAATTCTAACCAAACTCCGAATACCCAAGAGAGCTATCTGGCAGACACACGGCGGGTGCTAACGTCCGTCGTGAAAAGGGAAACAACCCTAACCATCATCTAAGGCCCCCAAGTAACGGCTAAGTGGGAAACGATGTGGGATTGCTTTGACAACCAGGATGTTGGCTTAGAAGCAGCCATCATTTAAAGAAAGCGTAACAGCTCACTGGTCAAGCGATCCTGCGCGGAAAATGTAACGGGGCTCAAGCCGTGCGCCGAAGGTATGGGTTTGCAGTTTACTGCAAGCGGTAGCGGAGCGTTCCGTAAGCCTGTGAAGGTCAGCTGCGAGGCTGGCTGGAGGTATCGGAAGTGAGAATGCTGACATGAGTAGCGACAAAGAGTGTGAGAGACACTCTCGCCGAAAGTCCAAGGGTTCCTGCGTAAAGCTAATCTGCGCAGGGTTAGCCGGCCCCTAAGGCGAGGCCGAAAGGCGTAGTCGATGGGAACCAGGTGAACATTCCTGGGCCAGTTGGAAGTGACGAATTCCATAAATTGTCGGGGCTTATTGGATTGCTCCCGGCAGTGAAGGAGTTCCTGGAAATAACTCCAACAGAGACCGTACCCGAAACCGACACAGGTGGACTGGTAGAGCATACCAAGGCGCTTGAGAGAACTATGCTGAAGGAACTCGGCAAATTGCACGCGTAACTTCGGGATAAGCGTGACTCACCTTGCGCAAGCAAGACTGAGTGGCACAGGCCAGGGGGTAGCGACTGTTTATCAAAAACACAGGGCTCTGCGAAGCCGCAAGGCGACGTATAGGGTCTGACGCCTGCCCGGTGCCGGAAGGTTAAAAGGAGGGGTGCAAGCTCCGAATTGAAGCCCCGGTAAACGGCGGCCGTAACTATAACGGTCCTAAGGTAGCGAAATTCCTTGTCGGGTAAGTTCCGACCTGCACGAATGGCGTAACGACTTCCCCACTGTCTCCAGCATAGGCTCAGCGAAATTGAATTCCCCGTGAAGATGCGGGGTTCCCGCGGTCAGACGGAAAGACCCTATGAACCTTTACTACAGCTTCGCCTTGGCGTTAGCGACAACATGTGTAGGATAGGTGGGAGGCTATGAAACCGGGGCGCCAGCTCCGGCGGAGCCAACCTTGAAATACCACCCTTGTTGTCGCTGACGTCTAACCGCGGCCCGTTATCCGGGTCCGGGACATGGCGTGGCGGGTAGTTTGACTGGGGCGGTCGCCTCCCAAAGTGTAACGGAGGCGCGCGATGGTGGGCTCAGAGCGGTCGGAAATCGCTCGTCGAGTGCAATGGCATAAGCCCGCCTGACTGAGAGACTGACAAGTCGATCAGAGACGAAAGTCGGCCATAGTGATCCGGTGGTTCTGCGTGGAAGGGCCATCGCTCAACGAATAAAAGGTACTCTAGGGATAACAGGCTGATTTTGCCCAAGCGTCCACAGCGACGGCAAAGTTTGGCACCTCGATGTCGGCTCATCACATCCTGGGGCTGGAGCAGGTCCCAAGGGTTCGGCTGTTCGCCGATTAAAGTGGTACGTGAGCTGGGTTCAGAACGTCGTGAGACAGTTTGGTCCCTATCTGCCGTGGGTGTACGAAGCTTGAGAGGATCTGTCCCTAGTACGAGAGGACCGGGATGGACACACCTCTGGTGGACCTGTCGTGGCGCCAGCCGCGCAGCAGGGTAGCTAAGTGTGGAATAGATAACCGCTGAAAGCATCTAAGCGGGAAACTAACCTCAAAACAAGGCTTCGCTGAGAGCCGTGGTAGACCACCACGTTGATAGGCCAGGTGTGGAAGCGCTGCGAGGCGTGGAGCTTACTGGTACTAATCGCTCGATCGGCTTGATCGTTCTTATCAAAACTCATGAACGCTTTGTCTAAGCTGGACATGTCTTCACACATCACGAGCGTATCGGCTTCGCTGACCTGGTGGTTTTGCCGGGGGGTCCCCACCCGATCCCATTCCGAACTCGGTCGTTAAGCCCCTCTGGGCCGATGGTACTTCGTCTTAAGGCGCGGGAGAGTAGGTCGCCGCCAGGTCTGCCAAGCCGATCCTCGTGAGGTCACAAACCCTTCCATTTTCGTTTTCCGCATCGCCGCGGGGTGGAGCAGCCCGGTAGCTCGTCAGGCTCATAACCTGAAGGTCACAGGTTCAAATCCTGTCCCCGCACCCACCGTTGCCATAACTTGGCAGTCAAAGGCCCCCGCAAGGGGGCCTTTTTCTTTGGCGCCCAGGTGCAGGATCGGGGCGAGGTCGCCGATGATCTCGACCGCGTACTGCCCGTGGCCTTCAGCGGGCGTGACGCGGATCTCGTGGACGAGGGTGCGCACGGCCTCGCGGCCTTCACGGCCCTCCAGGTCGGCGGGATCGTCGAGCGCGCGGGAGAGGTCCTCGACCAGGCGCCGGTACTTGGCTGCGGCCTGGGGATGCTGGACGACGGTGTCGGCTTCGGCCTCGGCCGAGAGCTGCGCCTCGAGGGCCGACTCTCGAGCCTTGAGTTGGCTGTGGCGCTCGGCGATCGCGGTCCAGGGCACGCCCTGTTCAAGCTGGTCGATCAGCCGCTCCGCGCGTCGCCGGACCTCGCCGAGGTCGGCCTGGAGCTTGGCGCGCTGGCGGGCCGCTTCGCGCCGCCCGTCGCGCAGCCCGTCCTGCACGATGCGGATGGCGTGCTCGATCACCTCGGGGTGCAGCAGGTTCCCCTGCATGGCGGCGATCACGCGCGTCTCGACGCCGGGATAGCCCGGGGTTCGGGTGTTGGTGCACGCGCCCTTGGCGATCCGGGTCGAGCATCGCAGCGCGTTCTTGGGGCCGGCCATGTGCATCTTGCCCCCGCACACCCCGCACGTGATCAGCCCCTGCAGGAATCGCTTCGGCCGCCGGGCGTGCTGCAGGCCGCCGCGCGCGGCATTGGCGCAGCGCGCGTGCCGATCCTGCGCGGCGGCCCAAAGGGCGTCGTCGACGATCCGCAGTTCAGGCACGTCCATTCGGACCGGCTCGGCCGAGGCCGGTCGACCGCGCCGCGCTCCGGTCGCGCGGTCCTTGACGAAGGTGCTGCGGCCCCACACGCGCCGCCCGATGTACAGCTCGTTGTGGATGACACCGTTCCCGCGCTTGGCGTTGCCATGAATGGTGGAAGCCTGCCACAGGCCGCCGCGCGGGGCCGGAACCCCCTCGGCGTTCAGCGCGGCCGCGATGGCCAGCGGGCTCGCGCCGGCGGCATAGTCGCGGAAGATCCGCAGCACCACCTCGGCCTCGGCCTGGTCGATCTCCAGATGGCCGCGTAGGCGCTCGCCGGCGTCGTCGTAGAGGCGCTTGAGCTGGTAGCCGTAGGTCCGGCCTCCGCCGCTGCGACCGGCCTCCACGACCTTCTTCAGGCCCCCGCGGGTCCGGACCCGGGCCTCCTCGCCCTTCAGCTCGGAAACCAGGGTCGATACGCCCTGGTGGACGATCGTCACCTCGCCCTCCTGGACGGTGACGTACCGCACGCCCAGGCCGCGCAGGAGGTTGAACACCGACCAGCCCTTCTCGCCGTCGCGGGCGAGGCGGTCGGAATGCTCGGCGACGACGACGTCGCAGCCGCCGCGGCGGACCAGGTCGAGGAGCGCGTTCAGGCCCGGCCGAGCGCCCGACACGAAGCCGGACATTTCCGCGTCGGTGAACTCACGCACGACGTGCGCGCCAAGCTGCGCCGCGAGGTCGCGGCACAGCTCCAACTGACGGTCGACGGAAAGGGCGGACTGGTTGCCTGTGGAGTAGCGGGCGTAGAGCGCGGCGCGCATCAGAGGTGAGTCTCAGGTTCCGATTGTGGGCGAAGCTCGCGCGCCACGATCATCCGCGCAAGGGCCTCGGCCGCACGGAACACGGCCTCAGGAGGCCGCGGCGGCGCAGGTTCGGGCGGCTTGGGCTGCGCGGCCTGAGCGCTCACGGCTTCAGTCCCGCCTTGGCCAGCGCCGCTTCGGCCTGGAGGATCACGCTGTCGGTCGGCCAGCTTGCGCGCGAGCGGCCGATGCAGGCGGTGGCGTAGGGGAGAAGGTCCCGGACAGCTTGGATCAGCTCGGGAAGCGCCAGGATGGCCGCGCCGTTGGCGATGTCGTGCTCGGACAGCGGCTCCTCGGGGCGGCCCAGCACGCAGATCGGCTGGCCGAGCCTGTCGAGGATCGTGCCGTCCTCGAGGACCTTGAAGGGTCCGGCGGCGAGGGTGAGGCCGGGCAGTGGCTCCAGCCGTTCCCGGAGCTCGTCAGACAAGCCACACCTCGACGATTTGCGGCTCGTCGAGCGGCGAGCGCTCAAGGCGGTGCATGTACTCGACCTGGATCAGGTCTCGGAGCTCATCCAGCGTGGGGGCGACGCGCACGTCGTGCGTGAACCTGGGCGAGGGCAGCGAGACCCAGCGTCGCGCCACGAAGTCCCGCGGGTGGTCGCGCGGATGGTCGTAGATCACCCACATCGGCGCCAGGTGTCTGTCGCTGGCGTCGTAGTCGAGGGCTGTCGGATGGCAGGGCGAAGGGTGCGTCTCGCCATCCAGGAACACCATGACGTAGTGGCCTTGGCTCGGCCGCTCTGGAGCGACGACGCCAAAGCGGTCGATCTCCGTGTGCCACACCCTCTGGCCGGGCCGGGGATCGACGCCGTAGGCGTGACGGACGTAGTCGTATTCGGCCATGGGTCTCACGTCCCTTCCCCCTCACCGGAAACGGTAGGGGCGGTCTTCAGTCTCCAGAGGATCGCCTTGCCCAAGCCGTTACCCTCGCCGTCGAAGGCTTCGACTTCTCCGCTGTTCAGCAGCGCGTAGAGGCGGCGGCGGGCTGTGGCTGTCTTGATGCCACAGCGCTCGGCAACCTCGCGGGTATCGAGCATCCCATCGCCACCCTTCCCGCTGTCGCTACGGAGCGCGTCGCGCAGCTTCCCCCTGATCTGATCGAGGTTGATCTGCGTCTGGAAGCTGTTCGCGGTCATGGTTCGATCCCCGTCTCGGACCCATCAGCCGCCACCGGCTCAGCGCCTTCCGTCTGGCGGCCTTCTCCTTCGGAGGGGTGGGGGTTTAGTGCGTCATGTTCTGAGAGTGCGACGGGGCGTGCCGTAGCCCCCCCGTCCCGCTGGCTCTGAGCTTCGCTGGATGGGGCGGACGGCAGCGGCTTCCAGTGGGTGAAGGGCGCGTGCTTGCGGCCCAAGAACTCCCCGAAGGTGTTGCAAACCCAACCGGGCGCGCGGATGCGGTGCCAATCGCTGTCGCACAGCCCGCCCATCTCGCCGCATTCATGGTGCGGGTAACCCCAGAAAACCGTGTCTCGGCCGGCCTCCGGTCTCCACACGTCGATGATGGTCCCATCCTTGGGCGCGGTGGCGATGTCCCGCCATCCATCGGAGTGCTGCGCTTCGGTCGCCGTTGGCTTGCCAACGTGCGCAGGCAAGGAAGCGCTTGATGACCCCCCTTCCTTTCCTTCGGATAGACCGGAGAGAGCGTCGGCTGCGATCCGCCCACAATGATCAAGGCGGCCTTGAAGATTGTATCCCGGTGTGCCCCCCGTGCTGACGTACTGGATGCGGCCCAGCGCGTAGCGAAGCCAAACGTCCTCTCCGTTCACCTGAGGAGGCGTGGCGGCTTCGGCGAGGGCGGCGCGAGCTCGTTCCAGTGAGGCTCGGTAGTCGATAAGCATCTGATCGAACATCTTGTCCGACGGCGCAGCTTTCTTCGGAGACCGCTCAAGCAGCGATATGGCGGCAGCCAAATGCGCAGCCGTGTCCTTCAGCGCCTCTATGAGCTTGCTGGTCATTGGGGTGTGGCCTGGGCGAGATGGGCGTGGTCTTCGTCGGCCGGTTCGTCAGGCTCTGGCCGGTAGTCGGTGAGGTTCGCGCATGTCTGGCGCGTCTCGCATGGACGCATCCGGTTGAAGCCGCAGAACTTGCAGCGGCGAAGCGGCTCCCAGGCCAACTCGAAAAGCTCATCCCACTTCGACAGGTCGATGAAGCGCAACTCGTTGGTGAAGTTGCCGTAGACCTGAACGATGGCGTACTGGCCCGACCAGTTGACGTGATAGTCCCGGTGGCTCGGGTGCTGCCACAAACCTACAAACGACCACGCCGAGCGATCTTCTCGGCTGTAGTAGACGTGGCCCGGCAATGGGTGCTTAGCGTCTTCCACCTAAGCCTCCTTGGTGTTGGTGAGGACCGAGGGAGCCGACATCAGGCCGCCTCGGCCGGGAGACGTGCGGCGTCGAGCGCGGCGTCGATCAGGCTGAGGAGCTGATCGGCTTCCTTGGCCGTGAGCTTGCGGCTGGTGGCGCTGGAGATGGCGACGCGCGCCTCGCGCAGGGCGGCGGCGAGGCGGACTAGGGCGCGGTCCTCCGACGCCACCTCCATGACCTGCTGCATGAAGGTGTCGCGTCGCGGAGGCTCTTCGAGGACCTGGGGCGTCTCCGGTTTGATCGCCGCCTCTTGAGCGGCGGCTGGAGCTGTCGCTGCCGCGCCATTGAGCCAGTAGGTGGAGTAGAGGCCGCCGTCTTCGGGCTTGAAGCCGAGTAGGGCCTGGGCGGCGGCAAGGTCGGCGTCGCTGGCGACGGGGCGGCCGTTGTCGATGTGGACGGCGTCCTTCGCCGCAAGCCAGTCGAGCGACCGCTTGGAGAGCGCGGCCAGGGTCTTGTCGCGGTTCAGCGGGAAGACGGCCATCGCCTTGTGCTTCTGCACGAGCTGCATCACCCGCGCGTCGCGGAAGTAGCTCTCGCGGATCTCGACGGCCCAGGTTCCAGGACCTCGCTCCACGCCGCATGCGCCGATCTTGTGCGCGAGCTCGATGACGACGATGGCCAGCATGGGCGGGAGGTCGAAGTCGTCGCTCGGCGGGGGACTAGGCGGGGCCTGGTGGACCGTCGGCTCCGGCGCGTCGTCCTCCTCGCCATCGTCATCGTCATCGCGGAAGCCGGGAGTGTGCGCGGGCGCGGGCGCCGGCGCCGGCGTCTCGACCGCGGGCTCGGGGCTGAGGAGCGGCGCAGGCGCAGCGGGCGCCTCGGGAGGGTTCAGCTCCGCGGTCGCCCACTCGCCGCAGTCGGCGAGAACCTGGGCCTGCATCTCGCCCACGACGGCGCTGCGCAGCTTGAAGAGGGCCGCGGCGATGTCCTGTTGGAAGCCCGTCTGCGTCAGCCAGCGATGCAGCTCGTCGGTCAGGGACGTGCGCGCGACGACCTCGCGGCCCTCGAAGCCGAACGTGAGCAGCTTGCGGTCGTTGGCGAGCTGGCCGAGCGGGCCGCCGCTGGGCGCGCGGCCGAACCGCGTGACGACGAGGTTCCCGGGCGTAGAGGGAAGATGGAGAACGCCGGCGTCCGCGAGCCCCTTGGCCACCACCTCGGCGAGCGTCATGGCGAGGCGCGGCGACAGCTCCAGCGCCGGCTTCTCCTTCTTGTCGCCGACCAGGTCGCGGGCCTTGACGTAGGTGAGATGCTGCGGGTTCGGCCGCCGCTCCTCCTCGTCCAGATATGCCGGGTTGTAGGCGAGGGCGAAGACGTCCTCGGGCAGCTCGCGGGCGATCTTGGCGTAGTCCTGGATCTTGCGGGCCGAGTAGTTCTTGCGGCCGAACATCCGCTCGAGCTGCGGGCCGGTGAGACGGCGATCGTCCATCATGTGGCGGAAGTATCGGGCGAGGTCGGCCCAGAGCATGTCCTCGCGCTGCAGGTTCTCGACGCCGGCGGACACCTCGGCCTCGTCGTCGGAAAGGTCGCGCACCTGGCAGGGCACCAGCGCGTCGGGGTCGATCCAGCCCTGCTCGGCCGCGTAGCAGGAGCCTTTCCATCGGCGTTGACCGAACAGGACCTGGAAGCGCTCGCCCAGCGGTCGCACGGTGATCGGCGTCTCGATCCCGCGGTCGGCCACGGACTGGGCCATGTCCACGATGCTCTTCTGCGGGATGTGCTGGCGGGGGTTTCCGGCCCAGCCCTCCAGCCGTCCGAGAGGGATGTAGCTGATCCCGCCCTCGGCCGGCGGCGCTTCGCCCAGCCAGACCGCCATGGCCGCAAGGCCGCGCTCGCCGGCCTCGGTGAGCTTCACGTCCCAGGAGGCGTCGCCGGTCTTTTCGAGCAGGCCGGCGGTGAGCAGGACTTCGAGCTTGCGGTTGATATTGTTGTGCACAAGCCCGGCGCGCTCGGCCAATTCGCTGATGCCCGAAGGCGGGGCGTCGGCGATGGCTTTCAGCAGGCGGTGATTGAGGGCGGCCAGGGAAGCGGCGGTCTCGGACAAAGGAATCTCCGATCGTTCAGGCGGCGAGCGCCGCGGCGATGACGAGGACGGCGGCTGCGCCCATGGCGGCACCGGCGAGGAGCGGCGCCCGGCGGCGCCTGGGCGAGCCCCAGGTCATGGCGCCGTGGGCGGGGCTGAAATCGACGAGCCGTCGATCCGGTGGATCGAAGCGCGCCTCACGCCCGACGATGTTGTGGGAGCCGGTCACGCCCGGACCTCGGTCCGCGCACGGCGTGCGCGTTCTGCCGCAAGATCGTAGAGGCGGCAGGCTTCGCCGGAGCTCGCGCCCTGCGGGTGGGCCTGGGCGCGAAGGAGCACGAGGCCGAGCAGGCCGCCGACAACGCCGTCTGGCAGCGTCTCATCGACGTCGAGACCGATATCGAACTCGATCTCCAGGTCGATCAGAAGGTTCAGCACGCGCGTCATGCCGAATGCGGCCAGAGGTTCGGCCGGGTCCGGGTCGCGGCCCAGGCCGCGGACGATCATGGCCCAGGCGCGCAGGCGCGTGGACGCGGGGCGGATCTCGGGGATCATGCCGCCTGTCCTTCCAGGGTGAGCGGAGGCAGCTCTTCGTGGAGCGCCTTGCGAGCGGCGGCGCGCTCCTGGGTCGTGGGCGGGCCGTAGCGATTGCGCTGCGCCGCGTCGGTCTGCGACAGGCTGACCGCGCCGCTGAGCCGATCGTAGGTGAAGCAAAGCACCCGTCGGCCGATACGAATGCGGCCGTGCCGGAGGCCGTCGCGCTCGCCCTCGAGGCGTTCGATCCGCAACCTCATGGCGCGACAGCGATCAGGACGGCGACGATGAACGCCGAGACGGCCAGGCCGGCGAGCGCGGCGTTGACGAAACGGAAGAGCGCGTCGCCGCGCCGTGCGTCCCGGATCACGATCGCCTGGGCGCGGCCGAGGACCGTGTTGGCCTGGGCGATCGAGATCTCCGCGGCCTGGTGCAGCCGCCCAAGCTCCGGGTCCCGGGCCCGGACGGAGCCCCAGAAGTCGGCCTCGCTGGCGAAGACGACGTGCTCGCCGTCCTGCCAGAGCACGACCGCGCCGGGCTCGACCGCCGGCGGCGCGAAGCCGTGCCGGACGATCCGCTGCGCGGGAAAGGCGTGGATCGAGGCGCCGTCGAGCTCCTCGGACGTGGCGTGGCTGGTCATTTTCATGGTTCCCCCCAACCCGTCTTCGGGTCGATGGAGACAGAAAGCCAACAGTTCGTTGTCAAGGTCAAGCCCAAAACGCCAATGAAACGGTGGCGCATATGGACAGATGTGGCCACATCATGACGGCGGAAAGGTCCGCGCTTGGCGGCTAAAATTCCCGCCGGGCGGGAGGTTGGCGATGCTTGCAACCGGACATTTCGTGACCGCGCGGGCGGCGTTGACCCGTGAACTTGCGGCGCGGCGGGCGGAACGGTTCGGCCGGGAGATCAAGGGGCCGAAGTTCGACGACGAGGCCATGGTCCTCGGCTTTCCGGACGATCCCCCGGCGCCGCCGATCCTCTTCCATCTGATCTATCACGACGCGAAGGGCGACTATTCCGGGCGAGTGGTGACGCTGCGCAGCGTTCGCCAGGAGGTCGGCGAGGTTCGGATCGGGACGCTCTGCCACTGGCGCAACGGCTTCCGCGCATTCCTGGCCTCGCGCATCGTGGAGGTCACCGACCTGGCGACCGGCGAGGTCCACGAGGACGGGCTGGAATATTTCCGCGCTCATCCGCTGCTCGAGCATGGCGGCGCTCACGCCGCCAACCTGAGCCTTGAGACCCTCGCCATGGAGGAGTGCCGGGACGAGGTGATCCTCCTCACCTTCGTCGCTGCGGCGGACGGAACCTATGACGAGGAGGAGCGCGACGAGATCGTGAAACACGTCATGGACCGATGCCCGGACGAAGGGTTGCGTGAGGACGAAATTCGCCGGCGCGTGCGGTGCTTCGTGCCGGACGAGCGCGCCTTCGATGTGGCCCTGCGGCGACTGTCCGAGGGATCGGGGCAGCCGCGAGCCTTGCTGAGGTCGCTGCGTCGCGTGGTCGACGCCGACGGTGAGGTCGACTTGGAGGAGGTGGCATTCGTGAGCGAGATCGAGCGGGCTTTGCGAGACTCCGGCCGGGTGTAGCGCGCGGCGGGCTCGGTGCTATCCCGTTGCCCGGACTTGACCGCCACCGTCGCGAAGCGAAGTGTTGGCCCACGAGATAGGGGTGGCGACAATGTTCCTCGGGGTCCTGGTCATCTGGGTGATTTTAGGCGCGCTGGTCGGCGCGATCGCTCAAGCCAAGGGAAGGCCATTCGGCGGCTGGTTCTTCTACGGCTTCATTCTTTTCCCCGTGGCCCTGATCCATGTGCTGGTGGCCGGGGATCGCAGTCAGCCAAAGGTGGTGCGGATCGAGGCGGCGCAAAGCGAGGCCCGGCGGCCCTGTCCCTATTGCGCGGAGATGATCCTTCCCGAGGCGAAGGTGTGCCGCTACTGCGGGCGAGACGTCCAGCCGGAGGGGAATGCTTCCCCGGCGTCGAACGTGGAGCCGGCGGGCATTTAATCGCCTACGGTCAGGCCTGCCGTCTCAGCTCGCCGCCTTGGCGCGCTTCAGGAAGATCGCGAGATAGTCGCTCAGCTCCTGGAAGCCCGCCGCCGAGAGGTTTGCCGGGTAGCTGACGATCACGTCGCCTTCGCTCAACGGGAAGATAGCCTGCTGCCGGCCGGGACCGGAGAAGACGACGCCGGGCTCCTCGAGGCCTAGGGCCGAATGGCCGCCGCCGGCCCGTTGTAGCTCTCGCAGGACCCGCAGGAGATCTTCGCGCGTGGCGTCGAGCGCAGCAGCGAGCTTCGTCTGCATGTCGGTTCGCAGCACGATCGCCCGTCCGGCCTCGTAGTTCTGCCAGGCCGTGCGCGAAACGCCCATGGCCTCCGCGGCCTGCTCCTGGGTGATGTCCAGCCGGTCGCGCAGGATCCGCAGAGCCTCGCCCACCTCTCGGGCCTCCTCGGCAGACGTCTTTGGTGGCGATGGCTTGGCCATGCGCACAACTGAAGGACGCCGGGGTATCGTAGCTACCGCCAACATGTGGGCGGCATATGCCAACAAAATGTTGACGCACGCAACCGACGCACCCTAGCTCTGCCTGTCGACGCGAAATGGGGGCGTCGACATGAGCCAGATCGGATCAAAGGCGAGCGCGGAAAACCGCCCCAAGCTTTGGCGGTACTACCGTGAGCAGGACTTCACCGTCATCGAGGTCGCCCGCGCGTTCGGGCGTTCGCGGGAGTGGGTGCGGCGGGTCTGCCTGCCGTTCGGGCACCCGGATCGGCTCACCCCGTCCGAAAAGGACGTGGTCGCGGCCTACGAGTGGAGCCGCGGCGAGATCGGCCCCGCAGACTGGTATCCGCCCGGCCTGAGCGCAAACCTCAGCGGCCTGCCTGAGGAGCTGGCGTCTTGAGCCTCGCGTGCTCCGTCAGCGCCTCGGCGTGGTCCGCCGCCATGCTCAGTGACGCCGACAGCTCCTCCAGCGCGCGCAGGACGGGCGGCGGGACCGTCGCGCATGCCGGCGTCGCGGTTTCCACGCCGAGCATCGCCAGCGTCGCCGACATCCAGTTGACCAGCCGCAGCCTCTGCTCCGGCCGCTCGGCGGCAGCAGCGACCAAGCGCAGCAGGGCTCCCAAGGTGTCGTCGGGCGTTGTCGTGTTCAGCGGCATCTTCTCCCCCCTTTCGCAGCGCCGCTCAGCAAGCCCCGAGAGCGGCGGTCCCGAACAAAGAGTCGCCGCGGCCGGCCCGTGTGAACGTGGCCTTAAGCCGCGTGGACATGATCAACGGCTTGGGGCCCCCCAAGCCGTTGCCGTCACAACCTGGCCGAGCTTTACCGGCGCGAGGCAGCCTATAGGCGAATTGTCGCAGGCGGCCTCAACCCATGCGGGTGGGGCTCTACGATGAGCGCCCCGCACCGCTACATCTCCGGCTCTCGCGCCACCGACCTGCTCCCCACGGCCTATGTGCTGGAGACGGCGAAGCGGGCTGCGGCGCGCGCCTGCGCCGAGGCCGCCACGGGGTGCGCCTGGGCCGATCCGGCCGCCGCCAAGCGGCTCCTGGACCTGATCCCTTACGTCGCGCTCGCAGCCTTGGCCGAGCTCTGCATCGACGTTCGGCGGGAGCGCCTGGCGCGCTGCCTGCTGCTCGACCCGCTGGACGGGGTGGACGAGCTCGACCGGCTGAAGCGCGAGCCAGGCTGGCGCGCCGACCTGGTCGAGGTGGTGGTGCAGACGATCGGGGGCGGGCGATGACCGCCGGCGTCCGCCATCTTCACGAGGCCGGCTCCTGGACGCCGAAGCACACCCGGCGCGCGGTCGAGGCTTCGGACATCGAATACTGCGGCCAGCGCTTCCCCCGGCAGGGTTGGCAGGCGCTCGGCAAGCAGCTCGGCCTGAACTCGGGCGATCTGCGGCGCGCCTGCGAGGACGCCTGGACGGCCTCGGTGAAGGCGACGCCGACGCGGGCGTCGGCGGCGAGGCTCGTGGTTCCGGCGCTCACGCTGGCGAAGCCGCGGCATCTGCTGCGGCTCAAGCCCTTCAGCCGGGAAAGCCGGGTGCTGCAGGCCGTGGCGGTCGGCTGTCGCAACCATGACGAGGTGCAGGCCTTCGCCGAGGTCACCCGCACCAGCAGCACGACCTACGTCGGGCGCCTGAAGGCGCAGCGCTTCATCGACGGCCGCGAGCCGGATGGCCGCTGGAAGCTGACCTTGGACGGCTGGGCCGAGGTGGCCGCGCTGATCCAGGCCGAGGAGAACGCCGATGGCTGACGGATCGGGCGTTCTCGATGGCGCATCCGCGCGGCCGCTGACGGTCGTGGGCTTCGCGGGCGGCGGCGGCTCTTCCGTGGCCATCCGCATGGCGCTCGGCGTCGCGCCGGACCTGGCCATGAACCACTGGCTCACCGCCGTGCTGGCGCATCAGCGGCACTTCCCGGAGACCGAGCACCACTGCGCCGACATTTTCGAGGTTGACCCGCGCGGCTGGCGTCCCGGCGAGCGGATCGCGTTCGCCTGGTTCTCTCCGGACTGCACCGACTTCTCCAAGGCCAAGGGCAAGGCGCCGCGCTCGGAACGGATCCGCGGGCTGGCCTGGTCGATCATGCCGTGGCTGGTCGCGCGACGACCCGACGTCACCATCATCGAGAACGTCGAGGAGTTCGAGCAGGCCGGGCCGGTCTACCGCTCGCCGGACGACTGGCGCGCCCGGGGCGTGCGCGGGACGCCGGGCGAGCCGATCAAGGCGCTGCGCGGCCAGATGTTCCAGCGCCTGGCGCGGCGGGTGCGGCAGATGGGCGGGACCATCGAATGGCGGGTGGTCAACGCCGCCGACTTCGGCGCGCCGACCACCCGCAAGCGGCTCTATGTGATCATCCGCCTGGACGGCCGGCCGATCGTCTGGCCTGAGCGGACGCACGCGCCGCGGAAGGACGCGGCGGCCCTTGGCCTCAAGCCCTGGCGCGGCGCTTGCGAGATCATCGACTGGTCGAAGGATTGCCCGTCGATCTTCCTCAAGCCCGACGAGGTCGAGGATCTGCGCCGCCGAACCGGCAAGCGGGTCCAGCGGCCGCTCGTGCCGGCGACGCAGAAGCGGATCGCGCGGGGGCTGGAGCGCTACGTCATCGGGTCGGCCGAGCCGTTCATCGTGCCGATCACCCACCAGGGCGACGCCCGCGCGCACGGCGTGCGCGATCCGCTGCGGACGATCACCAGCGTCAAGGGCGGGGAGTTTGCGCTTGTTGACGCCGGCCTCGTTGGTCTCGGGGGGCGGCGAGCGCAGAGCCCGCCGGTCGCACCCCAGGCTCCATTCCCGACGATCACCGGCAAGGCGGACGCCGCGCTGGTGAGCGGGACGGTCGTTCGCACCGACATGCACCAGTCCAACAGCAGGTGCGTTTACGATCCCGCTGATCCGCTACGCACGAACACGAGCAGCGGCGGGCATGGTGTGGCGTCGGCCTACCTGGTGCCGCGCTATGGCGAACGCCCGGCGGGCTTCAGGTGCGAGGCTTGCGGCGAGGTGTTCGCCGATCCGCACGCCTCGGGCTGCGGCGGCCTGGCGCCGGCCGAGTGCCCGCGCTGCGGCGAAGAAGAGAGAGTCGCGCTCCTGCCGGGCCAGGCGCCGCGGGCGCTGGATGTGCAGGAGCCGACGCCTTGCCCGGTCCCCACCGGCAACCAGGGCTCGCTGGCCGCCGTCTCGCTTCACCAGATGAACACGCGCGACGTGGGCGGGGACGCTGGCGATCCGCTACGCACGACGGCGGCCCGCGAACACCAAGCGCTGCAATCGGCGTGCCTGGTTCGCCAGTTTGGCTCCGCGGTCGGCGGCCGTGACGCCGAGGACCCGCTGGGCGCGACGATGGGGCAGGGCGGCCATGGTGGTGGGCACGATCAACTGATCTCCGCCTACATGGCGCAGGGAAACCACGCGCAGCTCGGCCGTGAGGCGACAGAGCCTCTAACCACCCTCACCAGTCGCTCGACGCAGCAGCAGCTCATCTCAGCCCACGTCGAAAGCTACTACCGAACAGGCGAAGGCTCGTCCGGAGCGGAGCCGCTTCGCACCTCAACCGCGAAGGACCGGCATGGCCTGGTCGCCGCCTGGCTGGAGCAAGCCAACACCGGCATGGTCGGTCACCCGGCGACGTCGCCGGTGTCCACCATCGTCGCCGGTGGCGGAGCTGACTGCGGCTGGGGTGGCGCCACCCAACGCCTGATCGAGGCGAGGCTGGAACTGGACGGCGGCTCGGTCGGCCGGCGCGCAGCGGTGCTGGGCTTCCTCTGGGCGCACTTCGGCGTGCCCACGTCCGAGGAGTGGGCCGAGCCCACGGCGACGCTGGAGGCGCGGAAGAAATTCGGCCTGGTGATCCTGGGCGACCAGGTCTGGATGATCGTCGACGTCGGCCTGCGGATGCTGACGCCCGCCGAGCTCGGCGCGGCCATGGGCCTGCCGCCGGAATACGACCTGGCCAGCGACGCCCATGGGCGGCCGGTCAGCAAGACCCATCAGACGCAGATGATCGGCAACATGGTGAGCCCGCCGCCGGCGGCCGCCCTGATCGCCGCCAACTGCCCGCACTTGATCGAGCAGCCGGGGAGGCCGGTGCCATGAAAATGAGCCTCCAGGTCGGCCGGGGGTGCGGAGATGCTTGATGGCCTATCTACCATCCTCGCGGAGCAGCAGCTCGCAGTCGGCATGGTGTCGGCAGCCGTCGCCGGCGCGGCGGTGTTCGGATTGAAGTCCGTCCCGTCCAAGGCCTGGACGGTCGCCAAGGACCTGTTCTCGACGACCCTCGTGATTGAGGGGCGGGACGAGCTCTACCGCTACGTCAACGTGTGGCTCTCCAGGTCTGGGGCGGCTGCGCGATCTCGGCGGCTGATCGTCCAGGACGACTACGATTACGAGGCGGGCGCATGGACGTGGCGCCTGACGCTTGGCTTCGGCTGGCACGTGGTTTGGGCGTTCGGTCGGCCGATCTTCGTCAACCGCTCGCAGTCCGAAGGTGGCGAGCTGGCTAAGTTTCTCGGGCAGGGCGCTGGGCAGCGGCTGTGGTTGGTGAGCGCGGGCCGTAGCCAGTCCGTATTGCGCCGCGTCGTCGCCGAGGCCGAGCGGGTCTACAATGGCGACGGCCTGGTGCGGGTCTATTTCTGGCATTTGGGTCGCTACGTTCTCGCCGACCGCCGCGCGCCGCGCGACCTGGCCACGGTGTTCCTGCCGGCGTCGCAGAAGGCGCGGCTCGTCGCGGACGTTGAGGCGTTCGCCGCGGCGCGTGAGACCTACCGGGTTCGGGGCACGCCTTATCGGCGAGGCTACCTGTTCGAGGGCCGCCCGGGGACTGGAAAGACCAGCCTGATCTTCGCGCTCGCCGGGCTGCTTCGCCGGTCGGTGTATGTCGTGAACCTCGCCTGCGTCGGCGGCGACAACGACCTCCTGGCCGCCTTCAACGAGGTCGGACCCGATGGCGTGGTCGTCATCGAAGACATCGACGCTGCGGAGATATCTCGCGACCGCGCGGAGGTCGCAGCGCCTGCACCAGGCGCTCCTTCCGCCAGTCCGCAGCCGCAGCGAATGACGCTGAGCGGTCTGCTCAACGCGGTGGACGGCGTGGCGGCGCGCGAGGGTCGCGTTCTCTTCGTCACGTCCAACCACGCGGACAAACTCGATCCCGCCCTGCTTCGCGCAGGACGGATCGACGTGCGGGAGGAAGTCGCTCCGTTGGGTCGAGCCGAGGCGTGGGAGATGTTCAAGGCCTTCCGCCCTGATGGGGACGCGGGGGAGTTCGCCGCGCTCACCCAGGGCCGCCTTCCGATCGTCGCAGCTGAGCTTCAGAACCTCCTCCAAGGCGAGGCGGCTCATGCCTGAGCAGCTCCCCCTGGCGATCAACGTCACCTTCGCAGCCATCCTGACGGACGCCGAGCGGCGCATGCTGGCCGACCTTCCGGACTGGCCCACGGAGCAGAAGGTCGCCGACGCCCAGCGCCCGCACGTGGCGCGGCTGAAGCGGCTGGGCTGCATCCAGGTCAAGTACTGCAAGGACGATCCCGACCAGATCTTCTTCGACCTCTATGCCGGCGTGACGCCGCTCGGCCGGGCCAGCGTGGCCGGCGGGACGGTGCGGCTATGAGCGGCCGTCCGAACCGAGACGGGCTGAGCGTCCATGTCTTCCCGCAGGTCACCCTCACAGAGCCGCTCAAGCGGCCGCTTCTGGACGATCTGCTGCTGCAGGCCTGGCGCGACGTCTCGCTGGCCGACCTTCGCGACCTGGCCAACGAGCGCATCCGCGGGCGAGGCAGCTTCGCCGTCTTCCAGGCGGTGATCGCCACGCGGCGGCGGGTCTTGGCGCTCCGAGAGGGTCAGGGCTGATGCCGGCGACGGACCAGGACGCCTACCGCGCCTTCCTCGAGGCCAAGGTGCAGCTTGCGCGGCGGGACGGGTTCACCGTCGAGCCGGCGGCCCTGCACCCCTGGCTGAAGCCGCATGCCAAGCTGGCGGTCGCGTGGATGCTGGAGGGCGGGAGGCGAGCGGTGTTCGCCTCGTTCGGGCTGCACAAGACCTCGATGCAACTGGAGGCCTGCGCCCAGGTGCTGACGCACCTGGCTTCTCTTGATGGTCGCGCGGTCGCCGCGCACGACGTGCGCGGGGCGGCGGACTGGACGCGGCGCGGCCTGATCGTGGTTCCGCTGGGCGTGCGGCAGGAGTTCTTCCGCGACGCTGAGCAGCTCGGGATCGAGCTTCGGTTCGTGCGCTCGACCGTCGAGTGCTGGGGGCCGGGGCTCTACCTCACCAACTACGAGACCTTCCGCGACGGCAAGATCGACCTTTCCGGCTTCGACGTGGTCAGCCTGGACGAGGCGGCCTGCCTGCGCGGCATGGGCGGGACCAAGACCTTCCGCGCCGCGGCGAACGAGCTGGTGAAGGTTCCCTTCCGCTTCGTGGCCACGGCCACGCCCTCGCCCAACGAATACATCGAGCTTCTGGCTTACGCCGAGGTCCTGGGCGTGATGGACATCGGCCAGGCGAAGACGCGCTTCTTCCGGCGCAATTCGGAGAAGGCCGACCAGCTCACCCTGCATCCGCACAAGGAGCGCGAGTTCTGGTTGTGGGTGGCGTCGTGGGCGCTGTTCGTCACAAAGCCGTCCGATCTCGGCTGCTCGGACGAGGGCTATGTGCGGCCGCCGATGCAGGTGCGCTGGCACGAGGTTTCGGTGGGCGCGGACTTCGACGCCCCCGAGGTTGGGCCGGGCGGTCAGGCGCAGCTCTTCCGGTCGTCCAAGATCGGGGTCGCCGGCCAGGCGAAGGAGAAGCGCTCCACCCTGGTCGCCCGCGTGGCCAAGATGGCCGATATCTGCGCGGCCGACCCCGAGCCGCACCGGCTGATCTGGCACGACCTGAACGACGAGCGCGACCTGATCCGCGAGGCGCTTCCGGCGGCCTTCGTGCTCGACGGGGCCCAGGACGACGAGACGAAGGAAGCCCGCATCCTGGGCTTCTCGGACGGCCTGTTCCAGTACCTCGCGGCCAAGCCGGTGATGGCGGGCGCGGGGTGCAATTTCCAGCGCTGGTGCCGCAAGGCGGTGTTCGTCGGCATCGGCTTCAAGTTCCACGACTTCATCCAGGCCATCCACCGCATCCATCGGTTCGGCCAGGCCGGGGTGGTGGAGATCGACGTGATCTACGCCGAGAGCGAGCGCGAGGTGCGCCACGAGCTCGAGCGCAAGTGGTCCCAACACAACGAAATGGTGGAGAAGATGGCGGAGATCATCCGTGAGCACGGCCTGTCGGCGGCGGCCATGGCGGAGCAGCTCCGCCGCAGCCTGGGCGTCGATCGCGTGGTGGTGGAAGGCGGGAGGGTCGAGGGTCGGAACGAGCCGAGATACTGGCTCGCCAACAACGACTGCGTGGACGAGGTGCGGCGCATGCCCTCCGAGTCCGTGGACCTGATCGTCACCTCGATCCCGTTCTCGACGCAGTACGAGTACTCGCCGCGATACGAGGACTTCGGCCACACCGACGACAACGACCACTTCTGGCGGCAGATGGGGTTCCTGATCCCCGAGCTGCTGAGGGTGCTCAAGCCCGGGCGCGACGCCTGCATCCACGTCAAGGACCGGATCGTGCCGGGCGGGCTGACGGGCCTGGGCTTCCAGACGCTCCAGCCGTTCGGCGACGAGACCCGCTGGCACTTCCGCCGCGGCGGCTTCGCCTACCTGGGCACGATCACCAACACCACGGACGTGGTGCGGGAGAACAACCAGACCTACCGGCTGGGCTGGAGCGAACAGCTCAAGGACGGCACGCGGCAGGGCGCCGGCGTTCCCGAACAGATCATCCTGTTGCGCAAGCCGCCCTCGGATCGGTCGGACGGATACGCCGACCGCCGGGTGGAGAAGCCCAGGCCGGACTATGTCGACGCCGAGGGCCGGCCCGCCCCCTACGACAAGGCGGCGGCGGACGCGGGCGCGATCCGTCCCGTTCCGGGGACCGGCTACAGCCGCGGGCGCTGGCAGCTCGACGCCGGCGGGTATTGGCGCTCGGCCGGAGACCGGCTGCTGACGCCGGAGGAGTGGCTGACCTTCGAGAACATGAGCGAGGCCTACCAGCTCTGGCGCGAGTACTGCCTCAACACCGTCTACGACTACGAGCAGCACGTGCTGATCTGCGACAAGCTGGACGCGGCCGGCATGCTGTCGCCGAAGTTCCAGCTGCTCCCGCCGCACTCGTGGCACGCCGAGGTCTGGAGCGATATCGCCCAGATGCGGAGCCTGAACACCCTCGCCGCCCAGCAGGGGCGCGAGAAGCACATCTGCCCGCTGCCCTTCGACATCGTGGACCGGCTGATCCGCCAGCGCAGCGAGCCCGGCGAGCTGGTGTTCGATCCCTTCGCCGGCATCGGCACGGTGCCCTACTGCGCGCTCAAGCTGGGCCGCCGCGGCGCGGGCGTGGAGCTGTCGGGCGACTACTTCGCGGCCGCGGCCATGAACTGCGGGGCCGCCGAGGAGGCGACCCGCCCGGTCCCGACCCTGTTCGACGCCCTGTTGGAAGGAGAGGCGGCGTGATCGCCACGGAAGCTCAGCAAGCGGCGGTCGAGGACGTCGGCCGTCAGATCCTCGCCCTTGCGGCGCGCGGCGTCGTCACCGGCGCCGAGCCGGGGACCGCCGCCTACGCGCAGAACCTCGGCGAAGCGCTGATGGCTGCGGCGCTCCTGGCGGTCCCGCCCGAAGCGGCGCCGGCGTTCATACGAGGCCTGGGGATCACGCTGGGCAGCTTCTCCGGGCAGCTTTCGCCTGAGCAGGCTCCCAAATTCCTGGACACCCTTTCGCGGGCGATCGCTGCCGGGCGCCAGGGCTGGGTCGCCGCCACGAAGCCGGCGGGGCGGGCATGACGGTCTACGTCGACGAGCCCCGCCATGCGTTCGGGCGGATGATCATGTGCCACATGGTGGCGCCCGACCTGGTCGAGCTGCACGCCATGGCCGACCGGATCGGGGTGTCGCGCCAGTGGTTCCAGGACCCCAGGCGCATGCCGAAGGTCTCCGCGCCGCATTACGACATCGCCAAGTCGAAGCGCGCCCTGGCCGTGGCGGCGGGCGCGAAGGAGATCGGCCGTTACCAGATGGCGGTGATCTCGAAGGTGGCGCTGTTCCGCCTGCACGGCCGAACCGACATGGACCCCTTGGCGCTGTTCCGGCGAACGCTCTCAGACCGCCTGCCGGAGCTGGAGGCCTGGCTGGCCGAGGAGCTGCGGCGATGACGCCCGCACCCCCGCGCACGGCGTGCGCAACCACCCTCGCCGATCTGACGACGATAATAGCGGCTGGCCGCTTCGACCTCACGACCGAGGCGGCGACCCAGCGTGACATCGAAGTCGTTCTTCTCGGCGTCTTTCCATTGAGCGCGGTGAGCCGCGAGCACCGGCTCGGCCCGGCCGACCGGCCGGACTTCCTGGTGGACGGCCGCTGGGTGATCGAGGTGAAGGGGCCTCGGCATCGCAGCCTGGCGGTGCATCGCCAGCTCGCGCGGTACGCCGCCTATCCGCAGGTCGAGGGCGTCCTGCTCGCCACCAGCCGGGCCATGGCGATGCCGCCGTCGATCGGCGGCAAGCCGGTGCGGGTGCTGAACCTGGGGCGGGCGTGGCTGTGACCTTGGCGCTCCCGGAGGCCGAGGTGGTGCGGCGGCTGCTGCGCTCGCGCCAGTGGCATCTGCGCGAGGCGGGGCGACAGCGGCTCGTCGCATCGCAGGCGGTGGCGGCGGCTCTGGCCGACATGGCGCTTCATGACGCCGCCGTCCACGACATCGACGCCGAGCTCGCGCGCCTGGGTCATCCCCAGCATCCGATCCTGCCGGACCCGGCATGATCGCCGCACCTGTCCGATCCGAGGCGCAACGGGCGTCTATGAACATGCTCTATGCGCGCCTGCGCAACGGCTCCGAGGCGGTTTTCAGCCACGGCGGGGCGATCCACATGGGGGTCCCGAAGTGGGTGGTGAAGGCCTATGTCGAGGTCCGGACGGACGGCGGCGACATGGGCGCGGCGCTGGCCTTCGCCCACTGCGGAGCGCTGGGCGTCGAGATCGTCCGCAACCATCCCAAGGGCGTCTTCGCCTCGGTCGTGCAGGCCTGGGCGGCTCGCCTCGATCAGCTTGAGGCGGCAGCCTTGGCGAAGGCCGCAGCCACATGACGGCGGGGCGCACCTATGGCCGGCTCGGCCGGATGAACGGCAAGTGGGTGATCTCCGACCTGGAGCCCCACGCGCGGATCAAGCTGAAGTCGATCTTCACCAAGATCCGCAAGACCGACGTCGGGCCGTACCTGTTCCCCGACGACGACGCCACGGCGCGGGACCTGGAGTGGTTCATGCACCGCTATCCGCTGCTGGTCGCAGCGGAGGACGCGGGGGCCTTGGCCGATGGCGTCGAGCGTTATGACGCGGCCCAGGCCGAGGTGGCGCGGCTGTTCAGCGACGACTACCGGCCGCCGGCTTGGGCGGGCTTGCGCAAGGGCCAGACGGTGCGGCTGCACCAGGCGCGCAACTGCGAGCTGCTGTCGCGTTTCGGCGGGCTACTGGTGGCCGACGACGTGGGCGAGGGCAAGACCTACACCGCTGGCGCGGCCTGCCTGCTGCCGGGCGCGCTGCCCGCGACGATCGTGTGTCCGCCGCACCTGCGCCTGCAATGGGCGCGCAAGCTGAAGGAGTTCACCACCCTCTCGACGCATGTGGTGGCGACGACCAAGCCCAGCATCCTGCCGCCGGTGGACGTGCGGATCTTCGGCTTCACCCAGCTCGCGGGCTGGATCGACGTGCTGGAGCTGTTGGGCACCGGGCTGGCGGCGTTCGACGAGGGGCACGAGCTCAGGCGCGGGCCGTGGGAGACCGCCAAGGGGCAGGCGGCGCTGCGCCTGGTGGAGGTCAGCCGGCTGAAGCTGATGCTCACCGCGACGCCGGTGTTCAACTACGGCGACGACGTCTGGAATCTGATGCGGTTCGTGCGGCCCGAGGTGCTGGGCGAGCGCGACGACTTCCTGCGCGAGTGGTGCGGCAACGGCCGCACGGTCAAGGACCCCGAGGCGCTGGGGACGTATCTGCGCGAGCAGCACGCCATGACGCGGCGACGGGGCGAGACGCCGCGGGCGAACCGGCTGGTGGAGACCGTGCCCCACGACGTGGACCGGCTGGCCAGCCTGGAGGACGCCATGCGGGCGCTGGCCATGAAGGTGCGGTTCGGCAGCTTCGAGGAAAGCGGCCAGGCGACGCGCGAGATGGACATGCGGCTGCGCATGGAGACCGGCATCGCCAAGGCGCCGTTCGTGGCCAAGTTCGTGCGGCGGTACGTCGAGGAGACGGGCGAGCCGGTGATGCTGTTCGGCTGGCATCGCGAGGTCTACGACATCTGGCAGGCCGAGCTCTCCGACCTGGGCTGCGTCATGTACACCGGGACCGAGAGCCCGGCGCAGAAGAACCAGGCGGCGCAGACCTTCCTGGCCGGCGAGGCCAAGATCTTCATCATGAGCCTGCGCTCGGGCGCGGGCCTGGACGGGCTGCAGCACGCCTGCTCGACGGCGATCTTCGGCGAGCTCGACTGGTCGCCGGCCATGCATGAGCAGTGCGTCGGCCGCCTGAACCGCGAGGGCCAGCGCCGCTGGGTCGAGGACGGCCTGGTGGACGCGATCTTCCTGGTCGCCGAGGACGGCTCCGATCCGCCGATCATGGAGGTCCTGGGCCTCAAGGCCAGCCAGGCGCACGGCATCGCCGATCCGGGCCTTGGGCCGCAGAAGGTGGTCGAGGACCGCAAGCCGATCGAGCGGCTGATCGCCCGCTATCTCGGGGAGCCGGCGGCGTGAGGCGTCAGGACCCGAAGGACCTGCTGATGCTGTGGGTGGACGACCAGGTCCAGCTCGACAGCCGCACCAAGTACATCCTCGACAAGTTCGCGCGCTTCGCCGACGCCAACGGCCAGGGCTGGGCGCCGGTGGCGGTGTTGGCCGAGCGGACCAACTCCTCCGAGCGGACGGTGCAGTACGCCCTGCGTCGGCTGGAGGCCGAGGGCCTGATCCGCCGGACGGGCGAGGAGCACGTCGTCAATCCGGGGTCGCGCTTTCCGCGCAAGGTGCCGCTGTACCAGTTCGCGCCGGGCGTGCCGGGCGTCGATCCGGGCGCGCCGATGGTGGCCGCGCGCTCGGGTGCAAAGCTTGCACCCGAGGCGGCGCTCGGGTGCAAGGCCGAACCGGCTGGGGTGCAAACTGTTGCACCCCTTAATGAACTAAAGGGAACTAACTCTCCCTCTGGCGAGGGAGAGACGCGCGCCCGCGAGCGCGAGGCGCTGTTCGACAGGCTTTACGAGGCCTACCCGAAGCGAGGTCGTGGCTTCACCAACCGGGACCAGGCGAGGGCCGAGTTCTTCTCCGTGATCGAGCGGGGCGTGGATGCCGAGCTGTTGATCCAGGCCGCCGGCAACTGGGCCGAGGACAAGCGGGGAAAGCACACCGACCTCGGTCTCCAGTACTGGCTGAAGGACAGCCGGTTCAACGGCTTTTGGCCGGAGCCGAAGCTCTCGCTGGGCGACGGCGGGCCGCGGCCTGCCTCTCGCGAATTGGAGCCTGGCGCCGCGCCGGCCGTGGATCAGACGCTTTGGGTCCAGGCGCTCGGCGAGATGCGCATCCAGATGGGCGAGGAGGAGTTCGGGGCCTACCTGAGGCCGGCGTTCCTCGGGCTCCACGATGGGCGGCTCTACGTGGTGGCGCTCACGGCCACGGCCAGACAGCGGATCGCGGAGCGGCGCTGGCGTCAGTTGCAGACGGCGTGGGCCAACGCGGATGCGCGACGGCGACCGCTCGAGCTCGTCTCCAAGGGTCAGTTCGAGGCGCTGAGGCTGCGCCAATCTGAAGGGGTGAAGTGATGGCCAAAGAGGCCCTGTCCAACCGCCAGCGCGACCTGATGCGCAAACGCATGCCGAAGGAGGCGCGCCGGCCGAAGGTCGGCGAGGAGGCGCGGGTGGTGAAGGCCGCCGCCGCCGAACGCTCGGCCGAGCCGCGCGACGGGCTGGCGTGGCTGGTGAAGAAGAGGCGGCTGAACGCGGCGCAGGCGCGCGAGGCGATGCTCTACCGGCAGGGCTTCCGGGACGCGGGAGAGGTGACCATGCGCTCGTGCCTGGACGTGGGCGTGGGTGGGGGCCAGGCGGTCGGCCTGCCCGACGCCACGGTGCTCTCCATGACGCAGGCTAGGCGCGACCTGTTCGTCGCGCGCTACACCGTCCTGCGCGGACAGGTGGACATGCTGACCGTGATGGATGGGGTGTGCGGCCACGGCTACACCCTGCGCGCGCTGGCCGGCGGCGATCATCATCGGGCGTCCGAGCTGGAGGTGGCGCTGAAGCTGGCGCTCGACATGCTGGTCGCTTACCGGGCGGGGCCGCCTGCCCATGTCACAGCCGCGGCTTGACGAATTACGTAGAACCGAGGCACCAAAGCTTCACCGCTGAAGTTGTGTCTGAAGCCCGCCCGACCCGGCGGGCTTCGTCGTTGTAGGGCTCGCCATGCCGGAGATGCCGCCGATGGTCGGCCGCAGCCGGACGCAGGCCCGCCGCGACTATGACCGCGATCGCGGCTCGGCCCGGGCTCGAGGCTACGATGCGGCGTGGGAGCGCGAGACGCGGCTGTTCCGCCTGGCGCATCCGTTCTGCCGCTACTGCGAGGTCGGGGCTTTCGGCGCGCCGCGCGTGTCCGCCACGGCGTGCGTCGACCACCTCTATCCACACCGCGGAGACCGCACCCTTTTCTGGACGCGCCTTTGGTGGGTCCCGAGCTGCGAGGCCTGCCACGTCGGTCCCAAACAGGCCGCCGAGCGCGCGGGGCCGACCGCTCTCGACCGCCTCGCCCGCCTCCTCGACCTCCCGACCCGCCCAAGGGGGTAGGGGGTCTCAATCTCTACGACCCTCCGCTCACTGGACCGCCGCCCAGCACCGCAGAAGTGTGCGGGAAATCCCGAGAACTTTTTTTGAGGTGTCCCATGGGGCGTCGGCCTGATCCTGCTGCGGTGAAGGCGGCGAAGGCTCCGGTGCGGAGCGCGCGGCAGTCTGCGCCGGCGGTTGCGGTGGAGGCGGAAGTCGAGGGGCGGCTCAAGGCTCCGGCCTGGCTGAAGGGCGAGGCGCTGGCGATCTGGGAGAAGCGCGGCCCGATCCTGCGGGAACTTCGCTTGTTGCAGGCGTCTGACGAACTGGCCTTCGCACGCTACTGCCGCAACTTCGCCAAATGGCTGCAACTGCGCGAGCAGCTCGACAAGCGCGGCTACACCTACCTCGCCACGACGACGGGCGGCGGCAAGCTTCGGCGGGCCGACCCGGCGTTCCTGGTGGCCGACCGGCTCGAGCGGCAGCTCCTGGCGCTGGAGGATCGGTTCGGCATGAGCCCCTCCGAGCGGCAGCGGATCATGACGCAGCGCGCTGCGCCGACCCAGGGCAACCTGTTCCCGGGCCAGTCGAGGCCGGACGACCCCGCGGCCACGGCCGCGCCGGCGGCCGATCCGGTGGAGAGCCCGGTTGGCATGCTCAACTGAGCCGCCGCGCCCGGTCTGCTTCGCCAGATATCCCGGCGCCGCCTGGGATGCGGCCGCCGGCGTCTGGCGCGACGGCGAGTACTGGTACGATCCCAAGGCCGCCCAGGCGGCCTGCGACTTCTTCGCCAAGTACCTGTGCCTCACCGAAGGCGAATGGGCCGGCCGGCCCTTCGTCCTGCAGCACTGGCAGGAGCACGACGTCGTCCGGCCGCTGTTCGGATGGAAGCGCGCGGACGGCACACGCCGCTATCGCCGCTGCTTCATCTGGATACCGCGCAAGAACGGCAAGACGGAGTTCGCCGCGGGCCTGATGCTGCTGATGCTGCTGGGCGACGGCGAGCCCGGCGGCCAGGTCTTCTCGATCGCCGCCGAAAAGGACCAGGCCTCGATCGTCTTCAACAAGGCCTCCGTGATGGTGGCCTATTCGCCCAAGCTCGCCGAGCTCCTGGAGCCTCTGAAGACCTCGATCTACTGCCCGCAGCTCAACGCCTCGATCCGGCCGCTGTCCGGCAAGCCGCAGGGCAAGCACGGCCTGAACATGTCGGGCCTGGTCGGCGACGAGATCCACGAGTGGAAGACCGGCGACCTCTACACCTTCGTCCATGACAGCGCGGCCGCTCGCCGCCAGCCGTTGGAAATCCTGATCTCGACGGCGGGTGTGAAGGGCACGCACGGCGAAGAGGTGTGGGACGAGTGCCAGGCGATCCTGGCGGGCGATATCGAGGCTCCGGACACCCTGGTCATCGCCTACGCCGCGAACGACAACGACGACTGGACCGACCCGGAGGTCCATCGCCGCGTCAACCCGAACTTCGGCGTCTCGGTCAAGATCGACACCTTCAACGCCGACCTCAAGCGGGCGCGACAGCTCCCCAGGCTGGAGAACGATTTCAAGCGCTACCGGCTGAACATGTGGACGGAGCAGGCTGTCCGCTGGCTGCCGATGGACGCCGTTGACGACGACGGACGCCGTTACGGCTGGGACCATTGCGTCGGCGACACGCACTGGCTGCGGTTGGCGGAAAAGCTGGCCGGCAAGCGCTGCTTCGGCGGCCTCGACCTCTCGGCTATCAACGACCTGTCGGCGCTGGTCTGGTGGTTCCCCATCCAGGACGGCCTGGATCGCCCGGTGATGCTCCCCCGGTTCTTCAAGCCGCGATCACTGCTGAGGGCGCACGGCAAGCGCGACAAGCTGAACTACGAGCGCTGGGTGGAGGAGGGCGCGCTGCTCGCCACCCCGGGCAACGTCGTCGACTACGCCTTCATCCGGCAGACGATCTACGAGGACGGCGAGCGGTTCGACATCGCCTACGCCGGCGCCGGCGACTGCCCGGAGGGATCGGGCTCCATCGCCATCGACCGCTGGAACGCCATCGAGACGACGGTGAAGCTGCGGGAGGAGGGCCTCCAGGCGGCGCTGTTTGGCCAGGGCTTCGCCTCCATGTCGCCCCCGGCCAAGGAGCTGGAGCGCCTGGTCCTCGACAACGCCTTCGACCACGGCGACCACCCGATCCTGCGCCAGCACGCCAAGGTCTGCGCGATCGACACCGACCCGGCCGGCAACATCAAGCCGTCCAAGGCCGCGGCCTCCCAGCGGATCGACGGCGTCGCCGCCGGCTGCATGGCGATCGGCATCGCCCTTCGTGACACCGACGAGGTCGGCGAGAGCGTCTACGAGCAGATGGCGCGGGAACGCGCGGAGGCCGCCTGATGCCAAAGACCGGCCTTCTCGCATCGGCCGCGCACGGCGTGCGCGGCTTCTGGAACCGCGCCACCCAGGCCGGGCGCGTCGTCGTCGACCGCGTGATCCGCGGTGGGCGCACGCCCTCCGGCGTCTGGATCGACGCCGAGACCGCGCTGAAGAACGCCACCGTCTGGGCCTGCGTCCAGTACCGTTCCGCCGCCCTGGCGCAGCTCCCCTGGCGGGTGATGCGCGAGGACCCGAAACGCGGCTGCGTCCCCGCCCCGACGAACCCGGTGGACTGGCTGCTTTGGAAGCGCCCGAACCCGGAGATGGGGGCGTTCGCGTTCCGCCAGACGCTGATGGCGTGGAAGCTGCTCTACGGCAACGCCTACGCCGAGATCGAGCGCGACAACCGCGGCGCGGCCTACGCGCTGTGGCCGCTGCACCCCAACCGCGTGAAGCCCTTCCGCCGGGACACTGGCGAACTCGCCTACCGGGTGTGGAACGCAGACGGCGGCGGCTACGTCGAGCTGGACGCCATGGACGTGTTCCACGTGCGCGGCCTGGGCGACGGCGTGCTGGGCAAGAGCGTCATCGACTACGCCGCCGAAAGCATCGGCTGGGCGCGGGCGACGGAGATCTTCGGCGCGACCTTCTTCGGCGAGGGCATGAACCCGTCCGGCGTCGTCGAAGTTGCGAAGGGCCTCAGTCCCTCGGCATTGGCCGTGCTGCGGGAGGAGTTGAGGAGGCTGTATGCCGGGCCGCGGGGGGAGCGGACGGTGATCCTCGACGCCGGCACGAAGTTCTCGCGCCTGGCCATGCCGATGGACGAGGCTCAATTCATCGAGACGCGCCAGCACCAGGTCGAGGAGATCTGCCGCTGGTTCAACACCCCGCCGCACAAGGTCATGCACCTGCTGCGAGCGACCTTCTCCAACATCGAGCACCAGTCGATCGAGGTGGTGGTCGACTGCGTCATGCCCGACGTGAAGGTCTTCGAGGAGGAGGCCGACTACAAGTGCTTCGGCCCGCAGAACCGGGGCGGCTTCTACACCAAGATGAACCTCCGCGCCCTGCTGCGCGGCGACAACGCCAGCCGGGCGCAGTTCTACAAGGACATGACCGGGATCGGCGTGATGTCGATCAACGAGGTCCGCGAGGCCGAGGACATGAACCCCATCGGCCCGGACGGCGATGCCCGCTTCGTGCCGGCGAACATGATGACCCTCGAGCGCGCCATCGCGCTCGGCGAGACGGCGGCGACGCCAGCCGGACAGGCGGACACTCCCATTCCGGCCCTGCCGGCGGCCGAGCCCGGTGAACCCAACGCGAACGACGACTGAGGACCTGACAATGACCAAGCGCGCGATCCTGGAGTTTTGGCCGGATATTCGTTTCGATCTCTCGCCTCTTCAGGATGGCGGTCTCCGCATCGTCGGCTCGTTGGATGGCGGTCGCGGTCCTGGCTGCCTGGTGCGCTTGGTCGTCGAAGGTGATGCGTTGCCTGACGAATGCATCGGTCGCGGGCCGCTGAAGACGGTCTGCATCGACCTGACCAAGGAGACCTATGGTCTGCAGAGCATCGTCCGGCTGAGCCGCGTCTACGTCAAAGCTCATGAAGCTTCGACGTCGCTCTTCGTTTAGCGAAAGGAGCCGCCCATGGGCGCTGGCTATTCCATGAAGGCCCAGGCCGAAGAGGCCACGGTCTACATCTACGAGGACATCGGCTCCGGCTGGTTCGGCGGCGTCTCGGCCAAGCAGTTCGCCGACGACCTGAAGGCGCTGGGCGCGGTCCAGACCATCAACGTCCACATCAACAGCTACGGCGGCGAGGTCTTCGACGGCGTCGCCATCTACCGCACCCTGGTCAGCCACCCGGCCAAGGTGGTGGTGCACGTCGACGGCGTCGCCGCCTCCAGCGCCGCCACCATCGCCATGGCCGGCGACGAGATCCGCATCACCGAGGCCGGCTTCCTGATGATCCACAACGCCTCGGGCGGGGTCTTCGGCGAGGCCAAGGAGATGCGGCAGATGGCCGACCTGCTGGACACGATCTCGTCCACCATCGCCGACGTCTACGCCGCGCGCAGCGGCAAGGGCCACGAGCAGATCGTCGCCTGGATGGAGGCGACCACCTGGATGACGGCCGCCGAGGCCGTCGAGCGCGGCTTCGCCGACCAGGTGGTCGAGAACCTGCGCGTCGCCGCCAGCGCGGACCCGCGCGCCGTCTTTAACGCCAAGGACCGCCCCAAGAACCGGCCGGTGGCCGAGATGCTGGCCTACGCCGCCGAGACCCTCGACGGCGCGCCGCCGCGCGTCGAAGCCCCGGCCCGGATGCTGTCCGATACGCCGCTCGCCCGCCGTGTGGCGTTGCAGCGCGCCCAGCTCGCCGCTCGAGCCTGATCTTCCCGCGGCCTCGGCCGCGTGACCCTAGAGTCGGCCGCAGGGCCGCCTGACGCCGCCGACCTCGGCGGCCCAACCCCAAGAGGTAGCTATGAACAAGACCCTCGTCCCGGCGAGCGTCGTGGCCCTGCTCGCCCGCACGGCCATCGCGCAACTGCCGATCTTCAACGACGCCACCATCGAGGCGCACCGCGCTCGCCAGACGGAGGTCACCGAAGCCTCCCAGGCGATCCTCGCGCGCGCCGAGGCCGAGAGCCGCGACCTCACGGAGGCCGAGCAGCGGGAAGTCACCGCGCTGGCCGACGAGTTCGACGCTCTGGAGAACCAGATCGGCGTCCGTCAGCGCGTCCTGAACCAGTCGGCGTCGCTGTCCGCCCCGCGTGGCCGCCAGACGGACCCCGATCCGGTCTCGGAGGTCGACGAGCCGCAGCTCGTCAATCGCGCGGCGCCCGCCGCGACGGCCCGCCGCGCCGAGCCGCGCCCGACGAACGTCACCGCGCGCGGAACGTCCGGTTTCCGCAACTTCGGCGACTTCGCCAACTCGGTCCGCATGGCCACCCTGCGCCAGGGCGGCGAACTTGACGCGCGCCTGCGCAACGCCGCCGCCTCGACCTACGGATCGGAAGGCTCCGGCGCGGACGGCGGCTTCGCCGTCCCTCCCGATTTCCGCGCCGAGATCATGAGCCGCGTGTACGGCGAGGACAGCCTGGTCACCCGTACCGACCGGATGTTCTCCTCTGGAAACACGCTGACGCTGCCGATCGACATGACCACGCCGTGGGACAGCACCGGCGGCATCCAGGCCTACTGGACCGGAGAAGCCGGCGCCATCAGCCAGTCCAAGCCGAAGCTGGAAGAGGTGACGGTGAAGCTGGAGAAGCTCGCCGCCGTCGTGCCGATCACCGAGGAGCTGCTGGAGGACGTTCCTGCCATGGACGCCTACCTGCGCCGCAAGGCCCCGGAGAAGATCGACTTCAAGCTGTCCTACGCGATCGCCTGGGGCAACGGCGCGGGCATGCCTCTGGGCTTCATGAACGCGCCCAGCCTGGTCACCGTCGCGGCGGAAGGCGCGCAGACGGCCGACACGATCAACGCCACCAACGTGGTGAAGATGCTTGCCCGGCTGCCGGTGCAGTCGCGCCGCGACGCGGTGTGGCTGATCCACCCGGACGCTGAGGTCCAGCTCCCGCTGATGACCATCGGCAACCAGCCGGTGTACCTGCCGCCCGGCGGCCTGCGCGACAATCCGTTCGGCGTCCTGCTCGGCCGCCCGGTGATCCCGCATCAGGTCTGCGAGACGGTCGGCGACCTCGGCGACATCATGCTGGTGGACCTGTCTCAGTATCTCACCGCCACCAAAACCGGCGGCGGCCGCGACGCCAATGGCCTGAAGGTCGACACCAGCATGCACCTCTGGTTCGACCAGGACCTCCTGGCCTTCAAGTTCACGCTGCGCGTGGCCGGCCAGCCCTGGTGGTCACAGGCGTTGGCCCAGCGCGACGGCAACAACACCCAGTCGCCCTTCGTGACGCTGGCCTCCCGCTAAGCGTCGCCGCTTCCCTTCACCTCTAGCAGCGCCGGCCGGGTCTGGACCCGGCCCGCGCGGATCAGAGCAGACAGATGTACCTCAACAACCTCTTCGTGGAGGCGGCCCAGGTCGTGGTCGCCTTCCCGCCCGTGGACACCCAGTCCGGCGCCAACAACGGCGACTGGGTTTCCATGAAGAACTTCGATCGCCTCACCGTCCTGTTCATCAAGGCGGCCGGGGTCGCGGGCGACGATCCCGTCCTGACCATGAAGCAGGCGACCGACGTCAGCGGCTCCGGAGCCAAGGCGCTGAACTTCACCCGGGTAGACTCCAAGGTGGGCGTGCAGACCGGCATCGGGTCCTTCACGACCAACACCCAGGCCGCCGGCAACACCTACACCGACACGGTGTCCGCGGAGGCCCAGGGCCTGTTCGCCATCGAGATCCAGGCCTCCGACCTGGACGTCTCCAACGGCTTCGACTGCGTGCAGTTCTCGGTTCCCGACACCGGCTCGGCCGGCGCCCAGCTCGGAACTGCGGTCTACATCCTGCGCGGCGCCCGATACGCCGGCGCGGGCCTGCCGTCGGCCATCGTCGACTGATCTTCCTCCCCGGAAGCCCCTGGGGCCGCCGTTACGGCGGCGGCCCTTTCTTCCCGAACGCCAGCTCCATGCCGCCCGCGCACGACCGGGCCGCATCGACGTGTCGTTCCCGCAACCTCCGACTGGAGCCATCCATGCCCAAGATCCGCTTCCTCCGCGAGGAGCAGTACGAGTGCGACGGCCGCGGCAAAGGCCCTGTGTTCTCCGAGGGCGAGACCGTCCTCGCCTCCGAGGATTTCGCCCTGCGCTGGACCCGCCGCCTGGCGGCCGAGGTCGTCGGCGAAGGCGAGCCGAAGGGCGACGCGTCGTTCGAGCGCGTGAAGCCCAAGGCCGAGAAGGCCGGCAAGGCTGAGAAGGCGTCCGATCCCGAACCGCGCCCGCCCGCGCCGGCGGCCGACCAGCCTGCCCCGGGCAGCGCGTCCGAGGGCGGCCCCGGTCCCACCTCGGCGGCCGAGCAGCCTGCCCCGGACGGCGGGTCCGAGGGCGGTCCCGGTCCCGCCGAGCTCGATCTCGGCGCCTCCACCTAAGACCACGCCATGCCGCACGCCCGTGCCGAGCGCGCCAGCAACTGGAACCGGCTGGTCCGCACCGCGCCCCCTGCAGCGGCGCCGCTCAGTCTGGAGGCCGCCAAGGCTCATCTCGAGGTGGACACCTTGGCCTTCGACGCCAAGATCCAGGGCTTCGTCGATGACGCCGTCGCCCAGATCGACGGTCCGGACGGCGCGGGCCTGGCCCTGATCACCCAGACCTGGCGCCTCAGCCTCGACGCCTGGGCCCCGGAGATCGTCATTCCCCTGCGGCCGGTGCAGGCGATCCTGGGCGTCACCTACCGCGACCTGGCGGATGCGGAGCAGACGCTCGACCCCGCGCTCTACGACTGCGACCTGGACCACGCGCCGGCCGCCATCGTTCCGGCCTGGGGCGCCTGCTTTCCCGCCCATCGACCTGGCCGGGGCGTCATCAAGGTGACCTTCCGCGCCGGCTTCGGCGACGCCGCCGCCGACGTGCCGGGCGACCTGGTCGGCGCTCTGAAGCTGATCGTCGCCGACCGCTTCGCCAACCGCGAGGCGACGTCGGACGGAGCCTTGAGCGAGCTGCCGAACGGCGTCGCCGCGGTCCTCGCCCGCTACTCGGCCGGCCCCATCGCCTGATCCCTCGGCGCACGCCGTGCGCGCGCCCCGTCAACCCGATCAACGGAGACGCCTATGTCCCTCAACCTCACCGTCGAGGCGCAGATCAAGGGCTATTACCGCGGCCCGAACGACCTCGCCGCGCCGCAGCAGGTGTTCAGCCTGTCGGAAGCCCTGAAGCTGGTCACCGGCACCGCGGCTGAGCAGGCCGACCTGGTCTTCTCCGACACCCGCACCCTGGCGGCCTCAGCCTCCGAGAGCCTCGACCTCGCCGGCGGCCTCGCCGACGCCTTCGGCCAGACCCTGACCTTCGTCGAGGTGGTGGCCGTCCTGATCAAGGCGGCCGAGGGAAACACGAACGACGTGGTGGTCGGCGGCGCGCCGTCGAACACCCTGGCAAGCTTCTTCGGCGACGCCACGGACAAGGTCCTGGTCAAGCCCGGCGGCCTGCTGCTGCTCGCTGCGCCCGGCAACCCGGCCTATGCGGTCACCGCCTCGACCGGCGACATCCTGAAGGTGGCCAACTCCAGCTCGGGCAGCGCCGTCACCTACGACATCGTCGTCGTCGGCCGCAGCGCCTGATGCTCCGCGCGGGCGACCTCGACCGGCGCGTGGAGCTGCAGCGGCTCGTCGTCACCCGGGACCGGATGAACGCGCCGGTCCAGAACTGGTCGACGCTAGCCGAGGTCGCCGCCTCCCTGTTCGACGTCTCCGACGCCGAGCGTCTGTCCAATGCCGAGGTGGGCGCGAGCGTCACCACCCGCTTCCGCATCCGCTGGTCGCCGGACGTGGCCGACCTGAACGCCAAGGACCGGCTGGTCTGCGAGGGCGCGGTCTACGCGATCAGCGGGGTGAAGCAGGTCGGCCGCCGCGACGGCCTGGAGATCACCGCCGCCCGCCGGGGCGACGCCTGATGGGCGTCACGGTCAAGCTCCAGGGGCTGCGCGAGCTGGAGGCGGCGCTCGGCGAGTTCAAGACGGTGACGGCCCGGTCCATCGCGCTCCGCGCCGCGAAAAAGACGCTTCAGCCCATGGCCGAGGAGGCGCAGGCCGGCGTTCCCGACGATCCGGCGACGCCGCAGAAGATCGAGATCGCGGTCGTGGAGCTGACGTCGATGAGCCAGGGCTCCGTGGTCGCCGCGGGCTTCGGCCCGACGCGGGATAGCTTCCCCGAGGCCGGCGTCCAGGAGCATGGCGCGCCGCCGCACACTATCCATCCCGTTAAGGCCAGCGCGACCGGACTTCTGGGCTTCGAGGTCGGCGGTCATGTGATCACGCCAAAGGCGGTGCAACACCCCGGCTCCCCGCCGCGCGCCTACATGCGCCGAGCCTGGGAGCATGGCGCCGAGGCGCTCCTGCCGCGGCTCCGCGACCTTCTAAGGAGCGAGATCGACAAGGCCGCCAAGCGCGCAGCGGCGCGGGCTCTGAAGAAGACGGGCTGACCGGATGGAAGAGGACCTTGTCGCCCAGCTTCTCGCCGACGCCGGGCTTTCGGCCCTGGTGGGCGACCGGATCACCTGGAACCTGCGCGACCAGGCCGGCGCCTTACCGGCCGTGGTGCTGCACCTGATCGACGCCACCCGCCAGCGGTTCCTGGGCGGACGCCGCTCCGGCTTCGAAGGCGCCTACCTCCAGGCCGACTGCTGGGGCTCGACCTTCGCCGAGGCCAAGGACGTTTCCCGCGCCTTCCGGGCCGCCCTCGACAACCTCACCGGCGCCTTCCGCGGCTCGGCCGAGGAGCACGAGCGCGACGACGCCTTTCTCGATCCCGCGCCGGTCGGACACCGGCCGGCCGAACTTCACCGCACCAGCCTGGATGTCCGGGTCTGGCGGCAAGCACCCTAGCTAGGAGGACATCCGATGGCTGCGATTACCGACGACGGCATGATTGGCTTTGACTCGACCGTCGAGGTCGAGACCACGACGGGCGTGTGGTTCGAGCTCGGCCTTGTGGGCAACGTGACCCCGCCGAACGAGCAGGTCGACGAGGTCGACATCACCCACATGAAGAGCCCGGACGCGACGCGACAGTTCATCCAGGGCCTGGCCAATCCGGGCGACATGACGATGGACATCAATTACGTCCCCGGCAACGACACCGACGAGTACATCATCGCCTGGCGCGCCTCGCGCGAGACCCGCAACGTCCGCATCACCTACCCGACAGACGTGGTCGACACCTTCCCGGCTTTCGTGAAGGGCTATGCGCCCAGCCTGGCGGTCGGCGACAAGTCAGGCGCCCAGCTCACGCTGAAGGTCGCCGGCGCGGTCACCCGGAGCTGATAGATGCCGAACCCCCTGAAGGGCGAGGTCTCCATCGGCCTGGGCAAGGAGACCTTCACCCTGTTCTATGACGTGGATACGCTCTGCGTCGCCGAGGACCTTCTCAACCTCTCGACGGCCGAAATCCTGAGCGGGGTGACGGCGCGGAAGGTCCGGATGGGCTTCATGCGCGGCCTCCTGTGGGCCGGGCTTCGCCAGCATCATCCCGACCTCTCCCTGGTCGAGGTCGGCGAGCGGTTCCTTGGCCCGGGCGGCATCGGCGTTTCCGGGGCCCAGGTGAAGATCCTGGACGCCCTGGCCGCTGCTTTCCCGGTGGCCAAGGACGGCGGCGGGGAGGCCGCCGGCGAGGACCCTCCGCCGGCGGCGGATGGGACTGGGAGCGCCTCCTCGGCGTCTGGCTCGACCTCGGGCTAGGCGACGCGGCGAGCTTCTGGCGCCAGACGCCGCGGATGCTCAACCTGCATTTCGAGGCGGCTGCGCGCCGCCGCGAGCGGGAGGTCCGGGACCGGCTGTCCACCGCCTGGCATGTTGAATTCTTCCAGCGTCAAAGGCTCCTGAAGCCGCTCTCCCACTACCTGGAGACGGACAAGCCCGCACCCATCCGCCGGCGGACATCCATGCCCGCCGCCGAACTCGACCTGGTGATGCGCCGGTGGCGCGCGGTCATGGCCGTGGTCGAAGCCCAGAAGCCCGTTCCCTCCGCTGCCCGCCGCGCACGCCGTGCGCGGTCCAAGCCCTGACCGAGGATCAGCCCCATGGCCGGTTCCAACCTCATCGGCAGCCTGAAGGTCGCGCTGGGCCTGGACTCGGCCGAGTTCGACAAGGGCCTGAAGAGGGTCCAGGACCGCGTCGGCTCGCTGAACGTCGGCAAGGGGCTGGTCGAGGGGTTCAAGGGCGTCGACGGGCTGTTGTCCGGCGTGGCGTCCCAGGCCGGGGTGCTGGGCGCCGCCCTGTCGACCACCGGCGTCGCGGGCGCCGCGGCGGCGGCGGGCCTGGTGGGCGCCTTCAAAGCTGCGCGCTCGGCCATGGCCTTCGGTGACGAGATCTCCGACACGGCGGCGAAGATCGGCGTCACCACGGACGCGCTGCAGGAATACCGCTACGCCGTCCACCAATTGGGCGGCGAGTACGGCGACGCGGACGCCGCCCTCCAGCAGTTCTCCGTAGCCTTCGGCGCGGCCCATGCGGCCCTGACGAAGAAGGCGGTCAAGCCGTTCGAGGCCTTGGGTCTCGACCCGAAGAGCTTCGCCTCAACGGAGGATGCGCTCCAGGCGGTGATCGGAAAGATCTCCGCCCTGAAGTCCTCCGCCGAACAGGCCGCCATCGCCGACAAGCTCGGCCTGACGCCCATGCTGACGGCGCTGCGCGCCGGCGCCGGCCAGATCGACGTCCTGCGCCAGAAGGCGCACGACCTCGGCTTCGTCATGGACAGCGGCCTGGTGCAGAAAGCCAGCGAGGCGAACGACAAGTTCGAGGACCTGAAGCACATCGCCGAGGTGCAGCTCCATAGCGCCTTCGTGGATCTCGCGCCCGCCCTGCTGGCGACGCTCGAGGTCGTTGACAAGATCGCCGAGGGCTTCCGCGGGATCATCGACGCCGTCACGGCCGTCGAGAACAAATCTGCCCAGGGCCTACGAAATCGACGTGTCGAGCTGACGGCGGAAATCACCGACCTTGGTATCAAACAACTGGCAGGTCGGAAGCTGTCGATCCCAGAGCAACAGGCTTTAGCCCGCTATCGGGCCGAGGCGGCGAAGGTGGATGCGGCGCTGGCCGATCGCGCAGCGTCAGCCGCCCCGCCGCCGCCCCACGGCGGGACTTCGCTGACGTCTCCCGGCGCCGCGGCGATCGCCGGGGCCAGCGACGAGGCGATCGCGGCGGCGCGCAAGGCCGAGCTGTCGGCGCGGATGGGCCTGACCGCGAACATCGAGAAGTCCGCCGCCCTAAAGCTAGAGGAGGTCGAGCAGGAGCGGGCGGACGCCAACCAGAAGCTCCGCGACCAGGCGAAAGAGGGCAAGATAACCAAGGCGGCCGCCGAAAGCGCCATGGCGCTCAACGACAAGGCCGCGTCCGAAAAGAAGGAGGCCGTGCTGCGTCAGGCCCGCGCTGACCATGCGGCGCACGAGGTCGCCCAGGCCGAGGCCGTGGCGCGCTACACCGACCAGGTCTCCCAGCTCCAGGCGCAGTTCGCCGGCACGGCGGCCGAGCGCAATGCTTTCGAACTGAAGGCCCTGGACGATCGTCAGGCCCGCGAGCGTCGGCGGCTGGAGACGGAGACCGCCGCGGACGTGACCGCCGGCAAGCTCACCCAGGCCGAGGCCGACGCGCTGCTCTCCGCCCAGGGACAGGCCCAGGCCGCCGAGCGGGTCAAGGCCCAGTGGGACGCGCGGGTCCGCCAGAACGACGAGATGACCCAGCAGCTCGACGACCTGCTGGCGTCCCAGGAGGACAGCCTGCGCGCCCAGCAGTCGCTGGCGGCTTCCAGCTATGGCCAGGCGGTCATCGGCAAGCGTCTGCTGGAGACCACCCACCGGCGCGAGCTGCTGGAGGCGCAGCGGCTGGTGGACGATGCGGCCAACCCGGAAGCGCGCGACCGCGCCCAGCAGCAGCTCGACGACCTGAGGAAACGCCACGAGGCCGAGACGGTCCTCGCCGCGCGCCAGACGACGCTCGCCCGCGCGATCGGCGAGGCGACGAGCGCGACCGCCGGCCTGAAGCAGGCGATCCGCAGCCACGACTGGGCCGGCATCTTCGACGAGCTCGCCCGCACCATCGACCTGATCAGGAACAGCTTCGTGGCCAACGGCCTGACCGGCGGGCTAATGACGGCGGCTGCGGCCGGGAGTTCACTGCTTGGCGGCAAGGCGGGCTCGGCGCTGAACACGGGCCTGGGAGCCGGGTTTCTGGCAAGCAGCCTGGGCGCAAGCGGGGCCATTGGCGGGCTCGGCCTGTTCTCGGCCGGCTCGACCTTGGTCGCCAACGGCGCGACGGTCGCAACCGGCATCGGCGCGGGCGCGCTCGGGGGCATGGCGGGGGCCATGGGGGCCATCGCCGCGGCGGCGCCCTACATCGCCATCGTCGCGGGCCTGGCCAGCCTGTTCATCGGCTCCAAGCCCAGCAACCATGCGGGCATTGCGACGCTCACGCCCGACAGCTTCCAATTCGTCAGCTCGGGCAAGGAGACGGACGAGACGAAAAACGCCGTCCTCGGCGCGGCGCAGACGATCGTCCAGAACGAGAAGGCGCTGGAAGCCCTAGGCATCAGCCTGAAAACCACGGTCGCCAAGCTCGACCTGGGCACCCGCGACCTGACCCACATCTTCCTGTCCAACGGTCAGGAGCTCCGCTCCGCCGTGGGCGACGCCCAGGCCGCGGCCGAGACCGCCCTGCAGGCGGTGCTCAAGGACGCGACCTACGTCGACGATGCGCAGAAGTCGCTGGTCACCTCCATGATGGCGGCGGGCAAGGGCTTCGACGACATCACCGCGGCCTTGCAGACCTATGCCACGGCGCAGGCGATCTCCGGTCAGCTCGCCGATCAGATCCTGCAGCTCACCGACCCCCAGGCCTACGACCTGAAGCAGGTCCACGACGGGATCGCCGCCCAGCACAAATCGGCCGAGGCTCTGTACGTCCAGGGCATGCTCACCGCCGCCCAGCTCGCGGCGATCAACACCCAGCTCGACACCCTGGAAGCCCTCCAGGTCGACAAGACGATGGAGAAATACGCCGCGGCCGTGGGCGATGCGGCGACGGCCGTGGCGCAGTCGCTGCGCGATGCGGCCGCCGAGGCGCAGTCGGCGCTGAAGGACGCCATCGACGCCCAGATCTCGACGCTGCAGAAGACGGCGAGCCAGTTCTCGGGTCTCGCCGGCAGCCTGCATGCCTTCCAGGAAAGCCTGAAGCCGGCGGACGTCGCCGCCTCGCCCGCCGCGGCCCTGCTCGCCGCCCGTAACGCCTTCCTCGGCGTGGCCGGCAGGTCCGACGCCGACAGCCTGGGCAAGCTCCAGGGGCTCGGCCAGTCCTACATCGAGGCGGCCAAGTCGGGCGCTCGCAGCGCCACGGAGGTGGCCCGCGTCCAGGCCCAGGTGCGCAACGCCATCGCGGCGGGCGCCGCCTCGGCCGACGCCCAAGCGAGCCTGGCCCAGCAGCAGCTCGACGCGCTCACCGGCCTCGAGACCCAACTCGGCCTGATCAACGCCAGCGTCCTGTCGATCCCCCAGGCGCTGGCGAACCTGATGGCCGCCAACACCGCCGCCGGCGTCGCCAATCCGGTGCTGAAGGACGCTTCCGGCCGGACCATCATCGACGCCGCGCGGGGCGTGGGCGTGGACGCCTTGGGCAACCCCATGCCCTGGGCGCTCGACGCGCTCGGCCTGCCGCATTTCGCCACGGCCGGAGGGTTCAGGGTCGGCGGGATCGGCCCGGCCGACAGTCGGCTGGCGCAGATGGCCCTCTCGCCCGGCGAATACGTCAACGTTAGCCATGGAGACTCCATGGGCGCCATGGCGTCGCAGATCGGCGCTCTTCGTCAGGACCTCCGCGCCGGCATGGGCGCGATTGCGGCCAACACCCGCCAGCTCGCCCAGCTCCAGTCCCGCTGGGACGGCGACGGCCTGCCCGCCACCCGGACGGCGTGACGTGGACCTTCTGCCGCCCGCCACGGTGGACGACGCCGCCCTGGTCTCCAGCAACGTGGCCGAGACCGACTACACGGCCTGGTCCGCCGTCACCACCTACGCTGACGGCGACCGCGTCCGCCGCGTCACGACGAACGTCCACAAGGTGTTCGAGAGCCTGGTCGGCTCCAACCTCAACCACGATCCGCTCACCGACGACGGGACCCGCTGGCTGGAGGTGGGCGCCACCAACCGTTGGGCCATGTTCGACGCCAAGGTACAGAGCCAGACGACGCGGGCTGATAGCATCGTGGTCCAGCTCGGCCTGGGCGAGCGGATCGACACCGTGGCGATGCTCAACGTCTCGGCCACCAGCGCGCGGGCGAAGCTCACCGATGTTACGGACGGCGTGGTCTACGACGTGACCGCCGACCTGGTCTCGACCAGCGGCATCCTCGACTACTGGGACTGGTTCTTCGCCACCATCGTGCGAAAGACCGACATCATCTTCACCGGCCTACCGCCCTACCTCAACGCGACCCTGGAGGTGACGCTCGCCGAGGCCGGCGAGACGGTCGCCTGCGGCTTCCTGGCCGCGGGTCTCGCCCGCGACATCGGGACCACCCAATACGGCATGAAGCTCAGCTTCACCGACTACTCGGTCAAGCAGGCCGACGACTTCGGAAACTACGTGATCGTCGAGCGCGCCTTCGCCCGCCGCAACGACTACCAGCTCTGGATCGCCAAGGACTCTGTGGACGAGGTCTACCGCCTGATCACCAGCTACCGGGCAACGCCGGTCCTGTTCATCGGCGACGAGTATTACGGCGCCTCCGTGGTGATCGGCTTCGTCCGCGATTTCGGCATCGACGTCGCCTACCCCGACATCTCCCAAAGCACGCTCAGCGTGGAAGGCCTGTCCTAGATGACGATCCCGCCGATCACCGCATTCACCGGCCTCACGCCGCCCGCGCGCACCCAACAGCGCGACGAGTTCAACGACAACGTCGAGGCCGCGCTCGGCGCGTGGCCGGACTTCCAGGACGAGGCCAACGCCATGGCCGTAGCCATGGACGCCCTGGCCGTGCAGGTGGACGCCGACGCGGCGGCGGCGGCGGCGGATCGGGTGACGGCCCAAACGGCGGCCAACGGCGCCGTGGCGGCGACGGCCTATGTGGCCACGAGCACCACCAGCTTTTCCATCGGCACGGGCTCCAAGGCCTTCAATATCGGGACTGGAAAGAGCTTCGCATCGGGCGGCGGTGAAGACGTTGTTGTTCGCCGCAAAGGCGACGCGAGCGTGCGGCTTTACGGAGCCACCACGAGCTATTCGAGCGGAACGCTGACCATCAACGTCACGCGCGTGGTGGGCTCCGGCGGCCCGTACACCGACTGGATCGTCTACCTGAAGGCCTTCTTCGTCGACGAGCTCGACCTCCAGGCCCAGGCCATCGCCTTCGCTTCCGCTCTCTGAGGACTGCTCATGACCACGACGCCCAACTCCATCGTGACGCCGCAGACGCCGAAGTCCGGCTTCGCGGCCCTGACGACGGCGAACACCACCTTCTCGACTTCGCCGACCAACTCGGTCCTTCTGGTCACGGCGGGCGGGAACGGCGCGCGCCTCACGCGGCTGGAGTTCATCCCCCTGGAGACGGTCACCGCCAACGCCTTGCAGTGGTATCGCTCTATTGACGGCGGGACGACCAAGTACCTGGCCGGCATGGCGACCGGCGGATCGGACACGGTGAGCGGGACGGACGGCTCCACCACTGTCAGCGCCGGCTACAGCGACGACAATCCGCTCATCCTGCAACAGAACGAGCGGATCTACGTCGCGACGGGCATCACCAAGCAATACCACGTCGTCGCCGAGTGGGCGGACTACTGATGATCGGTAATAAGTTGCCTGGACTGCGCGGCCAGAATATGCGGGGCGTTCGGCCCAAGACGACCGTGAGCACCTACAGCTTCCCGCCGGGCTCCTACACATGGACGTGTCCGCGCTCCGGCCGTTGGCGCTTTGTCCTCTGGGGTGGGGGCGGGACGGGGAACAGCGGCTCAGGCCAACATGGCGGCTCTGGCGCCTATTACGAAGCTGAGCGAAACCTAGTGAAGGGCCAGGGGGTGGTCGTTTCGGTTGGAGCCTCCGACCAGAACACCTCGGTAGCCATGCCGAATGGCGAGCTGCTGACGGCGAACGGCGGGTCGCTTAACACAGCGGCGACGGCCTCTCCGACGGTTGGAACAGACATCGCCTATGCTGGCTCGGCTCCGGGGGTGGCGGGCCTTGGCCCGGGCGGTGGCGCGGCGAGCAGCGGCGGCGGTGCTCCGGGGACGCTGTTTTATCGGGGTGGGAGCGGCGGCTTGCCTGGTCGTTCACCTGGTGGTGGGGGCAATGCCCAGCAGACAACCAATGGCGGCTCTGGCCAAGTCCTGATCGTGCCCGTCAGGGTTTAGAGCGGTAAATGTGGACGTGCCCAGCGTTGCCGAACGCGACGGGGGGCGTTTCGCGGACCAGCCCGAAGCGGCGCGCCACCCCATCGAGATCACCGGCAAACAGGGTCAAATACTCGCGCCGCTGGGGCTCCCCTTTCGGCGCATAGTCTAGGATCACGTCCATGCGTCCCGTCCCGGTGTCATGGGCCTTGCCTGCCAGGAACACCTCCAGGGCCGGCGCTTCGGATCGGAACACCAGCGATCCAGGCGGCGGGGCAGGAGCCGCCATCACCTCGGCAATCGGCATGTGAAAGGCCACCGAGCCAGTCGGTTTCAGGTGGCGCAGGATATTGGCCAACACCAAGGGCCATTCGGCTGGCGGTAGGTGGGCTAGGGCGTAATAGGGGCTGATCACGGAGTCGAAGCGGCGGCCCAGATCGAAGCGCCGCATGTCGCCGAGGACGTACATCAAGGTCACGTTTTCCGGCCGCTTGGCTTCGGCCTGGGCCAGCATCGCTGGGGCGATCTCCAGCCCCACCACATCGAACCCGCGGCAAGCAAGTTCCGCGCTGATCCGGCCCGTTCCAGAGCCTAGCTCCAGCACAGAGCCGCCGGAAGGCGTCATCGCCGCGTAGAGGTCCACGTCCTGGTCCAGCGCGCGGTCGGCCGCTGTCATCAGGTCATAGAAGGCCGTCGAGGCGCCTCCTTCCGAATAGTAGGGCCGGGCCGCTTCCATCCTGCCTCCGTACCACCACCACCTAAGAGCAGGTCGCGATGAGCTATCAACTTAAGCTGCTGGCCGACATGAGCAACATCGGCGAGCCAGGCCCGCTGCCTAAGGTGCTGCAAGGCAGCCTGAGCGACGCGGATCTCGCGGACCTGTCCTGGCTTCCGCCGGAGATCACCGGCTACGAGGGTCAAGGCTTCTTCTGGGTCGACGACGTCGTCGCGCCTATGCGCCGCATCCTCGACAAGGCGGTCGTTCACTCGCGGGTCAGCGCGCTGGGCAAGCTGGGCGCCGTCTGGGCAATCCTGCAGTCAGACCCCGATCTGCTCGGCCGCTGGCTGATGCCGGGGCGGCCCGACGTCTACGCCGATGACGAGGGCCTGTTGGCGGTGCTTGCTGCGGCCGGATGCTCTGAAGGCGAAACCGCCGAGATCACCGCGCCCTGACGCGCACGGCGTGCGCGCCGCTCCACACAGGATCCACCCATGACGTTGAAGCTGCATCTCAGTGTGGCGGTGAGCGGGGCTGTGCGCTCGGCGGAAGCCGCGACGCGGTTCGGCATCCGCGAGCGCCTGTCGCTGGCGAACGGGATCGGCCCGCGCCAGGTCGACAAGGTCTGGGCCGACCGCCGCACCTTGTCGGCCGGGGCGCACGAAGATCTCGACCTGGCCGACGGCCTCGCCGACGCCTTCGCCCGGCCGATCGCGCTCGAGGAGCTGCGGTTGATATGGATCGCCGCAGCGGCCGGCAATCCGCACGACGTGCTGCTGGGCGGCGGAAGCGGCTTCACCGCGCCCTTCGCGGCCGCGAACGACACGCTGCGGGTGCGCCCGGGCGGCGTCCTGGTCCTCACCGCGCCCGCCGGCGGCCAGTGGACCGTCGATCCCGACGCGGCCGCGCTTCGCATCGCCAACGGCGGCGGCTCGGGCCCGGTCACCTTCGACATTGTCCTGATCGGGTCCAACGGCCCGGACTTCGATTTCACCGACGACGGCAATCCGCTGATCGCCGTCCTTGCCCAGGGGTAGATAGATGGATCTTGTCGTCCGCGACGCCGAGGGCGTCGAGCAGACCGTGCCGATCAACACCGACCCGGCCACGGCGACCGCCCAGGCCGCGTTGCAGGCGTCGATCGGCGCGACCTCCGACGCCGTGGCCGGGAACACCGGCGGCGGCTCGGTCATCGCCTTCCTGCGCCGCCTGCGCGACGTGCTGCCCAACTCGCTTGGCCAGAAGGTCAAGACCGCCAGCCTGCCCGTGGTGCTGGCCAGCGACCAGGACGCGGTTCCGGTCAAGCAGACCTCGTCCGCGGCCGACGCCACCGCCGTCTCGGCCGCCACCAGCGCCACGACGCTCCAGATCGCGAACGCCGCGCGCAGGGGCGCGAGCGTCTACTACGACGGCGCGGCCGTGCTCTACCTGATCCTGGGCGACGAGACGCCCACGAGCAGCCTGTACACGCTGAAGATGGGCGACGGCTACGTCACCTACTTCGAGGTCCCGGCGGGCTTCACCGGCAAGATCGCCGGCATCTGGTCCGCCGCGGTCGGATCGGCCCTTGTCACGGAGATCGTCTGATGCCCGCCGCTACCCCCGCGGGCGCGTCCCGCAAGGTCCTGCCCGGCTATGTGACGCCCAGGCTGGCGCACCTTTACGAGGCGCTCTACGCCGGCACGACGAATAGCGGCGGCGACATCGTCCGCCCGACGACCAACCTCGCCAAGGTCATGGTGCTGGGCGACAGCGTCGGCGGGGCGAAGCCGCAGTTCATCATCCCCGCCTTGCAGGCAGCCTTCGGCGACGCGGGCGGGATGTTCATGAACACGCCGGCGGTGACGGGCGCAGCGAGCGTCCACACCGACGTGAATGATGGCTCGGTGTGGTTCAACGGCCAGTGGGTGACGCTGACCGGCGGCGGCTCGGCTGAGTATCTGCACGCCGGCGGCCGTCCGGCTGGGGACGTTTTCAAGGTCTACTACGTCAAGGAACCTGGCGCCGGGACTTTCAAGGTCCAGACGAACACCGGCGCCGGCTATGCCGACGAGGCGGGTTACACCAACGTGTCGGCCGCCAACGCCTCGGCCATCGCCGGGGTCATCACCCTGAACAAGGCGGCGGGCACGGAACTGTCCTTCAAGCTTGTCAGCCTGACGGGTACGGTGAAGGTGATCGGCTGCGCTTACCTCAACGCCACCAATGGCGGGGTGGCCAGCTTTCGTTTCGACGTGGGCGGCCTGGAGGTCTCGGCCGCCAACCAGGCGGCCGTCGCCGTCGTGCAGGGCGTGATGGCCGACATCGCGCCAGACCTGGTGTTCCAGGAGTGGAAGGACAACACCAGCTTCCCGAGCGATTTCGCCACCTTCATGGGAACCCTGACCGGGGCGCTGACCGCGACCGACTGGGTGATGATCGGCACGACGCCGGAGTCCGTGTTCCAGTCCTATATCCTGGCCAACAATGCGGCCATGAAGTCCTGGGCGGACTCCAATGGCGGCGTCTACTTCGACAGCTATTCGCCGCTGACCTACGCCCAGCTCGTGGCGCTCGGCTGGAACGGCGACGGCACGCACCTCTCCGTTCCGGCCAACGCCTTCTACGCCACGCTGCTGATGCAGCAGCTCGGCCTGGACAGGCTGGTCTCGGCCCCCAACGGGCCGGGCGGCGGCTGGCGTGTTGGTCCAAACGCCAACGGATCATTTGCGCCGGGCACGAAGCTGAAGCTGGAAAGCCGCAACATCTACGACGCTGAAATTTACACCGACGACTATGATCTGATCGCCAAGGGCGGGCGTGGGTTCTCCATTCGTAGCGCCGCCGGCGATGGCCGCTTCTATGTGGACGTGAACGGCGGCAACGGCGGCGGCGCCTGCGTCAACTTCCTGATCCTGGCCGACCCCGGCACGTCTGGCCCCCCCTCCGGGCCAGCGATCCGGCCGTTGGGTTCGGCCAACAACTCTGGCGCCTATTCGTCCGGCTACGGTGGCGGCGGGGCCGCGGCTCCATTTGGAGCCAGCAAGTTCATCGCCTATGGCGGCTCCGGCAACGCGACCTTCACGTCCGGAGATGGCGTTCCGACAGCCAACGAGCCCAACGGCAGCCTCTACTCCAGGCTCGACGCCGGGGCCGGCTCGACCCTGTACCTGCGGAAGAATGGGGCCTGGGTCGCGGTCCTCTGATCGGCCGCGGTCGCGGCCGAGACTTCCACCCTGTCCCTGATTTCCTGAGAAAGCGAGGCGCCATGCCGCCGGATGACGCGACCCTGCGCGCCACGCTCAGCCTGTCGGCCTTGTTCGGCGGGGCGGTGTGGGGGGTCTATCACCTCGCCACCACCCTGCTGTCGGGCCAGCCCATTCACCGCCAGGACCTGATCCTGGCGGCGCTGAACGTCGCCTGCGCGATGCTCGTGGGGACGCTGGTCGCCTACTTCATGGGGCCCGTGCTGGTGCCCCTGATCCCGGTCGAGGGTCTGCGCGACCCGCACGCCGCCGGGTTCGGCCTGGGCGCCGTGGCCTGGGAGGTTCTGCCGGCGGCGCTCAACGCCGCCAAGGCATTCGCCGCCAAGAGGGCCGGGGGGCCGGAGGGTGGTCAATGAACAACGTGGATCTCTGGGCCGCGGCAGCGGCCAGCCTGGCCGGCTCGGCCGTCGCCATGCGGGCGCACATGCTGCGGCCGCGGCAACATGCCTGGACGGCCGCGCCCACGGGCGTCTGGGCCTCGCTGACGGTGCTGGCCATCGTGCTCGGCACGCGGGCGTTCGGGCTGTGGTTCGGCCAGCACGCGAACGCCAGCGAGGCCGTGGTCTACACCGCGCTCGCCGCCTCCAGCGCGATCATGCTCTGGAACCTCAACCGCAACGGCCGGCGGGCGGAGGTGGAGCGCCGCGACCGCCTGCGCGAGATCGACGAGGCGTTGGCCGCCAGCGGGCCGCCGGCGCAATATCCGTGGGAGCGCCAGGCATGAGCGCGACCTCCTATCCTCCTGACTTCGTCGGCGCCGCGCGGCCTCTGGCCCCTGGCGACTTCCGCGCCGCCGCGGCTGTCCTGCAGCTCGACGAGCGCCGCATCCGCGCGGTCGACGAGGTCGAGAGCCGGGGCCGCGGCTTCCACCCGGACAGCCGCCGGCCGGTCATCCTGTACGAGCCGCACGTCTTCCACCGCCTGACGCGAGGCAAGTTCTCGGACAGCCATCCCGAGATCAGCTATCCGACGTGGGGGACGAAGCCCTATCCGGCGTCGCAGTCGATCCGCTACGCGCAGCTCATCGCCGCGCGGGAGCTCGACGAAGCCGCCGCGCTAAGCTCGGCGAGCTGGGGACGGTTCCAGATCATGGGCTTCAATCACGCGGCCGCCGGCTTCAGCACGCCGCAGGCGTTCGTGGCGGCCATGTGCGCGGGCGAGGGCGAGCACCTGATGGCCTTCGCGCGGTTCGTGAAGACCTCGCCGCGCGCGATGAACGCGCTGCGCCTGTCCGACTGGGCGGGCTTCGCGCGCTGGTACAACGGCGAGGGCTACGCCCAGCACGGCTACGACCAGCGGCTCAAGACCGCCTACGCCCGGCTCTGCGCCGACCCTCCCGCCACGGCGCGGGCCTGACCTGTCCGCCCGGCTCGGCCGGGCTCCCATCCGGAGACCATCCATGAAGACCATGACCCTCGCGGGCCTCGCGTTCTCGTGCCTGATGCTTGGCGCCTGCACCTCCACCGGCGCGCAGCTCGGTGAAAAGGCGCTGGGCAACCTGGAGTATTGTGAGCGGAGCTATACCGCCGTGCTCGCCGGGCTCGGCGCGAACGGCGGTTCGATCAACGTCCGCTGCCCGGCGCGGCCGTTCCCGGCGACGCCGACGCCCGCCGCGCCGTGAGCACCTTCACCGACCCGCTGGAGGTCGTGATCCTCGACCAGGCACGGCAGGGCCGGCTGGAGGCGAAGCTGCTCGCCGGCTTCGCCTACCATGTCGGCGCGCTGGGCTCGGGCGAGGTGATCAGCGTTCCGGCCGGCTTCGTCACCGACTTCGCCTCGGTGCCGCGGGGCTTCTGGAACCTGGAGCCGCCGATGGGCGACGCCGCCAAGGCCGCGGTCGTGCACGACTTCCTCTACCAGACGCAAGGGACCGGCCTGTGGTTCGGCAGTCGCCGGATCACGCGCGCCAAGCCCTACAGCCGCGCCGAGGCGGACGGCGTCTTCCGCGAGGCGCTCGGCGTGCTCGGCGTGCCGTCGTGGAAGCGCTTCGTGCTGTGGGCGGCCGTGCGCGCCGGCGGCGCCGGCGGCTGGGGCGGCTGAGCCCATATCGGACCCGGCGGTTTCTTTCCTCTCGGCCGACGCAACCTGAGGCCCGTCAGCTCCGCGCTGGCGGGCCTTTTTGCGTTCTGGACCTCGGACGAGAAGGGCGTAGACGGCGGTCGCATTGGGGGGGTCAGAAGATTTGCGCCACGGCTTGGCCGGGCGCCAACCCACGGCCCAATTGAACGTCACCCGGCTGGGGGTTCTTGAGTGTCGTGACCTCGACGGCGCCCGTTACGATCCGCATCGTCCAGTGATCGACCCCAACCACGGTCAGGTTTGGGTCGAGCGATTGCAAAGATTCGATCAGTTCGGCGACGGTCATCTCACAGCTTCCCGGCGTGGATCAGCGCCTTGAGCGCGTCGCTGGCGCGCGTCTGCCAGCCCTTGCCGCTGGCGCGCAGGTGATCGAGCACCTCCCGGTCGAGCCGGATGGTCACCGTCGGTTTCGGGTTCTCCACGCGCGGACGGCCGCCGCGGTTCTTGGTGGCGGCCTCCATGAAGGCGTCGCCCAGCACCTCGCGCGCCGGGCGCAGCGCGGCGAGCTGCTCCTCGGACAGGGCGGGGGCGTCGATGTCGGGCCGCTCGGCCCTAGGCGTCCTGCTCATATCGCCTGATCTCCCTCTTGTTGGCCTTGCGGAAGCTGATCACCCGGACCCGGCCTTCCGCGACCGGCGTGAAGACAACCACGAACACCCGCGACCCGATCAGGCCGAGCGCCCAAAAGCGAGCCTCGGGATAATCGAACCGCGTGTCCTGCCCGACAAGGGCGGCTTCCCAATCGAAGCCTTCGACCAGGGCGAACGACAGGCCCCGCTCGGCTTCGTTCCTGGCGCTCTTGCTGGGGTCGAACTCGATGTCCATGAGTGTTGTTGTAACTACAAAAACGTAGGGCGTCAAACAGTTTTTGTAGTTACGAATGTGGCGGACGTCAGCGCACCTGATCCTGCGGCGTCGGGGCGACGCGAAGGTCGCGGCAAGCTGTGAGGTCTCGGGCCTCGCTTGCCCCGCACCATTCCCGCAGGATGTCCTTCAGCAGCTCCTCGGCCAGGCGCTCGGGCTTTCGCCGGCCCAGCGGCTGTTCGGCCGACCCATAGGCCGAGCGCACGCAAAGCCGCTTGTCGGTCACGCTCCAGTCGCCCGACCAGCGCTTGCCGCATAGGTCGAAGCCAAAGGGGATGTAGCGGGTCTCCAGCGCCATGACGCAGAGATAGTGAAGCGCGCGCCCCGGCAAGCGTCACGGGAACCCCTACGAACTAGGCCGCCGGCTGCACCTCGAACCGCTCGGGCCTGACGGCCGACAGCAGCTCGGCCGCGTCCTGCGTCGGGTCGAGCCACGCCGACCACTCCTCGGGCTCCAGGATCACCGGCGCGCGGTCGTGGTAGTCGCCGAGCCGCCCGGCCGAGGGGCCGGTTAGCACGGTGAAGCTGGCCACCTCGCCGGCGTCCGGCGTGGCGCAGCGGTCCCATAGGCCAGCGAACCAGATCGGGCCGCCATCGGCCCGCCGGAAGACGTGCTTGACCTTCGATCCCGCTTCGCCGGTCCACTCGAACCAGGCGCTCGCCGGCACAATGCAGCGGCGCTTCTGGAATGCGCCCTTGAAGGTCGAAGCGCTGGCGCAGGTCTCGACCCGCGCATTGAAGGTGGACAGCTTGAAGCCGTCGCCCGCCCCCTTGGCGGTGTCCTTCAGCGGCTTGCCGGCGCGCCAGAACGGGACCAGCCCCCAGCGCATCTTCTCCAGCGTCCAGGCGCCATCCTCGATCCTGGCCGTTAGCTGCGCCGTCGTCGGCCGCACGTCGGCGCTGGGCTCGAGGTTGAGCGGGGCGGTCCTGACCGGGATGTAGCGCGACAGGACGTCGTGGATCTGCGCCCAGGTCAGGTGGGAGGTGTCGAAGCGTCCGCACATGGTGCGATCTTATCGCCGGCCGCTCGATCCCGCCATCCACGCCTACGGAGGCAGGGTCTCGGGATCGGAGTGCGCGCGCCGGTCACTGACCGAGCTTGGCGATCCGAGATGCCGCCCGCCGGGCTGCGTCCCGCGTGAGCTTCGTCTCGCCCGTCCCGATCATCTCGGCGTCGGTGAAATAGCAGTAGCCGAACTGCGCGCCATTGGCCGCCTCGATCCAGAAGGCGTCATCGTTTCCGCGAAGGGTCCAGGGCTTGGGGAGGCGGTCGTGCGGCATGGCGCTAGGACGAACCGATTTGCGGGGTGGTCAAGCGCTCTGGAGACGCTCGCGGCGGAACGCAGTTGGAATGGAAAGTTGCAAGCGCGCTCAGGCGACCTGGCGGAAGGGCAGGGATAGGGGGTTATGTCCACGCACGATGCGCGTCCCCGCACCCAAGTTCGACGGCCCCGTGAGCCTCACGCTCCGGGGCCGTCGTCGTATTCGCCGCTTCCCTTCGCCCGAACCCGCCTGCACCTCCGGCGCCTAAAATCTTGCTCGCCGGGTGCGCGCGAGCGGGGCAGTGTAGGCTTTGCGTCGCCAACGGCGAGGCGGCCGGCCGGTCTTGTCGATTGAAGATCCGGTCGTGGTCCGGGCCGGAGACGCGAGGGAGGTCGAGTTGAGCAGCAACCTGGCGGCGAGCGCGGCGCTGGACGCCTTCATGATAACGCAGACGCTGATCCGCTATTCGATCGCGCTCGACAGCTGCGCGGCGGAGCTTATCAAGGACTGCTTCACCGAAGATGCGGTGCTCGTGTACGACCTGGGGGGCGTGAGCCGCGATGAGTTGATCGCCGTCTCCGCGGGCGTTCGCGAACTGGACGCGACGCAGCACTTCCTCAGGCTGCCGACCATCACCGTCGA
>Ga0207703_10000320_pt1 | contig 52127 bp, 36 predicted proteins | sample KBSSwiS12_FD_184304 | JGI IMG/M metagenome (GOLD analysis project Ga0207703, IMG submission 184304) | Switchgrass rhizosphere microbial communities from Kellogg Biological Station, Michigan, USA - KBS Switchgrass S1-2 (SPAdes) (version 2) | ecosystem: Host-associated > Plants > Roots >... | reverse complement strand
CCATGTGGCGTACACGAGGTTGGTTTTATCGAGCTCATAGGCTGTATTGACCTTCCAGAGCGCGCGGCGCCAGGAATCACTCAGTGAGGAATTGGCGATGAAATCCGGTCCATCGAAAAGCAGCCCGGTCTGCTGCTGCTGATCGAGGGTCTGTCTGAAGAGCCGGACGCCGCCGGTTACGCTCCAGGCGGAGGTGATGTGTCCGGTCAACTCGCCGAAGACGGCCAGGTCCTTGAAGTGTGTTTCGAAGTCGCCGATGTAAGCCTGGTCTTTGACGATCGGAATGCCGTTGATATACGTCAGCGGGTTCGCCGTGTAGGCCGTCTCACCGAGGCCGCAGTAGGAAGGAGTAACCCCATCGCCCGCGCTCTGACCGTAGATTGGGGCGCAGGCGTTGTAGAAGTCCTGGTAGCCCTGGAAGAAGTCGTGTTCCTGGATCGTGGTCTTCTGGTCATTATAGAAAAGACCAGCGACCCAATCGACGACGCCCCCGGTCTTGGATGTCAGGCGCAGTTCCTGGGTGAGGGGGCGATCGTTCAACACTTCCTGGCCCAGGACGAATGTGCGAGGGTCCTGGCCGTAAAGACTCTGGAAGAATGGGAAGTTGATATATTCCTGCGTCTCGTCCGCGGATGTGTGATTTACGTGGTGCGCCCACGCTGTCGCGGAGGTCAGGGTGGCGAATCCCATGTCGTAGGAAACCGTCAAGGCGGCCAGATCCACGTTGTCGTGGGTTGTATCGGCGAAGTATTCCGCGCTCGACAGCGAGTCGACGCCCGCGGGTACAGGTGCGTCATACAGCTGGCTGGCAAGGGACGGATTGGTGAAGTCTCCCGCGGGCTGTGCGGCGGGATTGATGGGCTGATTGTAGGCTGCCCGGCTCGTGGCGACATACGGAAATCCGCCGGCCGTGGATCGTTGATAGTAGTACGAAAGTTGAGCGTGGAGCGCCTCGTTCGGTTTCCACAGCGCGGCAACTCGTGCCGAACGATAGTCGTATGAATTGACTCCCTGCCGCGAGTATTTGACGGGTGAGCTGAAGAGATTGCCCGGCTCGGCCGATACCGGCGCTCCGTTGGAATCCAACACGTAGAGATTCGGATAGTTGATGAATCCTGCATCGTGCGACCAACCGGCATTCACACGCACGGCCAGAACGTCCGTAAGTGGTATGTTGAGCATTCCGTTCACGGCGCCGTTCGGCGTGCTCGTATGCTGGGTCCCACTGATGTTGGCTTCGACCTTCGCGTCAAAGGCACTCGGATCGGGGCGATTCTGCACGAAACGAACGGTCCCTCCGAGGGAGCCGGATCCATACAGTGTGCCTTGCGGTCCGCGCAGGACTTCCACGCGATCGAGGTCCTGCAGGCGCAGACTGAAAAACAGGGGAGTGTCATCTACGTAAGTGGCCACCGGCGGTACGACCGGGGAGGCGGCCGCAGGCAACCCGGATGTTGTTTCACTGTTCAAGCCGCGAATAATCAGGTTTGCGCCGTTGACGCCACCGAAGGGGCCCTTGTCGGTATAGCTCACTCCCGCCATTGAGTGTGCGAGGGCGGCCATGTCCTGGATTCCCTGGCTCGCGAGCTGCGCACCCGTCACGGCACTGATGCTGATCGGTAGATCCTGGGCAGACACTTCCCGGTGGCTGGCGGTAACGATGACTTCCTGCAGGCCTTGGCCGTCGCTGTCGGCGGCGTTGTCGGCGAGCGTGGTCGTACTGTACAAAGCGGCCATGACCGCTGCCTGGATGGTGTGTCGTCTCACTGCAGGTGCCTCCGAAACTGTCGATGCCGTGATCGAACCGTCAAGGAGGGGTCGCGTCATGGATGGGATATATCCTCTCAGGCGGAAGATCATCCCGAGGACGCAAAGCTTCCTCGACATCAGATCTCCCGGGCTTTTATCCCGCCGTGTATCCATCCCGGCGCGGCCTCACGCCGCCGACGGTTGGACTGCCTCTCTCGGACCAGCCGCTCGCTTGCGCGAGCCGGAACCCTAGACGCACATTGTTGGTTTCAGGTGTGCAAGTTGTATGCCGGAGTCGGTCGAGTGCCTCGCGCTGCACACAACTGCATGAGAATTCGAGACTTGCGTGTTGTGTCGGGATATCACGATAAAATGTCGTTCGGGGACCACGCACCGTCTTCGAGCAGATTGGGATGCAACTGCCCGAAAATGGGATCAGGCCCCGGAGAGTTTCTGCAGCAGCTCCAGGTCGGTTCGCACTCCACAGGTGGCGCGGATACGGGCCAGAATCTGGCCTTTCAGGTGCAGGAACTCCCGCGTGTGCTTCATTTCCTGCTCACGCGTCGCCCCGAGGGGCACGTCGTAAATGCATTCCACCCTCCCGGGGTTCGGCGCCATGAGAACGACGCGATGACCGAGGTAGATCGCTTCTTCCACATCGTGGGTGACAAAAACGATGCTGCAGTTCTCTAACGCAGACACGTGCAGTATCAGATCGTGCATGACCTCACGTGTCTGTGAATCGAGGGCACCGAAGGGCTCATCCATGAGCAAAACGCGCGGACGAGTCATCAGGGCGCGGGCTATTGCGACACGCTGTTGCATTCCGCCGGAGAGTTGGGCGGGGAAGGCTGTGTCTACCGAAGACAAACCCATCAATTGCAACAACGTGTCGGCCCGCCCCGAGGCCACTTCGACGTCCGAGCTGGTGCTGTCGCGGTTGTGGATCGAGAGCTGCCGCGGGAACTTGATGTTGTCCATCACGGTGAGCCAGGGGTAGAGACTGTAGTTTTGAAACACCATCGCACGCTCGGCGCCCGGCCCATACACCCGGGCGCCCACGGCTTCGATTTCCCCGGAGGTCACAGTCTCGAGTCCGGCGATGAGTCTCAGCAACGTGGACTTGCCGCATCCGGAGGCCCCGACAACCGTAACGAATTCGCCTGCGGCTATCTCGAGGCTGACATCCTGCAGGGCAGGAACGGAACCCCGCCGGGAATCGAAGACCTTGCACACGGCACGACAATTGATGATGCCGGCCATGGTTAGTCGCGTCCGTGAAGCCAGGGAAATGCCACCCGGTGGCCCCATCTGAATAGCTGGTCCAGGCCGAAGCCGATTGCGCCGATGAGGATGATTCCGGCGAAGATTTTGTCGGTTTGCAGAAATCTCTGGGCCTTGACGATCGCGTAACCCAGACCTGAGTTGGCGGCGACGAGCTCGGCCACGACGAGGTAGGTCCACGCCCATCCCATCGTAATTCGCAATGTATCCAGCAAGGCCGGCTTGGCTGACGGAATGATGACTTTTTCGATGACCTCACCGCGGGTCGCACCCATGGTTTGGGCGGCCTCGATCTGTGCAATCGGAACCCGACGCACGTCCTCGGCGACCATCAACACCATCTGGAAGAATGTGCCGATGAAGATGATGGCCACCTTGGCGCTCTCGTCGATTCCAACCCACAGCATCACCAGGGGTATGAATGCGACCGCGGGCATGTAACGGATGAAATCGGTCAGCGGCTCGAGAAGGGCCTGGAACCGACGAAACGTGCCGATGAGCAGGCCGAGGGGCATCGCGAACAGCGCCGACAGGGCCCAGCCCGCCAGTACGCGAAAGAAGCTGATCCGGATGTCCGAGAGAAGGTCTCCGTCATCAAACCAGGCGCCGACCCGGCGCGCGACCGCTAACGGACCCGGCAGAAACACCGGATTGACGGCGCCGAGGCTGCTGACCAGGAGCCACGCCCCCAGGGGTATCACCAACCCCACGCCCGCCAGCGTCCAATAACTGGCGGGGCTGATCCAGCCACGAATCATCCATCCTCGTGCGAAACGGTCGCCGTTGGCTGAGCGGCTCGCGGAACTCACGGTGTTACAGCCGCATCGAGAAGGGAGCGATCTACGCCTTTCTCGGCATCAGGGTGTCCCTCAATGAGCTTGTTGGACAGGAGGAAAGCTGTGATGGTCGGCGCCACGCGCACGAGACTCTGTGGGTTCTGAGGGTCGAAGGCCTGGCGGTTGGCAGCCGCATCGAAGAATCGGGTGCCGGGAAGAAAGACACGGTACTGCTGCGGATCCATTGCGACGACTTTGGCCATGATCGCGACCGCCTGGTCGGGTTCGCCGCGGATGAAGGCCTCCGTGTCGAACCAGGCGCGTATCATCGCCACCAGACCTTGCCGTTTGTTCTGAATGGCGCGGGTGTTGGCCACCAGCAGGTCGGGGATGAGGCCCGGCATCTGCGTCGATGTAAACAGCGGCCGTCCCGTGCCGCTTTTCTGGATCTGGCTGATCCAGGGATTCCACACCACCGCGGCATCCACTCGTCCGCTCATGAAGGCCGCCGCCGCATCACCGGCAGGCAGGTTGACGATGTCAACATCGCGCGGAACGAGCCCGTTGCGCTCGAGGGCCGTGTACAGCACGAAGTGCGAGATGCTGTACTGCTCGAGCGCGATTTTCCGGCCGCGCAGGTCGGTGAATGCCTTGATTTTGGGGGCTACCATCAGCGCATCGTTGCCGGCCGAATTGTCGTTGACGAGAATCGCCTTCAGCGGCACTCCCTTGGCCAGAGGGCCGAGTGTGTCCGACCAGGTCTGACAGTTGGCGTCGAGCTGACCGGTAGCGAGCGCCGAGATGGAATCCGTGTAGTTGGCGAACCAGACCAGCTCTACGTTGGCGCCGTACCTTCGAAAGAAACCCCGATCACGTGCCACGTACCAGGCGACCCAACCTGTCCAGTCGGAGACGCCGACCCTGACCGGGGCGGGCGCGCCCCCGCCGAGCACCGCGGCGTGGGAGCTGGCGGCGAGGGCCGCCGCCAGCAAAGCCAGGGCAAGCCGGCCCAACACTCCAAACCGCCCCGGCAGATCAGAAAAACTCATCATCATTTTACCTCGCACGCCGGTGAACGCTGCGCCAGAAACGCCCGCCAACCGCCGTAGGCGGTGATGTCCGTTGCGCCGTCCAGGGCTCGGGGCTCCGCCACGAATCCCCGTACTATCGAACCGTCCTGCAGTGTGACCGAGCCGATGGCCAGCGGCGCGGGTACCTCGGCGACGAAGCTGCCGAAGGCCGCAGTGCCGAGCTCGTAAACTTCCAACTCGATGGCGCTGCCTCCCGGGCCGCAATGGACCAGGGCGGGTTTGGCTGGATCCTGTTGCGCCATCGCATACAACCGATACAGGGGCGCGGTTCGAACCCGACTGACCAGCCGGGCCTCGCGTGAGGTGAGTTGCCAGTGCAGGGGCATCCCCGAGAGGTGCGCGCCGACCACAGCAAGTAACACACCGGATTTCCGCGTGGCAAGATCCAGGTCAGGACAGGCCGGAAATGCTGCGGCGCGCTCATAACGGGCCGCCGTTTGCAGCAGCAGCTCATCTGCCCAGGCCGGGGCGATGAGGCTCACGCCGAAGCCTGTGTGGTTGCTGCGAAATCCGGCCGGCAGCGACAGGGCGCTCATGTCCAGCAGATTGACGAAGTTGGTGTAACGACCGAGATTTGAATTCAACGTCACGGGCTCGGCCAGCAGCTCGCTGCGCCGATAGATGCCGGGTGTGGTAGGCAACACCAACACGTCGATGTCGTCCCAGATCGCTTCGGCCGCGCGGGCGAATCCCTGGAGCGCGTAGAATCCCTTGAATGTTGCCACCGCCGACAGGCTCCTGCCGGGTTGTATGATCCCCCTGACAATGGGATGGATGGCGCCGGGATTGGATTCCAGCAGTGCCTCGAGCGCCGCCGCGCGTTCCGCGACCCAGGGTCCGCTGTAGAGGAGCTGAGCGGCTTCTAGTAAGGGGCGGACGTCCACCTCGATGGCCGTGCCACCTGCCGTCTGTAGTGTTTGGATCGCAGCGCTGAAGAGAGCGGTCTCTTCTGGTGGTAGCTCACGAAGCTGCCGTGGGAGCGGGACGCCGAAGCGAAATTCGTCAGCCAGGTTGCGCTGCGTTGACGGTGCGCGTCGGGAATAGGGATCGAGGGGATCGAAATTCGTGAGAACCCGGTTGACGAGTGCGGCGTCTGCCGCATCTCTGGTGAAGCTGCTGATGCAGTCGAGAGTTCGACAGGCGGGCAGTAGCCCGCGTGTGCTCCAGCGCCCCCGCGTTGGTTTTAGACCGACCAGGTTGTTGAATGCCGCGGGAACGCGACCTGATCCTGCGGTGTCGGAGCCGAGCGCCAGCGGAACGAGGCCCGCTGCGACAGCGACGGCGGATCCGGAGCTCGAGCCACCGCTGATATATTCACGGTTGAATACACAACCGGGGACTCCATAGGGACTGCGCGTGCCTGAGAGGCCGGTAGCGAACTGGTCCAGGTTTGTTTTGCCGACGACGACTGCTCCGGCAGCCAGTAGCCGGTCGATGACGTGGGCCGAGCTCGAAGCTCGATGAGCGTATATCGGGCACCCCGCTGTCGTATCGATGCCCGCCACGTCAATATTATCCTTGACTGCGATGGGCACACCGGCGAGTGGCATCGGTTCCCCCGCTGCTACACGGGCGTCAACCTGTCGCGCCCTGTCTATAACATCGGCTACGGGTACGCGGTTGATCCACACCTCAGGCTGAATCGCATCGTAGGCGCGGATACGCTCGAGCGTTTCCCGGGCAACCTGCTCGGCGGTAAATAGACCCGATGCCACATCGCTCGCCGTTTGACGGACGCTGGTGTTATTCATTGCTCGCGAGGCTCCAGTGCGATGATGGGCATGCCAGGTGTGATGGGTTGTCGCTCTCGAACGTAGACCGCGCGTACGATTCCGGTCTCGGGACTCGACACCTGACACTCTGTTTTCATGGCCTCGATTACGGCAATGATTGCGCCTTTCTCGATGGCCTCCCCGGTGCTGACATGAATTTTCCAGATGCTGCCGCCCAGTGGCGCCTCCACCACTTCGGTGCCTGCCGGGACGTGTATCGTTTCGACCGCGGATGCGGTATCGGGTGAAGCGCTGTCTTCCGTGAGCTTCCCGGCGCGTGCCCAATCCTCGCGCTCGCGCTCGAATGCGGCCTGGCGGCGCGTGCGGAACGCCTCTATTGAAGTGTGATTGTCATCGAGAAAGCGCTGGTAGTCGCGCCAGCGGAACATTCCCGTTTCAATCTTCAGGGTGCGTCGGCCGTAGGGAAAGTCGCGCCGCCACTCTTCGAGCTCCATGGGCGTGACTGGAAAGAAGCGGATCTGATCGAAGAAACGCAACAACCAGGGCTGGGCCGCGCGGAATTCCGGTGAGCGCAGATACGAATTCCAGACCTGGATCGTGCGCCCGAAAAGCTGGTATCCGCCGGGGCCCTCCATGCCGTAGATGCACATGTACGCGCCTCCAATTCCAACTACGTTCGGCGGTGTCCAGGTGCGTGCGGGGTTGTATTTGGTTGTCACGAGACGATGGCGCGGATCCAGCGGCACGGCAACGGGCGCACCCAGGTAGACATCTCCCAGTCCCATGACGAGATAGCGCGCCTCAAACACGATCCGACGCACGTCTTCCCAGGAGTCGAGACCGTTGATGCGGCGGATGAATTCGATGTTGTCGGGGCACCACGGTGCATCTGCCCGCACTGACTCCATGTAGCGGGAAATTGTTGTGGCAACGGCAGGGTCGTTGAATGACAGGGGCAGCCAGACGGTTCTGGAAGGAATCTCAAAGTCCTGCAGGGTTCCCAGCCTGTCTTCAGCATCCACGAGCACACGCAGCAGGTCAGCAAGTGCAATGAGCCGGGGCTCGTACTGGATCTGCAGTGAGCGGATTCCCGGCGTGATGTTGAGTACACCCGGGAGCCTGAGCTGTTGAACCTCGATCATCAGAGCGTGCACACGCAGTCGCAGTGTCAGATCGAGCACGAGGGGACCGTACTCGATGAGCACATGTCGGTCACCCTGGCGGCGATAGAGTATCCGCGGCCGCGACCCCTGTGCCTCGAGGTCTTCGAGTATCGGGTCGGACTCGGACCTCGATGAGGTACTCGCCACGATGGTCCGTGATCCACTTACACGGTGCGGTTGCAAGTCCCTGATGAGCGCATCCTGCTCGAGTCGTGCGTGGTCGGCAGTCACTTCGTCGACACGGTCGAAATGCACTGTATCGCCGGGTACCAGTTGGCCGAGCTTCCACAGGTCTGCTTCGATCACAACGAAGGGGCAGACAAATCCTCCGAGGGAGGGCCCGTCGGGGCCAAGGAGGATCGGCATGTCGCCCGTAAAGTCCAGGGCACCAACCACGTAGGGATTGTCGTGGATGTTGGACGGGTGTAGTCCGGCTTCGCCCCCATCACGCCGCGCCCAACTCGGCTTGGGGCCGACCAGGCGGACCCCGGTGCGGTTTGAATTGTAGTGAACCTTCCACGTCGCACCGAGGATGGTTTGAATGTCTCGGGGAGTGAAGAAGTCCGGTGCGGCATGCGGCCCGGACAGGACGCGCAGTTGCCAATCGTGGGTGAGTAGAGGCTGCAGCTGCACCGGAAGCGGACTGTCTGCGCTGGCGGTATCCGAACTGGCGCCCAGGTGAACCACGTCCCCCGCCATGAGCGCGCGTCCGCCATGGCCGCCAAACTGGCCGAGCGTGAATGTCGAGCGGCTCCCCAGATATAGCGGAGTGTCGAGTCCCCCCTGGAATAGCAGGTAACCGCGTAACCCGGTCCCGCTCACGCGACCGAGTTTGAGTGTCTGGCCGGCAGTGATCCTGACTGGCCGGTATCGGGGCACGGTGATTCCATCCAACAGGGCAGCACAGGCTGCCCCTGTCAGGCAAACAGTCGCCGCATGATCAAAACGCATCGTCGGTCCGACGGCTGTGATCTCCAGCCCCGCGGCCGTTTCGGGATTACCGAGCAGGCGGTTGCCCAATCGAAAGGCAAGGCAGTCCATGGGGCCCGAGGGAGGTACACCGACGTCCCAGTAGCCCAGCCGGCCTGGGTAGTCCTGCACCGTGGTGGCCAATCCACCGCTGCTGATCCGTATGGTGCGAGAATGGTAGGGTACGCCGGCTAGTGCTCGTGTTGAAACTCTTCCTTCCCGGAACATTTCGCTGCCGATGATCTGTCGCAGCCATTCGAGGTTTGATTCGATGCCTGACACGTGGGAAGCGGCGAGGGCCCTGCGCAGTGCGGCCACGGCCAAGGGGCGGTCCGGTGCAGTGACAATCAGCTTGGCCAGCATCGGATCATAGTGAGCGGTAACCTCGGTCCCGGCTGCGATCCAGGTGTCGACACGGACATCGCCGGGAAACCCGCAGTCGGTAATGATTCCACTGCTTGGCCGGTTTTCCTGGAGCGGATCCTCCGCATAGACACGTGCCTGGATCGAGCAGCCTCCCCGCGGCGCGCGTGTCGATCCGAGCCATTCATCCAGATACGCGTGTTGTCCGTATGCGCACCGTATCATCCATTCGACGAGGTCGATGCCAGTGACCTGTTCTGTGATGCCATGCTCTACCTGCAGGCGCGTGTTGACCTCGAGGAAGTAGAACTCGTCGCGGGCGGAGTCGAACAGGAATTCCACCGTGCCTGCGGAACGGTAACCCACGGATCTCGCCAGGCGTATGGCGCTCTGGGCCATCGCCTGCCGCGTCTTCTGCGACAGACCGGGCGCCGGGGTTTCCTCGATGACCTTCTGGTTGCGTCGTTGCAATGAGCAGTCGCGCTCGCCGAGTGCCACGACACGCCCGGTGCCGTCGCCGAAGACCTGAACTTCTACGTGGCGAGCTTCCGAGACAAAGCGCTCCATGAAAATGGCGGCATTGTGAAAATGATTGTGGCCGAGCCGCGCAACCACGGGAAATGCCTCCTCGAGGCCGGCGATGTTGTCACAGACACGCATGCCGATGCCGCCGCCGCCGGCAGTGGCCTTCAACATGACAGGGAAGCCGATGAGTCGAGCCGCGTCCCGCGCGGCCTCGATGTCCGCAAGAATTTCCGACCCGGGCAGGAGTGGAACGCCCGCGGCCCGGGCGCGCTCGCGCGCGGCGTGCTTGAGAGCGAACGCGCGCATGTTATCCGGAGTAGGTCCTACGAACGCCAGTCCGCTCCGTACACATTCCGCGGCAAACTCGGGGCTCTCGCTCAGAAAGCCATATCCTGGGTGAATCGCTTCGGCGCCCCGCTCGCGTGCCGCGGCAATCAACGCGGAGCTGTTCATGTAGCTCTCCGGCGCCGGGGGAGGGCCGATACACACGGCTTCGTCGGCCTGCGTGACATGCAGCGAGCTCGCATCCGCCTCGGAATAGACGGCAACGGACCCGATTCCCATGTGGCGCAAGGTGCGAATGATGCGGCATGCAATGCTGCCGCGATTGGCGATCAGGACCTTCGAAAACACGCCTTGCTCCGCCGCCGTTTCTGACTCAGGTAACCGCCGGATCGCCGGCGGCGATGATGATCCGGATGGGCGTTGGATTGAAACCGTTGCAGGGATTGTTGATCTGCGGGCAGTTCGATATGACCGCGATCAGATCCATCTGCGCCTGCAGATCCACGTACATTCCGGGAGCCGAGATGCCGTCGACGATCCCCAGTGTGCCATCGGCTTCGACCGGGACATTCATGAACCAGTTGATGTTGGACACGATATCGCGCTTGCCACGACCGTAGCGTGCGTTGGCAGTGAGAAAGTTCTCGACACAGGCGTGTTGCGCCTTGGTGTGATGGCCGTAGCGCAAGGTGTTGCTCTCGCAGCTGCATGCTCCGCCTATCGTGTCGTGGTAGGCGACCGAGGTAGCGCAGATGCGCGCCATGGGGTTGCCCTCGTTGGACATCAACACGGTGCCGGAACGCAGAAAGAGGTTTCTTTGCGCCGCAATGGTGTCCTGAACGCTGTAGCGTTCGGCATCGTCGTGTAGGCGATACATGAGGAAGTCCACGGCCTGATTGCCTTCGAGATCGATGATCCGAAGAGTTTCTCCGCAACGGACCACGTGTTCCCAGGCTGCGCGCGCGGGAACGATCTGGTCGAGCAGGATAGGTGAATGCAGGTCCGCAAGGATGGAGTCGCTCATGTGGGATCCCTCAACGCCGGAAATATTCCTCGACGTTCAGAAAGGCCCGTTCGGATTCCAGAGTCGAGTTCCGGATTGCATCATCCTGCGGCGTGACGGGGCCACGCCACGCGCAGATACGTACGGGTGTCACTGTATATTGCGTGCGATCATCGAGCACGTGTGGGCAGTTGGCCAACACCACGATGAGGTTCATTTCGGCGCGCAGCTCGACAGAGCGGTTCGGCGCGAAAGGCCCTCCTTCCCAGACAGTGGCGCCGTCTTCCGCAATTCGGACGCCCTTGAACCAATTGACACACGGATGCAGATCCTTACGTCCCAGGCCGAACTTGGCCGCACCCAGCAGCAGTCGATCGCGTGCGTTGGGGAATTGACTCCAGTTGGTACCGTCGCCGTAGGCCCGTTGATTGGCGCGCTCGTTCGTGGGGCCGCAGAACATGTCATGAGTTTGCGCGCCATCCGCCACCACGCTCATGAGAACGCGCCCCATATCGGAGAGCAGCAGGCGGCCTGCTTGCAGATAGGCATTCCACTGCACTTTGACCGTGTCCGCCATGTTGAGCCGCTCAATCGGACGCTCCGAGTTGAACACCAGCATTGAAACGCATGAGTCGCCGTAGAGGTCAGTGAGCCGCAAGCGCGATCCCCGTGTCAGCTCTTTCGAGGCATAGCCTCCGGCGCCGACTGTTTCCTCCCAAAGCATGTTTTCCGATGCGACACCCGGCGGCAGGTCGGGGGACGAGCCGGCGGGAACCGTTGGCATAGCTTCAATCTTCGTGCCAGCCATCGCGTGCGCGTGCGCGCGCGCGCCTTTGGGATCAGCGGTGCCGAGGTTTGTCATTGGAGACCCGTGCGGTGCGGGGACTGGCAGCGCTGCCTTCAATGGCGCCGTGCGAGTGCAACGGTGGCAGCAATGCGGTTGTTGTCACGAGCTCGATTTGCTGCACACCCCGCACCTTGCGGAAGTCATCACACAACGATCTCAAGCGCCGGGCTGGCCCCTGAACGAGCAGGACTTCGAGCGACTGATCGTCCTCCAGCAGCACATGCTGGGACGAAATGACTTCCTTGATGTACTCAGACTGGGTTCGGGCGAGAGCCTGACGTACGCGCCCATTGTCTGCCCGATAAATGAGCGTCACGGTACCGGCGAGCACCGCGCTGGTGCGTTTCTCGCCGTGCTCTGCCAGCGCATGTCGTATCAACTCGGAAATCATCTGCGAACGGCTGGGGAGTCCGCGCTCCTGGACCATGACATCGAGCTCCGTGAGCAACTGCTCCGGCAGGCTCACGCTCAGACGTGCGAGTTGGGTGGCCGGTGTTGTGCTCATGTTGCCCTCGAATGGGGCAGGCGGGTCCGTGGACTGCGGGCGGGCAGTATTACGAATTTCATGATTCATAATACTGCCGGGATCGGGCCGGCTGTCAAGGCGGCTGTTCAGTCATAGACATCCGGACATAGCCGGATTTTTTGAATGGCCTGGGGGTCGTGAAACAACAAGCGGGTGGCGCGTGTCTCGGCTTCGAGGGTCTTTATGCGTCGCAACGCGCGCAAGGCCGCGGCTTCGTCACAACATTCACCCGGCACGACTTCCGCGTCGAAGTTCTCCTGCAGATCGCCCGCATCAAACGGCAGGCTCAGGGTGCCACTCTTCGGCAGATCGACCAACGCCGATTGATGTCCGGGCGTGTGACCCCAGGTGTCGATCAAACGTAATCCGGGCATCGCTTCCCAGTCGCCATCCTGAAAGTCCCACTGCAGCGGCAAGTGCTCATATTCGTCGCGAAAATACGCCATGCCTGTGCTGGGGCCGAACGCGTGGGCGTATTCCCGTTGTTGCACGGAGATCCTGGCGTGCGTGAGCTGATCGAGGCAGCCGCAATGATCGTAGTGCAGATGGGAGAGAACGACGTGGTGGATGTCAGCCCAACCGATGCCGACTTGCGCCAGTTGCTTTTCCATCAGGTGATCGTCGCGAATGACGGGTGGATTGAGATTGCGGTTGAGGAACTTTGCTCGGCTGCGGGCTGGGTCACGGCCGTTGGCGGGGTTCATTCCGGCATCCAGAAGGACCCAACCGGTGCTCGTGTCGAGCAGGTAGGCGCAGACTGGCTCGCTCAGAATGAAACGGCTACCCCGGCCGCGTGTCGAGATGGTTTTGGGGAGTATTTCGAAACCGCACAGGAGTACGTACAGACGACTGACACAGGTGGGCTGCGAATCAGAGGGCATGGGACTCTCGCAGTGGAACTACATTCGGGAATATATCTCCTTTACCTTCTTCTCGCCGCGGCTAACGGGCCTATCACGCCAATGCGATCGGTCCATATCAAGCCCCCAAATCCTCGCGGGACTTCCATTAGTTCCTCCTGCGTGTCCAGGCGCGAAAAGCGCTTTGAAGTTACGTTTTGGATTTTGCCGATCAGCATGACTTGCGTGTGATGCTCACGCATGCGCTGGAGGAAACGATTGGGCCATCCCCACAGGAGTGCGGCCTGTTCTATCGGAACGATGATCATGCCGTCGTCGCAATCGTTCGGTACGCGGCCGAGCCAACCTGTCCGCAGATAACCGAAAAAGCATCTTGCCGCCGCGTGATCGGACCAGACCCTTGCCGCAGGCTGCAACTGCCCGAGTCGGCGCAATGGCGCCGCAGCCCCAAAAAAACTGACTCGGCTCCATGGTTCAACTTTTTCAGCCGCGAGATAGGTCACCAGCCAGTCGGCGACGACTGCGTCAGAATCCTTGATCTGAATGAGAAATTGAGAATGCGGAAAGGTTTGTAGTACTGAGGCCAGGGCCGGCATCATGCCAACGCCTTGGCCGCGAATCGGAAATGTGCGACCCCCATCCGCGGTGTAGCCGTAACCCACGTCCATCTCACGGAGCTCAGCGAGAGCATGCTCGGAGATGAGACCTGATCCATCGGTGCGGCAATCGAGACCGTAATCGTGGAACAGCACGAACTGATGATCTTTCGTTATCCTGACATCAATCTCCACAATGTCGGCTCCCGCCGCCAGCGCGGCCCGTATCGAAGGCAGCGTGTTGTCTATATAACTGTGCGTCGGCGGGGTTATCAATCTAGCTGTGCATGTATCGTCGGTGACCTCGCTGAGCGCATAGGCCTGCGCAAATCCACGCTGCGCTACAATTCGCGGCCGGCCTGACGGAGGCGCTGCCAACCAGGACGCATTGAGCAGAAAGAGCACAACCAGCACACCCGCCATGGTGATAACAACGCATCGACACTTCCACGACTTGCACATGGCCGTCTCAATCCAGGTGAGGTCCTCAGATTGAGCTCAGAACCGGGCATCCATCGGGCGAGATTATGGCGAATTCTGGCAGTTAACCGCCTGGCGGGTTGCTTGACTTTTTATTCGAAAAGGCCTGTAATTTCTGTCATGACAGAAATAAGAGACCGGATGAGCAGATTCCCCGCCTGGCAGAGCGTGACCGGGTAGCTCCAATGTTTCGCGCTACCGAACCGTTCAGCTACCGCAACGATCCGACCATTCCGAGGTTTCCTGACGATCGGCCGATCATAATCTACGATGGCAAGTGCCGGCTGTGCTCCGGGTTCGTACGATTTGTATTGCGTTATGACAAGAATGACTGTTTTCGCTTTATCGCGGCTCAACTTCCCCTGGGGGCGGCGCTCTACCGACACTACGAGCTCGATCCGATCGACTACGAAACCAATATCCTGCTCGACCAGGGGCGCCCATGGCTCAAATCGGAGGGTTCAATCCGCATGTTTGAGCGGCTCGGGTTTCCGTGGTCAGTGTTGGCCGTTGGCCGCCTGTTGCCGCTGTCGTTGAGGGATCGCCTGTACAACACCGTTGCCAGGAATCGCCTGCGATGGTTCGGTGCCCGTAAAACCTGTTTTCTGCTCGATTCCGAGCAGGCACAGAAGTTCCTCGGATGAGTCTGCCTTGAAGCTCCTGGTAATAGGTGGTTACGGCACATTCGGTGGTCGACTCGTCGAATTACTCAAAGACGAGCCGCGCTTGGAGATTATCGTCGCCGGTCGCTCTGCCCCTCGGTCGGCCGCCTTCTGCGCGGCGCATCAGGATGCTGAGGCGCGGCTGCGCTCAGCGACATTCGATCGAGATGGCGATGCCTCGGAGCAACTTCGGGCGCTGGCTCCTGACTTGTTAGTGGATGCCAGCGGGCCGTTTCAGGCGTATGGAGAAGGCCGTTACCGCGTCATTGAAGCGTGCATCTCTCAGGGAGTCCATTACCTGGACCTCGCCGATGGTTCGGATTTCGTAGCGGGCGTGCGAGCGTTCGAAGCCGCGGCGCAAGCGGCAGGTGTCTACGTTCTCTCGGGGGTCTCGAGCTTCCCGGTCCTGACGGCCGCCGTTGTACGCCACTTATCGATCGACATGAGCCGCATAACATCGATACGGGGCGGTATTGCGCCTTCACCCTATGCAGGCGTGGGAGAGAACGTAGTTCGGGCAATCGCAGGATACGCGGGGCAACCGGTCGCATTGCGTCGAAACGGCAGGCGGTCAACCGGATATCCATTTACTGAAAACCTGAGATTCACGATTGCCCCTCCGAATCAAATCCCGCTGAAGAGCACGTTGTTTTCTTTGGTCGACGTGCCGGACTTGCGCGCACTGGCCGAACTTTGGCCCGAAACCGATGAGATATGGATGGGTGCGGGTCCCGTGCCCGAAGTGCTGCATCGAGCGCTGATTGCTCTGGCCTGGCTCGTACGCTGGCGGCTGCTGCCGTCCCTCTCACCGCTGGCAGGACTCATGTTCTTTGTAATGAATCGGCTGCGGTGGGGACAGCACCGAGGGGGCATGTTCGTTGTAGTGGGCGGCACGGATAAGAACGAACAGACAGTGAAGCGTTCGTGGCACCTCCTTGCTGAAGGTGATGACGGTCCTTTCATCCCCAGCATGGCGATCGAGGCGATCGTCCGCAAAGCTCTCGATGGCCATCAGCCTGCACCTGGTGCGCGGCCCGCGGTCAACGATCTCGAGCTCGCCGACTACGAAGCGCTCTTCGCGAATCGAACAATTCACATCGGTACGCGCAATGACATTGTGGGTAACAGCACGTCTCTCTTTATGCGACTGCTCGGCAATGCCTGGCAAAAGTTACCTACTGCCGTTCGTCAGATACACACGCTCTCGTCGGAGCGTTTGACGGAAGGTCGTTGCACTATCGAACGCGGCCCCAGCCTCCTGTCGAACTGGGTCGCATCACTGTTCGGCTTTCCCAAAGCGGCCGATCATCTACCCGTCTCAGTTTGCTTCCAGGCCGAGAACGGCAACGAACGATGGACTCGTAAGTTCGGCGACGAAAGTTTTTTGAGCACCCTGCGGCCGGGGCTCGGCCGCTCGGAGCATCTGCTGTGCGAACGGATCGGCGTTTTCAACTTCGCGCAAGCGCTGGTCGTCGTGGGCGATCGTCTGCAGTTTGTGTTGCGACGCTGGACTATATTCGGAATTCCACTCCCGTTGTGGCTGGCGCCCCGTTCGAATAGTTACGAGACCGAGCAGGACGGCCGGTTCCGATTTCACGTGGAGATCAGCCACCCACTGACAGGATTGATCGTGCGCTATCGAGGTTGGTTGGTCGTGACCGCTTGACTTGCAGGCGTGCACTTCGGTTCGCTAGTCCGGGTGCCCACCCGCCAAGCGCTGACTCCGTTCGATCGCTTCATTGCGACGCACCAAACATATGCCTTGACGGACCCGAAACGCGGCGATCAGATTCTCCCGCCTGACTGTTTTAGAGCTCCAGATCGGATAGGGGGTCGTCATGAATTCGAACCTCTTGAGACTGTGTGTTCAGACGGGAGTTCTGACGACAACAACCAGCGTGCTCGCGCAAGTGCCGAACGAGACGCAGGCAGACGATGCGTTGGGTCTGCAAAGCGTCATCGTCACGGCAACGTCCGAGCCTCGCTCGAAGATCCGATCCGGCATGGCGATCAGCACGCTGGATCCCGGGCAGATTCAGGAATCAGTACCGACGAACGCGGCAGACATTCTGCGTGATGTCCCGGGGGTCTGGGCTCAGGCGTCCGGTGGGGAAGGCAATGCCAACGTAACCGTACGGGGAGTGCCCATCAGCGGCGGTGCCAAATTCACGCAGTTCCAGGAGGATGGACTACCCGTCCTCGATTTCGGCGATATCGAATTCGCGACGGCCGATACTTTTGTCAGGGCGGATTCCAGCGTCGCCCGATTGGAGGTAGTACGCGGCGGCAGTGCGGCCACTTTCGCCAGTAACGCACCGGGTGGCGTATTCAATTTCATCAGCAAGACAGGGGAAGTTGCCGGCGGCAGCTTCGGCTTTACCCGAGGAGTTGATTTCAACCGCACGCGCGTGGACTTCGATTATGGCGAGCCCCTCAACGAGGAGTGGACATTCCACGTGGGAGGGTTTTATCGAACCGGAGAGGGCCCCAAGGATGTGAACTACACGGCGGAATCCGGTGGCCAGCTCAAGGGCAATCTCACGCGAAAATTTGCCAACGGTTATGTGCGCGTGAATTTCAAAGTGCTCAATGACCGCGCACCGGTTTGGTTGCCGGTACCGGTTTCTCTCACGGGCACCCGTGCTGATCCACAGTTCCAGTCATTACCCGGGTTCAGTGTTCTGCATGGCGCCATGCAGTCGCCTTACTTCCTGCGTGATCTCGCTGTCGATCAGACTGGCAACCGCGTTGTTACTGACATTGCTGATGGTTACCGCTCCAACAGCCGGACGCTGGGAGCAGAGGCGGCTGTGGACTTGCCCGGGGATTGGAGGCTGGAGGATCGGCTGCGGATTGCCGCGACTTCAGGTGGTTTTGTGGGACCCTATCCAACCGAGATCACCGGGGCTGCCGCAATGGCAACCGAGATCGGCGGCGCGGGCGCCAGTTTGAGGTATGCGACCGGACCGCTGGCGGGACAGAGTGTGGCTGACCCCGCGACTCTCGGCGGCAATGGCCTGGCTGTACGGACTCTGCTTTTCAATGTAACTCTGAGCGACCTGGGAAACGCCGCGAATGATCTGCGGCTGAGTCGGCGGTTCGAGCGCGAAGGCAGCGGCTCCCTGGTCGGGACGCTCGGGTATTTCAAATCCCGCCAGACCATCGTCATGGACTGGCACTGGAATACCTACATCGAACAAGTCCGGGGCGAGAATGCAGCACTGCTGGATGTGATGGACGCGAGCGGGAACCTGGTCACGAGCCAAGGCCTGGCTGCTTACGGTGAGCCCGTATTCGGGAACTGCTGCATACGTTCCTATCAGCTGCACTACGATACCGATGCACCTTACCTTTCAGTGAATTGGCAGAGCGGACCACTCGATCTCGATGCAAGCGTGCGCTACGACATCAGCAAGGCGTCCGGGACGTACTCCGCCGCGCTGGGAACAACGGTGTTAGATGTTAACAACAATGGCATCATCGAAGTTCCGGAGCAAGCGGTCCCGATTGCCAACAGCGGCGCCGTTTCGCCTGTCAACTACACGGTCCACTATCTGTCCTATTCAGGTGGTGTGAATTACCTGCTCGGGCCCGATCTAGCTTTATTTGCCCGCATCAGTGAAGGCGGGCGCGCAAATGCCACGCGCCTGCTTTTCGGGGGTGGCATTCGACCTGATGGGGACGTCGCCGGGCAGGTGGCGGTCAACGAGGTTCGGCAGTACGAGGGAGGCGCGAAATGGAAGACCGGCTCACTCAACCTGTCCGCAACCGGCTTCTACGCGAGAACTGAGGTCACCGACCAGGACATCACTGCACCTTCGGCTCCGTTCGCGCGGCGCACGTACGGCGCATGGGGACTGGAGCTCGAAGGCGCTTATCGCATGGGGGCATTCAGGGCGGACGCAGGAGTGACTTATACCTACGGAAAGATCACTTCCGACCAGATCACGCCCGACGACGTGGATCAGCGCATCATTCCCGCGTGGATCTACCAGCTGACCGGCGCTTACACGCGCGGCCGGTGGGATGCCGGTTTGAATCTCATTGGTGTCTCCGCCGCCCCGAGTGTTCAGGTGTCGTTGCCTGCCTTCGCTCAGGTCAATGCCTACGTCAGGTATCAGATCACAGGTGGGCTGGATATCGACCTGCGGGCAAACAACGTCCTCAACACGATCGGATTCACCGAGACACAGGCCGCGACAGTTCCCGCCAGCGGGCTCGCAACGGCGCGCAGCATTGTCGGACGGACTATTGAAGCGGTGCTCAGGTACTCGTTCTGAAGGAGTTGAGTTCGGTGGTCTGTACGGACAGCACAGGCTCGCGGTACGACCATTGGATGCCCAGCTCCTTGCCAACCGCTTGCAGCAGCAGAACATGGTCCACCGGCTTTGACAGGAAGCCGTTGGCTCCGGATTCGAGGCTTCTCGACTGTTCGTCAGGCCCAGCGCTCGCTGAGACCACGATAATCGGCAATTGCTCGAAGCCAGGCAACTGCCGGATCTGACGGATCGCCTCCGTGCCATCCATGCCTGGCATCATCAAATCCATCAACACCAGATCGGGCTTCAGCAGGGGCACCCGCTCGATCGCATCGCGGCCACTTGCGGCATCGGATACCGTAAATCCCAGGCTCTCCAGGGTTTCAACCAACATCGCGCGGCTATGGGTCACATCGTCGACAACCAGGATTTTCTTTTCGGAGCCCTCGTAGGACGTGACGACGCGCCGCGGGCTCACCACGACCGTGCCTGCGGCGCGAGGCAGATCGAGCTCGATCCAGAAGCGACTACCTTTACCGGGCTCGCTGTGTAGTCCGATCTTCCCTCCCATCAGGTGCACCAGGGCGTTACTGATGGCGAGCCCGAGGCCGGACCCGCCTTCGCGCCGCTTGAATTCGCCCAGCTGTGCGAAGGGTTGGAAGAGTCGACTTTGTTGCTCCACGGGGATACCGATGCCGGTATCTACGACCTCGAATCGCAGCCGCGCGTGTCGCACGGCAGGCGCCGGATCGGTTGACTTTTCCAGGGGCTCGAACGATTGAACCCGTAACGTGACGGAACCGGTATCGGTGAATTTGATTGCATTGCCCAACAGGTTCAACAGGATCTGCCTCAGGCGCTTCTCATCGACGCGCACGGCGTGCGGCAGGTCGGACGCCGCCTCGAGTACAAACCGCAGGTTCTTTTCATGCGCCTTGACCTCGATGATGTTGGTGAGTCCCTGCAGGAAGATCGAAAGGACCACCTCGTGGGGGACCAGCTCCAGTTTGGCGGCCTCCATGCGGGCGAGATCGAGGATGTCGTTGATGAGGGTCAATAAGTGCAGTCCGCTCTCCTGAATGGTGGTGAGTGCCCGCGCCTGCCGCGCATCCGGGTGGGGATTGCGCAGCAGGATCTGGGCATAGCCGAGGATCGCATTCAGCGGCGTGCGCAGCTCGTGGCTCATCTGTGCCAGGAAGTCGCTGCGGGCGCGGGCTAGATTCAGTGCCTCCAATGAGCGCTCCTGCACCCTCTGTTCCAGTGTTTCGATCGAGCGGCGCAACTCGGCAATCATTGCATTGAAGGCGTTCGCAAGCTCGCCAACCTCATCGCTCGCCTCGATGTTGAGTGGGCGCAGCTCAGAAGCTGCGGTGATGTTGGCAATGGCCCCGGTGTAGCGCTTACTCCCAATCGCTTTGGCAGCTCCCGTGAGCGCGACTATCGGGTCGATAAACCGCCTGACCCAGAATGCGCCCACGGCGACGCTCAGAACCAGGATGCCCAGGGCAACCAGCAGGATGGTACTGAGAGTTTGACGTACATTGTGTAACGTGGCCTCGCGCGAGGAAGCAAGACCCATGACGAATGGGAACTGGTGATCAAACTGCCATTGCATCAACGCCTGGTAGAAGGAGTCGGTGCGAGTATTCACCTGACGATGGAGAATGGATGCGTGCACGGGCTGTGAGCTCGTACCGAAACGGGAGGATAACTGCGCGCCCAAGGGCAGACTGACAGCAAGTTGCTGGATATGGTTGCCATCCGGGGAGTACAGGCTGGCCCAGTCACCGGTTCTGTCATAGATATCCTGCAGGACCGCGCGATCAATCAGCTTGCTGAAAATGATCACCGCCAGGGGCACGGGTGGCTCTGCGAATTCGCCGGGTTCGCTACCCGCGACCGTGAGGTCGGATACGAACCGATCGGCCGTTTCATCCCAGTCAGGGGAAATGGCCTGCGCCCGTCCCAGTACGGGAATCGTGATCCGGATAGCAGTCGCCTCCGGTGTTGGAAACGTGAATGATACGGTGGGCAATGTTGGACTGGTCACGGTAAGGGCCACGTCTTGCGGCGGCACGTCCGGCTGCCAGGAAGGCCAACTTTGCAGCGGCAGGGCGCCGTGCACGTCCGCCGCGGCTGAAATCCACACCTCCCCGTGCGCGGTGGCCGCCAGCATCATTCCGCTGCGCGATGTAGATACCAGATGACTCAGGCGGCCGCGCGTGTACACCGCTATGCTGTTGAATCCGCCGGTACGTAGAACCAACAGCATCCGCGCCAGCGCGACCGACTTCTGGTAGCCGAGGGTTCGCGACAATTCTATCGAGTGCGCCGTCTCGGCAATCTTGAACTGCAGGGCCAGCAGTCGCGACAGCAGGGCCATGCTCGCCGGATCGTTGACTTCCCGGAGTGCTACATCGCGCAGATGGGCCACGGAATCTGCCAGATCGGTCTGCCATGTCTGCAGATCCCGGTCGAGGTTGGCAAAGGCGGCCGCCTCGTTCTGGCGAGCGGTCGAATAGCTGGCCAACAGCGCCAGCGAGGTAATGGTCACCGACAGCAGTGCGACCATGACCAGGATGAGCTTTTTCTCGAGGCCCCATTTCATGGCTGCGCCCATGGGTCGGGGTAATCGCGGTGGGTGGTCATCTCCTGATCGATTTTCTGAGCAGCCGTGTGGAGCTCGGTTTGAACCTCAGCCCCACCGGCAATGGCTCGAACACTGTTACGAAAGGAGTCTCGTATGATCTCGTATGCAGGGGTCTTGGGTCGCGGCACGCCATAGCCGGCATTCAGCTGTTGTACGAACACTGCCAACGGGCCGTGTGCCCCATACAATGCGGATCGGGCGAGCGTCGATCTGCGGGCCGGAATCGCTGAGTTGGCATTTGTCATGCGCATGACTTCCTCATCGCTCATGAGTCGCGCGATGAAGCTCCAGGCCTCCGCGGGGTAAGGACAACTGCTCGAAATGGCCCAGCTCCAGGAGCCCATCCCAGTCCTGATGCCACGTCCGAAGTTGGGCAGAGGCATCAGCACGAGGTCACTGCCGAGCGCCTTGCGATACAGTGAATAGAACCAGTGGCCGCTCCAGGACAAGGCGGATTTGCGTTCCTCGAAGTCATTGTGCCGGCCGTCGGTGCGTGTCCAACCGCGCTGGAACCACGACTGGAGGTGCTTCATCGCCGTCACCGAGTTGGGGCCGTCGAGCACGCCGGTCGCGCGGTGTTTCGTACGGTCGATCAGATCTCCACCAAATGCCTGGAGCAGCGGCCCAAAGGCATAGCTGTAGAATTCGCTGCTGCCGGTCCCCATGTCCAGGTTGAGAGGGTACTCGACCCCCCGGACCTTGCTGAGCTCATGCATTGCTGCCTCGAATTCCTGCAGCGTCCAGGGCGCCTCGACCGTCGCGATCCGAATGCCGGCCGCGCTCAAATACTGTTTGTTGGCCCACAACCCGAGTCCGGACTCGTATTGTCCGAGACTGTAGAGCCGGCCCGCGTACTGGCCCTGGGCCACAATCGAGGGCAACAAATCATCCAGGAGTGATTTCGGCACCATGCGATCGAGGGGTAACAAAGCACCGGTCCAGGCGAATTCCGCTATAAACGGGTTGTCGATCTCGAGGAGACAGGGCAGGGTGCCGGCCGCGGCCGCGGCTCGCACCTGTGCCTCATAGTTGAGGTAGATGGAGGGCAATAGGACGACGGGATGAGATGGGTGCCCGTTGTTGAATCGACGCGCAGCGTTACTAAGAACGGCAAACTGCGGAGCGCCTACGACCTCCCGGGTCCACGCGGTGATCCGCTCGTTGGAGCCTGCGGTCCTCACAGGCGGCTGAATCGAGGTTCCATGCTGCACTGCCGCTAGAATTTCCGCGGTGGCAGTGCCCGCCACCAGGACTGCGGCGCAAAGCCGAGCGATGGCGAGCATCCTTCTCATGGAGTTGCCGCGCGCGTGCAAACTCAGGCCCCCAATATGGTGAGCTCAATCAATTTTCCCACGAGCGGGATGTTGGCACCACCTGGAGGTATTCACCAAGCATTTCCGACGTTTCTTCGGAGTTGCTCGCGCCCAAAATGGGCTACTGACTTTTCACCCCGGGGGTCGCTACTGTCATTACGGCTCGGGTGTGCGCATGGGTTCCACTTTCATCAAACAGTGGAACGCCTTCTGAAGGCATGGTCAGCTTCTATGAGAGAGTGACCGGTGCGAAGGCATTCTGAGAGCGCAGATAGTCGTGCAGAATGAGCACGAGCCGTCTCCGGTTCATTCGAAGCGAACGGGCTAGGGAAAACTCTCATTCGAGCGGCTGGCTTCGATGTTACTCCCGCCGCTGTACACGCCTATAGAACTGTCGCCAGTTTGTCCTCTCGGAACCAACTCAGCCATTTCCCGCGGGCGATTCTCGCTCGACTCAGTTTCCGCACGTCGCGCAGGCAGCCCGCCGTCGGAGCATAATCGGCCACAACCAGGTCGTGGGGGTCGTCGGATGCTCTGGCATGAGAAGGGCGGATCAGGCAAGCGGGTATTCCTGCTGCTGCACGGCCTCAGCGCTACGTCCGGTGTATGGAGCGGCCTCGAGTCACTGATCGACCAAGAAGGCTTGGGCAGATGGGTAGCGGTGGACCTGCCCGGCCACGGCAGATCCACCGCGCGTGCCGAATACAGTGTGGGCGCTCTGGCAGCGGATCTTGCCCCTCTCGTTCGAGAAGAGCCCGCTCTCTTTGTAATTGGCCATTCCCTGGGCGCGTACATCGGCCTGGCACTTGCGAGCCATTGGTTTGGAATTGCGGTCCGCGGTGTTCTGGCGATCGGCCCCAAAGTGACTTGGACCGCCTCCGAGATACAATCAGCTCACCAGCTCGCGGGACGCCCTGTCCGCTGGTTCACGAGTGCCGAAGAGGTGACGAAGCACTATCGCCGGGTTTCTGGGCTCGATGCACAGATCGCACCTGAAGAGAAGTGGCTCTGCCATGCCGTCTCCCACAGCGCGGAAGGTTGGCGGCTTGCACAAGACCCTCGCACATTCGAGGTCGTAGGAGCGCCGTTTTCCAGCTTGGTCGCAAGCGCACAGCCTCCAGTAGTGCTCGCGCGCGGTGAGCACGACAAGCTGGTCAGTGAATCAGAGTTACAAATGTACAGCCGCCAGGTGCATCAGATTGCCGGCGCGGGTCACAACGTGCACGTCGAAAAACCTGCGCAGATCCTTTCTTTGGTGCAGACATTCAATCTCGATGATTGAGTCAAAAAGTGTCTGACAAACAACATCGGGATCTGGTGGATGGGTTTGATCCAAACGAGCTGGACTGCGCGTATTATGAAGATCCCTATCCGACCTATGAAGCGCTGCGCACGTTGGATCCCGTACACCGTTGCAAGGACGGCAGCTTCTTCCTGACCCGTTATTCCGATCTCGATCAGATCTACCGTGACCGAACCGGTTTCAGCTCGGACAAGAGATCCGTATTCGCGCCGAAGTTCGGCGTTGATTCGCCGTTGTTCGAACATCACACAACCAGCCTGGTTTTCAACGACGCGCCGTATCACACCAGGGTCAGGCGTCACCTCGTCGACGCTCTGACACCCGCAGTCTTGCGTGGCATGGAACCGCAACTGATAGCGCTAGTTGAGGGCCTCCTGGACAAGATCGAAGACCAGGGGAGAGTAGATCTCATCGAAAGTTTCGCCGCTGCCATTCCCGTCGAAGTCATCGGAAACCTTCTCGAGGTACCGCACGAGGATCGCAGTCCATTGCGCGCCTGGTCATTGGCGATACTCGGTGCGTTGGAGCCCAGGTTGACTGAAGAGCAACTGGAGGCAGGTAACCGCGCGGTGCGCGAGTTCACGGAGTACCTGCGGATTCTGGTCGCCGATCGGCACGCACATCCGATTGACGATGATCTGCTGAGTGGACTGCTCCGGGAATCAGACTTCTCCGCCGGGGAACTGTTGCACAACTGCATTTTCCTACTCAATGCAGGCCACGAAACGACGACTAATCTGATCGGCAACTCCCTGGATCTGCTACTACCCCACCCCGATGCCGTCAATCGACTCCGTGCTCAACCGGAGTTGATAGTCACCGCCATTGAAGAATGTCTGCGCCTGGAAAGCCCCAATCAACTGGGCAATCGGCTCGTCGTACAGCAGCGTCAGATTGGCGGTGTCACCCTGGAGCCGGGAGCCTATCTGACTTTGTGCATCGGGGCTGCCAATCGCGATCCAGGGGAGTTTCCCCAACCGGACGTGTTGTCCATCGGCCGTAAGCCCAATCGTCATCTGGCCTTCGCCGCAGGAAGTCATGCCTGCGCCGGCATGTCAGTAGCTCGTCTCGAAGCTCGCATTGCAATCTTGCGATTGATCCAGCGGTTTCCCAACATGAAGCTGACCGGCGAGCGACTCCGAGGGGGGCGCGCGCGCTTCCGAGGATTCCGGGAGCTATGGGCCGAGACTGGATCTTCGTGACACCCTGACTCGACAAAAAACTCCTGCATCGCTCGCTCACTGGGTCAGCAAGTCCAGGTTGGGCCGAAGCCGCGGACCCCTCTCAAACATCCAAAATAATGATCGAAAGAGCGGTTTTCCTGCATCAGGATAACCACGTGCTCAACGTCTTTCACTGTGCCCATGCGGCGATCGGGCGGTTGCGAATGCACATTGAGTTATGAAACGGATTTTCTATACAAATGTCAATATGATAAGTTTATTGCATGCACGGCGCAGCCGCGGATTTTGCCCCTCTGCACTAATACAATCATGAAATATATTTTCCAGACGAGTCCGCATCTAGCACGGTCCGAGACGACGACTGGCCGCCGCGCCTTCTGCACTCTCTTGGGCCACATCGGCGTGGCGCTGTCTTGCGCCATCCTCAGTACTGCACCTCATGCCGGCCCCCCCGCTTGGGACAAGGTCCCAATGACGCAGCGGTCGCAGACACCCGATCTCGTGCTCACGGGCGTGGTTACGGATGCAGACGCCAAAGCGACGAAGCACGTCCCCTTTTGGGTGCCCGAAGGTGTTGTTCGTCTAGGTTTGGAGCTCGACTACACGGGGCGTGATCAAGGAACCGTAATCGACACGGGCCTGTTCGACCCGAATGGATTCCGAGGCTGGAGCGGAAGTAAGAAGCATGCCGTGGTGCTGTCTGCGACCGATGCGACGCCTTCGTATCTACCGGCTCCCATCCGCTCGGGCCACTGGAGCCTGAATTTGGGGATTTCCGCCATTCGCCCGCATAACCAATCTCGCTACACTGTAAAAATATATTTCTGGCGCCACGGCGATACGCCGCTCGTATCCACATTTTCTCCCGAGCCGTTGCGCACTGGCCCCGCTTGGTACCGCGGGGATTTTCACATGCATGATGCGCACAGCGATGGTTTCTGCGAGAGCCGTAGGGGTCAGCCCGTGCCGTGCCCACTCTACAGAACGGTGGAGGCCGCGGCCGCCCGGAAACTGGACTTCATCGCGGTAACGGATCACAACACGACTTCTCACTTTAACGTCATGCACGAGCTGCAGCCGTTCAATGACCAACTGCTGTTGATTCCCGGACGCGAGATCACGACGCCGGCCGGCCATGCGAACGTGTTCGGTACGACGGAGTTCATTGACTATCGCCTGGATGGAGAATCTGCCCGCACCGTAAACGATGTATTTCACGATGCGGCAAGTCTCCATGGATTGATTACTGTCAATCATCCCATGCGAGTCACCAGCGAAGAATGTCGCGGCTGCGGATGGACCGCTGAGAACGTGGACTATCGCCCGGTGACCGCCATAGAGGTGGTAAACAGTAATGACGAGTTTGCGGAGCATCCGCGGGATGCGAGGGCGGGTGTCGGACTTTCCTTCTGGCAGAGCCTGCTGGATCACGGCCTGCGTCTTACCGCCATCGGTGGAAGCGACACGCACGATGTAGATGTGGGAGTCATGGGCGTCGGTGTTCCAACCACGGTCGTGTACGCCGCAGAGCTGTCAGAGCGGGCCATTCTCGAGGGAGTGCGTGCTGGCCACGTCTTCATAGACGTGGCGGGCTCGAGCGACCGAATTCTCATTGCCGAAGCCAATGCCGGGGAACACACGGCTCAGATGGGGGATTTGTTGTTAGCTCCAGCTGGAACCGCCGTTCGAGTGACCGCGCACGTCCACGGGTGCCGCGCAGCGCGAGTCATCGTTCTGGAACAGGGCCAACGCGAGCCCATTGCAGATGCGGCGCTGGCCACAGATGACGCGACCCAGAAATTCCAGTTGCCCAACGATGGTGCACGCCACTGGTTGCGGGTCGAAGTGCGCGGGGTCGACGGCAAACCGCTGTTGATCGGCAATCCATTCTACTTAAATCAAGACGCAACACCGGCGAAATAAGCGCCGCGACCGCGAGGCGCGTCGGCGTCTGCCGATGCGCCTCGCAACCTCCTGGACGAGCGTCGATATGAATATTCCAAAACACATAACTATGGAATATTTAATTCAAAGCTGATAAAAGTACAAAAGGAGCCGTCGAAACACTGCTTCGCTCCATGCTCTCGCGAGAAATCGACAACTAAAAGGGGCGTCAAATGAGCTGCAATCGGGTGAGATATCGCAAACGATCGACCGCGACAGCCGTTACGGCGATTGTGCTGTCCGCAACGGCGATGAATGCGAATGCTGGAACCATAGTCGGTACCGTCATCGAAACGTTGACTGGCAAGCCCGCGGCGCTCGCCACTGTGTCGATTGCCGGAACAACCTATGCGACGACGACGTCAGCCGATGGACGATTCACGCTGCAGGATGTACCCAATGGCACATATACGGTAACGGCGAACTACCGTGGCCTCCGTGATGGTTCAGCCTCCGTTACCGTGGCGGATGGACCTCCCATTGAAGTCAACATAAATACCCGCGAGGTGACCCTCAGTGAGGTGGTCGTCGCAACCAATCGTTACGAGGCGACGACTGCGCAGATCAATGCTGTAAACACGGTCAGTGTTTTGTCTGCCGATGACTTGGCGCATACCGCCGTCCACAACGTTGCGGAGGCACTCGGGCTGATGCCGGGCGTCAACGTGATGAACACCGGCTCGGCCTATCTCGGTGGCGTCGATGGCGCCTCGCGCGGGGAGGGCATGTTTGCATCCATTCGCGGTCTTAACACGGAATACAACGTCAATTTGATCAACGGGATCGAGGTGGCGCAGGGCATGCCTTACAGCCGCGGAGTGCAACTTAGTCTCCTTCCGCCGTCTGGCTTGCAGACGATCTCGATAAACAAGACCTCGACGGCTGATATGGATGGTGATGCCATCGGCGGCACAGTCGACTTCCGTACTCCTAACGCGTTCGATTTCAGCGGGCAGACTCACGGGAGTCTTACGGCAGGTGGCCGGCTCGAAAGCCGTGCCCGTGACTACCACGAACCCGGCACCGGTGGTACCGTCGCTGGCGAATTCTCCGCGAAACTCGGCGCGAACAACCAGTTAGGCGTATATGGCAGTGCGTTCTGGGATGTGCGCCATTTCAACAACAGCTTCCTGGGTGCCGCCCGAGAGGTCACGGGCGATGGCGCATGGGCTTACGCGATCACGACTGCCAGCGGGGGCAATCCTCCTGGCTTCGATCCCAGCAAGAATCTGGAAACGACGGGTTTTAATGTCGGTGCATCGTCTGGCTACACGCGACGTTACGGCGGCAACGTGTCGTTGGACTGGCGCCCGGGCGACAATACCAGCGTTTATTTTCGGGGCTCCTATGCGTTGGCGGACACGCGCCAGGACAGCACACAAAGCCAGGTGCTCGGCAGAGGGGTAAGCTACCAGCAGATCGGTACCACGGGCCTGTATCAACCGTTGATAAAGTACGTCTCGACCCGTGCGTGGTATTTCACCAATCCGGAGAAGGCGTCTCTTGCGAGTTTCCAGCTGGGTGGAGAAACGAAGGTTGGCGACTGGACACTGGCCCCGAAGGTGTTTACAGGGTACGGAGTCAACGATCGACCTAATCACATCGAGATCTCGACTCGACCACTCATTAATGGTGGCAATGGCTTCCTGTACGGATCCAGCACCCTGGCCACTTACGACTCCGACGGCTTTCCGTATCCGCTGCTGACACCTGCCATGTTCGCTCAGCTCGGCGATCCCTCCACGCTGCCCGCTCGCCGAGCCGGCCAGCTCACGCAGACATTCAGCGAGCAACGCAAAAATGGTGCTCAGATTGACGCCAAGTATGACATCGCGAAGGGCGCACTGGACTTCCTCAAAGTCGGCCTGAAGTACGTTCGCAGCGACCGTGATGTCACCACTCAGGATTGGACTACGGCTGTATTCAGCGATGGCCGGACTTACGGCTCACTTGGGATCATCAATGGCTGGTATTCGTCCGTCTTCCCGGGCGTGTACAACTGGTCGGTGCCCAAGGTGAGCCAGTCTGCCCTGTTCAACTTGTTCAACACATACGTCCAACCCAGCAGTTTCGACACGTGCGGCTCCCTGGCGGTCAACAACTGGAATTGCGATTCGGAACACGGAAGAGAGGCCGTGACCTCAGCCTATGCGTTGCTGAACTTCAAGTTCGGCAACAGCCTGGAGGTCATTCCCGGCATGCGTTTCGAGCATACAGTTATCGACAACACGTTCTGGGTGATACCGTACAGCGCGGGTGTGGAGCAGGCCGGAAATTGGAGCTCGAACCGGATCACATACAACCGTCCGCTTCCCAGCCTGTTCGTCAACTACCGCCCCTTCGAGGACGTGGTGTACCGCGGCTCCATCTGGACCAGTTACACTCGGCCGCCATTCGTGCAGTTGGGAGGAGGGTCTCAGATCCATGTGTCTCCAGATGGCACTTCGACGATTACGCAGAGCAATCCAAACCTGAAGCCCATCACATCCGTCAACATCGATCTTTCGGGAGAATGGAGCAACAGTCATGGAGGACACGCTGCGGTGGCGGCTTACGGCAAGCTGCTTTCCAACTACATCTACGACAACGGTTCCAGCATCGTCAGTCCGATCACCAGTGGCTCGGGAACCGCGCTCATCACGGAGCCCAGCAACGGGGGCAGTGGACACGTGTACGGCGTGGAGCTGTCCGCGCGGCAGAGATTTCAAGATCTGCCGGCCCCGATTGACGGCTTCGGCATCGGTGCCAATGTCACTCGTCAGACGACTGCGGTGAATCTGAGGGTCAAGGGCCTCGACCCGTCAGAACGGATCCAGAACGCGCCGGATTGGATGGCCAACGCCGAAGTCTTCTATGAGAAGCACGGCTTTTCGGTGAATGCGATCTATCACTACACGAGTTCGTACATCTCTCAGTACGACTACATGAACCTCGGCGCGAGCTGGGACGATCTGTGGATACGCCCCGTACAGCGTGTGGATCTGCATGTCGGCTATAACTACCTCGATAGGCTCCAGCTCGACCTATCGGTGGCCAATGTGTTCAAGGACATCAGCTACTGGTCGCATGTCGGCAAACACAGCATAGCGCTCTCCGACATTGTAGACGCCGGGCGTACGACGCTGCTGACGGCGAAATACAACTTCTGAAATACGCCAGTACCTGGGAGGAGGTCCGGCATACCAGCTGGACCTCCAGGGTGGACCCGGAGCGATGACTAGAGTTCGCGTCACGTTCATTCTTTTTGCGCTGATCTGGATGGCGCCCAGTATCGCGACCACGCGTCCCATCATTCTCCAAGTGGACGCGCGGGATGTAACTCGAGGCATACAGCACGCGCACCTTGCCATTCCGGTGCGCCCCGGACCGCTCACCTTGGCATACCCAAAGTGGATCCCCGGAGAGCACGCGGCAGATGGCCCGCTTACGCAGCTGGTAGCACTTCAGATCACATCTGGCGGCCGAGTAGTGGCGTGGCGGCGCGATTCACTGGACCCCTTTTCCTTCCATGTCGACATACCGGCCGGTGTGAATGTCCTGGAGGTGCGATTCGACTATGTTTCGCCACCGAAGGCCTTCGGAGATGGTTACGGCAAAGCACCTAACTCGACGGCACACCTGATCATCCTGCCGTTTAACCATTTCATGCTGTATCCGCGTAATGCCTCGGCCGAATCGATCGAAGTCAAGGCGGACGTACTCATTCCTTCCGGCTGGAAATTTGACGCTGCCCTTCGGCCAGAACGTATCGAAGGCGGACATATCTGGCTGCCGCAAACTACCCTCTACACGTTAATCGACTCGCCATTGCTCGCAGGCGAGTACTTCAGATTGATTCCGCTGACGGACGGTGCAGGCAGCACACGAATAAGCATCGCAGCAGACGCCCCCGGTGATCTCGCCGTGAGCGATGCGGTGGTTGCGGGTATGCGCCGTGTCGTAGTCGAGGCCACCGGTTTGTTCGGTCCGGGTCATTACCGCGAATACGTGTGGCTCATTACCCTCAGTGATGCGCTGGCTACGCAGAACGGCCTCGAGCACCACGAGTCGACGGACATCCGGGACACAGAAAATTTGTTCACTGATCCCGAACGCCTGATCGAAGCCCGAACGCTTCCCCATGAATATGTCCATTCCTGGAATGGGAAGTACCGCCGTCCGGTGGGTCTTGCGACTCGAAATTATCAGCAGCCGATGGTCGATGATCTGCTGTGGGTTTACGAAGGTATGACTCGGTATCTCGGTGATTTCGTGCTCCGAGATCGTAGCGGGCTGAGCACACCCGAGCAGACGCGCGCATACGTCGCTTGGATTGCCGCGCTGATGGACGTGGATCGCCCCGGACGAGCCTGGCGAAGCCTCGCTGATACGGCGACCGGTTTACCCGGATACAACGATGCTCCCGGGGAGTGGGGCGCGATTCGGCGCACGCGTGACTACTACGATGAAATGCTTCTCATCTGGCTCGAAGTGGATACCCTGATCCGCCAGCATACAAACAACAAACGTTCCCTGGATGATTTCTGCCACGAGTTCTTTGGAGGCCCTGCGGGACTTCCAACCGCGAAAGCCTACTCACGAGCCGATCTCGTGAAGGCACTCCATGCGGTCGCGCCGTGGGACTGGGAGAAATTCCTGAGTTCACGCATCGACGCAATCAACGAGCGTGCCCCGCTCGACGGTATCAGAGCTGGTGGCTGGGTGCTGACCTATGACGATGAACCCAACGTGTTTTTCAACGCCCGGGAGAAAGTTGATGGCGCGAGCAATCTGAGTCTGTCTCTTGGAGTGTGGGTCAAAACAGACGGAGTTGTAGCCGACGTTGTGAACGGATCGCCTGCATTCCTATCGGGTGTTACTCCGGCGATGCGACTGCTTGCGATCGACGGTCGCAAATGGAGCACGAACGCGGCTCGTGCCGCCATCGTCACGGCTGAACAGACTACGCAACCTATCGAGCTGATCGTCGAATCCGCCGACATCGTGCGGGTACTGCACGTCGACTACCACGCAGGTCTCAGAAACCCGCATCTGGTGCGGGACCCGGAGAGACCCGATCTGTTGGGTCATGTCATCGCTCCAAGGTTCGCGAGCGCGCCCTGATGAGGCGACGGCGGGCGTCAGTACGTCATGGTCACGGTCAGTGTGTCCGTGTAGCTGCCCGCAGGGCGATCCTGGGCGGCAGGGATGCTGCCATAAACGGTATAGTTCACAGTGTTTGATCCAACAATCAGGAACGGATTTGCGCTGACCACGCTCGTGCCGCTCGTGCCGTCACCCCAAACCGACGTTCTCGCGGCATTCGTGTACAGGTTGTATGACAATGAATTCGCGCCGCTCTGTAACTGGCGCGCAACGTAGTTGCCGCTGGATCCCGTGCTCAGCGCCACTGTCCAGTTGACGAACAATCCAACGAGCGACACCTGACAGACGACCGTGACTGTGCCGGTGGACTGCGTCGCAGAGCCGGACAACGGATCGTAGAGTCCAAAGTTGACCGCAGTCGCCGAAACGCTGCAGCTCTGCAACAGAGCCGAGGATTCCTCCGGCGCAGCAAGCGCGATACACATCAGGAGAACAACCGGGAATCGGCGGCGCTGCTTCATGGTATCGGTGCGCAGCGGATTGCGCGCATTGCGAAGTTCTTGCGACTGGCGGGCAGCCGCATTCGGCATCGTCCGCCGGCCCATGTCACGACGGCCTCCAGCGAATGCTTCAAAACCGGAATCTGTACCAGCCCTTGCTTGCCGACCGGAAAATCGTGGCCGTTCAGTGTGAGCAGTGCGCCTGCCGGCACGGATTGGGAGTTATCCAATTGCAATTCGATCGCTTCGCTTGCCGCCGCAGCGACTGGAAACTGAGCGTGCACGACGCCACGAGAATACGGTCTGAGAATGAGCGAGTCGCCCGTGACGAGTGCGGTGAGAGGCAGGTCCTCCGGGACATAGCTGATCACGTTGTTCTCGAAAGGTCGCAGGCCGACGACCAGGATTCGTCCCTGCTCGTCGGTTCGGCCGGCTGGCTGCCCGTCGCGCAGAATCCGAACGCCGGCAAGATCCGGCAATTCGACCACCGCGGCGGGTCCGGAGAGGGTTTGCCCCAGCCAGGGACGGTCGGTCGACCACAGGATTCCACCCTGCCAGCCGAGTAGCGCAGTCTTGCTTCGACTCGTTGCATCGATTTCGGCACTTGCGATTCCGAACGCCGACCTCTGCTGGATCCTGATTCCATTGCTGTCAGCCGCCCCGCGAGAAATCGCGGCATCCCAACCCCATCCTGCGTCGAGCGGTGCTGCGGCACTCACGCGCGTGACCGCGGTCGCGGCCCCGTTATCGCTCGTCATGTCAGCAGAGGCTGTGGTGTTCCCGCCGAGGAAGCGAGTAAACATGAGTCCTACTATGAGATCGTTGTAACTGCTCTGTGTGCGAGATGCGAATGAGCTGATCGCGGTTGACCGACTGAGGGTTGCGTTGTAACTCAACGTTGTTGCTGCCGTTGTCGCCCCGTTGTATGCGGTCTGTCGAGCGTAGGTGAGGGCAAGGGATCCAAATCGGGACAATTGCCTGGACGCCTGGGCAGCCCACTGCATATGCAGCTGGTTTTGCCGCACGTTACTGCCCAACTCGACGAAGTCCCGGGTGGCTGCACGTAGATGGACGCCGAATTGGCCAATGCGGGAGACGGAGTCGAGCGATGCGTCAACGGCAGTCCCGGTTCCGGCAGGGGAATGGCTGATCGCCGGTGTCACGGACCCGGTCATGTTAGGCGCCAACCGCAATGCAATGCCGCCGCGGGTGGCCCATTGATGGGACTCGACTTCGGCAGATGTATCGTAAGTCAGCCCGTTGCCCAGTCCGTGTCGAATCGCACCGCTGACAAAGGGCGAGCCATAGTCGAAGCTGGCAACTCCGTAGTTGGTGCGGATGGCGCCCGCTGAGAAGTCACTCACCGTAACTCCAGGCGATATCAACTCAGGGCTCACCAGATACGGGACGGATAGCACTTGATCACGACCCAGGAGGTCGCGCATGTGTAGTTCCACGTCGCCCATGCCGATAGGCACAGGGATGTTGTGCAACTCGAAAGGACCTGAATTGATGGGCGTCCGTTGAAGCAGCGACTGATTGAGGTACAGCTCGACACTCGACGGCACGGCGGCAGTGCCACTCACGGCGGGTAGGGCGTAGGGGGTGAGGCCGGGTTGAGTTGAGTAGTCCGTTGCCCAATGCACACCGCTGAATCGAACCGCCTGGCCGAGTGTGCCCGGCAAGGTGGTACTGTCGCCAATGTTCAGGCGTGCGGTCAGCTCGGGCCAGTCGACGAGCAGTGCCGTGTCGAGACGGCGCCATTTCGCAGGAGTTGGCGATCCCGATGTCCGGATATCCCCGCCGGACTCATATGTAGCCAACCAACTGCTGGTCAATGATGTGCGCTCCAGACTGCCGCCGATCTGGATGTGCCCTGAGAGATCGCGAATGCCTGAATTGGACCCTTGCGCAAACAGATCGTAGTCGGAGAAAAAGGCGACTGAGCCGGGGTCCGGAGCATCCGAACGGTGGCGCCCGCGGATGACCTGAGCGCTGAACAGACTGGGTATCGCGTCAATGTTGAGTTGCGTTTCGCCAGGGTCGAGCTGGGCATGCAGTCCGGCGACATTGTCGATCCGTACGGAAGTTTCTGCAGAATCGGGTTGTGCGCTCGCACCTGGAATGATCAGGCGCCACGCCTGGATGTCCGATGCACGAAGGTAAAACACACCAGGGGAGTCTATGCGCAGCAGTGCGAAGTCGGAGCGGGGAACCCCGTTGAGGATGACCTCCACCCAGAGCTCGCGCCCTGCAGAATTCATGGCGGCCACGGGGCGCGGCGCAATTATCACGAGGAATACCCACACGAGCAGGCGGAGACGGCCGGCTGGAATTGAATGTCGAAGTTCCGTCCAGGCGCGGCGCCGAGCGAATGGCAACACACGAGGTCACTCCCGCTGGGAGTCTGCAAACAGGCTACCGTCGGGCGCCGGGAGAGTGATCGTTCGGCTGTCGGTGGTCACCCGCAGGTGAATGCCCCGAGACGAAGCAGGTGTGCAGACCGGGGAAGCCAGGCTGCGCTGCGCCCTGGCGAGCACATAGTCCGGGCCGCCGGAGCTCCAAAGAATTTGGCCGTCGGCGCCGATCAGCTCGGCATGTATGACATGCTCATGGCGATCGGATTCGTTGACGACCTCGATGCGGGCGCACCCTTGAACGTCCGGGCGCAGGCGCCAGGTCAGTGCCGTGGGTTCCCGGGCGCCGGCACTTTGCGGTGCCCGGGTCGAAGCAAACACCGGAACGCTGATTCGCACGGCAAAACGCAAACCGGCCGAAGCAACGAACGTGGGTGTCACTTCGCCGACTATCACGCGGTAGCTGCGCTCGGTCCGGTCACTACCCAGCTCGCGCAGCCCCACGCGCACCTTCTGTGTTTCGCCGGGAGCGAGGTTCATGACCAACGGTGTGGCGATGAGGTCCGGCGAAGGCTCGAGGACCTCTTCACCCGCATTCTGAGTCCAGGTCAACGCATCAACCTGGGCCAGGGTAGGCGAGTCCCCGGTGTTTTCGACCTCGAGCACGGCGACTGGATGCTGTGCGGATAGATCGAGCCGAGTGGGTCCCACGCGCAGCGATCCGGCGGCCGCTGCCAGCGGCAGCGCGGTCCACAGCAGCAGGGCCCCCAGGGCATGGTTGTTCATGACTAGTAGGCCACCGTGACAGTGATTGTGCTGGTGTAGGTGCCCGGCGGCTTATCCTGTGCGACCGGGATTTCGCCATACACGGTCAGGTTGTTTGCGGTCAGCAGGCCCGATCCGGTTCCGGACACTGTGAATGTCGAGCCGGATCCGTCGCCCCAGACCTGCGAATGGGCCGCATCCCGAAACAGATTGTAATTGAGCAGGTTGCCTCCATTTGCAATTGTTCGCGTGACAAAGCTGCCCCCGCCGGAACCTACATTGAGCGCGGACGTATAGGGCGTCCCCGCTGTGCAGAACACACTGAGGGTGGATGTTCCGTTGAGGGCCGTGGCACTCGTCGGATCGTAAGTGCCGAAGTTCAGTGTTGTCGCAGAGACATTGCAGGATGAATTGATGACCGCTTGCACCGTGAAGGTGTTTGAAGCTGTCGTAGCCTCTGCAAGCGGGCACTCGAACAGCGCTCCCATACACAGAGCGCCGATGATCAGTGTCGCATGCAGCGCCGCGCCGCGGCAGCGCACCATGGATTGGTGTGTTTTTCGTTCCATTCTAACTCCAGCTGCCTGACATACATACAAACCTGTATGTGGCACAGAAGTTACGGCGCACAGATGCCGCAGACACGGACTAACATCACAGCCGGATGGCGAAAATGGCGATCTGCGTCCGGGTTTGGGCAGGAACTGCGATAGTTGTCGGATTTTCAGGAGTTATGAGTTGGAAAAGACACCGTATGCGCATCTAACAGAATATGTGGCAGGCGGCAGATGGCATGGAGTCCTTGCTATTTTTCTCACCAAAGATGTTTCCCGTCGACCACGGTCACCGGATAGTCTGCTGCCTCAAAAGCATCCAACAAGCGCGCGTTCACTCCATCCCGCAGTGCAATTCCCGGTTCCCGTGAACCGGTTCAAAGTGTGCTGTTGCCCAATTGAGCGCACAGTACGCTTCTCGTCGCCCCTCGACGAATACGCTGATCCACGTGAATGGGCTTCGAATTGCAAAAAAGATCTACGCGCTGACAGTCCTATACGCGTTCATTGCGGTGACGGGTATCTGGCTGATCCTGGCGCCGATGCAGGCAAACGGCGAGCGCCGCGAGACTGCATTGGCTATTGTGGGTCTATTCCTCGTTCTCTCGGGCACGGGTGCGCTTTTTGTTCAGCGCATCGTCAAGCCCATTCGTAACTTGATCGGGATAGTTTCCAGGGTATCGGCGGAGAAGGACTACTCGCTGCGCGTCGCGCGTGATAGCCAGGATGAGTTTGGGCTGCTTGCCGACGGCATCAATGAAATGCTCGAGCAGATACAAGCGCAGACGCGCGAGCTGATCCGCAGTCGCCAGGAATTGACCGACATCCTCGACAACGCGGCCGAGGGACTTCATTGGTTGGATCCCGACGGTCGCGTCCTGTGGGTGAATCGAGGAGAGCTGCGTGCCAGCGGCTTCGCACGCGACGAGTTTGTCGGACACGTCATATCCGAGTTTCAAACCGATGCGGACGTGGCCGGGGACATGCTGAGCCGGATGCGGCGGGGAGAACCACTCTACAACTACGAGGCGCGGTTCACGTGCAAGAACGGCTCCGTCGTAGATCTGCTGATCAACACCAATCCGATAATGGACGAGGGAAAGCTGATCCTGACGCGCTGCTTCTGCCGCGATATCACAAAGCGCAAGCGCGCCGAGACCGAGTTGCGCCGCCTGAATTCCGAATTGGAAACGCGCGTGCTCGAGCGTACCCGGCAATTGGAGGATACGCACAGGCAATTGCAGGATGCGGCCCGCAGCGCCGGCATGGCTGAAGTGGCCACGAACGTCCTGCACAATGTCGGCAATGTTCTAAACAGCGTCAATATCTCGGCGTCCCTGGTAGCTCAGCACGCGCGAACGCCCAAGGCGGCACGCCTGGCAAAAGTTGTCGCTCTGCTGCGGCAGCATGAAGGCGACCTTGCAACTTTCATTGCCACCGACTCCCGCGGCCAACATCTGGTGGCCCACCTGGACAACCTGGCCGGGCATCTGCAGGCTGAGGAGGGGATGATCGCTCAGGAGTCTGAGTCGTTGCAGGCAAACATAGAGCACATCAAAGAAATCGTGACCATGCAGCAGCGCTATGCGACCACTTCCGGTGTCAAGGAGATCATCAGCGTCGTCGATCTGATCGAGGACAGCCTGCGACTGAATGCCGGGTCCCTGGGGCGGCATCGGGTGGAAGTCGTTCGTGACTTTCAGGACCGGCCGCTGGTCAATCTCGACAAGCACCAGGTGCTACAAATCCTGGTGAATCTGGTTCGCAATGCGAAGCAAGCCTGCGAGAGCTCGCAGTGCTCGGAGCGGCGAGTAACACTGCGCCTGGCACTCGAGCAAGGTCGGTGTCAGATCTCGGTGATCGACAACGGCGTTGGGATCGCCGCGGAGAATCTGAACCGCATCTTCAATCACGGCTTTACGACTCGTGCCTCCGGCCACGGATTCGGTCTGCACAGCGGGGCGCTGGCGGCCAAAGGTCTGGGTGGCTCCTTGACTGTACGCAGCGAAGGCCCCGGCCGGGGGGCCTGCTTCACGCTCGAACTACCGGTGCATTCCGTCAGCGAGCCGCCTCTGCCCGCGTCTGAGGCGTTGCCTCGACATCGTCAGCTCGCGTCTACGTGACCGAAAAAAGCGTAACGCCCGTCAACTCAGCCAGCCGGGTCATGAGTCGGTCCTGAAAGCCGGGGTTGGTCACTTCGACCGCCGGCGCCTGCTGTTTGCGATGATGCCAATAATTGCCGCTGACGCGCGCCGCGGGATCGTTGCTGACCGCGAGCCAGGTTTGGGTTAGATAGCCCATTGTCAGATCATCCGGGGCGCTGGGCCCACCCATCCTGGTGGGTACCCAGCCCGGATCAACGGCGTTGCTCAACATATTGGGCCACTGTCGCGCCACCGCGAAGGCCAGTGTAGTCAGGTAGAGCTTGCTCTCAGAGTATGCGGCGCTCGGCTGCCAGGCGCGGCCCACCCAGTCCATATCTTTCAGGGAGGCGCTGCCGCCTCGATGCATCCCGCTGCTGAGATAGATCAGCCGTGTTGGATGTTCGATCAACGCGGTGAGCATGTAGGGCGCCAGGGTATTGACCGCCAGAACGCGTGCGTGCCCCTCCGGTGTCGTTCCACGATCTGGCACCTGGTAAATGCCTGCGTTATGGATGACAGCGTCCATTCGTCCAAGCGCATTGACTTGCTCGGCGACCGAACGGGTTTCTGCCGCACTGCTGAGATCTCCTGTCACGAGTCCCGCCGAACGCGCTGTCAGATCGGCAACCGTGGCCGCGCGCTCCCGGGAGCGCGCGTGCAAAACGACAGCGTGGCCTTCAGACATCAGAGCCTGTGCCGCAAGCAAACCCAATCCATCGGCCGAGCCCGTGATGAATATTCGACTCATGTCTTCTGCCGGCCTCTCAGCATGAGGTCCTCAGATAAATTGCCGCAGGTGGCTCTACCATAGCGGCTCAGGGTGCGAGCCGCTAATGCTCTGTCAAATCAGCAGGTCAGGCAAGGCTGAGGCGACTTCTCGATTGGATTTCGTCCCGAAATTTCCTCTGCTCGTCTCAACAGAGAACGGCCATCCATTGCTCCTGGGTATAGTGTTTCGCTACAGGGTTCGAACTCGAGCCGCGCGAGGTAGTATCGAATGCAGCACGGATGGACGAGGCTCATGATCACAGCGTGCGGAGCATCCCGTCATCTGGCGATCACAGTCTTTCTGCTTTGTTCCTTGGACAAGGCATTGGCTGCCCCGGTTACCGCCGACGCGCCGACGGTATTCGCGCCGGGCGTCGTTTCTGGATCTGCAAATGACGGTTCGCCTACCTTCACGCTGGATGGAAACACCTTGTTGTTCACTCGCAGCGGGGCAGGCGCCGGCACCATCTTCGAATCCCACTTCGTCAACGGGCGATGGACCTCACCGAAGATCGCTGCATTCTCCGGGCAGTGGAATGACCAGCATCCGTCAATGGCACCGAACGGCTCATATCTGGTTTTTGTATCGTCTCGTCCGGTGCCTGGCGTTCAGGAGCGCGTCGCACACGTGTGGCGCGTCGATCGCAGGAACGGAGGTTGGGGAACGCCGGTGCACCTGCCGGAGACGGTCAATATCGGGCCACGGACTTACGCGCCCAGTGTCGCGGCGGACAACAGCATCTATTTCCTGGAGATTGGCGAAGCGGGCAAGAGGCAACTCTACCGAGCACGCTGGACCGACGGTCGCTATCAAACTGCGGAAGCGCTACCGTTCAGTAGCCCGGCCACCGCCGATGTGGATCCCGAGATTGCCCCGGACCAATCGCTGCTCATCTTCGCCAGCGCCGGGCGCCGCGCTAACGATAACAAAGAACACCTCTACATCGTCTTCAATCACGACGGCACGTGGGGCGATGCGATGCCGTTACGGTATGAGGGGGACGACGCGAACGGTTGGAGCACGGACAATGAGCCCAACCTGGCTCCCGACGGTCATACTCTGTATTTCAGTAGTGATCGCAGCGTGCCATTACACTTTCCGCGCACGCCCGGACAAGCACGGGCCGATCTGTCACGCATTGAAAGCTGGGACAACGGCGGAAGCAATGTATGGAGCTTGTCCATTTCGCCGTGGCTCAACAGCGAAAAAGCAACCTATCGTGCATCTCGCCACGGGGGTGCCGGGGCGTAACGAGATGCGATCCAATCGACGAAAGCTCGGGTCTTGGCGGGCTGCAGGCCGCGCGATGGAACGACGACGTACACGCCGGCTTCGTCCTCCGGGATCCACTCGCTCAGTATGGGGACGAGGGTCCCATTCGCCAGCTCGCGGCCAACCAACCAGTCCGTACACATCATGATTCCCAAGCCGCTTACGCTGGCGGCCACGAGCGCTTCGGCATCATCGCAGGCTCGAGTCCGACAACACACCCACGCGTACCGCCGCGTCGAAGCCTTCGCCGATGAGATCGACGAAGCGATTGGAGAATTCAGCGTGGATTCGTATTCGGGGATAGCGGGTCAGAAATTCCGAGAGGTATGGCGCGATCCACCTGCGGCCGAACGTGCCTGGCAGGGCGAGCCGTAAGGTGCCGCTGGGCTCTCCGGTCGCAGCCTCGGCGGCTTCGGTCTGAGCTTCCATCAGCACGGCGATAGCATCCTGGGTCCGGGCGAGAAACCGAGCGCCGGCTTCGGTGAGGGTCACGCGACGGGTCGTGCGTTCCAACAGTCGCACGCCGAGCCGCCGCTCGAGGGCCTGTATGCGGCGGGTCAACACAGTGGCGTCGCGCTGGAGTGAGCCGGCGGCCTTCGCAAACGAACCCTGTTCCGCCACAGCCGCCAGGGCCGCCATCTCTTCGACATGCGCGCCTTCGGGCCATTGCTGCATTCGGTGCACCTGTGTCCTGTGTCAGGGCCAATGTATCAGGGATCTGTGTCCGGGTACGCTGCGGATCGGTCCACACGGAGTCCACCCTGTACGCCATAGAATTGACGGCACCCTCGCTCAACTCTTTCTGCCGCATATCCCGGCCCGATCCGCTTCCGGGCGTCGGACAGGTGTTGGTGAGGATGCGGGCCGCGAGCCTCAACTTCATCGATGTCGCCGTCGCGACCGGCAACTATCCCGTGGACCGCTTTCCGCTCGTTCCGGTCTGTGACGGAGCGGGCGAGGTGACGGCAGTTGGCCCTGAGGTGGAGGAATACTCCATCGGACAGCGTGTCATTGCCCATTGCGGCCACGACCGCCTGGAATGCGATTCGTGCCAGTCACGTGCGACCCGGTTCCGTCGTCGTTCTGTTGGGCACAGGCGGCGTGAGTATCTTTGCGTTGCAGCTCGCCAAGGCAGCGGGTGCCACCGACAATTCGGCCGCCGAACGATCAACAGGGAAGAAGAATAATAATGAGAGCGGTATTCCTCGCCGTGTGTGCATTGTTCATCAGTGCCTGCGGTGGTGGCGGAGAAGGGGGTACTACTGCTCCTACACCGGCAATTACGCTTCAACCCACGACGGCGACCGCTACATCAATAGCTGGAACCAGCACCGGGTTTTCGGTAGTCGCTACAGCGACGAGCCACCTGTCGGACACCATCTACGTAAAGATCATCGATCCGAACGGAGTGCTGCAGCCAACGGCGACCATTACACCGGGGAGTGGGGACTCCTACGCCGTCGGACTGATGACTTCCCATTCGCTGGCGCCCGGCCACTATTCGGGCAGCTTCCAGGTAAGCCTCTGTTATGACTCGGGTTGCAATCAACTTGTAGCCGGATCACCGGTGTCGGTCGCATTCGATTTTACCGTCGTGGCGGCTTACACGCTGGCTCCGGCCGTTTTGTCGGCCACGTTTTCCGCCGGATTGCCGCCTGCAGTTTCGGTGACAGTCACGCCCACCACCCCCGTCAGCGGGTCGGCTTACATCTCTCTGGCTGATCCGGGCAATGTTCTTTCGGCGACGAGGTCGGTGACGGCGAACAACAATGGCTCTTATTCGATCACCGTACAACCCGCGAGCTCACTGGCTGCCGGGCATGTGACCGGAACGCTGGCCCTCAATTTGTGCAGCGATTCCGCATGCGCATCCTCGCTTGCGGGCTCTCCGGTCTCAGTGCCATACGACTTCACGGTGCTGGCCGCGCCGCCGGCCCTCACATTGAGCCCGGCCTCTGCCAACGGCTCGTTCGTGGAACGCAATCCGGTTCCATTCCTGATCAACTTGTCGGCGACAATTGCCTCCCGGGCTCACATTTCCGATCTACACCCGGGTTACTGACGCCAGCGGTACGCTCTTGGCGACAGCCACGCTCGTTTCCGAACCTACCAGTCATTACACGTTGACTGTTCAGGCGAATCCGTCGCTCGCCGCAGGACACTACACCGGGTCATTCCAACTGGACGTCTGCCACGATCAGAGCTGCGCGCAACCCATGCTCGGTTCGCCCGTGTCCGTACCGTTCGATATCCAGGTTACTGCGGATTCCCACGCCGGATTGACACCCCTGACGCCATGGCCTGGCGTAGGTGATTGGGAGACTTTCCAGCGTAACGCCGCCCATACCGGCTTCGTGCCAGTAACTCTCGATCCGGCCGTTTTCGCGACACGGTGGCTCTGGACTGCCCCGGCCACAAAGATGAGCACCATCACGACCGCTGCCGGCCGGCTGTATGTCAACGCGGGGCATGTGACCTATGCTCTGAATGAGTTCGATCACAGCGTCGCGTGGCAGCACGACTTCAATGTGGATCTGGCGGGTTACAACTTCAACACAACCGTAAACTCGCCCGCGGTCTCAGGTGGCAGGACTTTTGTGACCACGAGCCCCGGATCGGCCACCTGGATGTATGGATTCGACGCAGCCAATGGCACTCAGCTATTCCAGAGAGCATTTGACTCACAGGCGGAGAGTTATCTGGCACCCACGGTGGATGGTGGCGTAGTGTTTGAGGACGGCGGGTACTTCGGCGGCATGTATGCTTTTGACACCAGTACGGGTACGCAGGTTTTTTACGCACGGCTGAATCAGTTCGATGTCTGGACTCCCGCTGTCGACGCTACTTACGCGTATGCCTACGTAGGGCCACTCTCGGCCGGTTTGCCGGGAGAATTGGACATGCTCGACCGCCATACCGGAGCCCTGGTCGCGGCGATTACAGACCCGAGCTATGTCTGGCGCGGGTATGACATGTTTTCCGCGCCCGTATTGGGTCAGCCCGGTTCGGTTTTCGCCGTCAACGTCGGCGACCCATACGCAAATTCCCTGCTGGACTTTGATACAAACACACGATCTGTTCACTGGCAGGTCGCGGGTGGATACACCGGAAATCCGGCATACGCTGCTTCCGTGGTGTACGCAGTCAATTCATTGCCCTTCCAGCTCGAGGCCCGATCCGAATCCGACGGGTCGCTCCTGTGGTCCTGGTCTGCGCAACCTCTCAGGTCCGAGACCCGGTTTATCGGCGACGTGCTCGTGACGAACAACCTGGTTTTCGTGAGCACCAACACTACGACATATGCCATCAGTCAAAGCACGCACCAGCCCGTATGGAGCATTCCAGTACCGGGCCGGCTCGCTTTGTCCGCCAACGGGGTTCTGTACGTGGTGGCCGTGGATGAGGCGGGCAACACAAACGGTACCGTTGTTGCTGTAAACGTGAAGGGCTGAGGACTGCTACATGACGTTCCGCGCATTGTTGGCGAGCCTGCTGGTCGCGGTTTCCCTGGCTGCCTGTGGCGGGGGAGGCGGAGGCAACGACAATCCGCCACCGACGCCGCCATCCCCGCCACCTCCGCAAGCACAGTCCATCTCGTTTGCAAACCCGGGGCCTGTGAATGCCTTCCTGGAGGATGCTGCCTATTCGAATCCGGCTTCCGGTGGCGAGGGGACCGGTGCCATCACCTATACGAGCAACTTGCCGTCACTTGCAAAAGTCGACGCGAGCACCGGCCAGGTCACGATTCTCGCAATCGGGGATGTTGTCATCACGGCTTCGAAGGCCGCGGACGCAAATTACAATGCCGCGCAGGCCAGCTACTCGATGCACATTGCTCCCCGGACTGTGGGTATCAATGCCTGGATCGGCGCATCGGACACCGAGTTATCGTTCTTCTCGGACTACCTCACGATGGATTTCACGCGCTCCACCGATTTGGCGTGTGATCCGAGAAACTATTCCGTGTGCAGCAACGGGACCCAGTCATCGGCTGCCGTATCACCGCTGACGGACTCAGTTGCCACCCTGCAGAAGCCCACAGCCTATTGGCTGAAGTACGGCTCGAACGTAACCGAGCCCATCGTCCTTCCAGAGCAGAAGTTTGGGTTTCAGCGCTATTTTGGCACGGCCGCGGTCAATGGAAGACACTGGGTGGTGACGGGAAACTTCGACACCACCAACCAGGTGTGGTCATCGGCCGACGGTTCCAACTGGCGGCAGGAAACGGCAGCCGCTCCCTTTCCTGCCCGCAACTACTTCAAACTGCTGGCATTCAAGAACGCCCTGTGGGTCATCGGCGGGAATCGCATATCCACTGGAGCGGCGTTGAACGATGTCTGGACTTCTACGGATGGGAAAACCTGGACATTGGTAACGCTGGCTGCCTTCCCCGCGCGCACGGTTTTTGCGGCAGCCGCTTCCGACAACACAATGTGCATAGCGGGCGGGGTATTGAATACGGGCGCGCTGGCCAATGATGTCTGGTGTTCCGCCGACGGCGCAACGTGGACCGCCACAACAACCGCTGCGCCCTGGGGAGGCCGGCAATATGCCGAGCTGTTCTCATTCAACGGGCGTCTTTGGATCACAGGTGGATTCTGGGGCGGCGTATATGCGGACATCTGGTCTTCGGCTGACGGTGTCAGCTGGACGCAGGAGAGCTCTCGAGCTGACTTCGGTCCGCGTTTTGCTCACCGCGTCGTCACAGATGGCAAGCAATTGTGGCTCATTGCGGGAAGCGACGGCTATCAGAGCGCCCAGCGTGATGTCTGGACCAGCACGGACGGGCGCAACTGGACCCAGGTCACCAACAAAGCCCAGTTCTCCGCTCGCTCCGATGTGGGTGCCGACATTTTGAACGGTCAGCTCTGGGTGATCGGTGGCGGCGACGACGAAGTATGGTCCTCCACGACCGGTGCTGCCTGGTCCAAGCATTCTGTGTCGGCGGCGGTCCCGGGTGCGTCGGCGATGGCGATGGTTTCATTCAAGGACCGACTCTGGGCGATCGGCGACGAGACGCAGATGTGGTCGTCGGCGGATGGAATTGCCTGGACGGAAGAGACGCACACGACGCCGGCCGTCGGGTACATGCCTGAGCTGATAGCCCGATCGGACCGGCTGGTTCTGGTCGCCGGGTGGCAATACTCGGCGCCCAGCTATTATCGCCAGGTGTGGCAGAGCACGGATGGCAAGAACTGGTCGTCGTTGACCAACGCGGCCCCGTTCTCCGCGACGAGGCTCAATCAAGTGGTTGAATTGAACGGCAAGTTGCTGGCTTTCGCCAACAACGACACGAACGAGACGACTCCCGAAGTGTGGTCATCTTCCGACGGTGCAACCTGGACACAGTTGTTGGCCAATGCACCGTACGCTCCTCGGGCACGCTATCGGGTGATCGTGCACAACAATCTGGTGTACGTCATAGGTGGCCTCACCTCGTTTGCCTCCGCCCTGGCCGCAAACGACGTGTGGTCATCTCCGGATGGAGCGGCCTGGACGCAGGTGACTTCCGATGACACATTGCCGAAACAGACATTCGGGTCGGGAATGTCCATCGCCGGCAATATGTGTCTGTATCCGGACTCGCTCAGTCTGCACGAAGTGTGGTGCTCGCGTGACGGAGTAAGTTGGCAACAACGCTCGACCGATGTCCCGAACGGGGTCTTTGCCGTTCTCAATGGAACGGCGTTCGTTATAGGCAGCAGTCGGTCGCGGTCCTGGTCCAACGACGTCGTCTGGAAATCCGCCGACGGCGTGTCCTGGCGCCTGGGCTACCAGAACACACTGCGTTTCCCATAGGAAAACGGACGGATTTCGCGGCGGGAATTTGAGCTGAACGGCAAATAGCGGGCACTCCGGCCAGCGGTAGTTTATGCTGTCCGAGACAGGCAGAGGAGGGCAGGGAAATGCTGAGCGAAAGGGATGAATATCCGGCGCGAATGCTTGCGAGCCTGTTCGTAGTTGCGATTGCAAATGCAAGCACCAGCCATGCGAGCGTAACGGTCACAGACGCCAACATCACCAGCTCGCTCGCTGCCCTCGACGCACTTCTGCCGCCGGATCCCGGTCTTCCCGATTCCGGGTCCGTCTGCGCAACTCTGAGTGCGAATCTCGCCTCAGCCGCGTTCTCCTCACCCAACTCAACGGATCCCGCTGTCGACAATGCAGCGGCGATAGCTGCTAACCCAACCAACTCCAACCCGGACACGGTGCGCATTCAGGCTGCACTCAACACGTGCCCGAGTGGTATGGTTGTCAAGCTCGTATCATCTGACAGCAATGACTCGTTTTTAACGGGATCGCTGACGTTACCGAGCGGTGTGAGCCTGTGGGTGGATTCGGGTGTGACTCTCTACGCCTCCAGATATCCAGCGGACTACACCTCCGGCGGTCTCGTCAGTGGTGACGAGTGCGGCAATGCTTCTGCGACGACATCCGGTAGTGCTTGTCAGGCCCTGATCAACGTGGTGGCTGGCGCGAGCGGTAGCGGGATCTACGGTCCGGGCACGATCGATGGCCGGGGTGGCAGCGCGCTGACCGGCGGCCCGCGGGCCGGGATCATGACCTGGTGGGACGTGGCTCTGCTCAACAAGGTATCCGGGTATAAGCAGAACTGTTTTATTCTGATCGACCTCACGCATGGCGGAGGCGGCTTTACGCTCTCTCGCACCGTACTGTTGAATTCGCCCCATTTCCATGTCAAGGCGGATTCCTACGATGGCCTCACGGCCTGGGGCGTCCAGTTGCTCACGCCATCACTGGCCTACACCGTCCCCAACTACGCCTGCAGCACCTTACCGAGCAATACGGTCGCCGCGACGAGTCCCGGAACCTGCTACACGCCGGACTACGCGAAAAATACCGATGGCATCGATCCGGGTGGCAGCAACAACGTAACGATTGCCTACTCATACATCAACGTCGGTGATGACAACGTCGCCGTCACGGCCTCGAATTCGAGCAACTGCATCAGTTCAGCAAACGGCTATTGCTCCAGTACGAATACGCTCGTGGCGCACAACCATTTCTACTATGGCCACGGCATGTCGGTCGGCAGTGGCACTGAAGGTGGCGTTAACGGTTTGTACGTCTGGGATCTCTCGATTGACGGCGAAGACAGCTCCAACGGCGCGGGGTTGCGCATCAAGACGTGGCCGGGTGGGGGCGGTGACGTGTCGGCGACTTATGCGAAGGTTTGCATTCGACGTGAAAAGCAGCCGATTGTGATCGATCCGTTCTATAACGCCACCAGCTCCACTACCTCGTACCAACCCAATCTGCACGATATTCAGTTCGTGGATGTTCACGCTGTGACTATGGCAGGCGCCAAGTACCCGAGCTCCACTAACTGGAACGATGTATTGAACGGCGTGAGTGCCACGAATCTGCTGACCAACGTTACACTGGATAACGTCTACTTCGACCGCGCGCCCGCCTGGGGTAGCTCGAGCAAGGCCAGCTTCACCGGTTCGCCAAACTACGCCACGATTGTCATCGGGAGCGGATCAACGAGCTTTGCCGTACCAACCTCCGGGCTGAGCGTAACGGTGTCCGGGTCGACGCCGGGTACGGCAACCAGCGGCAACGCGGTCGACTGCAGCAGTGCATTCCCTTCGTTCAGCTCCGTAAACCCGCAAGCGCCGCTTTGAGTCGTGCCGGCCGTACCATCACCTGGAGTGCCTTGCGATCCTCCGTGGCCCGATAGCGCGGCACCTCACTGATCAGCTTCTGGAGGCTCCCCAGTTTCTCGTCAATAATTTCATGACTTTTGAAATTAAGCCATGAAATTCAGTTACTTGTATATTTTGACGATATCGTCAATAATCTCGTCATGAATAACGTCAGGGAGCCTCTGCTGTCGATGCTTCGGCTGGGCCCCAGATCTACACTCGAGCTGGCCCAGTCCTTGGGCACCTCAGAGCCCACTGTTCTACGGACACTACGCACCCTGGAGCGGGATCAACGCGTTCTGCGTATGGGGAAGACCAAGGGGGCGCGCTATGCGTTGCGCAGAAACGTGGGCGCGATTGGTTTTCGCTGGCCCTTGTTTCGCATCGATGAGTGCGGCGCCGTTCACGAGCTGGGAATGCTCGAAGCCCTCGAGCGCGACAGCTATCACGTGTCGGCCGGGCCGGCGCGGATGCAACAGCTGTTCGAAGGCATGCCTTACTTCCTTCAGGATGGCCGCCCCGCTGGATTTGTGGGCCGGGCGGTTCCTGGAGCATTTCCGGAGTTGAATCTGCCGACCCGGGTTGTTGATTGGACCGATGAGCACGTGCTGGTCTATCTGACTCAACGCGCTCCCGACTTGCCTGGGGCGCTCATTGTCGGAGCTGAGTCGATGGACCGGTACCTGGCTGGCGTGCAAGCCGCGCCGCTCGTGGCGCGGGACGCGCGAGCGAGCGAGTACCCGCGGTTCGCTGGTCTATCGATGGCAGGAGCTCCGCCAGGGTCCTCCGCCCAAGGAGAACAGCCCAAGTTCACTGCACGAGTCGAACACAGCACGCAACGAGTTGCAGTGATCGTCAAGTTCTCCCCGCCGCTGTCGACGGTGACTGGTCGGCGCTGGGGGGATCTCCTCAGGGCCGAGCATCTGGCGCATCGTCTGTTGAGCCAACACGGTATTGCTGCCTGCCGATCGGAGCTGCTCGAGTATGATGAGCGTGTTTTCCTGGAGTGCGAGCGCTTCGATCGAGTAGGGGGCGAAGGCCGGCGCGGCACCGTTTCGCTCTTCGCGCTGGATAGCAGCCGTTACGGCCAGCTCGACTCGTGGACGGCTGCAGCGGACCGCTTGGCCGCCGATGGGTTGCTGTCCGCAGCGGATGCCGATCGGATCCGGCTTCTCGATGCGTTTGGCGCGCTCATTGTCAACACCGATCGACACTTTGGCAACATCACCCTGTTTGATGGGTATGATGGGCCGTTTACGCTCGCTCCGGTTTACGACATGCTGCCCATGTTGTTTGCGCCTCAGAACGATCAGATCGTGCCGCGAGTGTTCGAGCCTCCGGCACCTCGATCGGCCTGGTTGCCCGTGTGGTCGCAGGCCCGCTCCCTCGCCGGGAGTTATTGGCAACAGCTTGCCGATGAGCCCACATTGAGTGATGAGTTTCGCGCGTTGTGCGTACGCTCCCTGGAATCACTGCGCGCGTTGCCGACGCGCGGTGGGGTTGCGAGCTGACCGTCTCTGCTCCCGTGCAGCCAATAGTTCGACGAAAACACGGACTTTCGCTGGACGGAAGCGCGCGGACGGAAAAACTGCGTAAATGCCGCCCGAAGGCAGGGTCCAGCGCGGCAGTACATGGATGAGCCGCCCCGCAACGAGATCGTCTGCGATGGCAAAGTCGGGCAACACGGAAAGCCCGGCATCGGCGCAAACGGCCGCCCGCACTGCCAATGTAGCATCCAGAAAAATCGAGGCCTGCAAGTTGACAGTGCGCCGTTCCATGCCCGCTGACGAGAATGTCCAGCGCAGGTGATTGCGCAGGGCGGTGTTGGCAACAAACGGAAGTTGAGTGATGTCCTCCGGTTGAGTGAACCGTGTGACCTGCTTCCGCAGGGCAGGAGGGGCCACCAACAACTGGCGGAAAGTGCCGATCTTGCGCGCTTGCAGCGCGGGCTCGACCAGCCAGCCCACCCGAATGGCCAGCTCAATATTTCCAGACACGACATCCAGCGCCTGATCGCTCAGCAGGGCATCTACCTTGCACTGCGGATAGCGTTGAGTGAAATCGGCGATGGCTGGGACAACGGCACCGATACCGTAGTCAAAAGGGGCGGTCAGCCGCAGGGTGCCCGAGGGCTCTTCCGATGTGCCGGCCAACTCGCCGAAGGCATTGTCCGCCTCGCGCAGTATCAGCGCGCATCGCTGGTAGAAAGCTCGTCCTGCATCGGTCGTTCTAACCATCCGTGTAGTGCGAACCAGTAACGAAGTTCGGAACTCACGTTCCAGGCGCGCAACCTGCTGACTGACGACTGCCTTGGTGATGCCAAGTCGGTCGGCCGCCGCGGTGAACGAGCCTGTCTCCACGACGGCGGTGAAATAGGCCAGCCGTCTCAGGTTGCCGAGACCGCTGGGTGCGCCTGGGTCAGTACTGTTTCGCTTCGACATACAATCCGTCTGTCATGTGTGCATTTATCACTCAATAGAATACTCCTAGGATGTGGGCTGTAAACGGGGTATCCGGAACGGAGAAATGCCTATGACGACCCGCAGAGAAGCCATCAAGACAACGGCCGCCGCAGGTATTGCGATGGCTGCCGCCGGCAAGAGTGCCTGGGCGAAGAGCCCGGTCCTGAGCTGGCAGGATTTTCCGGCCAACGAAAGCGGCTTCTTCCGTGCGCCGGTGTTGCTGTCGGGTCAGCATGAAGCCTTACTCGTCGACGGCGGATTCACATTGTCTGATGGTCGCGCTCTGGCCGAGTCGATCCGCGCCAGCGGCAAGACGCTGACTACAATCTACGTCAGCCAGAGTGATCCCGATTACTACTTCAGCCTCGGCCCTGTCAAAGCCGCTTTCCCCGCGGCTCGCATCGTGGCCGCCTCCGCGACGATTACCGCCATTCGCGGCAACGTGGAGAAGAAGTTGGTTACCTGGGGACCACAGCTAAAGGACAACGGCCCGCAGAAGCTCTCGGATATCGCGATGCCCGAAGCCTATGATCATCCCACGCTCGATGTGGAAGGCCATCGCATCCAGATCGTCGATGCTGCGGGACTGGCGAATCGTCGTTACCTGTGGGCGCCGGAGCTTCACGGTATTTTCGGCGGAGTGTTGGTGTTCTCAGGACTCCACGTGTGGACCGCTGATACGCCCACCGCCGAATCGCGCGCAGCTTGGGTGCAGACGCTCGACGCGATGGCAGCACGCAAGCCGCGCCTGGTGATCCCTGGTCACCTGGCATCCGGTGCGGCCACCGACGTGACGGCCATTCACTATACGCGCGACTACCTTCTGGCCTTCGAGGAGGAACTGGCGAAAGCCGCTGACAGTGAGGCGCTCATTGCGGCAATGACCAAGCGTTACCCGAATGTCGGCGGGGGCGGTTCCTTGCAGCTCGGCGCCAAAGTCGCCAAGGGCGAGATGAAGTGGGGCTGATGATGCGCCATCTACTA